>TARA_B110000091_G_scaffold204424_1_pt1 | contig 36630 bp, 33 predicted proteins | sample TARA_B110000091 | Tara Oceans TARA_B110000091 (sample SAMEA4397278) | marine metagenome | biome: Polar Biome; feature: [DCM] deep chlorophyll maximum layer (ENVO:01000326); material: water (ENVO:00002006), including particulate matter (ENVO:01000060) such as... | depth 35 m
TGATCGAGCGTTTATCCAGGAGCTAGCGCGGGACACCGATGACTTTATTATCGCAAAAGCCATCATAGATTTGGGACACAGTTTGGGGCTAAAAATCGTCGCCGAGGGTGTGGAGACGCAAGCCCAACTCAAGTTGCTCCAAGAGTTGGGCTGTGATCTAGGCCAAGGCTTTTATTTCCAGAAAGCCAGCACGGGTGAAATGATCAGCCAATGCTATGAACGCGGTCTGCCGCTGGGGCGTGCGCAAACGCTCTAGTCGCGGCCTGCGTTAAGCAAGCAGCGCGCCGCCGTCAATGTCGATCACAACTCCGGTCATGTAATGGTTCGCCATGGAAAGGATCAGCGCTTCGGCCACTTCTTCTGGTAAACCCACTCGACCGAGGGGCATACCCTTGCCAATCGCGGTCATCGTTGCAGCTTTTTTGTCACCAAAGTGATCAAACATCGGCGTATCAATGATCCCTGGCGCAACCGCATTGACCCGTCGCGGTGCCAGTTCCTTTGCGAGCGCGCGCACAAGACCTTCAACTGCGCAGCCAGTACAAGAAACCGAGATCATGCCAGGATTACAGCGTCTTGCTGGTGTGCCCGAAACGAGGGTGATCGACCCGTTATCTGCAAGAAATGGCACGCCAGATCGGACGACGTGGGTGTAACCCCAGAACTTATCAAAAGCCGCTCTAAATTGGTCATCCGTCTGGTCCATAAACGGCGCCGTGGTTCGCGTGGCACCGGTCGCTGCACCAACAAGATGATCAATATGGCCAACTGAGGCAAAGAGTGCTTTCAAGCCATCTGGGTCGTGGGTGTCGACTTGTGAAAACGTAATGCCGGGATGCAGCGCAGTCGCCTGCGAGATCTTTTCTTCGGTTCGGCTCGCTGCCCAGACCTTAGCGCCCGCGTGTTGGGCCATGACAGCTGTGGCGAGACCAATGCCGGAGGTGCCACCAATAATGACGACGTTTTTTCCTTCCAGTGACATAAGACGGTACTCTTAAATGAATGGGTGAAGACGATAACAGCTCAATTAAGACTTTAGCAAAGTCAGTTTTCAGTGCAATGACAAGCGTAGGGCCCTTTAAGGCAAAAGGCGGCGTAAGCAGTGCAAGCAAGAGGTGGTTGGTATGATCGAGGGTTAGCAGCACCCGGTGAGTCGAGGGATGTGCAAGGCCGGGGTGCGGAGATTGCCGATGCCTCATGGGGCTCGGTCGGTCGCCAGGGCGTATTGCTGATTCATGGGCGTAACGCCCATCGCCGTTGGTGGCAGTTCGTTGCGCGCTTTATGGCGGATAATTTTCGGGTTGCGGCAGTGGATCTGTCCGGTCATGGCGATAGTGCGTGGCGGTCCCAATATTCCAAGCCGCTATTCGCTGATCAAGCCCGAAGGGTAATGGCGGCCGCGGGCCTCGGAAGCAAACCCTTTGTTGTCGCGCAGAGCTTTGGCGGTTTTGTTGGTCTGGACGTGCATCAACGCTATGGCGCGGATATCGGCAGCATTATTGTTGCTCATTTTACCGCGGCCCCAGCGAGTCGATATACTGAGTGGGGGCTTCGTAAAGCCGCCGCCGGGGCAGCGGCGCGTCGCACGCGGACCTATGAAGACGGTGATGCCGCGCTGGCGCGGTTTCGGTTAATTCCCGAACAGCCTTGCGCCCACCCTGGTATTGTTCGTTACCTCGCCGAGCATGCCCTGCGTCAGGTCGACCCAGGCTTTACCGAGTAGCTTGACCCGACATTGTTCGACGAGCTTGAAATGGGCATGGATCTACCAGACCTCAATCAACCTTTGATCGCCATTCAATCTGGCACCGAATGTAAGCCGACGCGCGTTAAGGTTTCGAGTAGGGCGTCAGATCGGCGGCGGCTTTTATAAATTGGCTGGGTTGAGTCAATTGGGATGAATGCTTTGTGCCAAAGTGATTTAGATCGACAGCCTGTCAGCGGTATACTTTCGTTATAATCTGCGCCTTTCGGCCCAGATTAAAAAAGAGCGCGCGTCTTAAAGCGCTTTGATGACCACAGGGTTTGTTCAGAAGAGAACCGTGCAAGACCAGTCCGCGCTCAGATGAGCGCATTGCCTGCGCGTTGATTCGCTTGGCGCGGCATGGCCGACGTGCGAAAGGCTCGGAATTCTAGAGTTTAGCAATTTAAGACGCGTCGGAATGAACTGCTTTGGGGTGTTATATTGAAAGATTGCGTGTCTAAAGGGTTAGGGTCTATAGACCCAGGGTCCTAAGGCGTCGTGTTTAAGCGCTGGGATCCAAGCGTCGAGGGGTGCGTGGCAGTGCAGAGGAAGGCGGTGGATAAGATGAAAAGCTTGAGCGGTTCAATGAGCACTTTGATTCGTAGTCTGAGCCTGTTCGGGCTCGTTTGCTCCGGTGCAGCCGCGGCAGACCCGGTCCGGGTGATTATGGAGACGACATACGGCGCCATCACGCTCGAAGTTAATACGGATAAAGCGCCCGCAACGGCCGCTAACTTTCTGCAGTATGTTGATCAAGCCGGTTATGACCATACGATTTTTCATCGCGTGATCGACGGGTTCATGATTCAAGGCGGGGGTCATTATCGTGATTTGACCGAATCCCCATCCGGCCCGAGTCTTTTCAACGAGGCGGATAATGGGTTGCGAAACGAAGTTGGCACGATTGCAATGGCCAGAATGTCCGAAATAGATAGTGCCACCAATCAGTTTTTTATCAATGTTGCCGATAACCCGCGATTAGATCATCAGCCAACAAGCTGTAGCCGATCGGATGAGGCAGCGGCTGCGGCACGAGCGGAACGCGGTCTATTCAAGCCAAAGCGGTGTAAGAGTTTCGGTTATGCCGTGTTTGGTCGAGTCATTGATGGTATGACCGTCGTGAAAACCATTGAGCAAGTTGCAACGGACGCTCAAGGTGGCTTTTTTGATGCCCCTAAAGAACCGATCACCATTATCTCGATTAGGCGGTTACCATGATGATACAGACGATAAAGATGAAACGGGCGCCCGGGTGCTCGCCGCGAGTGTTCGGTTGGTTCAGCACCGCGCTGCTCAGTCTTATGTGCGCGCCTGCATTCGGGATGACCGAAGTTGGTCAGGGTGGTTCCGGCTTGTCGCCGTCACCAAAGCTCGTGGTGGTCATTGCCATCGACCAGTTGCGTCGTGATCGGTTGTTTGAGTCGACTCACTCCGGGCTGGGGCGCTTGGTTCAGGCCGGTCGGATTTTCACGGATGGACAAGTCGCGCATGGCATTACGACGACCTGTCCAGGCCATGCCTCGATCTTGACCGGCTTAAACCCAGAACATCACGGCCTACCCAGTAATTCATTTTTAGACCGTGCCACAGGCAAGGTTCGCTATTGTGTTGGCTCTGATGATCCGGCGCACTCCGTGTTGGGCGGCAAGAAGGGGCGGAGTCCCACTAATCTCCGAGCGGACACCTTAGGCGATTGGCTCAAAGCCAAAAATCCCGAGCATCGCGTTTTCTCGGTTTCGGCTAAGGATCGAGCTGCGATCACGCTCGGCGGAATGCATCCGGATGGCGTTTACTGGTTTGACTCGGCACAAGGGCGATTTACAACCAGTGGCTATTATGAAAACGCGTTGCCAAGTTACGTCTTGGCGTTCAACGGTCAGGCGCCGTCGATCGATGGGTTTATGCGCGGTTTTCCGGAGCGCTGGGACCATGCCGCGGGCGCGGCGCGAGTCGACGACTATCACGGTGAAGATCCCCGGTATGACCGCGTCAGTGGGCACCCGCTCAAAGCTGGGACGGCTGAGGAGATTGCAAAGCAAGTTTACGCGTCACCCTTTATCGATGAGGCCACGATCGCGTTGGCGCAATTAATGGTGACCGAGGAGGCACTTGGCCAGGGCTCGGCGTTGGATTTGTTATCCATTAGCTTGTCTGCCACGGATACGGTGGGTCACTTGTATGGGCCTAGAAGTGCTGAGGCAGCGGACGCACTCGATCGATTGGATCAGATGCTCGGCCAGTTCTTGAGCGGCTTGGATGAACAACTGGGCGCCAACAATTATTGGGTGGTATTGACCGCAGATCATGGTGTGGCGGAGCTGCCTGAGTGGGCCCGTGAGAATAACGCGTTGAACTGTCCATCTGATGAAGGCCGGCTGACGCCAATCGCGCTTTATCTTGGTTTGAATTGGCATCTGTACCGAGCTTTCACCTGGCCGTTTGGGGATCCGAGAACCTTACTGTCCAGTGATGGGGGGCATCTGTATGTTCAGGAAGCCGGCTTGTTGAAATTCGGCTTGACCCGCGCAACTGTGGTGGCAGAAGTGATTACGTATCTTGAATCAAAGCCTGAAATCGAAAAGGTTTGGGGCATTGAGGCGCTCTCGACGGCCTCCGGCGAACTGGCTGAGGCAATGAAACGCAGTTTGGTGCCGGACCGCTTAGGTGATGCGCTCGTTCAAATGGCCGAAGGCTGTTTGATCGACGAATTGGGCACAACCCATGGGTCCCCCCATAACTACGACCGGGATATTCCAATCGTTTTCTATGGCGCCGGGATCGAGCCGGGCAAGATCCCCGGGCCTGCCTATAGCATCGATATTGCGGCAACGCTTGCGCATTATCTTGGGGTGGTACCCGATCATCGACTCGACGGCGCGGTGCTCGATTTAACCGGTAAAGCCCGGCTTCAACCGGTCCCTGATGACTAAGTTCTCACGCATTGGGTCTGGACAGGTCCTAAATCTCGGGGGATGATGCTGTAATCCGATAACGCTTTGATCCATTGAAAAGGAGGCAAGCCTATGCAGATTCAATCGCTAACGCCACATTTGGGCGCCATCGTGCAGGGTGTTGATTTATCCGAGCCTATGAGCGGCGAAACATTTCAGGCACTCAACGCGGTTTATTTGGACTGGTCTGTGCTGGCATTTCCAGATCAGCAGTTATCCCAGGCCCAGCATAAGGCCTTTGCGAGTCGTTTTGGCGCTTTGCATACCCATCCCATGCATGCCCGTCAGCAGAAGGGCGACCCTCATGTGTTACGGGTCGCAACCAATGCACAATCAGCCTATACCGCAGGTGAAGGTTGGCATACTGATGTCACGTGCGATGAATTTCCGCCGCAATGCTCGCTGCTTTATGTCACCGAGACGCCGGAGGGCGGTGGCGGGGATACCCTGTTTGCCGATATGTACCTCGCGTTTGAGTTGCTCTCGGATCCGATGAAAGCCTTCCTGTCTGGGCTGACCGCAATTCATGACGGCGCTTTGCCCTATGTGGGGGCTTATAAATCGGTGCCGCCGGAAGGGGGGTATCCAAGAAATGAGCATCCGGTTATTGCCCAGCATCCCGAGACGCACCGACCGGTGCTCTACGTCAACAGCGGCTTTACCAGTCGGATCAAAGGGTTGAGCGCTCGGGAAAGCGATGCGTTGTTACAGCTTTTATTCCGCCATATCGAAAGTACGCCGAAATTAACAGCGCGGGTTTCGTGGGCTCCGAATACCTTGGTGCTTTGGGATAACCGTTGCACCCAACATCATTCTGTTTGGGATTACTATCCGGGCAGTCGCTATGGCGAACGGGTATCGGTGGTTGCAGATGAAAGGCCCGCCGCTTACCAGAAGCTGCTGGGCGCGGCCGTTTAAACGGCCGCGCTGCCCCTTTGATTTGATGCGCCGCTGGGCCGACAGCTATGTGCAATGGCCCTAATTGAATGACTGAGTTTGAATAACTCGGGTTGAATCGGGCCCCAAACCGCTGACCTCAAACCTTTGCTGGCGTGCAATGGGCTTTGCCGGTTTACAACGCGGCTAACCCGTAAACCTTTGCTGCAGTGCCATAAAACAATTGATCTTTGACCTCGCTTGAGAAATCGCCAGCGATTTTCTTCAACGCGTTGTACAGAGGGTTGTAGCCAATGGAGCGTTTATCAACGGGGAAATTACTCTCAAACATACAGCGGTCAGCGCCAAAGCAGTCAATCATGTGATGATAGTACTTCGCCTGTTGGCGAACGAGTTCGTCGCTGGTGGCGGGTTGGCTGCGTTCACTCCAACCGAAACCATTGTCGGGCATCGCTAACCCGCCGAGCTTGGCAAAAACATTTGGACAGTTGCGGGCTAAAATGGCCATGTCTTTTTGCCAGGCACTAAAGATCTGTTCGCGCTGACCTTTGAACGGGCCAACCCCGAGGGGCGTGCCGAAGTGATCCAAGATCATCACGGTCTCTGGGCACGCTTGGGCAAGCCCTATAAAATCTTGGTTTTGATAGTGATAATGCCAGGTATCGAAGGTCAGATTGTGCCGGCCCAGTTCCTGTATACCACGGCGATAATCTGGGTTCTCATACAAATCCTTCGGCGCTCGGCCGGGTATCGTCAGCGTTTCAGGGTAAAGCGCGTGCGCCCCAGCGTGCCGAACCCCACGAAATAGGCCCTGGCCTGCCGTTCGATGTTGCTCAAAGAGTTGCTTAAGGGTTTGGCTGGGTAACCTGAGATCGATCTTGCCGACAATGCCGGCGATGGTGGCCTGCATCGGGTCGCCCCGACTGAACTCGGCCTGCTGGGCGACAAAGGCGGTTTCGCCAAGCGAGCGCGCCTCTTCCGGCCCATGGGTGAGGTATTCAGCCCCGCATTCTACAAAAACGGTCATCTTAACCTGGTGTCCGGCGCCGGTGTCCTGCCAGAGGTCATGGACTAAATAGTCGTTTTCTGGACGCCGCCACAAATGATGGTGCGGATCAATAATCCTTTGATTCGGCTCGATGGGGTCTTCGGAAACTTGATCTAGCCAGGCTTGGGTACCGTTTTGAGGAACCATTGTCTGTGGGCCTTTCGATTAAGGTGGGTGCTTGGAGCGTAACGCGACCGTCAAGTTAAAACAAACCGGGACCACTCAGTGGCGCCGCCCCAAAATGGGTTAAACCCAGTTATACTCTTGCCTTTTCCGTGATTATCTAAAAAGGAGCGTTCGTGAAAGGATCAGTACATTATGAAGTGCGTGGGGAATCTGCGCTGTTGAGCATCGATAATCCGCCCGTCAATCCCTTGTCATCCGGGGTACGTCAGGGTTTGTTCGACGGTATGACCCGTGCTTTGGCCGACGATCAAATTAAAACTGTGGTTGTGACCGGTCTAAATAGAGCCTTTATTGCGGGTGCGGATATCAGTGAGTTTGGTGCAGCCGCATCACAAGGCGCTGGATTGAATGAGGTTCTTGCGTTGATGGAGGGTAGCGACAAGCCTGTCATCGCCGCGATCAATGGAACCGCCTTTGGTGGCGGCCTAGAAGTGGCCTTGTGCTGTGACTACCGGGTTGCCTTGGCAACGGCGCCATTGGGCTTGCCCGAAGTCAAACTGGGTCTTCTGCCGGGCGCTGGCGGAACCCAGAGATTGCCAAGACTGATCGGCGCTGAAGCGGCGATCCCTTTGATCATTTCCGGAAATCCAGTGCCGGCGCCTGCAGCCCTCAAGTTGGGGATTGTTGATCAAGTCGTCGACGAAAATGTGGTTGAGGCCGCTTTGAGCTTTGCCGCGGACCTCAAAGGTCGAGGGAGTCCTACTCGAAAGATCAGAGATCTATCGGATAAAGTCCTCGCAGATCGAAACCAGCCCGATTTGTTTACCAAGGCGGCTGCAAACCTTGATAAAACCCATCGCGGCCAATTTGCCCCGGCTCAGATCCTCAAGTGTATTGAGGCAGCCGTAACCTTGGATGATTTTGATGCGGGTATGGCGGTCGAGCGAACGTGCTTTGCGGCGTGTTTAGGTGATCCGCAACGAGAAGCGTTGATCCATATCTTTTTCGCGGAACGCGCGGCGAATAAAATTCCGGGATTATCGAAGGATATGCCGCTCATCGACGTTCAAAAGGCTGCGGTCATTGGCGCCGGCACCATGGGCGGAGGTATCGCGATGTGTTTTGCCAATGCTGGCATTTCGGTGCAACTCCATGACAATGATCCAGAAGGCCTCAAGCGGGGGCTAAAAGTCATCGAAGGCAATTATGCGAGAACGGTTGCGAAGGGCCGCTTGACCCAGGCAGCAATGGATCAGCGTATGGCGCTCATTCAACCGGCAGACCGCCTTGAGGATTTCGGCCAAGCAGATGTTGTGGTCGAAGCCGTTTATGAAAATCTGGATTTGAAGAAAGAAATCTTCGCAAAACTCGATGGCATTATGAAGCCCGGCGCGTTGCTTGCCAGTAACACTTCCGGCTTAGATATTGACGCCATTGCAGCGAGCACGAACCGGCCGGAATTTGTCTGTGGCATGCATTTTTTCAGTCCAGCCAATGTGATGCGTTTGCTTGAGGTGGTTCGAGGGGCGAAATCGTCACCAGAAGCCCTCGGTACCGCGATGGCATTGGGCAAGCGACTCGGAAAAGTGAGTGTTATGGCAGGCAATTGCCCCGGCTTTATCGGCAATCGAATGATCGGTGGTTATAGCCGTCAGGCAAACTTGATGATCCTTGAAGGCGCAAGCCCTGAACAGGTCGATACGGTGATCTATAACTTTGGTTTGGCAATGGGGCCGTTCGCAATGGCGGATATGGTGGGTCTCGACCTCGGTTGGCGTGCAAGAAAAATGCGGGGTGGCTCGAATGACATTATCGCTCGGATCCCGGATGCGCTGTGTGAAATGGATCGGTATGGTCAGAAAAACGGTTTGGGGTATTACCGCTATGAAAACGGCGATCGCACCCCGGTGGTCGATCCGATTGCGCTTGAGGTGATTGAGCGCGTTTCCGAAAACTTAGGCTATGAGCGGAAGCACTTCACTGATGACGAGATTCTCAAACGGTGTATTTATCCACTGGTTAACATTGGTGCGCAATTGCTCGACGAGGGTCACGCCTTGCGGGCGGGCGATATCGACACGGTTTATGTAAATGGTTATGGCTTCCCAAGCCATGTTGGTGGTCCCATGTGGTTTGCCGATGTTCAAGGGCTGAGTGCAGTGCTGGCGGATATTCAGCGATTTTACGAGGAAACCGGTGATGAGGCTTGGAAACCTGCGCCGCTACTTGAGCGACTTGTGGCCGAAGGCAAGACCTTTGCTTCATTGGATCAGTAGCGCGGCATGAAAGAACGGTTGCGTCTGCCAGCGCTCGCAGCGGTCTTGAGTAAGCCTATTAATCCGTTCAGCGAATTGGTTGTGCGGCAGTTGTCGACTTGGCAAAAGATGGTCTATGGGTTTGCGGCAGCACTTTTGGTGCTGCTCGGGCTGCTCGGGTTGGTTTTGCCCGTTCTCCCTGGATTGGTCTTTTTGGCCATGGCGGCCGGGTTACTGGCGCGGGTTTCCCCGCGGTTTGGTCGGTGGTGGTATCAAACGCCGCTCGTGCAGCGATTTCGTCGAAAACAGCAACAACTTAAACAGGCTTGGCCTCGAGTTTGGCGGCGATCCGTCAGGGGCAGCCTGACGGTGGTGCTGAACGCGGCGCGGGGCCTTTTTCGTTTGATTGGGCAGTTGGGGTCTTGGCTTGGGACTTGGGTCGGCGAGCAGGCTCGGCCGCGCTTGCGGCGCTGGTTTGCTCGAAGGTGAGTGTTCTGACGGACTTGTTTGTTTTATACCGAGTAGGAATGCCGGTTAGGAAAGGGCTTTGATGGATTTTTCTGCAGAACAAAACTACTTTGAATTGTGGCAAAAGCATTATGACCCAACCCTTGCGCCGCAGGATTGGCTTGCCGCCTCTGGCGCTTTGGCAGGCTCACTGTCGGAGGTGTTTATGGCTGGTTATCAAGCCGCAATGCGTTGCCAGTTTGGTATTGAAGACGCGGCCTGGGCGGCATTTTGTGTCAGTGAAGGTGTCGATGGTTTACCCCCTGTCGTTCGGGATGATGCGGGGTTACTAACAGGCGTGAAAACTTGGGTGGCGGCCGCGTCGGTTGTGACCTCGTTTTGGGTAAAAGTTGGCCGTGGGCGCGACGCGTTTTACGTTGTGTTGCCTCGGGATACTTTGGGTCTGAGTTTAACGCTCAGTCGCAATGACGGGTTTTTGCCGGCGCTCTGTGTGGGTCACCTGCACCTGGAAAAGGTTCGCCCTGGCCTCCCCAAAGAGTTGTCTAAGCAAGCGCTCAAACAATTTCCCAAGCTCGAAGCCAGCTGTATATTGATCGCCTTTTTGGGTTACCTGGCAAACCAAGGGTTTGGCTGGGCCGTGGACGAGCTTGCAATGAAGCGTGAGGCCGTCATCGTGCAGCGAAGTGATTCGGCGTTAGCGGCGCTGGCTTTGGTCGTTCAAAAGGCCATTGAAGCAACGCCAGAACTGTCAGCTCGGGTGCCCGGTTGGGATCAAGATCGGCGGCTGATCGAGATGTATCTTGGGATGATTTTGAAACGACCTCAATAATGGTTATGGATTCGGTGGCAGGTTTGTGCCGAGATGTTTTTGGAGTCGTTTTAAAAACACCTGCATGGCTCGCTGGGCTTGTAGATCGCCTGCGCTTTCGGCCGATTCAATCCCAAGGCGTAAGGTCTCAGCCGCGCTGGTAAAGTCCTCGCAGGCCTGCTGGACTTGGGCGAGTTGTTTGTAGGCCGCGGTATACTTTGGCTCAAGCTCAAGACATCGTTTGAGGTGACGCAGGGCTTGGGCTAAATGATCCTCAGGTTGCTCTTTGAGATAAGCTGAGGCGAGTCCAAACCTTAGTAGGGCTGAGTCTTGACCTTTATTGAGGAGCTGGGTGAGCGCGGTGACATTTGGCATGAGCGTTGTCTTTGAGATCCTGAAAAAAAGAATAGTCTAAACGAGTGTATGACGCATTAAGATTGAGACTCTTCAGCGGTCAATGCGTCCTAGGAGGCGAAAAAATGATGCACGAGGTCAGTCAAGACCCACTCCACTGGCGGGGCGAAGTTCTCGCCCTAAATAACGACAATACCCCGCACGTCAATGCGCTCAGCGAACAAAGCCTTGATGTGCTGATTGAACAAGCGGCATCGTTTCGGGTGATGGTAAGCCAAGACAATGCGCTATCAGGATTCGTCCTACTCCTTAGGGAAGGACAAGCCTACGAAAGCCTCAATTATCGTTGGTTTTCCGAGGCCTTTGAAGAATTTCTCTATGTTGACCGGATTATTATCGCCCCCCCATGTCGCGGGCAGGGCGTGGCGCAGGCCCTGTACGGTCATGCAACGGATTTGGCGCAGGCAATGGGGATTAAAAACCTGACTTGTGAGGTTAATTTGGCGCCGCCTAATCCTAGGTCCCTTGCGTTTCATCATGCACAGGGTTTCCAAGAAATGGCGCAACAAATGACAGACGGCGGTCGCAAACGCGTCTCGCTGCTGCGTAAGGCCATTGATGCTTGAACGATATCTGGGTCATGTCGCCGTTGCGGTGGCGCTCTTAATCGGCGCGGCATTCTGGCTGATGCAAGATAGCGAGCCAGCACTTGTCGAATCGAACGAGTCGGTGGCGCCAATTGACGCGCCAGTGCGCACCCGAGTGGATGCCATTATGACCGAGTGTGTTCGCAAAGGACGGACCACCCGAGTCGAAGGCCTGGTGCGCAATCTTGGCTCCATTGATGTCACCCGAGTGACCGTACAAAGTATTTGGAAGCGCGGTGATGGCTCGGTTGCCGATACCGGGTTGGTTTATGCGGTTGGAGAGGATCAGAAGTTGGGGCCTGGTGAAACTGTGATATTTTCTGACACCACGGATTTAAGAGGCGTCGAGCGCTGTAATGTCCGAGCCCTGGATTGGTGGGCCGATGAGTGACAAGCCAGCCCCCAATGCTCGCCGCAATCCGCAACAAGATCCACTCGGCGCCGTCCAGCATGCCTCGAAAGATCCTGTCGAAAGTAGGGTGTCAGAGGCGCTGACGCAAATTGAGTTAGACGGCTACCAAGGCCGAGGCTTCGCTGTGCGTCGGAGCGTGTTTTCGAGCGAGGAAATCGCGCAGCTCAATGCGGTGATTGATCGCGTCGAACAAGCGGTTGTTCGTCAAAGCCATTTGGGACGTGAATACATCATCGATGGGCGCCGATTTATTGATCTCGACGCGCATACCTTGCAGTTTGAGCCAGCACCGTTCGACAACGATTTAAGGGTGTTAGAGCCGGCTCACCCACTGTCGGCAGACTTGCTGGCATTGTTGATGGATGCACGCCTCGTGTTGCCGATGAAACAGTTAACGGGTTGCGATGAGGTGTCGCTGTGGACGGATAAAATTAATTTTAAGCGACCTGGTGGGTCGGAATTTGGCTGGCACCAAGACGCGCCCTATTGGATCCATGATGCGGCGCACGTGACGCAACTGCCTAACGTCATGGTGACCTTGGATGATGTTATGCCCCGCGCGGGTGGTTTTCGGGTGATTCAAGGCAGTCATCATGAGGGTATTCGCCCGGCTCGGAATGATGGTAGCCAGCTTGAGGGCTTTTATACCCACGATGATGAAGTGGATTTCTCGCGGGTCGTTGAATTCAATGAGCCGGCAGGCAGCGTCATTTTTTTCGACCCATTTTTGATTCATGGCTCAGCACGAAACCAATCGACTCATCGTCGTCGCGCGCTGATTGCAACCTATCAACCGGCTAACCTGCCGTCCTTGAAAACCAAGCAGGTCGTGAATCTCGGTTGATCGCGTCCTTTACGCTTCGTCGAAGTGCCGGTTGAAAGCCAATTGCAGTGGTGTGTCGTATCACTCGTGCGGAAACGCGCGCATTGACCGCCCCAATCACGGAAAAGGACACACGCTACAATGGCTGCCGACCGCCAACCCAAAAAGGTACTGAGGCTGGTCTTAGGGGATCAGCTGGATGCGCATCACAGCTGGTTCACGCAAGTGGATCAAAATGTGCTCTATGTGATTGCTGAACTGGTGCAGGAGCAGCGCTACGTTCAGCATCATATTCAAAAGACGGTCGCATTTTTTCTGGCGATGGAACGCTTTGCGGACCGGCTTGAGCGCGAAGGTCACCGCGTTCATCATTACAATTTAGATCAAACCGCTCAGTTTCTATCCTTAACCGAATTCTTAGCCCATTGTGTGCAGGCACACGAGATCGATCGTGTGGAATACCAGCTGCCCGATGAGTATCGGCTTCGCCAGCAGCTTGCGAGCTGGCAACCGGCGCGAGTCGAGGTCAAGGCGGTCGAATCCGAACACTTCTATCTAACTGAACAGGGTTTAAAAAAACAGTTTAAAGCCGGTTCTGCGCATCGCTTAGAGCCCTTTTATCGGAAAATGCGCCAGTCTTTTAACGTCCTGATGAAGGACGGATCCCCCGTTGGTGGACAATGGAATTTTGATAAACACAATCAAAAGGCGTTACCCAAAACCGTCGTGATTCCGGCGCCATTTTTGTTTCAGAATTCGGCTTTGACCATTCAGGCTCGACTCGACCGGCATGGGATTAAGACCTTAGGTCAGATCGGGTCGCATTTGATTTGGCCGGTGGATGAAGTTCAAGCCGAGGCGCTGCTTGCTGATTTTTGCCTTCGATTGTTGCCAAACTTTGGACGCTATCAAGATGCAATGACCAGCCGCGGTTGGTCCCTGTTTCATTCTAGATTGTCCTTCGCTTTAAATAGTAAAATATTGAGCCCCAAGCGGGTTGTTGACGCGGCGGTTGCCGCCTTTGAACAAGTTGATTCAAGCGTTGGGTGCGCCGAGGTTGAAGGTTTTGTTAGGCAAATCCTAGGATGGCGAGAGTTTGTTCGCGGTATTTACTGGGCCAATATGCCGGACTATGCCGAGCGCAATGTCCTGAACGCCGAGATGGATCTGCCGAGCTTTTATTGGACGGGCGATACGCGCATGGCGTGCTTAAAGCAGGCGATTGACCAGTCGCTTGAGCATGGTTACGCGCACCACATTCAGCGCTTAATGATTACGGGTAATTTTGCGCTGATGTTGGGGGTGGATCCGAAACAAGTGGATGCTTGGTACCTTGGCATTTATGTCGATGCCATTGAGTGGGTCGAAATGCCCAATACGCGGGGCATGAGTCAGTTCGCCGATGGCGGCTTGGTTGCGTCGAAACCCTACATCAGTTCTGGGAAGTACATCCAGCGGATGAGCGATCATTGTCGCACGTGTGCCTATGATGTGACTGCCCGCACGGGCGAGATGGCATGTCCTTATAATGTCTTGTATTGGGATTTTCTTGACCGTCACAGGGCGCGGTTTGGTCCCAATCCGAGAATGCGTCTGATGATGAATCATTACGAGAAGATACCCGTATTGGAGCGTGACCAGATTCGTTCGGCGGCGCAAACGTTGCGGCAGCAGCTAGCCTAGTGCCTGCAGTTTCGAAGGTACGTCGCGAGCAATGGGGGTCGTCGCCGGTAAGGTTTGATGAGAATGCCTGAGGTGCCCGACCGCGCTTGCGGGTTGTTTTGGGCGGAATCGGGGCGGGTCGGCGCAGTCTAATGGACGGGGGCAATGGGCAGCTGGCCTGCGGTTGACGGCTGCGCGTCTTGGCCCTTGTGACTTGAACGGTCCGGTTGATATTTTAAGTGGACGCGACAAGGCGCCCTGGTGAGCCAATCATAATGCTCAGAGATTAGTCCGCGGCACAAACCCGATTACGGCCCGTGTTTTTGGCCTTATAAGCCGCGGCGTCCGCTCTCTGCCGCAGCGAGACCAGGGCCTCACCAACATGGCTGAGGGCAATGCCAAGACTTGCCGTTAAGTGTCTGTTTTCGCCCAGGTCAACGTTGGAAATCACTAACCGGATTCGATCGGCGAGCGCGAGTACAGCCGGTTCATCAAGCTGGTCTACCACGACCTCAAATTCTTCGCCGCCGGTCCGGCTGATAATTTTGACCTCATCGCTGAAGGTATTCACAGCTGAGGCAAGGACTTGCAGTGCCAGATCCCCAAATGCATGACCATGGACATCGTTGACGTGTTTGAAGTGATCGATATCGATGGCGATGACCGCCACCGGCTCTTTATTGTGATGGTTCGCTTTTAACAAGGTCGCGAGTTCTCGCATGTGGTAGCTGCGATTAAATAAGCCCGTTAAGGGATCGCGATTGGTGAGATCGTTGGTGAGTCGAACGAACTGAAACACAACGAGCGCAAGGATCACCTCACCGGTGAAGGTCAGGCCATCGCCGATCCACCACCAAACGGGCGCGGCGTTAAAAAAAATACCGGTTGCTGCATCTAATAAATTGCCCGTTTGGAGGGCGAATAAGCCAATGAGGACGGCGCGGCGTTCGGCCAAGGAGACTTTAATGAGGGTTGCCGCGATAAACATGACGAAAACGGATAAAAATGATGCGGCTTCAAATCCAACTTGATCCAGTTCGAACCGATAGTCACCGGAGGTCGTGAACAAATGGCCAATAAGAAGCCCGGTGAAGGCAAGATTCACCAAGACCAAGAACAACGCTCGATCACGCCGCGCAAATTTGATCTGCATTTCCTGCTGTGTCTCTAGTGCCATGAAATTCAGTTTAGACCTGGTTATTTCCGAAAACAGTGCTCAGAACCGGGGTAAATCTGTTTAACCCGAATCGATGCAGCCTTGATACAATGTTAACAGTACAGCGTGTTAATGGCACATAAAGTAAGGGTTTTCATGCTCACAACCGATGCGGCGCAACGCGCGATATATGAATCTGCGGATTACGTTATTGATGATGATCCACCGATTGTGTTCCAAATTGGTTCGGTTCATCACGGCTTGGGCCTGCTGTTGGCCAGTTTCAACGCGCAATCTGCCTGCCTGCTTGCCGCCGGCAATCCCCGAGGGCAGATCTTGAGCGATGATGACAATCTGGATCGTCGGATGCAATTGTTGTCTAAGGTCGAGCAAGCAAGATTGAATTATTTCGTGGCTCGGGCTGAGAATGCGCAGCAGTTCTGGGCGCAGGACAGTTATCTTATTTTCGATATAGACCCCCTCGATGCAAACCGCTGGGCCCGGGAATTTGATCAACTGGCTTGGGTCGACATACCGTCAAGCGGTTGTGCTGCGCTGATCTGGTTGGATTAATCTGACTTCGGGTCGTCTGTGGTCCAAATCCTGTTGTCATTGCCTGCGGCCCAGGCGGAAAATGAGATTCCATGAATCTAAAGCATGCGCCTTCGCGTATACTCACTGATTTTAAACGATCGTTTGAAAGTAGGTCAAAAAATGGGTTCGGCGCGGTATCGAAGAACCTGTCTGGCGGTTGTTACCACTGACAAGACGATCACGATCCAGTCATTAACCGGTCATTATCAACCGCGAAGGCGCCGATTGGTATGAGTGTAGGCATGAATCCGAAGCCAGAGAATATTGCGTGTGACTCGAACGACACCCAGGCCCGGCTGTTGAATGCTGCGGAGTCCTTGTTCATTGATGCCGGCTATGCGGGGATGTCTGCCAGAGCCATTGCTCAGACGGCGGGGGTTAATATCGCGGCGATGGGTTACCACTTCGGATCCAAGCACGGTCTGCTCGAGGCGGTGCTGATTCGACGGGTCGCGCCGATCAACGATGCGAGACTCAGGCGCCTAGCCAGGGTTTGTGAGCGAGGCCCCGATGCAATCGGGGCGATCCTGCATGCTTTTTTATGGCCCGTGTTTTACACCGAGAATGAAGCCCCGGCTCGACGGCTTATGGGGCGGGTCATGACAGAACCGGCTGATGTTGTTGAACCGTTGTTAGATCTGGTTTTCAGTGACGTCATTGAGCAATTTGTCGCCGCCGTGGCCGCCTGTTTTCCAAATGAAGACAAGGGCCTGATTGCCCAAAAATTCTCGTTTGTCGTGGGCGCTTTGAGTTTTACGCTGCTGCGACCATCGTCACCGCTTTTTGGATCTGTAACAACAACCGATGTGTCGTTTAAACGGCTGTTAAAATTTAGTGTGGATGGGTTTCAAATAACGCCCACAAACCGCTCAATTGAAAAGGATATTTTATGAGTTGGATCGCCCGCTTTTGGAACACTCGCTTAAAGCCAATCTTATTACCCGTTGGGGTGGCAGCACTGGGTTTTATATTGTTCTTTATTCTGCTGGCGACCGGACCAAAGCTTGATTCGCAACCACCGGTCGCAATCAAACCTTTGGTGCAGAGCCAGGTCATCGAGATCAGCACTCTGCAGTTAACGGCGGGTGCATTTGGCACGGTCGAGCCGCGCAGTGAAACGGATTTGGTGGCGGAAGTTTCTGGCCGAATCGTTAGTATGGCGCAAGGTATGGTGACGGGCGGCTTTTTCGACGCCGGTGAGGTCTTGATTGAGGTTGATCCCTCGGACTATAAAATCGCCTTGGAGCTGGCCAGCGCGGTACTGGCCAAAGCGGCTAGCGAGGTCAATTTTGCTCAAAAAGATTACAACCGCCAGCTCGATTTAAAACAGCGCCAGTCGGCCAGTCAAGCCCTTGAAGACGGGGCACTAAATCGCCTGCAGTTTGCCAAGGCGAGCTATCGAGAGGCGGCGGCGAGAGTAGAAAGCGCCGAGGCAGACCTAACCCGAACCCGGGTGATTGCACCTTACCAAGGGCGGGTTCGGAGCGAAAAAATTGATATCGGTCAATATGTTGCAAAGGGGGTGGCGGTCGCGAAGCTTTATGCCACCGATTACGCTGAAGTCAGACTGCCGATCCAGGATCAAGAACTTGCTTATTTGAATGTGACCTTGTCAGCGCAAGGCATTGCCGAAACATCTCGGCCGAAGGTCTATTTGAGTGCGAATTTCGCGGGTCGGATCCAGCGTTGGGAAGGTGAGATTGTTCGAACCGAGGGCGAAATTGATGCCGTAACTCGGATGATTAACTTGGTGGCTCGCGTGGAAGCACCCTATCAAACAAGGTCTGGTGATCCGCCTTTGGCTGTTGGGTTGTTTGTCGAGGCCGAGATTTTAGGTCGAAGACTGCCCGGCGTTGTGAAACTGCCAAGAACGGCGATGCGAGACGAGGATGCGGTTTTTTTGATCGATGCCGAGCAACGCCTGCGTCACGCCACCGTGAATGTGGTGCGCCGAGAGGGCGACTGGGTGTTGATTGATGAAGGGCTGTCAAATGGTGATCGGGTTTGCTTGTCTGCCATGGACGATGCCGTCGAGGGTATGCAGGTCCGGATTGTTGAGTCCAATACTGAGGTGAGTCTGCGATGAAAACGATCATTGCGTGGTTTGCTGAAAATCATATTGCGGCCAATCTTTTGCTGATTTTGGTGGTGCTCGCTGGGGCCTCAGCGCTTTTGACCATGCCGCAGAAATCGTTTCCAGATATCGACGTGCCGATTATTACGGTGTCTGTCTTGTATCTCGGCGCCGCACCGGAGGAGGTCGAGCAAGGCGTCTGTGTTCGCATTGAAGAAGAGTTAGAAGGCGTTGAGGGGGTTAAGGAAATCAGATCCCAAGCCAACGAGGGGATTTGTACGGTCTCGGTTGAACTGTTTGAAGAGACCGATAAATCCAAGGCGCTTGATGATGTCAAAAACCGGGTCGATGCGATCGATACTTTGCCCACAGAAACCGAAAAGCCCGTCATTAATTTGATCACGAGTGTTCGGAGTGTGATGGACATTGCGATCACTGGGCCAAAAGATGAGCGCGCCCTCAAAGTGCTCGGACAAAGAGTCCGAGATGATATTGCGGCTTTGCCGAGTATTACCCAAGTCGCTTTAATCAATACGCGCCCGTATGAGGTTTCAATTGAGGTGTCGGAAGCCTCTTTACAACGAAATGGTCTGACATTAGATCAGGTTGCCAGCGTGATTCGACGGCAGTCTTTGGATGTGCCGGGGGGCGCCATAAAAACCAGTGATGGCGAAATTCTGCTACGCACTAAAGGCCAGGCCTATAGTGGTGAAGACTTTGAGAATTTACTGCTGAGCAGCGATACCGAAGGCCGGCGGGTGTTTTTAAAAGATGTCGCAACCGTCTTTGATGGGTTTGAAGATACCGATCAAACCCTGCGTTTTGATGGGGAACCTGCCGCGATTATTCGGGTGTCTCGGGTCGGGGATCAGGACATTCTGAAAATCACAGCGGAAGTAAATCGTTACTTAAAGACCGCGTCCAGTGGTCTACCAGAGGGCGTTACCTTAACCGTTTGGAATGATAATTCTAGGCTGCTTCGGGATCGACTCAGCACCTTGCTTGACAGTGCACGCCAGGGGTTTTTGATGGTTTTGATCCTGCTGGCGCTGTTCTTGCGACCCAGGCTGGCCTTCTGGGTGAGTATTGGGGTCCCAGTGGCCTTCTTAGGCGCCTTGTTTTTAACAAACTATCTGGGGTTATCCATTGATGGGATCTCGCTGTTTGGGTTCATTTTGGTGCTCGGCATTATGGTCGATGATGCCATCGTGGTGGGTGAAAACGTCTTCTCCGAACAGCGCAAGAGCCGAACCCTGTTAGAGGGCGCCATTGTCGGCACTCAAAAAATATCGGTACCGGTTATTTTTGGGGTCCTGACGACGATCTGCGCCTTTGTCCCCATGCTGCAGGGTGTGGGGAGTTCCGGCCAAATCGGCGCGGTGATTGCGACGGTCGTTATCTGCTGTCTGATTTTTTCTTTGATCGAATCCCAGTTGATTCTACCGGCGCACTTGGGCCACCAAGATGTCAAAACCGAGGCTGGGGAAATTTATCTGCTGATGGTTCCGGTGGTTGGCATCTTGCTGCTGGAATTTGCCTGGGATGTTCCGAGTTATTTTGGATTGGCGATTGGCGTGGTATCCCTCATGATTTTACTGCATACCTTTTCATTGTCCCAAGGCATCGCTCAAAGTTTGGTGCGCGCGCAAGAACGTTTTTCTGAGCGGGTTGAGGTCTTTATTAATACCCGCTTTCGGCGATTGGTGGCCCTTGCGGTGTCGGCAAGATACACAACCCTTGCGTTGGCCTTGGTGTTTTTCCTCTCCGGACTGGGTGTCATTGGTAGCGGGCGATTGCCATTTTCGTTTTTTCCGCCTCTGGCCTCAGATCAAGCGATCGCACAGTTGACCATGCCCTTGGGGACCTCGGCCGCGGCAACGGCGGATGCGGTGCTCTACCTTGAGCAATCGGCTGAAGCCCTCGCCGAGCAACTTGCAGCGCAGTTCCCCAAGGCGCCGCCGGTTACGCACATTTTGTCAGCCGTTGGCAATCAACCTTCGAGTCGAGGCGGCGGTGGTCCGAGTGGTCCGAGTGGGGGGAGTTCTGGCGGGGGCCATTTAGGCGAAGTAACCTTGCAGCTCACGCCGAGCCAGGCGCGAAGCCTCGATACCCGAACCATTGCCAACCTCTGGCGCGATCAGGCAGGCTCGATCCCTGGGGCGGTTGAACTCAAATTTAATAGTTCGTTGTTTACTGTGGGGAACGCCATCGATATTCAGTTGTCGGGTGAGAATGTGGATGAACTTCGGGACATTGCCGCATCGATAAGAATGAAGCTCTCGAGTTATCCTGGGGTGATCGATATTACTGATTCATTTCGGTCTGGTAAGCAGGAGCTCAAACTGTCGATGAAACCCGAGGGCGATGCGGCCGGTTTGTCTTTGGCACAGTTGGCAATCCAAGTTCGGCAGGCGTTTTATGGCGAAGAGGCTCAGCGAATTCAAAGAGGTCGGGACGATGTGCGGGTCATGGTGCGTTACACCGATTCCGAGCGGCGCAGTGTTGGGGCGCTCGACCGGATGCGGGTTCGAACGCCGGCAGGTTCAGAGATTCCTTTTACCACCGTTGCAGAGGCTGATCTTGGCCGGGGCTACGCGAGTATTAATCGCACCGATGCGCGCCGGGTGGTCAATGTCACAGCGGACGTTGATCGCAGCGTCATTACCGCAGAAGAAGTGTTGAGTGACCTCAGCGGCAGTTATCTGAATGATCTATTGGGTGATCATCCCAGGGTTGCGCTCAGTCTCGAAGGAGAGCAGCGCCAGAGCGGAGAATACCTGGTGAGTTTGGTCTTTCCTTTTTTGATCGCGCTGTTTGTGATTTATGCGCTGCTTGCCATTCCGCTGCATTCCTATACCCAGCCCATCATGATTATGAGTGTGATCCCATTTGCCTATGTTGGGGCAATCTGGGGACATCAAATCATGAAGCAATTTGATCTCGTTGCGGGCATCGCCATGATGTCGATCCTTGGGATGATTGCCGCGGCTGGGGTTGTGGTGAACAGCAGTCTGATCTTAACGTATACGATAAACCGCTTCCTGACCGAAGGCGTGAGTCTAGACACTGCGGTGGTCGATGCGGCCGTCACCCGTTGTCGACCGATCATTCTGACCTCGTTAACCACCTTTGTTGGCCTAATGCCGCTCATGTTCAATACCAGCGTCCAGGCTCAGTTTCTCGTGCCGATGGCGGTGTCACTGGCGTTCGGTGTGACCTTTGCAACGGTTGTGACCTTATTGGTTGTGCCGGCGATCTATCGAGTCTTTGAAGATATCTCCGTTGTGCTGACGGGGCTTCGTTCGCCGGCGGTAGTGGCAAGCGAATCATCACTTTGACGCCAAGATAAGGGTGAGGAGTTTTAATGCCATTGCATACATTTAGCCAGCCCAAAGGTCGGCTCGAGTTTTTTGAAACCGAGGCCCATCCTTTACTTACGAATATGCTGGGAGATCCAATCTCTCGGACCGTTGGGGTCTATGTGCCGGAAGTTTGTCGGGCGGACGAACGTTATCCAGTGCTCATTGATCTTGCCGGGTTCACCGGCAGTGGCTTGTCGCACCTTGCCTGGAAGGGGTTTGGTGAAACACTGCCCCAGAGGATCGATCGACTAATGAGTGCCGGCGAGCTTGGACCTGCGGTGTATGTCTTTCCAGATTGTTTCACCTCGCTTGGGGGCAACCAGTATGTGGACTCATTTGCGATGGGGCAGTGGGCGACCTGGTTGCACGAGGTGTTGGTGCCCGCGGTGGAGGCTCGTTACCCAGTCATCGCAGAACCGGGGGCCAGGGGGCTTTTTGGCAAATCCAGCGGCGGGTATGGCGCGCTCCATCAGGCACTCAATCATGGTGAGCATTGGGGTGCGGTGGTGTGTCATTCGGGCGATATGAACTTTGAACTGTGTTATGGCCGAGAATTTCCAGAGGTGTTATTGGCGTTGACGCAGTCGGGTCTGAACATTGCAGGCTATATTGAGCGATTACACCGTCGCCGCAGAATAGCGGGCGGTGAGATGCATGTGCTCATGACGCTTGCAATGGCCGCGTCTTATGATCCGGATGCCGACGCGCCTTTCGGCGTCCGTTTGCCAGTTGATCTGCAGACCTGCGAAATCGATGACGCAAGATGGGCAGCCTGGCAAGCTTTCGACCCCATCATTGCCCTAGAAGCCCCGGAGGCCCAAGCGAAACTGCGTTCGCTTAAAGGGTTGTTCATCGATTGCGGGATAAGAGACCAATACCATCTGCTTTATGGTGCTCGCAGGTTTAGCGCACGCTGCGAGGCCCTCGAACTCGATCACGAATTCGAGACCTTTGACGACACCCATTCAGGCATTGATTATCGAATGGACCGCTCGCTGCCCTGGTTGGTCGACCGACTAACCTAGTCGACCCATCTGGCTGGTTTTTGTTTTGATGGGCTGCGCGCTGCGCATTCTTTACACAGCGTCGAGCATTTCAATCTTGGGTCGCCCGGCCATGTGCGGCCCCATCAACGCGCCCAAACGCTTGAAAGACTCGGTTTGATTGTGTGCTTGAAGCGCAGCCTCATCAGCATATTGTTCCAGAACCACATAGGTTGTGTCGCTTTCACGGCTTTTGTGCAGGGCGTAAAAATGATTGCCAGGTTCATTGGCTTGAACCGAAGCACTTAATTCTGAAAAGATCGCTTCGAAGGCAGCTTGTTCGCCCGCTTTGATTTCTAGGGTTGCGATAATGCCGATAGCCATAAGAGTACGCTCTGAGAAAGTTGCCGCAATTGTCTTAGTTGGGCGTGCTGGCGTCAAATTTTACAGATCAAATGGATTGTAATAGGCCATCCTTGGGGTTGGTACTGGATGGCCTCTGGCAGAAAGTGAGCCAACAGCCAAAGCATTAAAACCTGAAACCTGAAACCGCGAAAGCGTAAGGGATGCGCCGTCTGTTATGCGAAAGGTTGATGCCTTGCCGCATTAAATGACACAAGTTCAAAAAGGGATCTGTTGGGCCGCCCTCATTGGTGCACTCACTCAAGGGCTTGAGGTTCTGATCTGCCAGCAGGTCATTGCCAGCAAACCTGCGGTGGACAACCTCACGCCAAGGTCTTCACGGCCGGGCGATAGCGTCGCGTTCTGATGCGCAGTCGCTTTTCGTTGCGTCTGTGATGAGTATCTTGCCCGCGCCGGGCAATCTTCTAAGACCGATCCTTGCGGCGTGAGGGTCTCTCAAACGGCAGGATCAGGTGCTCAAGACCCTGTGTTTGCAAGGTTAATGCGAGGTTCATAAGCTCGCCGAGTTTACCGGTTGGAAAGCCCTGCTCGGAAAACCAGATTAAATAGGCCTCAGGAAGACGATGAATCCGAGTGCCTTTAAACTTCCCAAACGGCATCGTGACGTTCGCAACATCCTCTAAATCATTGGGTTGAAAGTGCATGCCGTTTATAATCCCGTTTTGATGAGGAGAGCCTGATGCCAAAAGCAAGTGAAATCAAGCGGGGGGATGTGGTTGAAATCGAGGGTGTGCCCCACGTTTTAAAGCATCTCGAAACCAAAAGTCCATCTTCAAGAGGTGCGGTGACCCTTTATAAATTTCGATTTAAGAATTTACTCACGGGGTTGAAAAAAGAGGTGAGCAGCAAGGGCGAAGAGCAGTTTGGGTTGATTGATTGCCAACGAGTTTCGGTGCAATTTTCTTACGTTGATGGCGATGAATACCACTTTATGGATCTTGCTGACTATACGCAGTACAGCCTGAACCGTCCTGATCTAGAGGATCAGTTGGGTTATTTAAAGGAAGGCCTTGACGACATCACAGCACTGATTATTAACAGCCAAATTGCCGCCATCGAAGTGCCCCAAGTGGTAACGCTTTTGATTACCGAGACGGCGCCAGGACTCAAAGGCGCGAGTGCGAGTTCAAGAACCAAGCCCGCAACGCTCGAGACTGGCTTGGTTGTTCAGGTCCCTGAGTACATTAGCAACGGTGAGCTGGTTAAGGTCAATACAACCAACGCGAAGTTTATGTCACGGGCTTAAACGGGGCATTGAAGGATCCTTTGGTTTAGGACCGCTTTAATTGCGCTTCGGCAAAATCGCGGATACTTGCGTAATCGGCTTTGCCGTTCGGCGCTCGATCAAGGTTCTCTTTTTGGAACACATGCTTGGGCAGCTTGTAAGCTGCCAGTTGCTGTCGCGCCCAGGCTTTGAGTTCAACCGGATCTAATGTTTGGTTGTGCCGGGTTTGGATCACGGCGGTGATGGCTTGGCCCCACTTCGGATCGCTCAGCCCCACAACCAGCGCGTCGTCGATGGCATCGTGAAGTTTAAGGGCCTCTTCGACCTCTTCTGGAAAGACCTTCTCGCCTGCAGTATTAATACAATTGCTACCGCGGCCCAGCAGGGTCAGGGTGCCATCTGCTTCAACCTGGACCCAATCCCCAGGGATCGAATAGCGCTCCCCTTGGATGATTTTGAACGTCTTCTCGGTCTTCTCTGCATCTTTGTAATAGCCCAGTGGCAGGTTGCCTCTGACCGCGACCATGCCGGTTTCGTTATCGCCCGGCCGAACCTCGCGGTGGTCTTCCGTAAAGACCCGACAGTTTGGTCCGATGGTAAATTTGGCGACGTCGATGTTCTCATCTTTGGTCATGACTGAGCTACCCAAACCAATGGCTTCCGAGGACGAAAAGCCATCGACCAATAGTAGCTTTTCGTTGTGCTCTAACAAGCCCGCTTTGATTTCTCGGGTCCACATGACCCCGGATGACGTGATGACCTTTACGGAGCTGATGTCGTAGGCCTGCGGCTGATCATCGAGTGCCTCGAGCATGGGGCGTGCAAAGGCATCCCCAACGATCGTGACCGTGGTGACGCGATGTGCCGCCATTGCCTTTAGGGCTTGCACCGGATCAAAGTTGGTATAGGGCAAGGTGACACAGGTGCCGCCCATGGCCATTGCGCCGATGGCTGAAAGCAAGCCAGTACCATGCATCATGGGTGGTAGCGGGAGATTCACCGGGCCTGTTTGTGATTGGATGCGGGTTAATAGTTCCGCCAGGTTTTGGCTCGGTGGCATCGAAAGACGCGGATTACCGCCAGCGCCCATGACTTTAAACAAATCGTCATGTTGCCACATCACACCCTTCGGCATGCCCGTGGTACCGCCGGTATACAGGAATAATAGATCCTCCGGAGAATGCGCGACATCAACCGCGTCGCCATCGCCCAAGGTTGCTCGGCGTTCGTAGTCGGTCTCCAAGACTTCGGTGTCAACGGTGCTGTCCTGCACTTCAATCCACTGGGTAACGAGCGGTAATTGCGCTTTGATTCGATTCACAGACTCGGTGAATTCTTGTTGGTAGATCACAATCGTTGCGTCGGAATTGTCGAGCAGATAAACCAGTTCGTGATCGATGTACCGGTAATTCACGTTGACATGGGTGAGCGAGGCTTTAAAAGCCGCCGCAATCCCTTCTGAGTACTCTGGGCAGTTACGCATGTAAAACGCGATTTTATCGCCGGGTTCGGCGCCGCCCTCGAGGAGCGATCGCGCCAGATTATTGGTTCGAAGATTAAAGTCGGCATGGGAGATAACGCGCTCGCCGTGGATCAGGGCGGGCTTATTGGGATCAGTGATCGTCGCGACCGCGTTTAAAATGTCTCCAAAATTCCACTGCATGTTATCAGCCCTTTTAAAACGTAATTTGCGACAAGATGCCTGATCATACCTAAAATTTCGGTGGACTAAAGCGCTTATCGACAACGACGCGGGAAGTCATAATCGGTTTGGCATTCAAAGCGGGCGGGCTCGCTATCGCCTGCCGAACGAGCCGCTCAGGGACAGCTGGATTCAGCGAAGGCTTGGCCATCCTGCTCCACGCTGAACCTGGTTCAGGGGCCGTAAACGGCGTGTAAACAGCGGGTAAAAGAACCGTCAACAGGCACAAGACGTCCTTCGTCTGGGTCGGATTAAGACCTCAAAATCTTTGGTCGGTCGGCAGGGCCCAGGATTCCCCCGGGCCCTCAAGCCGATGCTGAGCCGTCCCAGTTTGTGTGAGGACAAAGCTTTGCTTTAGCTGCCGGTGAATTGTCCGGGTCGTCGCTCGGACACGGCTTTGACACCTTCTTTATGATCATTTGTTTGCTGTAAGAAGAATTGTGCCCGGCCTTCGATATCGGTTGTTGCCTTGACCGCATCGGCTAATTCACCGCGAACCTGATCCCGAACGGAAACAACTGCGAGCGGCGCGTTTTCTGCAATTTCTGCTGCCAATTCAATGGCCTCTGCTCGAAGATTCTCTGCGCTGCTCATAATATCCGCCAGCCCCCAATCAAAAGCAGTTTGACCGGTAATTCTGCGACCCGTGAAGAACAAAAGATTGGCCTTCTGATGGCCAATAATTCGAGAGAGGGTATGGGTCAACCCAAAACCCGGGGTAAACCCAAGCTTGACGAAGTTCGCGGTCATCCGGGTTTCTGGGGAGACGACTCGAAAGTCAGCCATCACAGCAAGGCCGAATCCACCGCCGACCGCGGCGCCCTGAACGGCCGCAATCACGGGGGTTTTGCTGTGAAAGAGTCGCACCGCCTCGGTGTAGAGCGGATTGGCTCCGCCGGTGTTGGCGGTTTGCTGCCGGTTTGGGCTGCTGAAGTTTGCGCCGGCACAGAAGTGTTTACCATCAGAGCAAAGCACGATCGCGCGGGTTGCAGGGTCTTGATCAATCGCTTCAAAGGCATCGGCCAAGTCTTTGATCAGATCTTGATCGAAAAAATTATTGGGCGCTCGGTTGATCTCGCAGATTGCCACAAAGTTGTCGAGTATTGTGACGGACACATCGCCATAGTTTGATTGCATGAGGTTCTCCAAAGTAAAAAAAAAGGTGACTGAGCCACCCTTTTGCTGGTTTAGACCCAGGTCTACGTTATTCCCAGGGCCTGCGGGTGGGTTGAATGCCTTTCGGCCAGTGGCTGAAATTTTCTCGGACCGCGTCGCCGATTTCTGAAACCGCCCAAGGCCCGTCAGTATTATCTTTCTGGCAGACCGTTTGCGACTGCCAAGAAAGTAGCTGCACCGTATTGCCGGTCGCAAGGAAGGTTCTGCCGGTCACCTCTTTCGCATCGTCAGAGCCAAGCCAAACAACGAGGGGTGACACTTTGTCTGGCGACAGCAAAGCTTCCATGTTTTGCCCTTGTGGGAAGATGTCTTCGGTCAATCGCGACCAAGCCGCGGGCGCAAGAATATTGACGCGAATGCCGTACTTGAGGCCTTCCTGAAATAAACACCGTGCAAATCCAGCAATCCCTGCTTTGGCGGCGCCATAATTGGATTGGCCAAAGTTTCCAAGCAGCCCAGAGGTTGATGAGGTGACAACAATGCTGCCGCCATGACCTTGTTCGATCATTTGATGGTAGGCGGCATTCACCGTGAGGTAGGTCCCGCGCAGGTGAACATCGATGACAATGTCCCACATGTCGTTGGTCATATTTTTGAACGATTTATCACGCAGAATGCCCGCGTTGGCGATCAGGAAATCGATTTTCCCAAAGGTATCGACAGCCTTTTGGATCATGGCTTTGGCATCTTCTTCGTTTGCGACGTTGCCATAATCGGCAACAGCTTGGCCGCCCATGGCTTTGATTTTTTCAACCACCATGTCTGCCATAGCGCTACCGCCACCGGCGCCATCACGACTGCCGCCTAGATCATTGACGACAACCGCCGCGCCTTCTTTGGCGAGCAGTAACGCGTGTGTTTCACCCAAACCGCCGCCGGCGCCCGTGACGAGTGCGACCTTGCCATCTAATAACCCCATGTACGTGTTCCTTTTGCTGTCTATAAATTGGTCAATAATGCGAAGTTAGTAAATCATACTGCAAGGACCAAGACCAGTCGCTGCCAGCGTTTCCGCACGGCGTGAGTCTGTATATTGGCTTAATTTGAGGTGCCGAATCGGTACCGATGGCCTTGTTTGGCCCAAGAGTGAAAGCCAGCCTTACGCGCGAAAGCTTTAAACCCCTGCCATTGGTCGCCATAGTGGACCAACACTAATTTTTCTTTTAGGGCGGCAGGCAAGGTTGCGAGTTCTTCGATGCCAGTATGGACGCCGCCTGTGAAGAGTTGGCAATCGTGAAAAATAATTTCAGGGTTAAACTTGGCGTCAAATTCAGTCAGCAATGCTGGATCAAACCGGGTATCGCTGGTGAAGAGAATTCGCTCGTCAATCAGAACGCCACAACTCCAGGCGGAAGTGCGCCAAGAAGGCGCCGAGTCTGGAAAGTGTTTTGTCCGAAATAATTTAAGGTTGATACCGCCAAATTCAGCTTCGAAGGTATCGCGGCTAAAGGCCTTGAGCTTGCGGGGGCGAACAATTTCCCAAAGGTCCTTAAATTTAAGGGGTATGGCTTCTGAGGCTTCGGCGCCGCCGCGCAAAGATTGCTCCCACAAAATCTTTTCATAAGCCTGGGTAATAATCATCGTGGGCTTACGCTTTTTGACATACCGGCCAGCAAGCTGAGCCTCTTCCAAGCCGCCAATGTGATCTGCGTGACTGTGGGTAATCAGGAAGTTGTCAATGTCCGTTAATGGTGTGCCGTAATCGTGAAATAAACTGTACGGACAGTGGTTGCCGCAATCGATTAAGAGGTGGGTTTTGCCTTTGACAATAAAAAGATTGGTTTGATTGAGGGTCTTTGAAAATGCAGAACCAACCCCGAGGAATACGAGGTCTAATGGCCCTTGATTGGTGAGAGCGAGCTTTGTGATGGGGCGTTTCGATATGTGCATAATTTGACGAATTCAGTAGAGGTGTCTTCAACGTTGGGCCAACGGCCTGACATCGTTTGGGTTGCGCTTCGGCCCCGGGATCTCTATTGAGATGACGCAACGTGGGCGGTTTGGCCCTTTCCCATCGTTCTACCGTGATCGCATCCGGCTTTTAGGGTGAATCGCTCCGAGCAAATCCTTAGGCTTTCTGTGTCAGCAAGCATCGTTATCTTTTATCGTCTCGTGCCCGAACAGACTAACTCGATTGATGCGCCAAGCCTTACATTAAGGGAGCCCAACTCAGATTGCCAGCGCGAAATCGAGGTTTTGTTCACCACCCAATTAGGGGCTGGCGCAGGCTTGGAATGCCCCTAAGCGCACTTAATTGCTGGCATCGGCCTGGCGCGCTAGCCGGTTCCTGCTGCGGCGAGGTTGGTTAGGACATTTTTTGAAGATGGGCTAATATTGGTTCCCCAAAATTGAGTTGCAGCCTATTTCCTGGGCCTTGAGGGAATCAGCGGTAAGGCCTTTGCCAGGGTAGTAAGCAACCAGGTTCCGGGCGTGATCAGCTGTCATAGGCGCCTGGCGTAAGCAAGGGCCAACGGGGTTTTGGCCGGCGTGCTTTAGAGGCGGCTAAACGGTAATAGAACCATCCTGGTGGATGGCGGTTAAAAAGATAGATCGCAAACGCGCGTAGAAAAGGTTTGTCATGAATCAGAATAAAGGTTTCTCATGAATCAGAGTAATGGTGCTGCATTTGCAAGCTCGCGAGATGAAATGTTGGTTCAACGACTGTTGTTGAATGCGATCAATTGCACGCAATCAGATAATTTCTTTAGTTATTTCGATTTGTTCACGCCCGACGCGGTCTGGATGATGCCATCAAACCGACACGATGTGTCGTTGTCGGAAGCCAAGCGATTTTATCGATTTACGGATAAATTTCGATTCGAGCAGCAAGTCACGATTGATGAAGTTCAAATTTTTAATCAACGAGGATTCGCCAGGATATCGTTTGACGGTTATTTAATCGCGAAACGTGATTTGACCGCACCGCCGATGCGGTCCATCAGTCGGCACCTTTGGTTGTTTGCTCAGGACGACAATGGCGATTGGCTGTTGACGCGAGACATCTGGAATAATCCGAGGGAGCAGGATTAAATCACCCATCGCACCGACAAGGGTAAACGCGTCATTGCGTCAGAATCAGTTTGGCCGCTGAAGGGCGGCAGATAAATCCTTAGGTTAACAAGGCCACACCAAGGCCGTTGGCGGCGCCAAAGGGTTTTGCGGCAGACCATTGGCCCATGATGCGAACCATGATTGCCAATGCTTATTGCTTAAAAGGAGTGCTGATGACGGTGTATGACTTTGCAATTGGTCAAACAAATCCAGAGACGTTTCCTGCAGAAGCCTTTAAACGGGCGGCATTGCGGGCGATTGATCTAGAAGGCGCGGCAATGAATCGTTACCCAGGCGGTAAGGGTCATCTAGGACTGCGGCAATTGATGGCAAGGCGCGAATCCGAACGCGAAGGGGTTTTGGTGAATCCCGAGAATATGGCGCTCATGAACGGTTCGATGCAGGCGGTAACGCTTGCAGGCCAAGCCTTAATGTCGGCGCCGGGTGATCTTGTGATTACGGAAACCTATACCTATTCAGGCACCATTGCCGCCTATAAAGGCATCGGCCTTGAGCTCGTGGGCATTCCAGTCGACGCCGATGGGATGCGCATTGACCTGCTGGAGCAGCGATTAAAAGAGCTGCCGGTGAAGCCGAAATTCATCTATACCTTAACGTCTTATCAAAATCCGACCGGAACAACCATGTCACGACAGCGGCGATCAGAGCTCATTGATCTTGCGGCGCGACATGATCTGCCCATTGTTGAAGACAATTGTTATGGCGATGTTCATTTTGAAGGTGACAAGCAGCCGTCGCTCTACGCTCTGCAGCCGGATCCTAGGCACATTTACATTGGATCGCTGTCTAAAATTTTCGCGCCTGGAGTCCGATTGGGTTACCTGCTGGCTGAATCGCCTTATTTTCAGAAAATCGTGTCGCGACGACATGATGCGGGCAGCAACTATTTTGCGGCAGCGGTTTTGGCCCAGTTTTACCAAGAGGATCTATGGGGTCATTGCAATAATGCCAATGCGGTTTTGCTCAGAAAGCGGGATCTCTTATTGGCAGCGCTGCAAAGCGCACTCAAGGATATCTGTATCTGGTCGCGGCCGACTGGCGGGCTGTTTCTGTGGCTGCGTCTGCCTGAGGATGTGGACTTAGTAAAGCTAAAAGCACTGTCAGCGGAGCGTGGTTTTTACTATGCCGAAGGTAAAGACTTTCATGTCGAAGGTAAAACGGTTCATTTCATTCGGTTGGCATTTGGTCATGTGCCGGATGCCTCGATCACCCAAGGCATCCCGGTTCTTGCAGAATGTATAGCCCGGTGTCGCATGAGCAATGCCAGTGGGCAGTTCACAAGTTTGTTTGATGATTGATCGCTGTGTCGCTTATTGGGCAGGCCAAGGGATGGTGCACCCTGGTCCGGCAATAACAGCTTGAACATGCTGCCGGATCAACGGGCGCCCCTGTCTCAAAGCAAATTATTTTGGTTGCTTCAGATGGCGGGCTGGACCGGGTGGATGATTGTGTTCGGTCTGCGAGATGCGTTTTGGGGTCAACCGGTCACTTTTTATCTCACGCTGTGTTTGGAGGGGGGTGCTGGTTTTCTGCTCACGTGTTGTTTGCGATTGGTCTATCGAAAAGTTGGGCGGGTGACCCGCGCATGGGGTGCTCGCGCAACGGCCGTGCTTGTTGCATCGGGCATTGCAGCCCTGATCTGGCAGCCCTTAAAGAATTACTCCCAGATTGAGCAGCTTTCAGAATTCGAGGAGCTCTATCATTTTGGCGTTTCAGCTTATTTTGTGGGCGTACTGAGCTACTCTTATGCCGTGTTCCTTGGCTGGAGCGGTTTGTACTTTAGTTTGAAGTTGTATTTAAGGTTGGGTGAAGAGCGTCGGTCGCGAATCCAGGCGGAGGCGCTTGCGGTTGAAGCGCAACTGAAAATGTTGCGTTATCAGATCAACCCTCATTTTTTGTTCAATACCTTGAATGCGATTAATAGCTTGCTGCTGCTTGATGATGCCCCGCGAGCTCGGGTCATGATTCAACGGCTGAGTGAGTTTTTGCGTTATAGCTTGGAGGGGGAAGCTGCGGCCAAGGTGACGCTGGAAGAAGAGATTAGGTCGGTTCGCGCTTATCTTGAAATTGAATCCGTGCGGTTTGAGGATCGCTTAGCGATTCAATTGAATATTGAAACGGGCCTGGCATCCTGCTCGGTCCCCAGCCTGATTTTGCAACCGTTGGTTGAAAATGCGGTTAAACATGGGATCACGCAATCAGAAAAGCCCGGCACAGTCTTCGTGTCGGCGAGTCGGGGCGACAATCACTTAATGCTGATCGTTTCGGATACGGGGCCTGGCTTTACGGTTGATGGGCATCATCAATTGGAACCCGGCTTGGGCTGGAAAAATACAGAGCAACGCTTAGCGCTGCATTATGGGGATCAGTTTGTTTTGGAGCGTCGTCAGCGTAACGGTGGGGGTGCAGAGGTAATGATTCAAATCCCGATCGCCTCTGAAGGCGATTTGCTATGAACCAAATGTCTGCCGTGGTCGTTGATGACGAGCCGCTGGCGAGGCGGGGGCTGATCCACCTGCTCGCCAAAGAGCCGGGTATCAAGGTTATCGCTGACTTTGGTCAACCTGAGCGCGCGCTCGAGTACATTGAGATGCACCGCCCGGACGTGGTCTTTTTGGATATCCAAATGCCTGGGATGTCCGGCCTTGAGCTGGCTCAGAAGATGACGGCGCCGCTGCCCAGCTTGGTTTTTGTAACAGCCTTCGATGACTATGCGATTCGTGCGTTTGAACATCATGCGGTCGATTATTTGCTAAAACCCATCGCCCCCCGACGTTTATCCAAGGCGGTCGCAACCCTGCGCGCTCGGCAAGGCGTGCAGGTCGAGAATGAGCGTTTGAAGGCCGCAATCGCGCAACTGCAGCAAAGCCAAGCCCCAACGGTTGCCAGGGCTAAGGTGTCTGATTTTAATGCGGTGTTGGTCATTAAAGAAGTTGGCAAAACCACTCGCCTGGCGGTGTCGAAGATCGACTGGGTGGATGCGGCCGGTGATTATATGTGTGTTCATGCGGAAGGCGAAACCCATATCCTTCGATCGACCATGGCAAAGCTGCAGCAGCAACTGGATCCCAGCGTATTCTTGAGGGTGCATCGGAGCGCACTGGTTAATGTGAATCGCGTTCAAGAGATTGCGGTACATGCCAACGGTGAGTATCGATTAACGTTGGTATCAGGCGATGTGCTCAAATCCAGCCGGCGCTATAAGAGAGAAATTCGAGTCCTGATGTCATCAAATTAGCGCACGGGCCTTGCCTGCTGATCAGCTGTCTGTTGCGTTTAGCGGCCGCGGCTTCCTGGCAGCTCGGCCGCGGATGATCTGTGGTGATGACGCGCAACGTGAGCCCATAGGACGATGGCCCTGCAACGCACAGTGGGTTTGACAGCGACGGCTTTCAAAGACAAAGCACCGCCGTATGATTCGCGTCGCGCGATGGGGGGTTTAGCCAAGATCTATTAATGTATCGCCAAGTGTTGTCGGGTTATGGGGTTGTTGATCACAAGCGGTCGGCGCAGCGCTTTTTCGACTAGATTGTTGAACTCAATCAAAGGTTTAAGCCTGTTGGGGCTGGGTTAAATCAGACTGACTTGGGCTCGGAATGCTGAAGGCTCACAGCCGCTTGGGGGCTGCGGCGCGTGACAGAGTGATCCATAACGTCTGGCGGGGGGCGCCGAGCGTGACTGAGCGGGTAAACCGCGTCAGACGTCGGTGCTTTTGGCGGACTCAGGCCGGGACCCGGCGCGTTGTTTTGGCGCGTCACGCGGCGCGGATTTCGTTTGTCTTTCTGAGAAATCAGGCGTTAAATGAGCGTCAGGTTTTATATTTTAGGACAGTCGACGACGGTTTCTAAGGTTTGATGATCGCTGGGGCTTAGCCCACTCAAATAATTGAGGCGCCGTCATCGGGCAGGTCAGGTAGATTTAGTAGAAATGAGGCCCTGAATTGAGTGGGCTTTAGAATCTTAAGAAATTAAAAAGGCGCTTTAGGGCCTTTTAATGGGGCGCGAATTGTTAACTAAAGATGCTACCTTGAAGGCTCGGCAGGGGTCAGAAGAAGACGTTGAGGTGGCTCAATCAGGCGCTTTCGAGCACCTATTGCCCGATGCGTCGTTTTTGCTGTATGGCGTCTTCTCGCAGTCAGGGTTTGACCTCGAAATCACCAATCCTGATGGCATCACGCACATCGTTCCAGATTATTTCAGTTTTCCAACACCGCCCAATTTAATGATCGAAAGCGGCGCCGGGTTGTCGCCTGCCATGGTCAACAGTTTGTTCCCTCGCTCGTTTGGTCTGGATGTGCTGTTTGCAGGACCCGCGCCCTCGGGTGCAGCGTTGGTTGAAATCGGCTCCGTTAAGCTGGTGGTGGGTTCTGTCACCGTGCGGCACGCCGATGGCAGCCAAGAAACGATCAAAAAGGGCGCGGTCTTGTATCAAGGCGACGTTCTGGTCACGGGCGCCGGCAGTTTTATCAAGGCCGAGATGCGCGACGGCACCAAGTTCCAACTGGGTCAAAATGGTGAGGCGGCCTTAGACAAATACGAGTTTGATGAAGCGGCCGATGTTGGCCGGTTTGAAGCCACTGTTCGGGTGGGTGGTTTTTATTATAAGAGTGGCAAGATTGGCGAGTTGCCCAGTTCCTCCGCGCAAGCGCATACCCAGCTCAATACGCCCACATCCATTATCGGCGTGCGCGGTAGCGAGCTTGAAGGCGCGGTATACCCCAGTGGCGAAACGGTTGTGGTACACCGTTCAGGCGTGCTCGATATCACGGATATCAATGGGCAGAATGGGGTGACCCTGGATACACCGGGAAATACGGCCGTTGTGGTGTTGAATGGTCAGCCCGCGTTTACAGCCGAGCCCACTCAGCAAGCCCAGCAAGCACTCCAGGAATCCTTGCCGCCCGGCGATGGTAGCGTGGCGGAAGAAGACGCCCTGGAATCTGAGGCTGAAGAGGTTGTCGAGGAAATTGTAGAAGAAGCGGCGATTGAGGCTGAGGAGGTTGTTGAAGAAACCGCAGAAGAGGAAATTGTCGAAGAAGTTGTAGAAGAGGTCGTTGAAGAAGTCGAAGAAATTGATTTAGAAGAAGCCGGCGACGCCGAAGAAGAAGTTGAAGAAGCAAGTGACGACGATGATATAGACAGCTTGGGCGTTGATGATTCAAGCGTTGAGAGCCAGAGTGAGTCCGAGAGTGCGGAAGACTTGGTCAGCAACGAGGCTGAGGCCGACATTGGTGAGGCCAGTGATGATGAGGCTTTATCGACCGTCACAAACCCTGACACAAGCGTCGAATCAGCGACCGAAGAAGCAGAGGTCGTGCTTGAGACCTTGCAAAGCCTAGACAGTAATGTCGAAGGCCAAGACTCCGGTGCGTTACAAACCCTGGGTACCGCAGCAACGGCGGTTGAAAAATCTGTCGTTGAGGTAGAAGAAGTCGCGGCAGAAGAGCCGCAAGAAGTGATCGCGCCCGACAATCCTCCCGAGGCCTTGGCGGACCAGTTAACCGTGGTTACCGGCAGTTCGCTAGATGTCACCGATCAATTGCTGGGGAATGACTCTGATCCCGATGCGGGTCAAGTGCTGTCGGTCATCGCGGTCAACAGTGAGCGGCAAGATGCCGTGACGTTGATTGACGGCCGGGTGCAGTTCCAGCCCGATGAAAGCCTTTTACAAAGTCTTGGGGCCGGTGAAACGACAACGGAAACGCTGTCGTACACGGTTGAGTCCGGGACCTCGAGCGCCAGCGCGGAAGTGGTGATTGTGTATCAAGGCAGTGCTGATGCGCCGATTGCCAACAATGACATCGCCGAAACCAACGAAGATGCACCGCTGGTGCTCGCGGTGCTCTCAAACGACAACGATCCGGATGCGGCCGATACGCTGGTGATCACGGCTGTCGACAGCACCAACGCGCTCGGAATTATTTCAATCTCTGAAGACGGACAATCACTCCTTTATGAGCCGCCGCAGTCCTTGAGCGAAGGCTCCGTTGATGACGTTTTCAGTTACACCATTAGTGATGGCGACACGACCGCCACGGCAACGGTTACAGTCACTGTCGAGGGGGTTAATGATCCGCCAATACTGGTTTCAGATCCAACGGGCTTCACGCTCGAATTGATTCCTGAAGCCGGTGAGATTTCGATACCGCTTGATGCAATCTTTGCCGATTCCGATCTCGGCAGCACCCTAACGGTTCTAGCATTGGACACTGAGTTAACTCGGGGTTCGGTTCGGATAGGCTCTGTTTTATATGATCCTGGTGATGCCTTCGATTATCTAAAAGAAGGTGAGATTGGCATTGAGCAATTTGGCATCACGGTGCAAGACGAATTTGGCGAAACCGGACAAGGGGTCTTTTCTTTTCAAATCGAAGGTGTAAATGATGCGCCGGTTGCGCTGGTTGATACTGCCGAGGTGCTTGAGAACGGCGCGATTGATCTTGCGGCAGCATCGAGCGTGCTCGGTGATGACGTGGATGTTGATGGCGATGCGTTAACGGTTGCATCGATTCGCACCGGTAATGTTGAGGCGGCGGACGGTACCGAAGGCGCGATTGGCGGCACGCTCGTTGGCACTTACGGCACCCTCACGCTGAATGCGGATGGCCAGTACAGCTATGTAGCGACGGCGAGTGCGGTGGATGCGTTGGCGACTGGGGTTACGGCCGA
>TARA_B110000091_G_scaffold186839_1_pt1 | contig 36078 bp, 25 predicted proteins | sample TARA_B110000091 | Tara Oceans TARA_B110000091 (sample SAMEA4397278) | marine metagenome | biome: Polar Biome; feature: [DCM] deep chlorophyll maximum layer (ENVO:01000326); material: water (ENVO:00002006), including particulate matter (ENVO:01000060) such as... | depth 35 m
AAAACCACTTTTGATTTAAAGGAAGCACTGAAGGTGCGTCTGGATCGTTTCATAATACATCGTTAAAATTAATATTTAATACGATGTCCTAAAATTGGGGAGTATTTTCCGATTTATGCAAATAGTATATGAATAAAAGAAAAAACTATTTAATTGAATAGGGTGTTTTCCTCCTGTTCTTCCTTTTACGTTATAAAACGTATAAATAGAGTTTTCATCATTTATTTCCTGAAAAAGACAATAGTATTATTTTAAATTTCAAACGTAAGATTTCCCTTAGCTTCTTTTATGCTTAAATAAATTTAAAAAAATATTACACGAATAAAAAGGGTCAAATTCGATAACAAATAAAGCACAAGAAAGCCTGCGAAAATTAGTAGTGATAAAAATTTCTAATTCATTTATCAACAACCTCAGTCAAAAGAGTAGAATCATCAATGGAAGCTATTTTTTTTTGCTGATGGTGTAATTCTAAACCAAGCCAATTCCAATATTGGAGTTGGCAACCTACTTTCAGTAAAAAAAAAGAAACCGATGGCACCTTTAAATTTATCGTACTTTCTTTTGTTGATGATATATATCTAACTTATTTCTATTTCCTATTTGACTAGGATTTTCAGCACTTCTACATGAAACGAAGAGAATCATAGCCACAAAAGAAGTCAACATTACTTTTTTTAACATGGTATCAGGTAATTAAGTTTGACTGCGAATTTAGAAATTATTTTAATACATATTTCACCCTAACTTCAGATAGTTTTTAACTATTATTGTTAATTCCTAAAATAAACTTGTAACGTTGTTCCTTGAATTCGTTATGAAACTACATTTACAATAACATTGACGCAACAAACAAATAAATATCACCAAAGCGAAAGTACCATTAAAAAGGAAGAACGCATTTTAAAAGATGCAACTACCAACCCTGCATCGTTTGCTCCTATTTATGAGAAATACTATCTAGCACTTTTTAAGTTTGTACTTCAACGTGTAGAAAATGAACAGGTAGCAGCGGAAATTGTAAGCGACGTATTTGCTAAAGCAATTTTCAATTTAAAAAAATACAAATTTAAAGGATACCCTTTTAGTGCATGGCTTTACAAAGTGGCTTATAATGAAATTGCTACAAAATTTAGAAAGAAACAAAAACAAAGAACTGTAAACATACCTGATGAATCTTGGAATTTATTTTCAAGTGACGAAGAGGAAGAAAACGATAATACAATTGATCTTAAAAAGCTAAAACTTTGTTTACCCAATCTAAAGCCGAGTGAGATAGAATTAATTGAAATGCGATTTTTTGAAGAAAGACCATTCAAAGAAATAGGAGAAATACTGGAGTTAACTACTGAAAATGCAAGAGTTAAAACTCATAGAGTATTAAAAAAACTTCAAAAATTATTTAATAAAATTAAGTGATGAACGATTTTAAATATCAAAATAAACCTGAAGTACCCGATAAAGTCATAACTGACTTTAAAGATTTTGGGCAAGTTCTTGAAAAAAGAAATGCGATTGCCAAAAGCTATTCAAAAGTAAAAAAATGGACTATTTCGGCAAGTATTTTCACTGCCATTACTGTAGGTGTTATTTTTGGATTGAACATTAAGGAGCGTGAAAACCCTGTAATTAAAAACCAAGATCCAATAACTTTAGCGGGCTCTTTTAATGCGCAACCTGTTTTAGCATCTATAAAAACAAAGCAACCTGAAGTTAAAGTAATTGAAGAGAAAAATAAGTTGGATGTGTTTGTAAATCAAACTGCTAAACAGAATACTGAAGAAGAAATTGTTGTTCAAAAAGAGACAAAAAGTAAAGAAGACGTTTTTGCAAAGCAAGAAGATACTCCAATTAATAAAAAACCAGAACAAGAAGCTAATAATTGGTTCACTCTGAGTGAAATTCCTTTAAATAAAAGACCCTCTTTACCTACTCTGTATGTATCCAAATTGGCTTGGCCTAATTCGTTACCAAAAAAAGATTTAGTAAAGTTTCCAAACATTGATGCGATATATACAAGCTTAAACAGGCAAGTTCCGATTGTTGATGGAATGGTTTATGTTACAAATGAGTTAGAAACTACGAAACCTAAAGGGTTTCGAATTACTGGTAATACTTTTCCTCCAGGATTAATTAGGAATATTCATAAAGCAAAGAATAACTCAATCCTTCTTATAAAGGATTTAATCTTGTTTATTCCAGGTATGGGTCGGGTATCGATTGGAGATAAAAAAATCGAAATCACACAAGCTCAGAATCAAAATAAAAACTAGAATAAAATTTTCAACAAGCTATTTTACCAAGGTTAAAAAGAGACTTAAAGCCGTCATTAAAGTTTTTTTAACGACTTTTCCTCTACCTTCTCCCATCTGAAAACGTTCAGCAATAATTCCATTTGGAGATGCAATTGCAATCCAAACTGTACCAACAGGTTTTAAGTCTGTACCTCCATTAGGTCCTGCAATACCAGAGGTTGCTATAGCATAATCTGTATTAAAAAGAGATTTTGCACCTATGGCCATTTGTTTAACACAAGCTTCACTTACAGCTCCATCCAAATTTAAAACCTGTTCAGAAACTTTCAATTGGTTCTTTTTTATTTCATTTGAATACGCTACTAAGCCTCCTATAAAGTACTCCGACGCTCCAGAAAAACTTGTAAGCTTTGAAGCAATAGCTCCACTTGTACAAGATTCAGCAGTAGAAACCGTAAGCCCTTTCTGTAGCAGCACCTCACCTATAATTTCAGCTAAATCCTTTTCTTCTCTTGAGTATACATAATCAGGAATTCGTAATTCAATCTGATCGAATATGCTATTAATTCTATTCTTCAAATCGTCCTTATCCGTTCCTTTACCTGTTAACCTTAATTTTAATAATCCCGGAGAAGGTAAATAAGCCAACCCTATATCACTTGGTAAGTTGTCTTCTATATCGCTAATTTCTTCAGCTACATAAGATTCTCCAATTCCCTGAGTCATCATTGTTTGATGAACAATAAATGGTAAATCAAACCGTCTCTCCAATCGAGGTAATACCTCAAACGACATTAAATATTTCATTTCATAAGGCACTCCAGGCATACTCGCAAAAACAGTTTCGTTCTTCTCCATCCACATACCTGGAGCTGTTCCTTTTTTATTCAATAGCATTGTACTTCCAGTAGGAATTAATGCTTGTAACTCATTAACGGGAAGCATCTCTCTACTAAAACGCTCAAAAAAACCAATTACATTGTTTAATGCTTCTTGATTTTTAATAAGCGGCGCATCAAAGTAATCAGAAAACACCTTCTTAGTAATATCATCTTTAGTTGGGCCTAACCCACCAGTTAACAAAACAATCGAAGCCTTAGATTCAGCATAAACTAAAGCATCTTTAATCGCCTTTTCCTTATCAGAAATTGTTAATACCTCGATTACATCAACACCAACAGCATTCAATTCCTTCCCCATCCAAGCAGAATTCGTGTTGATTGTTTGACCAATTAACAATTCGTCTCCGATACTTATGATTATGCAATTCATATTCGATTGATTAAAGCTTTGTTATTTATTCTAAATTAATCAATATTATAAGTCTGTTTAATAATAGACCTTGTTTTATCTTTATATAACATTGATTAAAATGATCATCTAATGAACAAATTATTCACCTTACTCTTTACTGCTCAATTAATAACATCAGTACTAACCGCTCAAAATGTATTAGATGCTCCTTTTATTTTTGAAAAAGAATTATCAAATGAACCTCGTGTAAAAGCCATATTTGATAATTGGAATTTTATCGATGAAGTAAACAGAATAATGGTTGATCGGAAATATCAAAATTTCTACCCAAATTCATTTCTATACGCAGAACAAGAATACGCTAGAATAAGATGCTTTAAATACATTATGATTAATGATTTTTTAAAACACGAATCAGACTCTGTATTATTTAAACTTGATTCTATTTCAAGAAATTATGTAACCAATAATGGTGAAGAAATAAACAAAGACAGTGTCCGAATATCCATTCCGAAAAGAATTTATGATTCTGCGAATGCTAAAATTTATGACTACAAAGATTCGATTGGTACTGATGTCCAAAAAGAAGAATCGTCTTTTTTAAAATCACTTTTAAAAAATCAAGTAAAACACAGTAAAACGTATATCGATTCGAATAATATCCTTAAAGTTTCCAAAAATAGCTACCCTCCAACATTTGAAGCTATAGGATTCCAAGACTTAATAATAAGCTGTTTAAAAAACAACTCATTAACAGCTTATACATCTCATGAATTCCCTATTTATTTTTCACAAAACGAAATAAATAAAATCCTTTCACAGGATGACTTTAACATTATCGGAATAAGATTAATGGAAGACTATTACTTGAATCCGCTTACAAAGCAGACTTCATCATTTATTGTTGGTTTAGAGGTAATTACAAATTCAAAACATTTATCAGGTAGTGCTATATGGTTTTACTTTCCAGAAATAATGTGGGCTTTAAAAAACAAAGGGAATTTTGAAAATGGAATATTTTACAATTACCACAGTCTTTTTGAGAAACACCACTTTGAAGAGAAATTGGAATCCTATAAACCACTAGGCACATATGCTTACTCAACATCACAATTGATTGACCATGATTTTTCTCTTTCAGTTTTACCTCATTTCTTCTTGGCGATCGAAAAAGAAAAAACACTAAGAAATGAACATTACATGTCTGAATTTAAAATTATCGGAAATAAATCTGGAGGAACTTATAACGGTGAAATAAAAGTTCTATCCCCAACTAACAACCTAATCTTAAAAGGTAATACAAAGGATAGTCAAATCATTGGTGAATATAAATTCTATCATAAAAACAGCAAAGTAAAAGCCATTCTTAATTATACAAATAACGAAATTGAAGGAATTCAAAAGTTATTTTACAACAACCGTAAACTCTATGCAAAATATAATATTAACAACTATCAATTAACATACCTTGAACGGTTTTATAAAAACGGAAAATTGTTAGAAAAAGGCTCATTTACTAATGGGTTAATCGATGATGTTTGGGTGTATCAAATTCACTCAAAAGATTCAATAAGTGAAAAAATACTATTTGATAATCCACAGGCAGAAAAGCACTTCCAAAACAGATACTTTGTCTACAAAATACAATACACACAAAAAAAGAGTCACCAATGCCTACAAAGTATTTGTATTAAAAGTGAAATTTTAGATTAACAACTGCCTCCACTAAAAACATTAGGTTTGATAGTCTATCCCAATTAAGATTGGAATTATTGATTTCCTCGTAATTGAATTCCTTTTGAGAAAAAGAAACTAATGGTATTAATAATTCCAAATCTATTTCATAAAAATGGAATTACTTGATCAAAATAACACATAATTTAATATTTAAGCATGCCATAAGTACTAACATCAAAAGAATAGAAAGTAATAAGTCCACCGAATTACAACCAAAAAAAACTTAATTTCGCAGCCGTATCTAAAGCTATAAAATGAAAAAAATATTCTATTTGAGTTTACTTATCCTAAGCACCTTTAAAGTATTCGCTCAATTACCTAACCCAGTTATGGTTGGATATTGGGAAAACTGGACAGCTGGTAATTTTGTTTATTTTTCTGAAATAGATCCAAGATATAATGTCATTATGGTATCGTTTGCGGGTTATAAAGGCGACAATGATTATGAGTTGGATTTTGTTCCCGAACCGGGGAAATACTGGCAAGACTCTACTTTGTTTCAAAAAGAAATGACTGAATTACAGGATGCGGATAAAAAAATATTCATAAGTATTGGTGGAGCGACCTACCCTGTTTTACTAGATTCCCTTGAGGAAAAAGACATATTTGTTTCATCTGTCGGAGCTATTCTAGATAAATGGAATTTTGATGGTTTAGATATTGATTTGGAAGGTAAATCTCTTCAATTCGAAAACTTTTCGATCGATTCTTTTGGTGATCATCGATTAACTTTTATGGTAGAAGGAATTCAAGAAATAATGGCTAATTATCATGCAAAACATGGTAAGAAGCTTTTACTAACCATGGCTCCTGAAACTCATTATGTACAAGCTGGAATATCGGAAGAGCTAGTTTTAAACGATAATCATATTGGTGCCTATTTACCAATGATTGAAGCTTTACGAGATAGTATTGACATGTTGAATGTTCAATTATACAACTCAGGTGATATGCCTGGTTTAAATGGAGAGTATTATAGTCAATCAACTCCAGACTTTATTCTAGCACTAACAGAAGCAGCTATAAAAGGTTTTACAGCAGGAGGTGAATTGGGTGTTTATTCCGGCTTACCTGCCTCAAAAATTGGTGTTGGACTACCGTCTTGTGAAGGTTGGGGTTTTACGGAACCAAAGGTTCTTGATGCTACCATGAAATATTTACTAGGTGAAGGTCCACAACCAGGTGCTTATACCTTACTTCAAGAAGGTGGATATCCAAGCCTAAGAGGAATGATGACTTGGTCGATCAATTTCGATAAGAATTGTGATGACTCCTATGCTTTTGTTAATCTTTATGATCAATTGTTTAATAGCGTTCCCTACTTAAGTTTATCCAATCCTGATACGATTTCAATTACTGCAGAAGATGGTGGAGTAATCATTGTAGAGGTTGAAAATGATTCGTTTGTTGATGGAATTGATATGAATCAATGGACAATAGCTAACCTTCCTAGCGGAGTGCTAATTGACACTATTTATTCGATGAATGACACATTGGTTAAAATTATTTTAAAAGGCAACAGTTCTCCGGGAGATGAACAGTTTCATGTTTATGACATTACAATAACCGTTGCAGCGAATGCATTTGCAAATTCAACCGATTCACTAACAAAAAACTTCGGTATTGAATTAACTTCACCTGGGTATTTTATTCCAACTAGAATTGAGGCTGAGAATTTTCACAACATGTTTGCTTCTGAAATAAGACCTACTTCTGATACCGAAAACAACATCAAACTTGGTGGAGGAAACACAGGAGCCTATACTGACTATAACATTGTTGTACCCGAAACAAAATCATACCTACTGGAGTTTAGATACGCAACAGCAATGAACAATGTGGCTGATTACAGTATACTAGTTGATAGTGTTGAAATACTAAGAGATACCCTTAGCAGTACTGGAAGTTGGAATACCTTTAAAACTATTTATTATGATCTTGAGTTACCTGAAGGAGAGCACCAACTTAGAATTTACGTCAACAAGGGATGGTATGGTTTAAACTGGTTTGAAATTAAAGAAGGTGGTGTTGGTATTGCGGATTTGAGTCTTAACGAAATGATGATTTACCCAAACCCTGTAATTGATGTATTGCAATTTGAAAACGAACTTAATGGTGAAGTGCAAATTATTGATGTTACAGGAAAAGTAGTACATCGTTCAACTTTAACATCATATAATTTAGATGTTTCAAGTCTTTCAACAGGAGTTTATCAGGTGATGGTAAAAGCGCAAACTGGATCCATATCTGTTGGACGATTTGTGAAAAAATAAAACGTTCAAAACTAACAACCACTCAATTTCAACAATAAATGATAAAAGTGCTGCATAACAATTAAAAGTTCCAGTTGTTATTTTAGGTTTTCGTATTGTTTACTAGATTAATGAATACTTAAAGAGATTTAAGCTTAAAATAATTCACCAACAATTAAAGACAATAGCACAACATAAAGCAACCTTAAACCTTAACCCATTGTTATGTGCTACTGAATTTTACGATCACCTACAGATAGTTAAAATTTGATATATCCTAATGAGTATTCTACTGTTCGGAAAAAATTGAAGCATTCACTTTAAATACGATTTTTTTCAGTTAAAGTAAAATAAGCCTTTCATACGTTCTTAAATTTGTAAAATGATCAATTCTACTTCATCATTACTTTGCGGTGAATTTACTATGTAAATACGCGCTTATTTACTTAAAGGCGCTTCACTAATCTAGTTGAATCAAAGAATATAAATTTCCTGACATTTGGTTTAGTAATAAACTCAAAAAAATAAACTTTTTTAGCTTAAAATTCCCGTCTTGTAAGTTTCAATCGCCCTATTTCTGGCAAAGCTGTGTTCTACAATCGGATCAGCATACAAACTAGTTCCATATTCAGGCACCCATTTATTCACGTAATCACAATTCTTATCAAATTTTTCTAATTGAAGTTTCGGATTAAAAACCCTAAAATATGGAGCGGCATCACAACCCGTTCCGGCAGCCCATTGCCAGTTCCCGTTGTTCGAAGACAATTCATAATCCAATAATTTTTCTGCAAAATAAGCCTCTCCCCACTTCCAATCAATCAGTAAATGTTTACATAAAAAACCAGCTGTAACCATTCTAACCCTGTTGTGCATGTAACCCGTCTTATTTAATTCTCTCATTCCTGCGTCCACCAATGGATATCCAGTTTTTCCATCTTTCCATTTTTGAAACTCATCTTGATTGTTTCTCCAATTTATGCCATCGTACTTGGAGCGAAAGTTATTTGAAACAACTTTTGGAAAATGACACAAAATTTGCATAAAAAACTCTCTCCATATTAACTCGCTAATAAAAACTTCTGATTTATCCTCTAGACTAATGATAATTTCACGAATACTTATTGTCCCAAATCTCAAATGAGGACCGAGGTAACTACCTATATTTTTAAAAGGGTAATCTCTTTGAGAAGCATACAAAGAAGTAGAATTTAATGTAAATGGCAATACCTTAATATCATTTCTCACAACTCCTAAAGCTTCTTTAGATGGAAAAGTATTCGTTGATTTTAAAAGGTTATCAAAATTCGTTTTTTCAATTTCAACAAGAGAAAAATTTTCTAACCATCTATTTTTGTAAGGCGTAAACACAGTGTAAGGCTCACCGTTTTTCTTTAATATATCATTCTTTTCATAAATAACTTGATCTTTAAAATCTTGCCATTGAATACCGCTCTCTTTTAAAAATAATTTAATTTCATTGTCTCTTTGTAGAGCGTAAGGTTCATAATCACGATTCGAAAAAACACAATTAATTTCATATTCGCTTATTAATTTTTTCCATTCTAAAATGGGTTCTCCTTTTTTTACCAAAATGGAAGAATCCAAACTTTTAAGGGATTCATTTATTTTATGCAGTTCTTCGTATATAAAATTTACCCTAGGGTCGTCCATAAGTAATTCATCTAAAATCGACTCATCAAAAATAAAAAGGATCAGTACAGGTAAATCGCCTTTAAGCGCTGCTCTTAAAGCTGTATTATCAGAGATGCGAATATCTCTTCTGAACCAAAACACATTAACCTTTGTCATAACTATTTACTTTAATATCAATCAAATAGAAGAAATCTATACAATTAAAAAATACATTTATCTAATATAGTGATTTGTTTAACCTTTAATCGATATATTTAAACAAAAAGGGATTTATGGAAATTACTTTAACAGGAAAAGTTTACCAGATGTCATCTGTGCAATGTTTACCCATTGATGATAAAACAGCATGGGATTTTTTCTCTAATCCAAAAAACTTAGCTACCATTACTCCTGACAAGCTAAATTTTAGAATCATTTCTGGTGCCAACGAAAAAATATACGCAGGACAAATAATACAATATAAAGTGAACCCATTCCCTGTTTACTCATCTTTATGGGTTACAGAAATTTCACAAGTTGAAGAAGGAAATTATTTCATTGATGAACAACGATACGGACCTTATGATTTTTGGCATCACAAACATTTTTTCAAAGCTATTCCTGGAGGGACGGAAATAAGAGATGTTGTGGATTTTAAAGTTCCCTTCGGTTGGTTAGGACGTAATTTATTAAAAGGTTTAATAAAACGAGAATTAAAAAAAATATTCACTTATCGAAACAACAAACTTACTGAGTTGTTTGGAACATATACTCAATAAAACATGGGATTTTTATCATTTTTTAAAAAGAAAACCGAATTAGAAAAACTGCAAAGTAAGTATGAAAGCTTACTCAAGGAATCTTTTGACCTTTCCAAAACCGATAGAACAAAATCGGATAGCAAAAGAGCTGAAGCAGAGGAATGCGCTAATGAAATTGAAAAACTAAAAAATAATTAAAGCATAACATGGAACAATACTTTAGTAAAAACGACATTGCCAATTTAGATCGTAGATATAAGGTAAACCTGATCAACTCTGTTAGTGGTTATAAATCAGCAAACCTTATTGGAACGATCAATAGTGATGGAGTGAGTAACTTATCCATTGTTTCATCAGTTATTCACTTAGGATCCGAACCAGCCTTAATTGGTTTTATAATGCGTCCTAACTCCACCCCGAGACACACATACAATAACATCAAAAAAAACGGCTGTTTCACCGTTAATCAAGTGCATAAAAACATCGCAGCGAAGGCTCATTTTTCATCAGCAAGGTTTGATGAAGATGAATCGGAGTTTGATGCTCTTCAACTCACAGAAGAATATAAAGATGAATTTGTTGCGCCTTTTGTGAAAGAATCTAATATTAAGATTGGACTTAAACTCGAAGAAGAAAAACTTATTAGTAATGGCTGTATATTAATTATTGGCTCCATTCAGCATCTCGTAATTTCTACCAATGCAATAGAGGAAAGTGGTGCCTTAAACCTTGAGTCAATAAATACGGTGAGTGTTTCTGGTTTAAACAAATACTTTTCGGGTAAATTCCTTTATGAATTTCCATACGCCAAAAAGAAAGACTTAAACAAATTTCTCAAAAAACCAAAAAAAGAACGACCTGATAATGTTGTTTTTAACGAACAAACAAACCGATACGATGCAGCACTGCGGGAATATACTACCAATGTTGGAGCTCCAAGTATTAAACATGATAACTTAGGTCATTGGAAAAAGACAGGTAGTAATAAGGTTAACCATCATTTAGCAACAAAATTTCAAGACATAAAAAATCAGTACAAGAGTATGCTGGAAATTTATGAATGGAATCAAAAAATTTATGATTCACTCTTCAACTTTGAGCCCGTAATTGGAATGAATTACCATTTATATGAAAAAGAAAACGAAACCTTGTTTTTATCTATAATTGCTCCAACTGATTGGAATAAGAAACACGTAGGTTCTTTTAAACTAGATGAAGATAGAATCTTTAGAAAACTAGAGAGTAACCCAACATATTTTTAGAAAAATTTCCCGTTATGAAAAAAACGATACTAATAACAGGTAGTTCGGGAATGTTGGCTCAACATTTTTATAAAAAATACAGCTCAGATTATTCTATTCGGTTCCTTACTCGAAAAGTAACAAAAAATAACGATTTTTTGTGGAATATTGAGCAACAATATATTGATCCAAAAGCCCTTGAAGGTGTGGACGTAATTATACATTTGGCTGGTGCCTCAATAACAGGTAAACGCTGGTCAGAAAAAAGAAAAAAACTACTTCTTTCTAGTAGGGTTGATAGCACTAATTTATTACTTTCTGAAGTTAAAAAACAAAACATAACTCTTGACGCTTTTATTACAGCATCGGCCATAGGTTATTACGGTTCTTTAAACTCTGAAGACATATTTTTAGAAACAGATAAGAATGGGAACGACTTTTTAAGTAAGATCTGTTATGAATGGGAAAATTCAGCCAAAAAGTTCAAAAAAGAAGCACTTTCAAAAAGAGTTGGAATAGCCAGAATTGGTATTATTCTCTCTGATAGTGGTGGAGCTTTGGGTGAAATAATAAAACCCTTCAAATTCGGATTAGGAAGTGTTGTTGGGAATGGAAAACAATATGTTCCTTGGATACACATTTCTGATATGTGTAGCATATTAAACTTCATGATTACCAACTCGTCAATTGATGGTGTTTACAATTCTGTAGCCCCGCAGCATAACAGCAATAAAGACTTATCTATATTAATTGGAAAAATAATGAAGCGCCCAATTTGGCTGCCAAATATTCCTAGTTTTATTTTTAAAGTAGTGTTTGGAGAAATGAGTACAATCTTATTAAAAGGAAGCAGAGTTTCATCTGAAAAAATCATTAACAAAGGATTTAATTTTCAATACAAAAATTTAAAAATTGCCTTGGAAAACATATTAAAATAACTCCTATTAAATATTTATCAAAAAAGCTTTATTAAAGTACTCTTCTTAAAACTACAAGGCGATATTGTTCATGCCTCTGTGAATAATTTTTGGGTCATCCATATTTAATAGTTAAATTATTTAAGGCTTAATAAAGTCTCTAATCTTAATAAAAAGCAAAGTTAGAAGACTGTATAGCTTAACAGAGATTCATAATAATCCATACAAATCTAAAATCAACAATTCATCAAAATATAGAAGTGCAAAACCTGTTTTTTCACAAAAAACGTAAGTAAGTTGAGCAAACAAATGTTTTATACATCCCAGTTTTTAATGCACTGAGTAGCTATTGTGAATAGTAAAAGTAAAAAAGCATTCAACTGGATTATATTTCACTTTACGACACAAAAATAAGACATGCGAAAATTTAAAAAGTAGGTCACACAAAAAATAATATCTAAAAAGGATTCATACTAAAAGTGCACAGTATTACTTCAAATAAAAAGCCCCTTAATAAAGGGGCTTTTTAGATTTTAAAAATTGGATTTTTCACAAATAAAAACGTTTTGTAAAAAGTAATTTTGTTGAATTATATTAAACAAAAAACACTTCAATTTAATTTTTAACAACAGGCACAGTAATCGTTTTGCTTGATTGAGTTTGAATAACAAAATAGTAAATCCCACTGTTAAACGATAGCATATTAATGTTAAATTCATTCCCGCCCTTAATTGCTGCCACTTTTGCACTATAAACCACTTCACTTTTGTTGTTGTAAACCTGAAGCGATACAATACCATCGTTTGGAACTACCAAGTTTAAATTTGCTACATCAAAAGTTGGGTTAGGAAAAACCTCTAGCTTGAATATATCTTGAGGGTAATCGAAATTCACAGTAATCAATTTAAATGTTTCAGATACTCCATCAAAATCAACCTGTATCAGCCTATAATAGCAGCCTGAAGTACAACCTTGCTTATCTAAATAACTATATCCAATTGAGGTGGCTGAATTTCCAGCTCCCTCTACCCTTGTTAATTCATCCCAATTAACACCGTCATTAGATTTCTCGAGTATAAAATGATCGTTATTTATTTCAGAAGCAGTCTCCCAAGTTAAGAGATTCCATTCATTTAACACTTCTGCCTCAAAACTTACAAGTTGAACCGGTAATGTTGTACCTGCATCCATGGATCCTATTGTCACAAATTTAGACTGACCACTACCGATAATACCAGTACCAATACCACCAATAATTATTGAACCAAAAGAAAAAGTTAATCCATCAGCAGTACTATAGGAAGAAGCATTCGAAAAATCTCCATCATCATCAACCAATAATCGTAAATCCGACAAATCTACACTACTCGAAATATCCCATTCAACTTCAATCGAAAAAGCATTCGTAAAATTCGTATTCGTTATCTTCCATTCTCGCTCTATCCTACTGGTAATTCCTGATGGTTTTTCAGAGCTTACTGCATCACTAGCGTGTTGCTTTCCACCATTATGACCAATTGCTATAAAAGCTTCATCGTTAGATATTGTACCAGAATTTGAAGAATTATCGGCTGCTAAAGTTGACATAAAAATCTTAAGAGAATCATCTTTAGATTTGGATTGTTTTTGATTTGATAAAGTACTATTATCTTTTCCAATTACAATTACATCATTGTGATATCCTGAGCTTGCTGATGCATCCCAATAAGTTGTACCACCTGTTGATACGTAATCACCTCCTGTTCCACCATCATTATTACTAACCGTTAAACCATATTTACTTGCTAAGTAAGATTCAACTTTACCAATCTCTACATCAGATAATTTCTTATCAAAAATAATAAACTCCCCAATTCTTGAATCCGATGATTCACTTTTGAATTGGCCTTGATTAATATCTAATCTTATCCCAGAGCCACTATTTGTAGATGTAAAAGTTTTTAATACATCTCCATCAATTTTTGCTTTTATCGAATTATTAGAGTGATCTCTAACGTATGAATAAATATGAGGATCGGTAACATTATTTGTAGTGGCGATTCCCGAATTGTATTCAGCTGCTGTTCCATTCCAGTAAATACTGTTTCTATATCCACCGTGAAAACCTAATAAATAGTTACCACTATGTCCCTCTATCAATCTACCATTACTATCCGATGGCTTCAAAGCTGCTACAAAGAAAACAGTCCAATTATTCCCTAATTCAGCTCCAGATGGCGCATCAAATCCTCCTGATAATATTTCAATGGCAGGATTATCATTCCAACAATTAGTAACCATTGTAGGACCTGTAACTTTAGTGTAGTCAAAACCATTACAACTGTGATCTTGCCACGTGGATCCAAGCGCAGCATCATCAGCTTTCAACCAAACCATTAATTCATCCGTAACTCCTCCAGGACCAGCACTTGATGTATTTACAGTTGCAGTAATAGCTGTTCTTGATCCTGTTGTACAACCACCACTTGTCGCATCTACGTAATAAGTTGTGGTAGAAGATATACTTGGCGTAGTGAAAGATGTTCCTGTTGCTAAAGACGGACCTCCAGAAGATTCAGCATACCAGTTTATTGTTCCTGCACTCGAAGAAGTACCCAAGGAAACTGTACCAGAATTACATCTAGAATCTGGTGTTGTTCCTGATATAGAGGGTACAGTATTTATGGTTGCAGTAACTGCAGTTCTTGATCCTGTTGTACAACCACCACTTGTCGCATCTACATAATATGTTGTTGTTGAGGATAAACTTGGCGTAGTGAAGGATGTTCCTGTTTCTAAAGATGGACCTCCAGAAGATTCAGCATACCAGTTTATTGTTCCTGCACTCGAACTAGCCGCTAAAACTACCGTTCCAGTTCCACAACTAGAATTAGAGGTTGTTCCTAATATAGTGGGCGCGCTACTAACATTTACGGTAACATTTTGGCTAGATGAATAACAACTTCCGCCACCATCACTAATACCACTGTATCTTACATAATAAGTAGTTGTTGAGGAAGGAGTAACGCTCGTTGTAAAAACAGTTTGACCAGCACTTACTGATTTTGTAGCGAAGGCTGAACCATTTAAACTAGTAGCGAATTCCACCACGCCTCTCATATTAACCGCATTTGGGAAGGTCGCTGTTAACGTTCCTGAAGTACTTCCACAAGTATTGTTTATGCTCGAAGTAATAGATGAGGGAGCTACATTGTGACTATTCCTTATTAATATTGCATTTGATGTTACGGTTGCACACGAACCGTTTGTAACCTTATATCTTATTCTATCTGGAGTACCATCACTGCTACTTACTTGTTTGGGAAAAGTATTTACACCCGAACTGTTGCCAGAAACCCATGTTCCACTCCAAGCACCATTATTACTACCCCAATTCCAAACTACACTACCCGTTTGACCACTTACCGTTACAGCAGTTCCAAAGTTCCCAGCAGAAGAGCAAAAATTAACAGGTCCAGAATTACTAACCGTTCCTAAGGAGGAAGCTGCATCAACTGTTACTTTTAAAGGGCTCGTCCATCCTGACCATGAAGTTGGTGAACAATTTTTGCGACCTCTTCTTTTGTACCATCTATTGGCTGTTAAGCCTGATGGTGGATTATATGTTGAAGATGTTGCTCCACTTATCGTAGACCAAGAAGAATTGTTATTGGAATACTGCCATTGAAAAATTGTTGAACCTCCTGTGCTGCTGTTTGATATCGTACTCGGATCACCACCAGAACAAATGGTATGTGCGTTTCCTATTGAACCCGTTGAGGGTGCTGATATAACAGTTACTTTTACAGGACTCGTAAATCCTGACCAAAGCGTTGATGAGCAACTTTTCCGCCCTCTTCTTTTGTACCATCTATTAGCTGTTAAGCCTGATGGTGGATTGTATGTTGAAGATGTTGCTCCACTAATAGTAACCCATGAAGAATTATTGTTTGAGTATTGCCATTGATAAACATTTGCGCTACCTGTGCTGCTGTTTGAAATTGTACTTGGATCACCTCCTGAACAAATTGTATGCGCATTACCTATAGATCCTGCAGATGGGGCAGAACAAGATGAACAAGTGAAATCGCTGAAATAAGCATATGCTTTTTGTGGACCAGATTCAACTTTTACGTAAACCCATCTACCGGCATGTCCACCAATCGCCCATGATCCATTATTGTTTGATGGAGTCTGTTGATTTGTAGACCAATAAGAACAATTCCAACAAGACTTACCAATCAAAGTACCATTATACCGTATATTTAACCTTCCTTGGCTCCATTGATTAGATTGATATGCTTTCACTTTCCATACATTACCTCCACAACTAGTTACAGTAATATTTGAAAAATACTGACCATTGGACGCTGTTACCTGTCCAAAAGAACTTTCTGACACAAACAACAAACTCCCAATTAAAAGTAAAACAACCTTTCCCTTCCGATTGATAGATGGAATTAAGCGTATCCAATTATAGCTTACTGATAATAAAGAATGAAAACTTTTCATAATTATCTATTTTTGAAGTATTCGATGCATCTTTTTGTAGTTGGATAAATACTTTTTCCACCCAAAAAAAATAGCAACTTTAGTATTTAACACAACCATGGTAAACACTACAAAAATCTTGATTTTGATTTAAAAAAACAAGTACGATTATTCCAAAAAAGGGGTTTTTAAAACGCCTAATTAAACCCTAATAGTCTATATAATAAATACTTAATTTTCAATAAAAGCATTTTTTAAAAATTATTTTTTTTTGATGTTCAAATTTTTGGGATAATCAACTATAGGTTGGCATTAAAATGGCACCGTAATTAATTGAAGAATACTATTGATTTTTCACCTAAAAAATATAAATAATTTTTAATTGAAAAGATGTATTTTAAAACAATAAAAACCACAACTCGAAAAACTTTAAAAAGCAAGTAATTCAACTTCAATAGATTATATAGATTTAGCGAGGGTCACCAACTAAAAAAGTAACAAACCCTCTATAGATTTGGAAATAAATTTACAGTAGTTGTATTAAAAAACACAGGTGAAACTTGTGTTTTTTTTCTTTTTTTTAAAAATAAATTTAGAATACTTAACTCCTACAAAGGTTTTTATTATCATGATGTTAATTGGCTTAGTAATCAAAGTTATTGCTCTTGTATTTCCATTTCTTCATTTTCGATATGGAAATACGGTTTTTAAAGTTTTAGGACTAATTGGCGCAGGGATGTGTTGTTTTTCCTTGATAGGGATTGTTATGCATTTTTTACAAGTAGAAATTACGCTCCGCGTGTTAGAGTTCCATTATTTGTTATTGCTGTAATCTTTCAAGCCTTTTATCAAAGTTTAAAAACTCGTAAACCTCAAAAACCTAGAGCTGATGAGGACATTTTATATTCATAACTCAACCTTTTTTACTTCTAGCCCGAAACTAACGAAAGGTTAATTTGGATGACTTGTTGGGCGAGAAAGGAAAGTATAAGGTCGCCGAACTGCCGTTCGCGGTGACGGATAGTTGTTACCTAAAGCCTAGTTTTTGCTGTGAGATACCGGATCGAGTCCGGCATGACAAGGTAAAAAAGGGTAAGCTAAGCTTACCCTTGTAATTCGATTCGATATTATATCTGTAAAAATCTACTTTAAAGCATTGTAAAATATCTCAACAGTATGGAACGCTTTTCTTCCTGTTCCATCTTTAATTTGGTGACGGCAACTTGTTCCAGGTGCGGCGATGATTACATCGCTAGGCTGTTTACGAACTGTTGGAAACAGCACCAACTCTCCTACTGCAATACTAGTTTCATAATGCTCTTTTTCGTAACCGAAACTTCCTGCCATGCCGCAACACCCACTTGGTATAATGTGCACTGTATAGTTTTTAGGAAGCGATAACATCCGTTTAGTATGCGTTAAACTTGATAATGCCTTTTGATGACAATGGCCGTGTAGTTTAATTAATTCTTCTTTCTCGGTAAACATATCCTCAGTAACCAATCCATCCTGAACCAGTTTGCTTAAAAACTCATCCATTAAAAACGTATTGTCCGCAATTTCCCGAGCAGCTTCATGCTCGGCTCCTTTCGTTAAATCTAAATACTCATCTCTGAAGATTAAAATAGAACTTGGTTCAATACCTATTAAAGGAGTGCCTTCAGAAACTAAATCTTTTAAAATTTTAATGTTTTCTATAATTGGTTTTTTAGCTTGAGAAACTAATCCTTTACTCAACCAAGTCCTCCCACTCTCCTTCACTTTAGGGGCAATGACTTCGAATCCTAATTTGGCCAATAATTTAATGGCAATTTTACCTTCGTGATCATCGTTAAAGTTGGTGAATTCATCCGTAAAGAAAATAACCTTCCCTAATTTCTTAGCCGGGTTTTCACCAAAGTTAGTAGCCTTGTTTTTGTTAAACCACTTCTCTACCGTTTCTTTTGCCATGGAAGGAATTGGACGTTCTTTTGTGAAGCCCATTATTCCTTTTATTAAATTCCCAGTCGTTTTGTTCGACGTGAAAAAATTGTATGCACCTGGCATGGTTGCAGCCAATCTGTTAGCAGCCGTTACATTTCCAATAATCTTGGATCGGAACGGTACTTTATTGTCTTTATAGTATTGCTCGTAAAACTCAGCCTTTAGTTTAGCAACGTCCACATTTGATGGACATTCCTTTTTACAACCTTTGCAACTCAAACACAAATCCATCACCTCTTTGATTTCTTCACTGTCAAACTTATTTAGTTTGGTTGAGTTGGTTAAAACCTCACGCATAATGTTCGCGCGAGCTCTTGTTGTGTGTTTTTCGTTTTTGGTAGCCATGAAACTCGGACACATTGTCCCTCCGCTTTGTTCACTTTTACGACAATCACCTGATCCGTTACACAACTCAGCAGCTCTTAAAATACCTTCATTTTTTTCAAATGAAAACACAGTTTCAATTGCCGGTGTATCCTGCCCTGGATTATACCTTAAGTTAGTATCCATTGGTGGTGCATCAACAATCTTATTGGGATTGAAAATACTGTTTGGATCCCAACTTTTCTTTACATCTTTTAACAATTGGTAGTTTTTAGGTCCTACCATTTTTTCGATAAACTCGGCTCTTAATCTTCCATCCCCGTGTTCACCACTTAATGAGCCTCTATATTTTTTTACAAGCGTAGCGATATCCTCAGCAGATTTCCTGAATAATCGATGTCCTTCTTCCGTTTTCATGTTTAAAACCGGACGTAAATGAATCTCTCCTGAACCGGCGTGCGCGTAATGCACACACTTTTGTCCGTACCCTTTCATTATTACATTAAACTCAGCAATATAATCAGGTAAATCCTGCACATCAACCGCAGTATCTTCAATTACAGGAACAGCACTATCGTCACCAGGTATGTTAGCCAGTAATCCTAAACCGGCCTTTCTTAACGTTAACGCTTTACTAATATCGCTACCGTATAAAATGGGGAAATCATACCCTAAACCAGCTTCTTCATAAGAAGCTCTTAAATCTTTTAAGGCTTGCTCTAATTCTTCTGGAGTTTCTCTATGCAACTCTACCATTAATAAAGCCTTAGGGTCTCCGTTCACAAAAACTCTATTTTCTTTTTGTTCGGCATTTGCTTTTGTACACTCTAAAACAATATCATCCATTAACTCAACTTGAGATGGATTGTGTTTTAAAGCAACTAAAGTCCCTCTTAAAGAAGCATCAATTGTATCAAAATGCGGACACATCATTGCCACGTTTTTAGGCAATACTGGTACACAGTTTATTTTTACTTCTGTTATTAAACACAAAGTCCCTTCAGAACCTGCGATTAACTTACAAAAGTTGAATTTATCTCCATTTTCATCAAATGGTTGAGAGTCTGATAATAAATCAATGGCGTAACCAGTATTTCTTCTTGGGATAGATTTCTTTGGAAACTCGCGTGCAATTTCTGCACGGTTTTCTTCCTTAGACAACATTTCACGAATATCAAAGTAAATTTGATTCTCCGTTTCTCCTACAACTCCAAGTCCGTTTGCTTTATTTAAAAACTCTTCGGGTGTTAAATCCTTAAAAACAGTTTTGGTTCCATCTGCTAAAATTGCGGTAACCTCTAATAAATGTTCACGGGTACTTCCGTAAATTACAGATCGTGCTCCACAGGAATTATTACCTACCATTCCACCAATCATACATCGGCTACTGGTTGAAGTTTCTGGTCCGAAAAACAATCCGTAATCTGCTAAAAACCGATTTAAATCATCCCGAATCACCGAAGGTTGAACTCTAACCCAATGTTCTTCTTTATTAATTTCTAATATTTCTCCAAAATGGACGGATACATCAACAACAATTCCACCACCAACAACCTGTCCAGCTAAAGATGTTCCTGCAGTTCTTGGGATAATGGACGATCCGTTTTCACGAGCAAAATTTACTAATTCAAATAAATCTTCTTCTGTTTTAGGGATGGCAACAGCCAAAGGCATTTCACGATAAGCAGAGGCGTCGGTAGCGTACAATGTTCGCATTACTTTATCGAAATGTAACTCTCCGGCCAACTTCTCTCTCAACAACTCTAATTTGTGAATGTCCATTTTCTTAGAATATTATAGTACAAAAATACATTTTATTAAGGAAAATTCATTAAATATTAGTCAATTGGATTTCAATATTTTCAACAAAATTTCCTTTCAACTCCAATTACTGCCACTTTATTAATAGAAGTCTTTTTTATTCTTTCGAGATAAATAATCATTCAAAATGAATTGCAGATAGATAAATATATTAATCCCGAATTCCCCCAGGAAAACAATGGTTTTACTGGGGAGTTAACACCAGTAATTATCATGCTATCATCAAAAGTAACTGAGTATTTATTTTGAACTTTTAATTCTAGATTTTAAGTACAAAAGAAAGTATTTAAAAATCATAGTCATCCCGTGAAATTTTTCTTAACCGAACATATTATAAGTACAAAAAACATCCATCAAAACGGTAATCAACAATTTTTTAAGCCCTTTGTTTAATTCAAATTGTTGAGTACATTTTATAACCTTTATAATTAATTAGGTCGAGCTTAATTAATACTTCTAATGTTCTTCAATAAAAGGTTAAATTAAGTTACTTGTCAGCTTTAAACATTGATGTTAATTGTAGAGTAAACACTAGTTTTTTTTAGATTTAGAAGCTTGTTTTAAACACCTTTAATTCCTTTTTTTTTTTTTAAATAAAGAAAAAATGTCGTTTTAAAAACCTTTTCTTATATTGCGTTGATATAAACTAATTCAAGAAACCTATATTTGGATTAATTTACAGTCGGAGTGATTTATAAAAATCACTATGGTAATAGTAAAAATATAACCTATTATCTTATTGCCCTTCGGCGAAGCTAATTATGGAATTATATTTTCTTTAAAACGTTGTGAATTATAATTAAACCATTTTATTATGAAAAATTCAATTCTTATAATATTACTTTCAACAATACTGTATTCATGCGGAGAAGATCCTGAACCAGTTGTATTAAAAGAATTGGTTAAAGAGCTTGAAACAAAAACGCTTGAAAATCAACCGGAGATTGAAACCATTACCGACTTTGATAAGATTAATGAATTAAAACTTCAAATTATAAATGAAAAATTCGCTGCTGAAAGGTTAAGACTGGACAGCTTAAGCCTTGCCGAAAGATTAATTGCTCATGATTCTTTAGTATACGATTCGATTAATAATCTTCTTACTTCAGAGAACATAAGTGAAATCAAAATTTTCTTAAGTGAGTTTTTAAGATTTAAACCAATTAAATACCAATTACAAAACCAAGCGATTGAGCAAAATATCTTAAATCTAATTAACGAAACATCTATCGAAAGTAAGGCAATACGTACAATTGGAATTTTAAATTTAGATTATGAAGCTGCTTTTATTGATCGTTTCCATAACGGACCAGAAGAACAGAAAGGAAAGTACTTTTATTGGATTGCCAGAAAAAGAAAAAACGAAAAGATACTAGACGAAGTAACTGATTTAATTAAAAGCAAGAAAATTATTAAATCACAACAAAAAGACATTATCAACGGATTAAGACAATTCTCTAATTCCCGATCTAAAAAGATTAAAGAAAAAGCAATTTCAGCCGCATTGTTAACCTATAAATCCAAATGGGTAATCCCCCAAGACATTTCTGCGTTAAAACAAAAAAAAGACAGGAGTGCAATGGCTGAATCGTTTGTGAAAATGATGCTTGATAATGGAGGTGAAAAAGCCAAATCTATAAGCAGTATATGCCTTAAGCAAGGTGTTTTTATACGCAAGGTTTTTCAAAATATGGTGCGATCTAAAAATAACAAAACAAAATCTATTCTTTTAGAGCAGTTAACTAATAAAGAAAAGTTTTTAAAGACCCTTCCAGTCATACCAATGGTTTACGCAATGGAAAAGGATACTCTTATCCCCATCAAAACAATTAAAATGATGGAAAAACATAAAATCATAAATCCTGATGTAGTAAAAAAAATACATTACATTTTTGAAAAAATGAATTGTTTGGACTATTTGAAAAATTGCGGAAAATATATTAAGAACGAAGATCTTATTAAACAATTGCAAAGGCAAGCTTTACTTCCTAAACCGGCTCCCGAAACTTATGATGAAATTGTGTTGGATCTTTTTAAATTGGAAGTAACCGACTCTATTGATTTGAGCACACTTACACAAATTAAAAACAATGAAGTTTATCAGGGAAAAAACGCCTTAATTAAAAACATACTTCATTATAACAATCAAATTGTAACCATTGATAAATGGTCCTCCACTGCTCCTATTGATTATTCTTTTTTAATTTATGGCATTACAAATCAACTAAAAGGGAGTTTAACCAACCTTGCAATTAAATCCGAGTTCAAAAACAATGAATACTCTATTTTAATGATTGGAGAATCAAAAGCTTTATTTGCTTACCCTAAGAATAAAGAAGATGAAATTAATGTTGAATTATTAGTGAAAGCGTTTAACGAAATACTAGCCGATAGATCATTACACATATTGGCCAATGACCCTGATTTTATTGAATTATTTTATGGAACTAAAATAGAATTTAACAACGTTAAGAGTTTAATCCAAAACCAGGAACAAGGTTTAGCTTTATAATTGTTAATTGCTTTTAGCTAATCAACTAACATATCTTTCTTTGTATGGTCTTTTTAGGAAGAAGTTAGTATTCAATAAAAATTTCAGTTACAAGCTGTGAAGTTTTAACTATTCCCTTTTTAAGGGTTGGATCTGTTATCGCTGTGCTTCCTCCTAAAGTTTTAGTCCGAACAATGAAAATTAGTTATAAATTAAAAAGACTATTTATTAAGCTTCCATTAGTAGTTATTTTTTTAGGATTATGGTGAAATAATCAAAAAAGAAACAAATTTTCGGAAATAAAAATCCAACGATCCATCCAGGATTAATCAACTTTTTTTTTTAGACTCCCCCAAACTAGGTATTTAGACAACTCTAAAATTGTTTTATCTTTGCCGAAACTTCCCGATAATGCAAACAAGCACAACTGAGGATTATTTAAAGGCAATTTTTAAATTAAGTGGCACAGCTAAAGCAGGTGTTTCTACTAATTCAATTTCAGAAGAATTATCTACCAAAGCTTCATCCGTAACTGATATGGTTAAAAAACTAGCAGATAAGAAGTTAGTTAACTACATCAAGTACCAAGGCGCTACACTTACAAAAGAAGGTGAAAACATTGCGCTTATGGTAATTCGAAAGCACCGCCTTTGGGAAGTGTTTTTAGTGGAAAAACTGAAGTTTGGCTGGGATGAAATTCATGAAATCGCAGAGCAATTAGAACATATTCGTTCTCCAAAATTAATTGATAAGTTGGATAAACATTTAGGTTTCCCTAAAAACGATCCACACGGCGACCCTATTCCTGATAAAAATGGTGTTTTCCCAAAACTTAAAATGTTCAAATTAAACGAACTTAAAATTGGAGAAGAGGCTATTCTTACGGGAGTATCCGAAGATTCCAAGGAGTTTTTAAGATACCTAGATGGGATTAATCTGAAATTAGGATCTGAAATTGAGGTTTTAGACTTCTTTAAGTTTGACAACTCTATACAAGTAAAAATTAATAATAAAACAGAATTAACGTTTTCGGATTTAGTTTCCAAAAATTTAAATGTATCAAAAGATAATTAGCATGAAAATTATTAAAGTATTATCCCTTGTTTTATTCACTTCAATCTTATTAAGTTGCGGAGAAACTGTAAAATCAAACAAAACACAAATAATTTGTACAACTGGCTTGATAGCTGATGCAATGCAAAACATCCTCCCTACTTATTTTGAAGTAAAAGCATTAATGGGACCTGGAGTTGATCCGCATACTTATAAGAGTAAAAGTTCGGAGTTGAAAAATTTAATGAATGCTGATGGTATTGTATATAATGGAATCCATTTTGAAGCAAACCTAATTGATGCAATACATGAGCTTGGTAAAAATAAGTTTGTTGTTGGATTAGGAAATATTGTCCCTCAAGAACGATTAAGAGCAACTACTGATTTCGGAACAGCTTATGACCCTCACTTCTGGCATGATGTTAACCTGTTTTCAGAATCGATAAAATTGGCTGGAGCACAATTTGGTAAACAGTTCCCTAAATCAAAAGCTTACATCGATTCAGCTACGAGTGTTTACATAAAGCAACTTGGAGAAACTGAAGCATACATCAGAAACGAAGTTACTAAAATCCCTGATTCTTCTCGTGTGTTAATTACTGCTCATGATGCCTTTGGATATTATGGCAGAGCTTTTAATATTGAAGTAAAAGGAGTTCAAGGAATTTCAACGGCATCGGATATTTCGATTAGAGGAATTACAGAATTAACCGACTTTATTGTAGCGAAAAAAATTCCCGCAATTTTCATCGAAAATTCAGTTTCTGAGAAAAACATCAATTCTGTAATAGAGGGCTGTGCTGCAAAAGGACTAGGCCTTAAAAAAGGAGAAATGCTTTTTAGTGATGGTTTAGGTGATGCTAAAAGTGGTGCCGATACTTATATTAAAATGATTAAAATAAATACTAATTCAATCGTAACTGCCTTAAAAAATGATTAAGCAAGTTGAAAACCCGATTGTTGAAGTACATGATTTAACTGTTGCTTATGACAATAAGCCTGTTTTATGGAATGCTGACTTTAGTATTCCTAAAGGTAAAATGGTTGGAATTGTTGGGCCTAACGGTGCGGGTAAATCTACTTTGCTCAAAGCGATTATGGGTTTAATACCAGTTGCTAGTGGGTTTTCTAAAATATTAAATGACAACCTTAAACAAGTTCGTCATAAGGTAGCGTATGTTCCACAAAAAGAATCGGTAGACTGGGATTTCCCTACTACTGTTTTAGATGTAGTTGAAATGGGACGCTACGGGAAAAAGAGTTTGTTCAAACGTTTAAATAAAGAAGACAAGCAAATTGCAGTTGAAGCTTTAAAAAAAGTGAAAATGTTAGATTTTGCTGATCGACATATTTCAGAATTATCTGGAGGACAACAACAGCGTGTATTTATTGCACGAGCCCTAGCGCAAGAAGCAGAAATATACTTTATGGACGAACCATTTTCTGGTGTTGATATGGCCAGCGAAAAGGCAATTGTAGATATATTATTGCAATTACAAAAAGATGGAAAAACCATTTTTGTAGTCCATCATGATTTACAATCGGCAATGGATTACTTTGATTGGATGATCTTTTTAAATACTCGAATTGTTGCCAGTGGACCCCTAAGCGAGGTTTTTACAACCGAAATATTGCAAAACACTTACGGTGGAAACTTGAGTATGCTAGAGCAAATTGGTCAGATTTATAAAGAAAAACAATTTCCAATTAGAGAATCATAATGGATTTTTGGAACGACTTCATATACTTCTTTTCCTTTCAGGATGCCAACATTACAAATGTACTGTTGGGAACTATCATGCTTGGATTCACGTGCGGAATTGTTGGTGTATTAGTCGTTTTAAATAAAAAAGCCTTAATTGTTGATGCTGTTTCTCACTCTATCCTTCCTGGGATTTGTATTGGGTTTATGCTATCGGGCGTTAAAAGTCCAATTTACTTAATATCAGGCGGAATCGTAGCTGGAATAATAGCCGTTTATTTGGTTGATTGGATTTCCAAAACTTCTCGAATTAAAAAAGATGCGGCCATTGCTATTACGCTATCGGTGATGTTTAGTATTGGAGTTATTTTTTTAAACATTATACAACATTCAGGAAATGGTAACCAAAGCGGATTATCCGATTTCTTGTTTGGAAAAGCGGCCACAATCGTTCGCAATGATTTATATGTATTTGGAGCAATGAGTGCCTTAGTCTTAACAATTATACCCCTCTTCTACCAACACTTTAAAATTGCGTTGTTTGATCCTGAATTTTCAAAAACCATTGGGTTAAATGATCGATTTATTCAAGGGTTAATTTCGGGATTAATAATTATATCAACCGCCATTGGAATTCAAACTGTTGGTATTATTTTAATGAGTGCTTTAATTATCACACCTGCATCGTCTGCTTTTTTCTGGACTAAAAACTTCAAAAAGTCTATTTTAATTTCAGGGTTATTTGCCACACTTAGTAGTATTGCTGGAGTTTTTATCTCGTACCTATCTCCTGATATGCCTACAGGGCCTTGGATCATTGTTTCTTTGTCGAGTATTGCTATTTTCTCTGCTTTCTTTTCCCCTAAAGGATTGGTTACTAAACGCATTAAGGCTTCTAAAAACACCAAAAAAATGTTATCCGATAACGTTTTAAAGAACTTGTATAAAATTGGAGAGAAAGAAGCTGAAACAACCAAAGCCCGAACGATTGAGGAGATTTTAAATTTCCGATTTACTCCCTTAAAAGAATTAAAAACAGGATTACGCTTGTTAAAGCTAAAAGGTCTTGCAATTGAAGGTGGTGGTTTATGGATGCTTACAGAACAAGGCATTTTGGACGCAAAGCGAATTATTAGAATTCACAGATTATGGGAATTGTACATGCAAAAATTCATGCAAATACAGAGTGACCATGTGCACGAAAGTGCTGAAACGATTGAACACATTATGACGCCTCAATTAGAAGCTGAATTATTAAAATTAATGGGTAAACCAGTAAATGACCCTCATCAACAAAATATACCCTACGAAGACTAATGTTTGATTTCTGGATTATATTAACCGCTTGCATCATTGCCATAAACAGTAGTTTATTGGGTAGCTTTTTGGTGTTAAAAAAACTAAGTTTAATTGGTGATGCTTTGTCTCATGCTGTTCTTCCTGGTATTGTAATCGCTTTTTTAATCTCTGGAGAAATCAATTCATTTTGGATGCTTTTAGGCGCTAGTGGATTTGGAATTATTGCTATTTTATTAATCGATTGGTTAAACCGTGTAGGTGGGTTTGGAAAAGACAGTTCTATTGGAATTATTTACACTTTACTATTTGCTGTAGGTATTATCTTAATTACTTCAAAAGCGAAAAATGCTGACATTGATGTTGATTGTGTTTTGTTTGGAGACATTAACACCACTCCTTTAGTTGGTAGAACAGCTGGAATTCCAACTCCTACGTTTAACTTAATCATCATTACAATTATCAATTTGATTGTTGTTAGTTTTGGACTTAAAGGCTTTAAGATTACAAGTTTTGATAAGGGTTTCGCCCAAACATTAGGGATTTCTATTCCGTTTTGGAGTTACTTATTGTTAGGATTAACTAGTATTTCAACTGTTTATAGCTTTGATAGTGTTGGAGCTATTATGGTTATCGGGCTACTCGTTATACCAGCCTCTTTTGCAAATTTAATTACTCGAAAACTTAAATCCTTTTTGGTTATCTCAATCTCGTTTGGAATAATCAGTTGTATTTCAGGACATTTATTAGCAGTTCTTTTTGACATTCCTACAGTTCCAACTATTGGTGTTTTTATGGGATTGATTTTGATTACAACTTTGATTGGTAAAACTCTTTTACCAAAGAAATTAGAAGTACAAGCTTAATACATATGAAAAAAATATTTTTCTTACTTGCAGTTATATTAAGTACGGCACAAGCTCAAGATTTACTTCCGCAACCTAAATCAATTATAACTTCGAACGGACAGTTTACTATTTCAAAAAACACACTTATAAGGTTAAGCCTTCCTTCTCCTGAGTTAAAAAGGTACGCGCAGCGTTTTGTTAAAAGATTACAAAACAGATCGGGTGTTTTCTTAAATACAACCCAACTACAGGATACATTAAGCAATCATGAAATCTTAATTCAAATTGAAACCATCGTTGACACGCTTAAATTAGGAATCCATGAAGGCTATAAAATAAAGGTTCACCAAAACAAGATTACCATTACTGCTGATAACAACATTGGAGCTTACCGTGGATTAGAAACACTTTTACAATTAACGCAAAGAAACGGTAAAACTGCCTATATTAATAACTGTACAATTTCAGATAGTCCTCGATTTCCTTGGAGAGGTTTATTGATAGATGTTTGTCGTCATTGGATTCCTACTCATGTAATCAAAAGAAATATCGATGCAATGGCTGCTGTTAAAATGAATGTACTACATATACACTTAACCGAAGACCAAGGATTTAGAATTGAATCTAAAAAATTCCCGAAACTACATGAATTGGGCAGTAACGGAAACTACTTCACGCAAGAAGAAATAAAAGGGATTGTAAAATATGCTAAAGATAGAGGGATTCGAGTAATTCCTGAATTTGATATTCCCGGACATGCTACAAGTTGGTTGGTTGGGCATCCAGAATTAAGTTCGGCTGGTGCAGATTACCAAGTTGAAAAAAACTACGGTGTTTTCAACCCTTCTTTAAATCCTGCTAAAGAATCGACCTACTCTTTTTTAGATGAATTTTTAGGTGAAATGGCACTTATTTTCCCTGATGAATATATGCATATTGGTGGTGATGAGAATAAAGGAATAGATTGGGATAACAACAAGAAAATACAAAAATTTAAAGACAAAAACGGTTACACTACTAATGGTGAATTACAAGCTTATTTCAATACAAGAGTTTTGGGTATACTAACCAAACATGGTAAAAAAATGATTGGATGGGATGAGGTTTTTGAAGAAGGTCTTCCATTATCTATTGCTATACAATCGTGGAGAGGTAAAGAGTCACTTTATCATTTTGCTAAAAAAGGATATGCCGGGGTGCTTTCAAACGGTTACTATTTGGATATGACGAATGACTTAAAGGATTACTACGAGAACAATCCTTTACCTATAAATGCTGATTTAACTCAAACTGAAAAGAAATTAATTTATGGCGGCGAAGCTACAATGTGGAGTGAGTTGGTAAACGAGAAAACAATCGACTCCCGTATTTGGCCTGCTTCCCTTGCTGTTGCTGAACGATTATGGAGTTCGAATGAGAATTGTAATACAAATGCTTTTTACAATAAGGTTGGTGCGATTTCAAATCAACTGGAAGAACATGGCTTAATTCACCTTTCAAATCAAACTATCTTACTAAAACAATTATCTAATCAGTCTGATGTTACTCGATTTCAAACTTTCGTCCAATTATTAGAACCCTTAAAAGGATATGAAAGACATCGTTTCTTCAAATACACTACTCACTACCCGCTTAATCGCCTAGTAGATGCTTGTTATACTGAGAGTTTTAAAGCAAATGATTTTGAAGCTTTGGTTAGCCAAAACTGTAAAGCTGGATTTTGTAAAAGAAGGGATGAGATTAAAACAACTTTAGCAGTCTGGATTAAAGCTGCTGAGCAATTCGTAAAGGTTGGTAATCGATCACAAGGATTAATGGAGGCTAAACTACTTGCTTTAAAGGTGCAAGAGCTTTGTGAGCTAGCTTGGAGATCAGTAAATAGTCCAAGTGAATTAAAAGAGTTAGATAAGGATAGAGCACAAGTTTTAATTTTGGAAATAGAAAGTTTTAAGCTTGATGTGAAGTTTGCTCCTATTCAGACTATGAAGCGTCTTTTTAATTAGACGAGCCGTAATTTTAAGAAGATTTTAATTATCTAAATTCCCTTTTTTTAACGGTTAGCACACACACTCAGAAGTTTAATCTTAAGTAAGAATCAATAACATTTTTCATGTTTTCTCCGTTAGTATAGATACAAACTAATTAATATCAGTTTATTACTCAGGCACATTGTTAACCTTAAAAAATTAATAATGAAGAAAGTTATCTTAATAACAGGATGTTGCGGACAAGTAGGTAGTCAAATATACAATTACCTTGTGTTGCACCAAAAAGCTAAGGTGATAGCATCAGATATTAAATTAAACGCAGACCAATTTAAAATCTATGAACAAGTAAATGTTGTGGATTATCAGTCAATATTAGGTGTCGTCCGCCGACATAAAGTCACTGAAATATATCATCTTGCAGCAATTTTATCAAGTGCAGGAGAAAAAGATATCGAAAGAGCTTGGAAAACCAATATTAATGGACTCCTCAATATTTTAAACATTTGTAGAGATGAAAAAGTTAGCAAACTCTTTTTCCCAAGTTCTATTGCTGTTTTTGGAGGCGAAATAAAAAACAAAATTGCCACACAAACCCAAGTCCTTACTCCTACTACTATGTATGGAGTGAGCAAAGCAGCAGGAGAAAACCTTTGCAATTACTACTTTCATAAATTTGGCGTTGATGTACGATCTATTCGATACCCAGGTATAATTGGTCCACAATTAAATATTGGAGGGGGAACAACTGATTATGCTGTAGAAATATTCCATTCGGCTTTAGGTTCAGGTGAATTTTCTTGTTTTTTATCTTCTGACACCATATTACCAATGATTTATATAGAAGATGCTATAAAAGCAACAGTTAATATTATGCAGGCTCCAGCTAAAAACATCAAAATAAGAACTAGTTATAATTTGGCTGGCTTTAGCTTTAGTCCCCAAATGATTTCAGCTGAAATTAAAAAAATAATCCCTGAATTTGTGATTAATTATGCACCCGATCATCGGCAAGCTATTGCGGATTCATGGCCAAGATATATTAATGACGAGGAAGCTAAGAAAGACTGGAATTGGTCACATTCTTTTAATTTACAATTAATGGTTGAAACCATTATTGATGAAATAAAGTCCTATGATTATCAAAATTCTAATATCGCATAGCTATGATAAAAGACATAATTCAGGAGATATCTAACGAGGTAAGGGATTTAAAAAAGCAAGGCTTATATAAATCAGAACGAATAATGAGTACTCCACAATCTGCTTTAATTTCAACAAAATCAAATGTTGATGTACTTAACTTATGTGCCAATAATTACCTTGGTTTCTCATCAAATAAAACAATTATCAAGAATGCAATTAATGCACTTGAAAAATGGGGATACGGGTTATCTTCTGTTAGGTTTATTTGTGGAACGCAAGCTATTCATAAAGAATTGGAGAATAAATTATCGGCCTTTTTAAGATTTGAGAACGCAATTATCTATTCTTCCGCTTTTGATGCAAATGGAGGCCTTTTTGAACCACTATTAAACGAAAATGACGCCATTATATCTGACGAACTTAACCATGCCTCCATTATTGACGGAATTCGATTGTGTAAAGCAAAACGATACCGTTATAAGAACAACAATATGGAGGATCTTGAAACTAAGTTACAGCAAGCCTTAGGAGCAAGAAGAATTCTAATTGCAACGGATGGTGTGTTTTCAATGGACGGTATAATTGCTAACCTTAAAGGGATATGTGACTTGGCTGATAAATATAACGCACTGGTAATGGTTGATGATTCTCACGCCACAGGAGTAATTGGAAAATCAGGGAGAGGCTCTATAGAGTATTGCGGAGTTATAGGAAGAGTTGATATTTTAACAGGGACTTTTGGAAAATCACTCGGAGGTGCCAGTGGCGGTTTTACGGTAGCAAATAATGAAATAATTGAATTACTTCGTCAAAAATCGAGACCGTATTTATTTTCTAACTCACTTGCTCCTATGATTGCAAGCACTAGTATATCGGTATTAAAAATACTGGACAAACAATCAACTCTAATAAAAAAGTTAGAAGAGAATACGATGTATTTCAGAACAAAATTAATGGCGTTAAAATTTGATATTATTCCAAGTACACATCCAATTGTTCCCATTATGCTTTACGATGCGCAACTCGCAGCAGAATTCGCCGAAAAACTATTAGGTCATGGAATTTACGTGATTAGTTTCAGCTTCCCTGTAGTACCAAAGGAAAAAGCAAGAATAAGAGTACAACTATCTTCCGCTCATTCAATGGAACAACTTAATAAAGCATTAAAAGCGTTTGAAATCGTTGGTCGTGAATTAAAAGTAATACTCTAAAACACTTGGAGAAAGACAGAAGTTTATTTCTAAATAAAAAAATGCATCTATTCTGTTTCATTTATTTTCTTACCTCCTTCATCAAATTCCACCCAGTCCCCAATCTTTTGACCATTTTTGTATGCTCCTTTGGATTTGACAGAACCGCTAATATAGTATTCGGTTATTTTTCCATTTAAAACTCCTGATTTATAATTTTCTATTTTGATTATAACGCCTTTAGGGCTGAAAAACTCTAATTTCCCTTCTATGCCTTTTAAACTAAAGTTACCTCTACTGAAAAGTTTTCCTGTTTCATAATACTCCGACTTAACTCCATTTCTAACTATTTTTGTTACTTTTCTTTCTACATCTTCTTCCGCCTTCGCAGCTATAAGTCGATCGATATATGTAATTACTGTTTTCTTTTTCCCGTTGGGATAATAAGAGTCTATAGATCCTACAATTCTAACATCAGTTGCTGACGCCAATCTGGTTTCCTCTATATTTTTATCCATAGACATGATTCTATGAATCTCATATTTATGTCGGAATCTCTTTAAACCATCTAAATAAAATGACTCAAACTTCCCTTTTATCATTTCTTCCCAATCGTAATGAAGTTGGAACTTTTTTTCGTCGTTAAAAACCTTCTTTTTAGGGTTGGCAATTGTATAGCCGATTAAGTGCTTTCTAGATTCATGATGGCGATAAGTAATTCCTGTTTTTTGATCTTTACTTGTAAAGTCTTCTTTATTTGAATGACTTGCTTTCTTCTCGAAGTTTAACCAAGGAGTTTTACCTCCAGCTCCTGTTACATCAATAAATTCATTGTACACTCGCAAAACATCATTCAACCAATTACTATCGATAACATCTCTTTTAATGAAGTAATCATAAAAAACAACTGGTTGACTGTCACACGGAGTCATCAACCCTTTTTCGACCTGTATTTCGGGACAAATATATTTCACTTCGTCATTTCTGACTTGAAGGATTAGTTTCCCATTTGCAAGAGGGTCATTGTAATCGGTGATAATCTGAGCAAATGATGAACTTACGATAGACAATAATAAAAAAGTGTAGAATATATGTTTCAAAGGTTTGTATAGTTAGTTTTAAGACTACTACGGCAATAGCTTTGGATGGTTACTTGTAATCAATAACCCTTATTAACTTGTAAAAGTTAATAAGGGTTATTTTTAAAATAGATGTTTTATGTATCTATGATTACTATTGTAATTGTTGGACTTTATGCGCAAGCTACCGCCTTCGAAAGAAGGAAAAATTCAACCTCTATCAAGTCATCTAATCATAGATGATTACAAAATGTCCGATATCTAAGTACAAAAAAATAAAACCCTTATAAAAGCACTTAGCACGCCCTTTAAAAGTGTGCTACTTTTTATATAACACTCCCCATCATCTTACTTAAGTTTTAAATGACCGCTCACTAGCGGAATCAAACCATCGCACTAGACTCAGCTAAATACACGCGCTTAATATTTTCCTGTCTTATTTAAAGTATTACTACATTACTTATTAACAATTCGACTTATTCCCAACTCATTGCATCTTTATAATAGATAAAATAATAAACTTTTTTTACCTTTATAATCTGAACTCTCGATAGGATTTCGCACGCACAGTCATGAAAATATTTTACCACTTGATAATTTTTATGCTTTTTTTTGCTTCTTGCAATAAAAAGCATCTACTTGAGGAATTAGATCATGATATTACAGTAATTCAAATCACAATTAATGAAGACTATTTATGGTCTCCCGATTCAGGACTATTTGTAATTGGTAATAATGGGATCGCATTAGGAAGCTGTAGCTCCATTGCCAACTATAATCAAAACTGGGAATATCCGGCAGAATTAACTTTAAGTAACAAAGGAGAAACAACTGATATTGAAAAAGTTGGATTTAAAATAAAAGGAAACTGTACACGATCAAACGCGATGAAGTCTATTGGGATTTATTGGCGGAAAGAATATGGAGAAAAAAATACAGACTATCCTTTTTTCGGCGAAGAGTCTGCCGATAATTACAAACGATTGTTTTTAAGGAATTCAGGCAACGATTTTGGAATCACCCACATTAAAGATGCCGCCATCACACAAATGATAAAAGAGTTTACAGCCGCCGAAATACAAAACTACAAACCCAGCGCCGTTTACTTAAACAACGATTACTGGGGAATTTACAACATGCGGGATATGATAACTCCTCACCACTTTAAATACACCTACAGCGTGAATGAGGAATACGTTGATATTTTGGAAGGGGATGAACAATCTCCTACTGCAGATGATGGAAGTACCAATTTGTTTTTAGATGAGGTTATTCATTTTGTTCAAAACAACGATTTAGAAGACGATCAGAACTTTGAAGAACTTTCCGAACAAATCAATGTGGAGAGTTACATGGACTACATTATCACTCAAACTTACATTGCAAACGGTGATCAATTAGAAAATAACGTTAAATGGTGGAGAGATAGGACTACTTATGAGTTTAGGAAATGGACTTGGATTATTTACGATACCGACTTAGGCTTTAACTTAAATAAAGTGAATGAATTTTGGTTAGGAGATTTAGCAGGCGATAATCGATCGGGCTTTTTCCTGTTTAACCACATGATTAAAAATGATAAATTCAGAGATGAATTCCTTGAGAGATACACCTATTTTATTGACCATGTATTCGAAAAAGAAAGAGTGAAGTATATAATTAATAATTTAATGGAAAACATTGAATATGAATACACTAATCATCAAAAAAAATGGAACACGATCACTAAGTACAATTGGAATAAAAAAGTAAATCAGCTGATTCAGTTTAACAATGAACGCAACGATTTCATGCAGAAAAAAATCAATAATTTAATTGATAATGAAGGTTAAAATACTATTCATAATCTGTTTGATCCTTGTCGGTTTAAAAGGGTTTTCCAACACCACTTCTGTTTGGCTTACCTACGGACAATCAAAATTTGTTTATTCACCAGGTATTGAAGCTCTTTACAAATTCAGCCCGTCATTCGGAATTCAAGCAGGGCTAGCTTTTTTTTACCAAAACTATCAAGAACATCAAGTTGTAAACGTCTCTAAATTCGGGAAATTTAACCTTTATAATGGAAACCTAGGCGCTAGTTACTCTTTAATCAAAAAAGGAAATCATACGGTTTCGGTTAATACTGGCGGGAAGTTTTATTACGGCCCTGAGTTTGATTTTTTACATCATTATAACAATGGTAATTACAATATATATTTTGACTCAGCACCCTATAGCTTCGTATTTGGAATGGATTTCGGACTATGCCATCAATTTAAAAAATGGAGTTACCTTCTTAAATTTGATACCACTAGAAATAAATTCAGATTAGGCTTAGGATACACGTTTGGGACAGTCCCTACTGTGGTTCAACCAACTTTAGAGGATTGAATAAAAATTAACACCTACTAGCAAAAGGCATTTTTTTTAAGGAATGGACCACATAATTGTTATGAATTGAAAAATTGTAGTTCACTATTGAAAGGTGAGGAGATTTAGCTAGAAAGCGTTCTTCTTAAAAATAAATAGCTCTCACAAACTAAACAGCCGAATCAAACATTCTTAACAAAATGATTTCCCGTATCCATTAATGTTCAATTGCATAAACTATACTAAGTAATAGTAAAGCCAAATCCTTTAGTATTTTCAAAAAAAA
>TARA_B110000091_G_scaffold214532_1_pt1 | contig 36033 bp, 28 predicted proteins | sample TARA_B110000091 | Tara Oceans TARA_B110000091 (sample SAMEA4397278) | marine metagenome | biome: Polar Biome; feature: [DCM] deep chlorophyll maximum layer (ENVO:01000326); material: water (ENVO:00002006), including particulate matter (ENVO:01000060) such as... | depth 35 m
GTGGAGTCAACTGGCCTTAGCTCGAACTTTTTCATAGAAGATTTAAAGAGTTTTTTTTGATAAGGAAACCAACGTTTAGTGCCAATTCCATTATCTTTAACAGTAATAATTATGATCGGTTCTTATTAATTAATCCATAGAGCCAAGTTCCCGATTTTGAATTTTTTGGATGAGGGATTTGCGGTCGTAATAAGTACTACATACGGATGCTGTATTTAGTAGCCTTGATCTGATCCAAAAGTTGGATATAGCCCTTAGAAAAACTTTCCTACTTATTGTTGCAAGTCCAGTCCGAATTATCTAACTTTTTGAAGGAGGATATTGAAAGTTTACATCCAAACTACAAATTCAAATTCAACAAATAAGATGTACTTCGTCCACCTGAATTATTCTTCTTCAACAGCCCTTTTTTAATTAAATCATTAATATCTCTTGTCGCAGTCATTTTAGTACATTTCGTCATTCTTGTCCATTTTGATGAGTTGATGTTCCCTTCAAATCCTTCAACAAGTTTTTTCAACACTTTTATTTGACGATCGTTCATTTTTACGTCAGTATATTTTTGCCAAAACTGCCTTTTAAAATCAACTTTTTTTAGCACTTTTTCCAAGTTACTTATCGCCTCCTTTAGTATTTCAAAAAACCAAAGCACCCAATTTGTAACATTTATTTCATCATTACTTGCTTTGTTAAGTTCAGCGTAATAAGCTTTTTTGTTTAAAAAAATAGTGTGTGAAAAACTGTAAAACCTTAACTCTGATTTATCTGCTTCACATAATAACTTATCCACTAAAGCACGTCCTATTCTGCCATTCCCATCGTCAAACGGGTGAATTACTTCAAACCATAAATGAACCACTGCTGATTTGACAAATGGGTGTTCATTGTTCCCATTCATGTATAAAAATAACTCTTTCATCATTTCAGGAACTAAATCGGATGCTGGAGCTTCATGATGAACAATTTCTTTCCCCATAGCACCTGAAACAATTTGCATAGGTTCTTTCGATTTCCTCCAATCTGATACTTCTATTTTTATTCCGGCAGATCTTCCCGTTGGAAATAACCCAGAATGCCAATCAAAAACGCGCTCTTTAGTTAAGGAATTCTTATAATTTCTCGTTGCATCTAAAAACAAACTGACTGCTCCTTCCGCTTCCTCCGATTTTTCTTTTGGTTCTTGTGTCGATGCTATTCCTAAGTTTTTTGCAATTGAGGACCTTATCTGAGATTCTAAAAACACCTCACCTTCAATCTCGCTGTTATTCATTACATCAAGAATTCCGGTCTCTAAGGCAGTTCTCTCTTGTGTATCAAAACCCAAAACATTCAATTTTCCTAAAAGTTGATTTTGTGCAGATACCAACTGCAACAATGACTTATTTACTATGGACTCGTCCCAGTAAAATTTTGGCCAATCATTATTGTTTTAAAGACCCAAATGAATATCGAACCTCTTAAGACTAATTATCAATAATTTACATTTTATTCGAAACTTCAGAAAACAAAAAAGTCACTGAAAATCAGCGACTTAATGTATTTGTGGAGCTAACTGGAGCTACATCGAACTTTTTTATTGAGGACTTAAAAAGTATATTAAAGTATAAGTGAGATCCATCGTCCTGAATTATCGAAATTTTTGTCGGCAAACATCGAAATCACGAATCACTAAAAGTCAGTTTAGGTCTTAGAAAAACTGTCCTATTTTTTGTGGCAAGTCCACTTACTGTCTTCAACCACATTGGCACCTTCGGTGAATGGTGGAGTTCTTCGAAGAGCATTTTAGGCAGAGCTTGGTACAGCTCTTTGAACTTTTACGAAGGCTACCTTCACAATAACAACACCTGCTATGAGGAACCAGATCTTTCTGTCCGTTGCCTCAGGAATTAATATATATGACAATTTGATTATTTTAAGCCCTCTGTTTGAGGGCTTTTTTATTGGAATATATATATAGTACTCCCCGTCGATAGGAAAGATTCTAAGTTACTTTTCTAAAGAATTATGCACAAGCTTTAGCAATATTATAAACTTAGCTCAGTTTTTTTTGTAAAAACGTTTTAAATTAATTTACTTATCTGTTTGTCAGTTATATATGGAGTTAAACATTTATTTAAAACTTATGTTAAGTGTTTTAGTGTGTTGCTCAAGTCTTTTTTTATGACCAAATTTACTTTATTACATAGTAATTAATTTGAATTTAATGGTAATTTATTCCGGCGTATATCTGCAAATAATTTTTGATGAAGAAAACAATAGGTTTATAAATACTTGGATTTTAAATCCCAAAAGTACCGAGACGTTTAAAAGCGAAATGTTAGCATATCTTTCGCTTCAGGAAAAAAATAAACCAAGCCAAGTATTATGGCTTCAAAAAATATTCACATTCAAAATGGATTATGAATGTAAGCTTTGGTTTGAAAAAACCATAATGAAACCTCGTTTCAAGGCTGGTTTTATTTCCAAGGATACAAAAGGTTTTCATCACATTGCTTTTGTTTTAGGAAAAGATGTTTTGGCAAATATTGAAATAACAGGAATTTTCAAACAAACACAACAAAGTGTGTTTAAACCAAAATATTTTGCAACAGAAAAAACTGCGAAAAAATGGTTGGATGGAGAAGATGAAAAGAAACCAAAAAAACAAAAACAAATAGAAATAAATTACAAAGGAGTAAATAGACAGGGGAAATCAGTAATCGAAATAAAAGAAGACCCTTCTAACATTAATTCTTCTATCCAATCTTTAAAATATTTTTTGGAAGATAGAGATTTTATAAGAATTAATATGACACAGTTTTCATCCTTAAGCCCAAAAGAAAATGAAACATTACGATGGATTACTGAAGGATATTTAAATCAGGATATATCTGTTAAAATGGGTCTTTCCATAAACACCGTTCGAACGTACAGAAATCGGATTTGGAAAAAGTTGAAAATTTCAAATTTTGAAAATGCATACAGATACCGTGTCTTTTATAACTAATTATAAATTTGTTAGGAGTAACGTGATCCGAACGTAAATTAAGGACATTTATATGATACGTTAAATATATTTTTTGACTAAGAAGGCAACCAATTCTGACTTCTTAAGTCTATTAAAATGGTAAGTAATACCACACAATTGTTCTTGCTAAATTGACTAACCCTTGCGCTCCTTCCCGGGAAATATCGCAAGGGTTTTTTATTTTAAGCTTCTAAAGTTTGTGCTTCAATTGCCTCAATGATAATCGCACAACATTCTTCGGCAGTTTGTTTGTTTAAGATAAGTGGTGGTGAAATTCTTAAGCACTTGTCGTTAAACAAAAACCAATCTGTAATAACGCCTTTTTCAATGCATTTTTTGATTACCCCAAAGTTGAATTTCTGATTCTTAAATTCTACACAAAGGAAAAATCCAATTCCTCTGGTTTCAATAATAGATGGATGTTTTAACTTCTCTTTAAAAAGAGTTGTTAGTTCATTTACATTATCCATTAATTTATTGTCTGTTATTTCCTTCAAGCAAGCTAAACTGGCTGCTGCGCAAACTGAGTTGCCTCCAAAAGTAGTAATGTGTCCTAAAACCGGATGATGGGTTAAAGAAGTCATTAATTTTTTAGATGAAACAAAAGCCCCAATCGGCATTCCTCCACCCATACCTTTAGCAAGGGTAATGATATCAGGAACAATGTCGTGCTGTTCCAAACCAAAAAAAGTTCCTGTCCTACCAAAGCCAGTTTGTACCTCATCTAAGATCATTAAAGCTCCAACTTCATCACAACGCTCTCTTACTGCCTTAATATAGCCTTCAGAGGGCATAATAATTCCAGATTCTGCTTGAAAAGCCTCAATAACAATACAAGCTGTTTTAGTAGTTATGTGTTGTAAATCTTCAAAACTGTTGTAGTTTATTAATCGAGTTTGAGGGAGAAGGGGACGGAAGTTATTTTTAAATTCCTCATTTCCCATAATGCTTAACGCTCCGTGGCTACTACCATGGTAAGCATTTATGCAGGAGATTATTTCTGCTCTGCCTGTTGTTCTTTTTGCTAGTTTTAATGCACCTTCAATGGCTTCACTACCAGAGTTTACAAAGTAAACATTATCCAGTTCCTTAGGGAGTAAATCACAAAGAGCCTTAGCCAATTCTATTTGCGGTGATTGAATGTATTCACCATGAACCATAAGGTGCATGTATTTTTCAGCCTGATCTTTAATGGCTTTCACAACATTAGGATTACAATGTCCTACATTGGAAACTGAAATTCCAGAGATTAAATCAACATATTTCCTTCCTTTACTATCAATCAAGTGAACTCCTTCGGCTTTTTCAATTTGAAGATCCATTGGTTCTGGTGAAGTTTGAGCAATGTAAGAGTAGAATAATTCGCGTTGTGAAATCATGCTTTAAAGTTAGGGATAAGATCGTTATTTATCTTAAAATAATATGAAATCAATCTTAGAATCAATAATGTGAGTTTTTGTTCGAAGCAAACAAATTAAAATAATTAGTTTTGGATTCAATGAAAATTTGTTCGAGCTGTAAAAGTGAAAATAGTAAAGAAGCTTATCGTTGTAAGTATTGTAATACTTTATTTGCAAAGGGTAGAAAAGTTGTAGCGAATAGAAAAGGTTTGTCCAAAAAAATAGAAGATCAAAAAACGGTTTGGAATGCTGCCGTTAGCTTGTATATAATTGGAGCTTTAATTTCTTTATTAGGACTTTTTTTAAGTGTTTTCACCTTTACTCAAGGTGGGGATTGGTTTGGTTATCTTCCAATAGTTATTGGATTAGTTTTTTTAGGCTTGGGCGTATGGTCTACAAAAGAAGAGTTTTGGTCTATCCTAATTGGTTTTATATTGTTTAGTATTATTTATCTCTTGGTTAACATTTTAGCAGGTTTTTCCTTTGGGTTTTCACTATTCTTTTTACCATTTGAAATTTACCTCATAATGGCATTATTTCAGGTTAAGCGAAAAGTTAGAGTTGACAAAAGGGATCTTTTAGATGCTTATTAATAGCCATCTCCTAACAAAGGAATGATTTCGTAGTTACTTCCTTTTATATCCGAAACAGCACCACGTCCTTTAAATATTTCAATTCCAAATAAGCCATCCTTAAAGTCTAATTGGATGAATTTCTTTTTAAGGATTTTGTAATTATCTTGAATGTTAAACCATCTAAAATCAACCTCTTCAGGTCTAAAGTTATCTTGAAGATGATATACGATTCCATTGTAAGTACCCGCATTATAATTTTTATCTCTTTCACCAAGTGCATAAATTTCGGTATTTATCTCTTGAGATTTCCCTGCAAAATTAAGGAGTAGTATTAATCCTGTGATAAAAGATCCACCTCCAATTATATTTAGTATCGCGTAAAAAGGTATTCCAATCTCGGAAATTAAGCGAATTCCTTTTTGATTCTTTCTCAACACAATAGGAAGTAGGACTACGTTTGTAATTAACCCACATGCAAATACCATTTTAAATATAGTTGGAACTGTTATGACGTGAAAAGGAAAAAAGATTACAATTGCTATGATACCTGCCAAAACTCCAAAACCAGAAACGCCCATATAAAAATCAAATACTTTACTGGACTTCTTAATAGTCTGTTTAGTGGGTCTTCTTTTAGGAACTGGGTTTCTTTTTATTGGTTGACTCATTTAATTTTTTTCTTCAAATATACTATTCAGATATATTTTATTGGGTTTTAATTAAATAATATGTTAGAATTGGCTGCATAAACAATAGCGTCTAAAATAATTGTATCCAATTAGGTATCAAAAAAAAGCCGAAGTAGAATATCTACTTCGGCTTTTTAATATTAGTAAAATAACTTATTTACTCTTCTTCTGTTTTAGGAGAAGTATTCTTTTTTGATTTCGAAACTTTCATTACTATTTCCGATTTTTTCTCATCAAAATCAACCTTAACAGTATCGCCTATAGTTAAATTAGAAGATAAGATCTCTTCAGCTAATTCATCTTCAAGGTATTTTTGAATGGCTCTCTTTAAAGGTCGAGCGCCATATTCTTTATCATATCCTTTGTCAGCAATGTAATCTTTAGCCTTATCAGTTAAAGTGATTTTGAAACCTAAATCTTCAACTCTTGAGAATAACTTCTTTAGTTCGATATCAATAATCTTGTGAATATTTTCTCTTGATAAGGAGTTGAATAAAACAACATCATCAATTCTATTTAAAAATTCAGGCGCAAATGATTTTTTAAGAGCACCAGTAATAACACTCTTAGCATGGTCATCGGAAGCATTTTCTTTAGCAGAAGTATTAAATCCAACACCATTACCAAACTCTTTTAACTTACGCGTTCCAATATTGGAAGTCATAATGATAACACAGTTTCTGAAATCAACTTTACGACCTAAACTATCTGTTAAGTGACCATCGTCTAAGGCTTGTAATAACAAGTTAAAAACATCAGGATGCGCTTTTTCAATTTCATCTAATAAAATGATAGAGTAGGGTTTACGTCTAACTTTTTCCGTTAACTGTCCACCTTCTTCATATCCAACATATCCAGGAGGTGCCCCAATTAAACGAGAGATCGCAAATTTCTCCATGTACTCACTCATGTCGATTCTAATTAAAGCGTCTTCACTGTCGAACATGAACTTCGCTAATTCCTTTGTTAATTGTGTTTTACCAACACCTGTAGGACCCAAGAATATAAATGAACCAATTGGCTTATTTGGATCTTTTAAACCAACTCTATTACGTTGAATCGCTTTTACTACTTTTTTAATGGCTTCATCCTGTCCGATAACAGTTCCTTCTAATTCCTCCGCCATTTTAGATAAACGACCTTGTTCTTTTTCAGCAACTCTTTTAGTAGGAATACCAGTCATCATACCAATAACTTCAGCTACATCATCTTCAGTAACAGCTTCCCTATGATCTTTGATGTTCTCTTCCCACTTGTTTTTAGCAGCTTCTAGCTTCTCATTAAGTTGTCTTTCAGAATCTCTTAAACGAGCAGCTTCTTCATACTTTTGAGACTTAACTACTTTGTTTTTTTCTTCTTTAACATTCTCAATGTCCTTTTCAATTTGAATAATTTCAACAGGAACATTGATGTTAGTAATGTGAACTCTAGATCCAGCTTCATCTAAAGCATCCAAAGCTTTATCTGGTAAATGACGATCCGTAATGAACCTATTCGTCATTTTTACACAAGCTTCAATAGCTTCTGGGGAATAGTTTACGTTGTGATGATCTTCGTAACGACTTTTTACGTTGTTAAGAATTTCAATTGTTTCTTCAATAGACGTTGGTTCAACCAATACTTTTTGAAATCTTCTTTCTAAAGCACCATCTTTTTCGATGTACTGACGGAATTCATCTAAAGTTGTAGCACCAATACATTGAATATCGCCTCTTGCTAGCGCTGGTTTAAACATATTAGAAGCATCTAAAGACCCAGAAGCTCCTCCAGCACCAATAATGGTGTGAATCTCATCAATGAACAAGATAATGTCTGGAGACTTCTCTAATTCATTCATAACAGCTTTCATTCTTTCTTCAAACTGTCCTCTGTATTTTGTTCCAGCAACTAACGAAGCTAAATCAAGTGTAACAATTTTTTTTCCGAATAAAACTCTCGATACTTTTCTTTGAACGATTCTTAATGCTAAACCTTCAGCAATTGCCGATTTACCAACACCAGGCTCCCCAATAAGGATTGGATTATTCTTTTTTCTTCTCGAGAGAATTTGAGAAACTCTTTCAATTTCTTTTTCACGGCCAACAATAGGATCTAGTTTCCCATCTGAAGCCATTATTGTTAAATCTCTTCCGAAGTTATCTAATACTGGGGTAGTGCTTTTGGCGTCGCCAGGCTTTTTTGCACCTGTGTTACCAGCTCCACTAGAATCATCTTTGCTTCCACTAGAGTCATCCTCGGAAGGTCCTCCAGGGAATTCTGCTTTTGGATCTGTTTCTTCTTCAATCATGTCCATTTCATTTTTTACGGTCTCGTAATCAACATTGAATTCTTCGAATACATTGGTTACTACGTTATCGTCATCCTTTAGAATACTTAGCAATAAGTGTTCCGTTCCAATTAAACTGCTTTTAAAAAGTTTGGCTTCAAGGTAAGTGATTTTTAAAGCTCGCTCTGCTTGTTTAACTAACGGGATGTTTCCGCTTTGGTTAAAATTATTTGACTTTGGTTTTATTTCGTTTTCAATATTTTTGCGAACCTCTTGTAGATTTACTTTTATTGCTTTTAAAATTTTAATCGCATTTCCTTCTCCTTCTCGCAAGATTCCAAGAAACAAATGTTCAACCCCAATATAGTCGTGTCCTAGTCGCAAAGCCTCTTCACGGCTATACGTTATTACGTCTTTTACTCTTGGTGAAAACTTAGCTTCCATAGTTGTCTTTTTATCTCTTTACTAATCTATAAAAAAGTTAGTTAAGGTTGGTCATCAAATATACATACGGTAGTAAATTTAGGTTTGTTCTAAAAAGGTGTTCTTATTAACAAAAATTTGTTTGAAAGTCCTATTTCCACTACGTCAAAACAGGCTTCTTATTTACTATTTTAGTGTGCGCTTAGCAAAAGTTTTAACAACGTAATTTCTATATAGCAAAATATGGCTGAAGGAGAAAGAATAGTAAAAGTTGACATTGAAGAAACAATGAAGTCAGCATACATCGATTATTCGATGTCTGTAATTGTTTCTCGTGCACTTCCAGATGTAAGGGATGGTTTAAAACCTGTTCACAGAAGAGTATTATTTGGAATGATGGATTTGGGGGTTTACGCCAATCGTGCCCACAAAAAGTCTGCAAGAATTGTAGGGGAAGTATTAGGTAAGTATCACCCTCATGGTGATTCATCTGTATATGATTCTATGGTTCGTATGGCTCAAGACTGGAGTTTACGTTATCCTTTAGTTGACGGACAAGGTAACTTTGGTTCTGTTGATGGAGATAGTCCAGCGGCAATGCGTTATACGGAGGCTAGATTAAGAAAAATAGCAGAAGAGACGTTAAAAGATATTGAAAAGGAAACTGTTGACCACAGGTTGAACTTTGATGATACATTAATGGAACCAACGGTATTACCGTCTGTGATTCCTAATTTATTATTAAACGGAGCTAGTGGTATTGCAGTTGGTATGGCTACCAACATGGCTCCTCATAATTTAAATGAGGTCGTTGATGGAATTGTTGCCTATATCGAAGATAAGGATATAGATGTTGCAGGTTTAATGCAACACATAAAGGCACCTGATTTTCCAACTGGAGGAACTCTTTATGGTTACGAAGGTATTAAAGATGCTTTTGAAACAGGTAGAGGTAAAGTTGTTATCAGAGCTAAATCTGAAATTGAAGTTACTGCATCTGGAAAAGAGAAAATTATTATTACTGAGATTCCATACTTAGTTAATAAGGCAGAAATGATTAAGAAAACTGCCGACTTAGTTAACGATAAGAAAATCGAGGGTATTTCTGATATTAGAGATGAATCTGATAGAAATGGAATGCGTATCGTTTATGAAATAAAGAACAACGCAATTACGAATGTGGTTTTAAATAAACTATATAAGTACACGCAGTTACAGTCCTCATTCTCAGTTAATAACATTGCATTAGTTAAAGGTCGTCCGGAAGCTTTAAACCTAAAGGATATGATTGTTCACTTTGTTGAGCATCGTTTAGATGTAATCATCAAGAGAACTAAATTTGATTTAAGAAAAGCAGAAGAAAGAGCGCATATTTTAGAAGGGTTAATCATTGCTTCAGATAATATTGATGAAGTTATTGCATTAATTAGAGCTTCTAAAAGCCCCGATGAAGCGAGAGAAAAGTTGATGACAACTTTTGAATTGTCAGAAATTCAAGCTCGAGCGATTGTTGAAATGAGACTGCGTCATTTGACTGGTCTTGAGCAAGATAAGCTAAGAGCTGAATACGACGAAATTCAAAAGAAGATCATCGATTTAAAAGATATTCTTGATAATGAACCACGTCGTTTTAATATCGTAAAAGAAGAACTTGCTGGACTTAAAGAAAAGTACGGTGATGAAAGAAGAAGTATTATTGATTTTGCTGGAGGAGACTTTAGAATTGAAGATATTATTCCAGATAAAGAAGTTGTTGTAACAATTTCTAAACTAGGATACATCAAAAGAACTGAATTAAACGAATACAAAACTCAAAACAGAGGCGGTGTTGGTTCAAGAGGTTCTGCTACAAGAAATGAAGATTTCTTAGAAAACTTATTCTTTGCCACTAACCATAACTGGTTACTTGTGTTTACCGAGAAAGGTAAATGTTTCTGGATGAGAGTATTTGATATTCCAGAAGGAACTAAACAAGCAAAAGGTAGAGCAATCCAAAACTTAATCAACATCGATAGAGATGATAGAGTAATGGCTTACATCAACGTTAAGGACCTTAAAGATGAAGAGTATGCTAAGAATAACTTCATCATTATGTGTACTAAAAATGGTGTTATTAAGAAAACGTCTCTAGAAGCTTATTCTCGTCCAAGAACAAATGGTGTTAATGCTATTAATGTTCGTGAAGGTGATCAGTTATTGGAGGCTAAGTTAACGAACGGTACAAATGAAATTCTTTTAGCAGTTAAGTCTGGTAGATGTATTCGTTTCCCTGAGGAGAAAGTTAGACCGATGGGTAGAACTGCAACAGGAGTTAGAGGTATTACATTAGGCGGACCTAAAGACGAAGTAATCGGTATGGTTTGTATTGAAGATGCAGCTACTGAAACTGTTTTAGTTGTTTCGGCTAATGGTTACGGAAAACGTACTTACTTAAATGACCCTGAAGACGGAGAAGCTGTTTATCGTGTTACAAACCGTGGTGGTAAAGGTGTTAAAACTTTAAACATTACAGAGAAAACAGGAGATTTAATAGCACTTAAATCAGTAACGAACGAGCATGACTTAATGATCATTAACAAATCAGGAATTGCAATCAGGTTGGTTGTTGAAGGAATGAGAGTTATGGGAAGAGCAACACAAGGAGTTAAATTGATTAATCTTAAAGGGAAAGATCAAATTGCTGCTGTGGCTAAGGTTCCAACTTCTGGTGAAGAAGACGAAGAGTTAACCGAAGGTGAAGAAGGTGCTACTTCAGAAGGAGAAGCAACTGAATCAAAAGAGGAAGAAGGCGAGGAAAGTACTGAAGAGTAAATTCAATCTTTTATACAACTTTAAAAAGCCGGCTATCAGCCGGCTTTTTTGTTTTAAACTTGAGTGAGTAAGATCGCGTACAAATTGACTGTTAGTCGTGTTTTTTATGCCTTACTTGATCCCGCATCTCAAAGAATAACATTAGCTTAACTAAAGGTCTTTTACATTAAAGCTTACTCCAATATTTTTTTTAGCGACAAATAAAATTCAGTTATTCAGCACATTTTTTGTTTGAATGCTTCTCGTTTTTTATTACTGTGCAATATCTCTGTTCACTAAATAATACCGATTTTAGTAGTTCTAAAAAGATTCAACATGAGTAATGAAATTGCAGAACGAATTGCCAGAGGTTTAAATATAGGCAAAGATCAAGTTGATAGCGTCTTACAATTGTTTCGAGAAGGAAATACAGTCCCATTTATTGCTCGTTACCGAAAGGATTTCACGAAAGGATTAAAGGATTTTGAAGTGTTTGAGGTAGAGAAGCAGCTCAAACAGTTTGAGGATTTAGAAAAGCGAAAGCAAACAATTCTTAAAACAATAGCAGAAGCACAAGTGTTGGATAGTGATTTAAAGCGAAAAATTACAGGTTGTTGGGATGAAAAAGAACTAGAAGATATTTACCTCCCTTATAAGCCGAAACGTAAAACAAAAGCAGAGACAGCAAGAACTTTAGGACTGGAAAGTTTGGCGAAGATTATCATGAGTCAAACGAATCAAAACATACAAGGATTTGCACCTAAATTTTGCAAAAACGGTTTGTCCGAATCTGCTGCAATTGAAGGAGCAAAACACATTATTGCAGAATGGATAAGTGAGCGATCGTTTATTCGGAATAAAGTACGTTTTCAATACCAAAGAGAAGCTTTGTTGGAATCAAAAGTGAAGAAGGGGAAAGAAGTCGAAGGCGAGAAATATCGTGATTATTTTAAATTTAGCACACTCGCTAAACGAATTCCATCACATCGTTTATTGGCTATTTTAAGAGCAGAGAAAGAGAAGGTTGTTAGTGTGTCTTTATCTATTGATAAAGAAAAGGTTATAGACTTTATTAAAACTAAAACTTTAAAAGGAAATGGAGCGGCAAGTAGACTTGTTTCTGACGCTTGTTTAGATGCCTTTAAGCGTTTAATAAAGCCATCTATAGAAGCCGAGTTAATGAGTGCGTTAAAAGAAAAAGCAGATGCCGAAGCTATAAAGGTATTCTCATCTAATCTTCGTCAATTGTTGATGTTTCCTGCTCTTGGAGAAAAGAACATTTTAGCCATTGATCCTGGCTTTAAAACAGGGTGTAAAATGGTGTGCTTGGATAAGCAAGGAAACCTAAAACACAACGAAACAATTTTCCCACATCCACCACAAAAAAAGTTTGCAGATTCGGTGAATACTATAAACGATTTAGTAAGTAAATATAAGATTGAAGCAATTGCAATTGGAAATGGAACTGCAAGTAGAGAAACAGAGAGTTTAGTAAAAGAAGTTGGTCTCTCAAAATCTGTAGAGGTTTTTGTAGTGAATGAAAATGGTGCATCTATTTACTCAGCTTCTAAGGTTGCAAGGGCGGAGTTTCCTGATGAGGACGTAACCGTTAGAGGATCTGTGTCGATTGGCAGACGATTATTAGATCCATTAGCAGAGTTGGTTAAAATTGATGCTAAATCTATAGGTGTTGGGCAGTATCAACACGATGTAGATCAAACTCAATTAAAACTGGAGTTAGACCACGTAGTTGAATCTTGTGTGAACGCTGTAGGAGTGAATGTAAACACTGCTAGTCCACATTTACTAAAGTATATAGCTGGGATAGGAGATACTATCGCAGAAAACATTGTAGCGCATCGAAAAGAGAAAGGCGACTTTAAAAATATCGAAGAATTAAAAAAAGTAGCTCGATTGGGCGGAAAGGCATTTGAACAAGCCGCTGGTTTTTTTAGGATTAAAAACGGAAGTAACCCTTTAGACGATAGTGCTGTACATCCTGAAAATTATAAACTAGTAACCAATATTGCACGATTGAAAAAGATGAACGTTGCTGATTTAATTGGAGTCCCCGAGAGTTTAGAAGGTTTAAGTGCCGAAATACTAAAGTTGGGACAGTTTGCTTTTGAAGACTTAATAAGTGATTTAGGGAAACCTGGGCTTGACCCTCGTAAGAAAGTTGAACAGTTTGAATTTGACAGTTCAATACAAACAATTGCCGATTTAAAGGTTGGAATGAAAATTTCCGGTTTGGTAGAGAATATTACGAATTTTGGAGCTTTTGTTAATATTGGAATTAAAGAAAAGGGCTTAATTCACGTAAGCGAAATGGCGGATAAATTTGTTTCTAACCCACACAATCATTTATCGTTAAACGACCAAGTGAATGCTGAAATAATTGCTGTTGATCTCCCTCGTAAAAGAATTGCTTTGAGTTTAAAGAAAAACCGAGTATAGATCTGGGTCTTGATATACAATCAATAAAACCACTTTAAATTAACTAAGATTTTGGTACTCGGGGAGCTAAGTAAGAAATAACGTTTTTCTTTTGTTTGGCTCCAACGTACCCTTGTCCTTTTTGGTAATAAAAATAAAAAGTTCCGTATTTCATTTGTGCCTTAATAACCAATAAGTTTTCATAACTACAATGCTTGGTTTTTAAAGTTCCTTTGTAGGATATTACTTTGTAAAACTCTCTGCCATCTGCGCTTTCCCATTTTCGCCCAATTTTAAAGCTAGGATTAACTCTTACCGACTCAGTATTGGTGTCTTTGTCATATTCATAAACAATTCCATTTTCTGCTCTTAGGTACAAGAAACCCTTACCACCTTTCTCCCATTTTTGTTTATAAACGCAGTAAGTCTTTTTATTATATTCCTTTGATTTTTCTTTGGTTTCAACATAGTAAGTTCCGTCCCAAATAATTATTTTTTTCTCAATATCTAAAGGGAAGTAGTTCTCGTTTGACTTTTGAGTGCAGAATTCGCTGTTTTCATTATTTTGAGAAAATGAAGTTAACGTTATAAAAAGGAAAAATGAGAAAGCAATTAATTTATTCATAGCTGTAAATATATAAAAATGCAAAAATAATTATTCTTGGTTTATCTCAGAAGTGTAACGGTGCCAACTTTTTGTTGGTCATACAGTACGCCAGTGTCTCGGTTTATAATGTTGTAATCAATTTTGTAAACATAAATTCCTTGAGGAGCGCCTTTACCATCCCATCTATCAGAAAGTTTATTTGTTTCGAAAATTATTTTACCACTTCTATTAAATACAAGTAGCTTGTAAGAATAGGTTTCAACAGACTGAGCTCCAAAAGTATCATTGTATCCATCATCGTTAGGCGTAAATGAATTGGGTAGGAATAATTCTGTAGAGCAAAAATCTTTAATTTCAATTCGATCAGAAATAAAACAATTACTTCCATTAAATAAAGTAACACTGTACCAGCCAATTTCTGTTGCAAGTATATTGTTTGTTGTTTCCTGGGTAGAGGGTGTATCCCAAACCGTCCATTTTGCTTCACCAGGAATTAATGGAAGCCCCTTCATTATTGATAAGCACACAGTAGTGTCATTTCCTAATAAACTTGTTGGGTTTTCAATTGCGTCCACAAGTAGTGTGTCTTTTCCACTACAACCACTAAAGTGTTCAATTGTTAGGATGTATTCTCCAATATCCGAAACCTTTATATATGACGTGGATTCTGATGTGTTCCAAGTATAAGAAAAGTCATTGCTGTAAGTTGTATCTGCTTTAACCATAAATGCATCACCCGGACAAATAGTGGTGTCTTCATTAATACCGAAATTAACGGACTCTATCACGGTTACTTTCACAGAATCCTCTTCATAGCATACTTTATTAAAGGAAATGTCATCCATTGCAAAATCATTACCATTACTCGCTGTATTTTGATTTGTAATACAAATCTCAGCACTTGTATTTATGCTAGAGTTCCAAATTTGGAAAAACTCGTTCCATTCACATTCAATCGGTTTTGCTTCAAATACTTCCCCAATTCGCTGATCGTTAATTGTAAATTGTAATTGAGCATTGTTTAAATTTAAAATAGGAGTGATCCAAGCAGATAGGGAATAATCAGTTTCTTTTTCAACGTTAACAGTTTGACACCATATTTGTTCATCAGGTACAATAGCACCATCTGTTATATACATGTTGCCAATACCGGTTTCTGTATGATCGCTGCAGGCTTGCCAAGAGGGCCAATAAATGTTTGATTTATTATTTACGCAATAACTTCCCTGAGGCATACTTCCATTGAAACAACTTGCCCAGTACTCACCAGTAAAATCTTGATCACCCAATTCAAAATCTCCGTTTACAATTAAATTAGTTGGGTCAGCAATTCTATTGGTTATATAGAATGTAGTTGTTTTATCAACCGTTGCTTTTATTTGATTGATAGTGTCGTCAGTATTGATGTTGTTACCAAACCATTTCATTTTATCTAAATTTGATCCAGATACCCAAAGTTTAACTTCAGCTGGAAAGCAAATAATGGTATCGTCCATCGTCTTGAAAAAGCAATTTTCCTGAGATTTCCCAGATAACTGTAATAGAATACAAAGAAGAAGGGCTATTCTTAAATTCACAAACCTAATATAGAACGAGAATGAGTGTTTATCAATTATTTTAGCTGGACAAGCTTAGGACACTTAGAAATTTAAATAAAAATCTTTAGTAAGCGCTCGATATTCATTTGAATATTGATGCCTGGATGTTTCAATTATGATTGTTTCCTTTTCTGTTATTGAAAGAGATAAACTAAGCTCAATCAAAATTCGTTTGGAAGGTTTCTTAAGATTTGGAAGAACAGTACAAAGTCTTTTTATTGATAATTGGTGCTTTAAAGCAGTGGTTTCAATTTGTTTTAAATCACAGGTTGGATAAACTAAATTAAGAGTGCCACTAGGAGACAAGTGTGTAGTAGCAAAAGCAAAAATCTCATCTAATGGTAAAAATAAAGCTTGTCTTGCTTGTTCTCTGTCGTTATTACTAGAACTAACGGCCTCTTTAAAAAAAGGAGGGTTCGAAACAATTATGTCGAATTTTTTAATTGGATTAAAATTAGACAATGTGTTTTGATGTGCAGTTGGTCGATTCTTGAAATTTGCGTTTTCAAAATTACCTAAAGCTTGATGATAGGAATTTACATTAGGCTCGATTCCTGTTATAATTGCCAATGGGTAACGTTGTTGCATCATTAATGCGATTAAACCACTTCCGGTCCCAATATCAAGAATACAATTTGGTTTATCGTGTTTTGCCCAACTTCCAATTAAAACCCCATCAACTCCAACTTTCATGGCACATTTATCATGAGCAATTTTAAATTTTTTAAACTCAAAAGGTGGGAGATTTCTAGTCATTTAAGTCAAGAATACCTTCTGGTAAGTCAACTTTAAGCACTTTCGATTTTTTATCCATTTCAAGAATAAATTCATCTACCAATGGAATAATCTTTTCATTAGGTTCCTCACCAATGAATAAAAGCGTTTGAGCCGTTTGTGTGTTTACCTCAGAAATAAGTCCAATTTCACCTTCTTTTTCATCAATAACAGTACAGCCTACCAATTCATGTAAATAATACTCTTCTTCCTCTAAAATAGGTAAGAGTTCTTTGGAAAGGTACAAAGACATATTCTTTACGCGGTTTACGTCATCGGAAGAAGTAAAGCCTTCGAAAGTAGCTATAGCATTTCCCTTTTGATTTAATTGATATCTCTCAAAAGGGTATGACACTAACTTCTTTCCAATTAAAACTTCAACTGCATCAAGCTTCGGCGGAACAAAGGGAGCATCCTTGTCAATAATAATATTAACCTCTCCTTTAAATCCTTTTGGCTTACCAATTTTTCCAAAATAAAAACAATCGTCTACTTTCATCTTATATCTTTGTACCTCAAAGTTAAGCTATGGAAAGAACAGTTGTGAATATTGAATCAAGTTTTGATAAAATAAATCAAAATCAACGTTTTGTTTTTTTAGGTTCTTGCTTTGCAAACAACATAGGAAACCAATTTATTAAGTATAAATTAAAGAGTACTGTAAACCCTTTAGGAGTTATATTTCATCCTATTTCCTTAATGCGATTAATAGATAGGTCGTTAAACGAAAATTGGTTTACGGAGAAAGATTTTTTTGAGTTTGATTCCTATTGGTTTAATTACGAGTTAAGCGGTACTTGTGCGCAAGCTTCTTTAAAATCGGCCATTGCTTTTTCGAATAACCAATTAGTGGAGTTGAGAAGTAGTTTTGTAAATGCAGATCGATTATTCTTAACTTTTGGTTCTGCAATAGGTTATGTCAAAAATGGAGAAGTAGTTGCGAATTGTCACAAACAAGATGGGAGTTTGTTTGCTAAAAAGAATTCCAAAGAAGAGCGTCTCTTTAATGTTGTAAAATCAAGTTTAGAGTTGTTAATGGAAATTAACAAGAATATACGAGTTCATATAACAGTTAGTCCTGTCCGTCATAAAAAGGAAGGACTTGTTGAAAATTCTAGAAGTAAAGCAACACTTATAAATTTAGCCCATAATCTATCTGATTATTTTCCTGGAGTAGAGTATTTTCCCGCTTATGAAATTGTAGTTGACGAGTTAAGAGACTATCAATATTTTAACAATGATTTGGTTCATCCCAACTTGAATGCCATCAATATAATCTGGAATAGATTATTAGAAACATTGGCTACAAAGGATTTAAATGAATTTGTGGAAAAATCAAGTCAGTTGAACAAATCGATTACGCATCGTTCATTGCATCCTAAATCGATATCAAATAAAATTTTTTTAAAGAAGCTTATAAATCAATTGTATGATTTTCAAAAGGGAACCAATACTTCATGGAATACTGAAATTGAAGAAGTCGAATTAATATTGAAATCCATAAATTAACTACTCTTCTAAAAGCCAGTTGAGGTTATGTAAGTGAAACACCCAAAATCAACGTAAATTTAATTTTTTTTCTAAAAAACAGTTCTTAACAACTTCAGTGCTTAAGTTGAAAAGTTTTAAAACACTATAAAAACATCTTGATGCTTGAAATTGAGGGTGTTGCGGATCCGTTCGTAGTTTTGGTGTAATAGTTGTTTATGAATAGAACAAAATTATCTTAAATTAGTGCGTTGATATTTACTACAAGTGCATTATGAGAAAGTTATCTGTCCTGTCATTATTGTTTTTGTTAGCATTTGTGCAAACTTCATTTGCTCAAAAAAAGAAAGCAACCTTAGAGATTGTTGGTTATGCAAAAGAAAAGTTAAGAGTTAAGGATGCAACTGTTACTGTTTACGATGGTAATAAAGTTATTCAAACTTTTTCTACGCAAGTAAATGGTCGGTTTTTATTATACCTACCATTTAATAAAAATTATAAGATAACGATTGAAAAGGAAGGATTTATATCCTTAAATTTTGAAGTTGATGCTACCGTGCCTGCGGGGGGAACTACTGAAAACATGACAACCGACTTGGATATAAAAATGATTGCTCAACCTATCGACGGATCTAAGGAGTCATTTGATAAACCAGTAGCTAAAGTTTCTTACATAGAAAAAGTAGGTATGTTTGATTATAGCTGGGATTATGATGATGAAATAGCTGATGAAGTTAGTGATTTGGAGAAAAAGATTAGAGATAAGAATAAAGCTTTTGAGAAAGACTTAAAAGAAAAGGATTCGGAGTTGGCTAAAGCTGATTTTGAAAAAGAGAAGGCGGAAGAAGCTGCTAAAAAAGCTGCTGCTGAAACCGCAGAAGCTGAATCCAAAAAATTAGCGGAGGCTGAGAAAGTAAAAGCGGAGACTGCAAGGGCAGCTGCAATTGTTGAAGCTGAAAAATTAAAGGAAGGAAAGCGTTTAGCGGATGAAGCTAAGAAGAAAGAGCAAGATGAATTGGCTCGATTAGCGAAGGAAGAAGCTGATGCTAAGGAAGAGGCATCCAATGCTAAGAAGATTGCTGATGCTGAAAGAAAGAAAAGAGAAGCTGAAGAAGCTAAATTAACAGAAGAGAGAAGAAAGGCTGAAGAAGCGGCTAAAAAATCTGAAGAAGAAAGATTAAAATTAGAAGAGGAGAAAGGTAAAGCTGAAGAAGCAGATAAAGCTGCAAGAGAGGCAGACGAGGAAAGAAAAACAAAAGAAGAGGAAGCGCGTAAAGTTGCTGAAGCTAAGAAGGAAGCTGAAGCTGAAGAGTTACGTAAAGCCGAAGAAGATAAACGAATAGCTGCAGAAGAAGCCAAACAAAAGGCAGAACAAGAAGCAAAAGTAAAAGCTGCTGAAGAAGCTCGTAAAGTTGAAGAAGCTCGTAAAGCTGCTGAGGCTGAAGCTGCTAAAAAGCTTGCTGAAGAAAAGGCTGCTGCTGAAGCTGCAGCAAAGAAAGCTGAGGAGGAAAGGCTGAAGTTGGAAGAGGAAGCAAGAAAAGAAGAAGAGAAACGTAAAGCACAAGCTGAAGCGGCACAAAGAAAATTAGAGGCTGAAGCTAAGAAAAAAGCTGAAGCTGAAGACTTGGCAAGATTAGAAGCACAAAGAAAAGCGAGAGAAGAGAGAAGTAAGCGAGAGGAGGCGAAAAAAGCAGCAGCTGAAGCTAAAGAAAAGTTATTTGCTGAAGAAGAGGCCGCTAGAAAAGAAGCTGAAGAGGCTGTGGTAAAAGCTGAAAAAGAAGCGCGCCAATTAGAATTAGAAGCAATTAGAGAAGCAACTGAATTGGCCAATCAAAAGGCTGAAGAGGAGAAAAAGAAAGCTGAAGAGGAAACGAAAATTGCTGCTGAACAAAAACGTTTAGAGGATGAAGCAAGAAGAAAAGCTAATGAAGGAGCTATTGCTAGAAAGGAGGAGGCTGAACGCGTAGTAAAAGAACAAGCAATAGCTCAAAAAAGAGCGGACGATGCTAAAAATCAAGCTGAAGAAGAAAAGAAAGCTGCTGAGTTATCTGTATTGAGAGATAAGGCTCGTACAGACAGCATTAGTAAGGTGAAAGAAGCTGAGGTAGCAAAAAGAATTGCCGCTGATAAAGAAACAGCAACAAGAAAAGAGGCTGTAGAAAAAGCAAAGGCACAACAAGCAATATCTGTTTCAAAGATTGTCGCTACAAATGAGCCATCAGAAGTTGATATTTCTAAACTTCAAGGTGCTGACAAACAAAGTTACTTACAAGGTCTTGCCTCGAAGTTTGGTGACGGTAAACATGCTAGAGTAGTTGAAGAAAAAAATAGAACAATTACAGTTGTAACCGTAGTTGCTAATGGAAAGGCTATTGAATACAAATGGATTAAGTATTCATGGGGTGGTCAATATTATTTTAAGAACGGTATTTCGATTACAAGAGGTCAATACGGAATGGGAACGTCCTAATTTCAAAGTGTAAAAATTGCATCAAAAAAGGCTTAACATTTTGTTAAGCCTTTTTTGATGCAATAAACTTAATCTAAATGAGTCTTATTCTTTTCAAATCTTGTAAATTTGTAGAAAATTTCGACAATGTCAGTGGATAACAAAAAATTACTTGCACTACAAAAAAACTTAACCTCATCGGATAAAGATGTTGTAGTAGAAGCAATTAAGGAGGTTGCCGAACACGGTTCGCCAGCAATCATCAATCATTTACTTCGTGCAACTTTTAAAAGTGGCTTTCCAGAAGCATTAGTAGAAGGTAAAAAGATATTGTTTAATATTAAAGACAATAGTGCGGTTGACGTATTGTTGGATGTTTTAAAAGGAGACGAATTTATTGCTTTTAAAAGTGAAATTGCAGCTTCTATTTGGGAGGCTGGGTTAAACGCAGAAGATCGATTGATTGACTTGGTTGAAATTGCGATTGCTTCTGATTATATAACAATCGTTGAAGTAACGACAATTATTGAGAATATAGAGACTGGTTTTCCTTTTGAAGAGGTAACCGAAGCTTCTTTAATAATTAGTGAACATCTTCACGAAGTTGAGGATGAGAGTAGAATTGCATTGTTATCAAGTTTAGCTTCTACTTTAAACACTATGGTTGCAGATTAGTAATTAGTTTTTAGATAGGTGAAATATATACGTTTGTACGATTAAAATAAAGATTTATAATGTTTACAGTAAATAATTTAACACTTCAGTTTGGTAAAAGAGTATTGTTTGATGAGGTGAATTTAAAGTTCACTCACGGAAACTGCTACGGTGTAATTGGTGCCAACGGTTCTGGGAAATCTACTTTTTTAAATATTCTTACTGGAGAACAGGATGCGAACAAGGGAACTGTTTCTTTGGAGCAGGGAAAGAGATTGGCTGTTTTAAGTCAGGATCACTTTAAATTCGATGAGTTTAATGTATTAGAAACTGTAATAATGGGCTACAAGGAATTGTACAACATTATGAAAGAAAAGGAAGCTATTTACTTAAAAGAAGATTTTTCTGATGCTGATGGTATTAAAGCTTCTGAATTAGAAGAGCAATATGGTGAAATGGGTGGTTGGAATGCCGAATCTGATGCGGCACAACTTTTAAGTGGATTAGGAGTTCCTGAACATTACCATTGGGCTCAAATGGGTGATTTGGATAATAAATATAAGGTAAGAGTTTTACTGGCTCAAGCATTATTTGGTAATCCAGATGTACTGGTATTGGATGAACCAACAAATGATTTGGATATTCAAACAATTTCTTGGTTAGAGGATTTCTTACTTGATTTTAAGAATACTGTAATCGTTGTGTCTCATGATAGACACTTTTTAGATACTGTTTGTACTTACGTTGCTGATATTGATTTTGGGAAGATTTCGTTATTTACAGGAAATTATACATTCTGGTATAAAACAAGTCAATTAGCACTTAGCCAAAGAACAGATCAGAATAAAAAGAACGAAGATAAAAAGAAGGAATTACAAGAGTTTATTGCTCGTTTTTCTGCAAATGCTTCGAAAAGTAAACAAGCTACTTCACGTAGAAAAATGCTTGATAAGATTGATGTTGAGAGTATTAAAGCCTCAACACGAAGATATCCTGCATTAATCTGGGATCAAGAAAGAGTAGCTGGAGATCAAATTTTAGAAGTTGATAAAATCAATTCTTCAAATGAAGAAGGAAAACTTTTAAGTGATATTAGCTTTAGAATGGCTAAAGGTGATAAAATCATGTTTTATTCTAAAGACAGTAAAATAACTTCATCATTGTTTCAAATTTTAAGTGAAACAGAAAAAGCTGAGTCTGGAGAGTTTAACTGGGGTACGACAATTACAAAGGCATATGTTCCGAATGAAAATAGAGAATATTTTGAAGGTGTAAATTTAGACTTAGTTGATTGGTTAAGACAATATTCGGAAGAAAAAGACGAAGAGTTTGTTCGTGGTTTCTTAGGGAAAATGTTATTTGCTGGTGAAGAAGTGAAAAAGAAGTGTGATGTATTATCAGGAGGTGAAAAAGTAAGATGTATGCTTTCAAGAGCTATGTTACAAAAGCCAAATGTTTTAATTATGGATGATCCAACGAATCACTTGGATTTGGAATCAATCACAGCACTAAATAACTCATTAACTGAATACAAAGGAACTATTTTGTTTACTTCCCATGATCATGAATTTGTGCAAACAATTGCAAATCGTATTGTTGAAATAACACCTAAGGGAATTATTGATAGAATGATGCCTTTTGATGAATATTTAGCAAGTGATAAAATAAAGGTTTTAAGAGACGAAATGTACGCTTAATTACAAAAAAGTTTAACTCAGTTAGCTAATTTTAAATAATGGTGAATTTAATCGAAGAAGGAAGTAAGTACTTAGAAGCTGGGGAGTTTGATAAGGCGATTACGGCATTTACTGAGTTTTTAAAAACAAACGATTCTGACCCAAATGTTATTTGTTTGAGAGGAGTGGCTTTTCGTAAAGCTCAAAAATTTAACGAATCGTTGGCTGATTTTAAAAAGGCGGCGAATCTTATCCCAACTAATGCTAGTGTTTACAGTGAGCTTGGTGTAACAGAATTTCATCTTAAGAATTTAGCAAGCGCATTAACTTATATGAATAAGGCACAAGAGCTTGAGCCAAATAATCCATACCGATATTCTAGTAGAGCTTATATTAAAGATTCTTCCGGAGATTTAAATGGAGCTATTGCCGATTATAAAAGGTGTATTGAACTAGATCCTGAAGATGCTATAGCGTATAATAACTTAGGTATGCTAGAGGAGAAGTTGGGTAGAAAAGCAAAAGCTGATTCAAGATTCAAAAAAGCCGACGAGATTAGTAAAAATGAGACTAGTCCGTTTTTCGGGAAGTTTAATCAAGAAGGTGAGCAGGTTTTAACAAAAGAAGAAGCGCAGCAAGAGGTTAAAAATGTAATTAAAGAAGCCCATCGAAAAGAAGAGGCTGATCAAAAAAAAGCTGAAGAACTTCCTCAGACTGAAGATGAAAAACCTTCTATTGGAAAGGTGATGCTGAGTGTATTCAAAAGTAAACAACAATTTAAATCTTTTATTAAATTCATTAAGAATGGATTTAAATCCTAATTTTATAAATCAAAAATAAACAACAATAAATATGATTACTGCTGAAATCGTTACAGGAAAAGGAACAATGAGTGTACAGTTTTTTGAAGCTGATGCACCTAAAACTGTTGCCAACTTTGTTGAATTGGCTAAAAAAGGATATTATGATGGATTAACTTTCCATAGAGTACTTCCTGATTTTGTTATTCAAGGTGGATGTCCTGATGGTACTGGTGCTGGTGGACCGGGATATGCTATCGATTGTGAATTAGATGGTGATAACCAATTTCATGATAAAGGTGTTTTAAGTATGGCACACGCTGGAAGAAACACTGGTGGATCTCAATTTTTTGTTTGTCATTCAAGAAACAACACTGCGCACTTAGACCGAAACCATACTTGTTTTGGTAAAGTTTATGAAGGACTTGATATCATCAATCAAATTGCTCAAGGAGATGTGATTGAAAAAATCTTAATTAAACAAGCATAATATTAACCGTCTTAATGGGAAGGGCAATCTTTTAGATTGCCCTTTTTTATTTTACATTATATTTGAACCTTGATTTATTTATGAAAAACGCAATAAAAATATTTTTTGTTCTGCTTTTCTTATCATCCTGTGATAATGATTATCAAGATGTGAAAGTCTTTTACCAATCTGGTGAGATTAAGGCTGAAGGAGTAATGTATTTAGGCTTTGAAGATGGATTTTGGACACGCTACTATAAAAATGGAACCAAGGAATCGGAAGGTGAATTCTTTAAAGGTGTTCAAACTGGTGATTGGTATTGGTATTTTGATAATGGCATGATGAAAGAGTCTAGTCATTTTGAAGAAAATGACGCACATGGAATGTCAAAACGTTATTTTAAAAATGGACAAATTAGAGCCCAAGATATTTGGGCATATGATTTACGAGAAGGTAGGTCATATGCATTTCACGAAAATGGGTTAAAAAGTTATGCTGGTTTATTTAATGACGGATTAAGAGATAGTGTTTGGGTTTGGTATTATGATAATGGAGTGATAGAAGATAGCGTTCGGTTTGTATTTGGAGATGAACAAGGTTTAGGTGTTTCTTATTTTAAAAACGGAAACAAAAAAGAATATGGACAATGGAAAAACGGATACAAATATGGTGTTTGGCGCTACTTTTCAAATGAAGGGAAATTAAAGAAGAAGGGCGAATTTAACGAGTTTGGTTACCGCGAAGGGACTTGGGTGTTAAAAGACTCTTTGAATAAGTTTGATTCGATAATTAAATATATTTCGGGCTATATCGATACTTCTTATTCTATTCCTGCTGACACCCTTAATTTAGACTCGTTAAATATTCAACCTTTTGAATTAAAAGGGGGAGAAAACGAGAATGAAGGCTCTTATTTAGATATGGAAGGTTAATTATGAAAATTCCGAATAACAAACTATCATCAGTTAGAACTTATTTCTTTGAGGCTTTATCAACATTTGAAGGGCCTGATATTAAAAGCTGTTTTGAGTATTTATGTGATGCTTGGTTAGGTTTGTCTAAAATGGATATCCGATTAAATCCAGATGTAGAAATTACAGAGTCTGAATTGTTGAAATTTTTTTATGGAATTAAAGATTTATTAAAAGATCGCCCAGTTCAATATATTGCCGGTAAATCCTGGTTTTACGGCTTAGAAATAGGAGTGAGGGAAGGTGTTTTAATTCCTCGACCTGAAACGGAAGAATTAGTAGATTGGATCGTAAAAGAAAATTCAAATGCTCAAAATATTTTCGAAATAGGTACAGGTAGTGGTTGCATACCTTTAGCTATTAAATCTACTTTAAAAAACGCAACTGTTTTTGCTGGTGATATATCGGAAGAGGCTTTGTCAATTGCTAAAAATAACGGTGAAGTATTAAACCTAAAAGTTCATTTTCAAAAATTTGACGCTTTGAATTGGCAAGAGTTTAAATTTGAGCAAAAGTTTGATGTAATAGTAAGCAACCCACCATATATTCCAAATTCAGATAAGGCATTAATGCATAAGAATGTTTTAGATTTCGAACCTGGATTAGCACTTTTTGTAGCCAATGAATCGCCACTTGTTTTTTATGAAAAAATAGCAGATTTTGCACTCGAAAATTTAAGTGAATATGGAGCCTTATATTATGAGATTCACGAACGTTTCGGACTAGAAACGATTAAAATGCTTAAGGGTAAAGGGTTTTTAAATGTGTTTTTAAGGCAAGATCTTCAAGGTAAAGATCGTATGTTAAAAGCAACAATTAACTAATGATATTCTCAATAGAGTAAGAGCACTCAAATGTAGCTTTAGCGGTTAGATTGATAATTCCTTTTTTTTCTTTGAAATCATTTCCTAAACCAACTTGATCAGCCATTCCATTCCAAGGTTCAACACAAATAAAGGGCGCATTGTTAAGTTGTTTCCAAATTCCCATATGAGGGTAGTTGTTCCAAGAAACTTTTACTGATTGATTAGATTTTACTGAGTTAATAGTCAAAAACCTACTTTTTAAATCATCAAAAATTAAAGCATCATCAGTAAATAATTCTTCAGTAAGTTTAATTGTACTTCCTTGTAACCAATTCACCAAATTAGTTCCCGTTCTAAAACCTTCTGGAGTTAATAATAATCGGTCACTATTCTCTTCTTTTTCAAGTGTTAATTCGTAATCTGTAAATGTTGATGTATTATCAAAAGGAACATTAAAAGCCGGGTGAGCTCCTATGCAAAAGTAGATGCTTGAATTAGAAGGATTAATTACACGATACAAAACTTTCACTTCCTTTTGATGGATGCTAATTTCAACCTGAAGTTTGAATTCAAATGGATAGTTTTCTAAAGTTTCTTTTGTTGATTCTAATCCTAATATTAATGTAGAATTTGTTTGACTTATTATTTTATAATCTTGATCTCTAGCAAAACCATGTTGGGTTAAATTGTAAGGTTTTTTGTTTATCGTGTATGTGTTGTTCTCAACTTTCCCAATAATAGGGAATAGGATAGGAGCATGGCGTCCCCAGAATTTAGCGTTAGCATTCCAAATAATTTCACGAGAATTTTCTTTATCAAAATAGCTGCAAAGCTCAGCTCCAAGCTGTTTTACTTTAACACTAATTTGATCGTTTTCAAGTGTATATATCATGTCGCTAAATTTTGTCCAAATATAGTCCTAATTGATTTTATAACAATACACCATTAGAGGTGATTAAAACTTTCACATGTGTTGATTATTGTTATTTTTGTAATTGATAAAAATCGAATTATGAAAAGATTATTTTTTAAAATCACTTTATTCTTAGCGTGTATTGCTGGTTTTACAGTACTACAGTCTTGTGATGGAGGAACTAAGACTACTATTATTAATAGACCAATAGGATCAGAAATTGATGTGTTTTGGAATTTAGTTGAAAATGGACGTAAAAATGGTAAAAACAATGCGAATTCTTATTTACAAGAATTCCTGATTACAAATAATTCTGCAAAGACATTAGATAGCACTGGTTGGGCAATTTACTTTCACCAACCAAGAAGTGTCATCAACAGTTTAAGTTCAAAAAATGTTATTATAACACACATTAATGGTGATTATTTTAGATTAGAACCATCTACTAGTTTTACTAAACTTGCTTCAGGAGAAGATATTGCAGTAAGCTACGAAAGTGAGGCTTGGGCAATTAAAGATGTAGATGCACCAAATGGACTGTATATTGTTTTTACAGATTCTGTTGGAGTTGAGTCAAAGCCAGAAGTGTTAACGAACATAACTTATGGGCCTTTAGTAAAAAAGGAACAGAAAGCCCGATTTAAAAATGACCCACTAATTTCTCCAACTGCAGGATCTAGATTTTCAGATAATGGTGAAATTACTTTCTTAGGGAAAGATAGCTTAGTGAAAATTATTCCAACACCTTATTCTTATGAAGAGGTTGAAGGGGAATTTGAGATTAAAAATGGAGTTTCGATTGCGTTCTCTGGAAATTTAAAAAATGACGCTGAGTTTTTAGCTTCAAAATTAAAAACTGATTTAGGAATTGATGCTAAAGTAGCTCAAGGAACTAAAGGAGATATCGTTTTAAAAACAGGTGATGTTAAAGTAAATGGTAAGGTTACTGAAGTATATGGCTTAACTATTTCTAAGGAAGGAGTTGTTATTGAAGGAAGTGATTCAAATGGCGTTTTCTACGGAATTCAAAGTTTAAGAGCTTTAGTTTCTGCTGAAGACCTGAAAGCTAAAAACGGGACAGCCTCGGTTCAAGCTTTAAATGTTGAAGATGCTCCAAGATTTGATTACAGAGGTATGCATTTAGATGTTGTAAGAAACTTCAGTAAAAAAGAGACGGTTTTAAATATGATCGATTTAATGGCGTTTTACAAATTAAATAAGTTCCATTTCCACATAACTGATGATGAAGGTTGGAGGTTAGAAATTCCGGGACTTGATGAATTAACTACTGTTGGATCTAAAAGAGGTCACAGTAAAAACGAAACTGAAATGCTAAATCCAGCTTATGGTTCAGGTCCTTATGCAGACGGTGAAAAGTCTTTTGGAACAGGTTTTTACACAAAGGCTGAATTTGTTGAGATTTTAAAATATGCGAAAGCAAGGCATATTGAGGTTATTCCAGAATTAGATTTCCCTGGTCATGCTAGAGCCGCAATTATATCAATGAAAGCGCGTCAGAAATCATTAATAGCAGCAGGAAAAGAAGCAGAGGCTAATGATTATCTTTTACATGATCCAAATGATGCGTCAAGATACCGCTCGGTACAATTATATGATGATAACGTAATTTGTGTTTGCCAAGAGTCAACTTATAGATTCTTAGAGAAAATAACGGATGAAGTTGTTAAGATGTATGAAGAAGCTGGCTTGAAATTAAAAAACGTTCATATTGGTGGTGATGAAGTTCCGCATCCAACAAAAGATGATCCAGGGCATGGAGCATGGAAAGGTTCTCCAAAATGTAATGCGCTATTAGCGGCTGATGAAGATTATGCTAAATCTGAGCAATTGTTTTACTATTTCGTTGATCGTTTTTCTAAAATATTAGAAGACAGAGGTATTGTAACTGCTGGTTGGGAAGAAATTTCTTTAGTGAAAGGAGAAGATGAAGATGGTGAATCGACTGTTGAGCAGAACGAAGAGTTTAAAGAAAGAGGATTTGTACCATACGTATGGAATACTGTATGGGGATGGGGTGGAGAAGATAGAGCGTACAAATTAGCGAATGCTGGTTTTAAAGTTGTTCTATCTAATGTTACCAATAACTACTTTGATTTAGCTTATGATAACGATCCAACTGATCCAGGATATTACTGGGGTGGTTTTGTGGATACTAAAAAGGCATGGCAGTTTGTTCCTATGAATGTGTATGCTGAAGAATTAACGACTAGAGATGAAGTTCCGGTTAACTTGTCTAATTATGAAAATGCAATCAGACTTTCAGATGAAGGAAAGCAAAACATTTTAGGATTACAAGGTCAGCTTTGGGCTGAAACTGTAAAAGGTCATGAAATGTTAGAGTATTACTTATTTCCAAAAATGTTAGGTTTAGTGGAAAGAGCTTGGGCTGTTGATCCTGAGTGGACATCCATTACTGCAGATTCTGTAAGGTTTGATGCTCAAGATTTAGATTGGAATCAATTTGCAAGTAGAATTGGTCATTTCGAACTGCCTCGTTTATCTTACTTAAATGGTGGCGTTAACTACAGAATAGCACCTCCAGGAGTTGTAATTACGGATGGAAAGTTATTTGTAAATACAAACTTCCCAGGAGTTACTTTTAGGTACACAACTGATGGTTCTGAGCCAACTGCTGAGTCAGCTATTTATACTGATCCAGTTTCTGTTGCAGGAACAGAAGTTAAAGTTGTTGCTTTTTATCCAAGTGGAAAAGCCAGTAAGGTTTCAACTGTTACGGTTAAATAAGAATACATCTTTATAATATTGAAAAGGCTTCCCGTTGTGGAAGCCTTTTTTTATGCTTAAAACTATTATAATAATAAAATCGGGGATTTAGTACATAAAAAAGCCTTTCGATACAGAAAGGCTTTTAACTTTGAAAGTTATAAGATATTATAATAATTCGTTTGCTAAATTAGCAAGATCCGATCGTTCACCTTTTTCAAGTGTAATGTGCGTATATAACGGATGCTCTTTTGCCCTTTCAATTAAATAGGATAAGCCATTTGAATAAGTATCCAAGTAAGGAGTATCAATTTGGAAAACATCTCCGGTAAAAATTACCTTCGTGTTTTCACCAGCTCTACTAATGATCGTTTTAATTTCATGAGGAGTTAAGTTTTGCGCCTCATCAACTATAAAGAAGACGTTAGATAAACTTCGTCCTCTAATAAACGCCAACGGACAAACAACAATTTTCCCCATTCTCTCCAATTCTTGAATGTCAAGATATTCACGGTTATCAAATGAAAATTGGTTTTTTATATAAGTCAAGTTATCCCATAATGGTTCCATATAGGGATTAAGTTTAGTCTCTGCATCTCCTGGTAAGTATCCAATATCTCTATTACTTAAAGGCACAATTGGTCTTGCTAGGAAAATACTATGATAATCACGGTTTTGAGCAAGTGCTGTTGCTAATGATAACAAAGTTTTACCAGTTCCGGCAACTCCTTGAATCGTTACTAATTTAACCTCAGGGTTGGTTAAAGCATGCATTGCAAAAGCTTGCTCTGCATTTTTGGGTTTTATACCAAAGCAATTCATTTTCTCAATCCTTGCAAATGAATTTCTAGTTTTATTGAAATACGTTAAAACAGATTTTTTACCATTTCTTAAAGTGAAAAACTGATTGCCTTTTATCTCTTTATTAATAAATCCATTGTTAGCTACTTCATCATTAGCGTAAAGGGAGTCTATAAAAGCAATGTCTACATCTTCAATAACCGATCGGCCAGTTGGAGCAGTGTCCGCTTCAATATCAGAATCGTTTAATTTACCTGTTTCATAATCTTCAGCAATAATATTAAGCGATTTAGCTTTAATTCGAAGGTTGATATCCTTCGAGACCATGATTACTTGACGATTAGGGTATTCAGCCTTCATATGAAGTGCGGCATTTAAAATTCGGTGATCACCTTTATCATCACCAAAAATTTTAATCGCATCAATTTTTGTTTCTAACTCATTCATTACTATAGTAAACAGTCCTTTCTTTTTTCCTTCAATTGGAATCCAGTCTTGAAGAGAGTTTTTACCAGATGCTTGATCCACAAATCTAGAAAATTCACGAGCTGCAAAGTTTTTAGTATCGTTTCCTTTTTTAAAGTTATCCAATTCTTCTAATACAGTTATGGGAATGACGATGTCATGCTCATCAAAATTCTTTATTGCATCGTAATCGTATATAATGACGGAAGTGTCAAGTACAAATAGCTTTTTTTCCATGATTAGTTCTTTATTGATTTTTTACTTCAAATTGTTAAAAAAGGTTTGTTATTAATCGTATTTGAGCTAACAATCTTTAGTTCATAAACGTTATTTTGGCAAAATGATATATTTAAATCAAAGTCTTGTTAAAGAATTATATTCTTCATATTGTAATAAAAGTTGAAGGGGATAAGTGTTCGCATAAAATCGTAAAAAACGCAACCCTTTACGTGATTCAACGTAGTAAGAAGCAAAACCTTTTAGATATGGTAATCAATACAAAAAATCAATATAATACTGTCCTTAAGGAGATTGACGTTTTGCTAGAGCTGTCTTTTTTAAATAATCTTCAAACAATAAAATTAAAAGTTTTGATCGATGCACTAGATGAATATCAGTCTAAAATATTTGATAATAAAATAGATGTAACTTCAGAATTAGCAAAAGATTTTTCAAAAACAGGCTTGTATAAGTTCAATTAACACTCAATAAATAAGAAAAATTTAAATTTTCTATTATTTATATGATAAATAGACTTTTTTAATGTTGTTTTTAAAATTTACTGCTTGAACTTTCGGTTTAAAACCCTATTTTTGAGAGAGATAATTATTTCGATTTATATAATATTTTACAGTTATGGCAATAGAATTAACAGATGCGAACTTTGAAGAAATAGCAATTAATAGTGACAAACCTGTCGTTGTTGACTTTTGGGCTGAATGGTGTGGACCTTGTAGAATGGTTGGACCAATAGTTGAAGAGTTAGCTAAAGATTACGATGGAAGAGCAATCGTAGGAAAAGTTGATGTTGATAACAACAATGAAATTTCAGCAAAATTTGGAATTAGAAACATTCCTACTATTTTGTTTTTAAAGAACGGTGAAGTTGTTGATAAGCAAGTTGGAGCTGTTCAAAAATCAGCTTTAGCTGAAAAATTAGACAAGTTACTTTAGTAAATAGTAAATATTAAATATTTTAAAAGCCCTTTCGTTTATACGGAAGGGCTTTTCTTTTGTATATTAGTTAAGCAAATTTTAAGCAGAATAATTGCCAATAGAAAAACAACATATCACCGAGTTTAGTAGGTTTGGCTTAATTGCAAAACAAGTAGTTGAAGGTTTTTTAACGGGATTACATAAAAGTCCATTTCATGGTTTTTCGGTCGAATTCGCTGAACATAAATTATATACTCATGGTGATTCAATTAAAAATATTGACTGGAAATTATTTGCTCGAACAGAAAAATTATTTTTAAAAGAATACGAAGAAGAAACAAATGTTCGGTCAACAATTGTAGTGGATGTTTCATCTTCAATGAATTTCCCTCAGTCGAATAATACTGATATTAATAAACTTAATAAGTTAGGGTTTTCTGTATACGCAGCAGCTTCTTTACTTTATTTGTTAAATAAACAAAGAGATGCATCAGCATTAGTTTTGTTTGATGAAAAGGTGAATTTTGTTTCTGAGATTAAAGGAAGTAAAACACATTTAAATTTTTTATTCAATCAGTTAGAACTCGCTTTGTTAAATGAAAACACAACAGGCTTTAAAACAAATATCACTGATACGCTTCATCAAATAGCAGATCAAAGTCCTAAGAGAGGACTCGTTGTTCTGTTTACAGATTTCTCATTTCAATCAGGACGAGATGATGCTGAAAGTATTATCGAGGGTTTACAACATCTAAAACACAACGGAAATGAAGTTGTGGTATTTAATGTGAATGATCTTAAGTTAGAAGTTGAATTAGATTATAATAACCGCCCTCATAAATTCGTGGATTTAGAAACAAGAGAGGAAATTAAACTAACACCAACTCAAGTTAAAGAACAATATAATCAACTTAAAAAAAAGCAATTTTCTAAGATTAAAACCCGATTAACCAGTTTTGGAATTGATTATTCGGACGCTAACATTAATGAAGGGTTTGGGAAGATACTTGAGTATTATTTGATTAAAAGAAAGAAGATTTAATAAATATATTTCAAATTATAATACGACTATTTACGAGATTAAATTTGTAAGAATATTAATGAAGATGTTGTTTCAAAATACAATTCCATTTTACAAAAGACTTGCACTTATTTTTTGCATGTTTACGGTTACACGATTAGTTTTTTTACTAATTAATTTATCTCATTTTCCTGATTTCGAGTTGGCTGTACTTTTTCAAGGACTAAGATTTGATTTAGTAGCAATTGTATATTTATTTATGCCATTTCTTTTGCTTCACTTAATTCCGGTAAAAAATAATGCTGCACCTTGGAGAACATTATTGTTGAGCGTATTCTTTCAAATAGGATTGCACCTTAGTTTACTAGCGAACTATATTGATACCATCTATTTTAATTTCACCTTCAAGCGATCCACAGCAGATGTATTTTTATTAGCAGGTACCGGAAATGATGTTTTAAGATTAATTCCTCAATTTTTGAAGGATTTTTGGTACATGATTATTGTATATCTAGTTTCGGTTTTTTTATTCACTAAATTTTACTGCAAAATTAAAGAGCGCAGTCTAATATTTACTTTAACTCCTCTGAATTGGGTTTTTAAAAGCGCAGGATTATTAATTGGATTATCCTTTTTCCTCATAGGAGCAAGAGGTGGCCTTCAGCTTCGTCCGCTAAATATGGCGGATACTTCCAAATATGCTTCAGGAAGTAATACTGCTGTTTTGGTTAATACACCGTTTTCTATTTTATTAACACTACAAAACCCTGGCGTAGAGAAGGTTTCCTATTTTAAACCAAGTCAATTAGAGAAGTTATATACCCCAATTCAAAAAATAAATGGATCAGGGGATTTTAAAGGTCGTAATGTCGTTGTTCTTATTTTAGAAAGCTTCGGAGAAGAGTACGTCGGATTTTTATCAGGTAAAAAGACATACACACCATTTTTAGATTCGTTGTTTAACCAGAGTTATGTTTTTAAAAACAACAGAGCAAATGGCTTAAAAAGTATCGAAGCCTTGCCGTCAATTCTTTCAGGATTACCTTCTTTAAATAATACTCCTTTTATATTGTCACCTTATAGCTCAAATCAAATCGAATCCTTACCCAATAGATTAAAAGAGAAAGGTTATGTTACATCGTTTTTTCATGCAGGAGAAACAGGCACAATGGGATTTGATGCGTTTTGCAAATCTGTTGGGATTGATGATTACTACGGATTGGAAGATTACCCTGATCGAAAAAAGGATTTTGATGGAAATTGGGGAATTTATGATGAACATTACTTACAATATTTTGCACAAAAATTAAATTCATTCAAACAGCCTTTTTTTTCAAGTGTGTTTACGCTTTCGTCACATCATCCGTACTCTATTCCCATTAAGCACGAAGGTGCGTTTGATCAAGGGAATTTAAATGTTCATGAAACAATTGGTTACACAGATATGGCGTTAAAGAAATTCTTTTTAAAAGTCAAAAATGAAAGTTGGTTTAAAAATACTATTTTCATATTAACAGCCGATCATCCAGCACAAAGTGAGTTTTTATTTTATAAAAAGGATAACGGTAGATACAAGGTGCCATTGGCTTTTTATGTTCCCAACAGTACTTTAAAAGGGGAGTCTGATAAATTGGCAAAACAAGCCGATATTCCCTCTACAGTTTTGGGGATGATAGGAGATACTAGTGAAGTTTTAAACTTTGGAAATGATTTGTTTTCAAGCAATGAGGGAATAGTTTTGAATTATAAGAATAGCAATTATATTATTCGAAATCAATCCAACGTATTGGTTTTTAACGGTAGATCAGCGGTTGGATATTATGCGGAAGAAGATTCGTTATGGCAAACCAATTTAATGGATAGTGTAGTTTCTGATGCGGTATATTTGAAGTTGCTAAACAAAGGAAAAGCGTATTTACAACAATACAATAATCGATTAATTAACAATCAATTAATTCAAAGGTAGTTTGACTCCCAAAATCAGCATATTATTTATAATTAACCCTATTTCAGGAACAGGGAAAAAGAAGATTGTTGAACAACTAATTAAGGAAGAATTAACACACAACAAGTTTGAAGTATCCATTCGTTATACCGAAGCAGTTGGGCATGCTACAGTGATTGCGAAAGAGGGGGTTGAGACTTGTGTTGATGTTATTGTAGCGGTAGGTGGTGACGGTTCTGTAAACGAAGTAGCAAAAGGTTTAATCGGAACCAATGTGAAAATGGGAATTATTCCAGCCGGATCGGGTAACGGTTTTGCTCGTCATTTGAATATTCCAATGGATAAAAGAAAGGCTGTAATTTTATTAAATAAATTGCACTCAAAATCTGTTGATACTGCATCTGTAAATGATCAACTATTTGTTGGAACTGCTGGAGTTGGTTTTGATGCTCATATTGGTTTAAAATTCGACGAAGCTTCCACAAGAGGGTTTTGGACTTATTTAAAACTGACATTTAAGGAATACTTTAATTATAAAGAACAATCCTATCAAATTTCAATCGATCAAAAAAAGACCATTAATGAAAAGGCCTTTTTTATGTCATTTTGTAACATCAATCAATGGGGGAATAATGTTTTTATTTCGCCCAATTCAAAAATTGAAGATGGATTAATAAGAGTTGTCCTTATTCGAAAAATGAATCTTTTATCAGTGCCTTTTTTTGCGTTTCGATTGTTTTCTAAATCGGTGGATAAATCCAAATATTACAAAGAGTTTTCAGGGAAGAAAGTTGAAGTCAATCAGGCAATAAACTTAATACATATTGATGGAGAGCCAATTAGGCTAGGGCAGAAGCTTTTTGTTGAAATTAAACCTTCGAGTTTGGAAGTGATTCAGTAAAACTGTCTTTAAAAATCAAACCATAAGCTTTTATGCCTGCATATAGCGGTAATTTCTGCGCCGTAGTATTTTAGATTCCCTATACTCTTACTTATTTCTCGAGTCCATTTGATGTCCTAAAATTGGGGAGTGTTATTCTTGTCTATAGCCAAAGGCAATCGAAAGTTAGCACAGAAGTTTGTTTATTGCAAAAGAAGTTCAAAAATCTT
>TARA_B110000091_G_scaffold21574_1_pt1 | contig 35453 bp, 35 predicted proteins | sample TARA_B110000091 | Tara Oceans TARA_B110000091 (sample SAMEA4397278) | marine metagenome | biome: Polar Biome; feature: [DCM] deep chlorophyll maximum layer (ENVO:01000326); material: water (ENVO:00002006), including particulate matter (ENVO:01000060) such as... | depth 35 m
TCTGTTGCCATTCCAAAATAAAGGGCTGACAATATTGTAAATATATATGCTTGTATCGCCGTAACGATAATCTCAATAACTGTAATGAATAATACAAATGGAACAGAAACTAATCCCATCCATTCAGATTTAAATACAAATATTAATGACATTAATGCTAACACGATAACGTGTCCTGCAGTAATGTTAGCAAACAAACGTATCATTAAAGAAATAGGCTTTACAAACATTCCTATAATCTCTATTGGCATTAAAAATATTTTCATTGGAACTGGAACTCCTGGCATCCAAAAAATGTGTTTCCAGTAATTCTTATTTCCACTTATTGTTGTAATTATAAAAGTAAATACTGCTAAAGTAAAAGTAAAAGCAATATTACCACTCAAATTGGCTCCATTAAATATTGGAATTAAACCAAATATGTTATTAATCCATATGAAGAAAAAGATAGTCAATAAATATGGCATATACCTTTTATATTTATGTTCTCCAATCATTGGAATCCCAATTTCATCTCTCACAAAAATAATCAACGGCTCCATAAATCCAGCAATTCCTGTTGGAACTCCATCCTTAGATTTTTTGTAACTTCTCGCTGTTGTTAAAAAGATTAATAATAATATAGCGACAGAAACCCACATCATAAAGACGTTTCTAGTAATAGAAAAATTTAATGGCTTTGAAGCATTTGTTGGGTGATGTTCTTCATCAAAAACAACATTGGTTGCTTCGTTTTCAAGTTGGTAAATTTTCTCATGAAATTTTACGAATTTTCCTCCATTTTCCTCTACGATTGTATGACCCGTATCATCATGATGAAACTTGCTAGAAGAAAAGGTTGTTAAACCGTTATCTGTCCATAAAATTATTGGTAATGGAAGTGAGACAGCATGACCTTTCCAATCCCATAGATGAAAACCATGAGCATCTTTTACGTGATGCAAAATCATTTCTTTTGGATCGAATTCTTTTTCATCACTCGATTCTTTATCTTCCGAAGCAAATCCTACTATAGAAATTGCGAAAAATAATACTGAAAATAATGCTATTCTAAAAGTCTTTAATGTCATTCCGTAATAATTAACAATACCTTACTTTAAATTCGGGGCAAATGTACACACATTATATGAAATGGCAAATTAAATTTTAATGATTATTTAAAGCCTTAGATTAAGATATTATTGGTCCTTTGTTTGAAGAAAACTTGTCACTGAATAGACTTCAAAGGCTAAAAATAAAAAATATGGAATAAAGAAGTTTGCAAGGTCAACTCCCTTATTTTCAGGTTTAGATAAAATCCAAGGTAATAAGAATACCATTGCTAATATCATTTTTAATAGCATCCCTAAAATAAATGTGTTGAACACTTCAGACTTACCAATAGAATCTCTATAATTAATTAATGTGTAAACTACTAAAACAGTTGCTATTTGGAATAAATAAATATGCCAAAGAGGAAAAAAAGTTATCGTGTTTTTTACAAAATGATAATTTAAATAACTGTGAATTCCATATAATATTAAACTAAATAAAACAAGTTGCATCAAAAAATTTAATTGTCTTTTTTTAAAAATTGAATTCATATTATTTGTCTTTTGAAGCAGAAATTATTTGCCGTATCACATAAAAAATAGATAAGATTACAGAGCCTAGAGAAAAACCTAGTGTAAATAGGTTCTTTTTGTTTGGGTATTTTTCATCAAGTTTAACACCAATAAAAGTACCCAAGCCAATGATGGCAAACATTTGAAATGCAATTCCTGAAAATCTAGCGTATTTATTAAGCGGTTTTCCCTGCTTTTTTTCTTTCATTAGTATTTAATTCTTTAACACCACTTTTCATTGAACAAGTAGCATTAAATGTTGCATTTGGCTCAACTGAAAGTTTATTAATAAATACTTCTCCGTTAATTTTTGCGGTAGACTTTAATGATAGCAATTCGCTTACAATTAATTTTCCGTAAAAATCACCTTCAATATCGGCGTTTGAACATTCTACAGTTCCTTTAACGGTTCCTTCAGAGCCTATAACCACTCTTCCTGAAGTTTTAATTGTACCTTCTACAAGTCCATCAATTCTAAAATCACCTTCTGAATGTATATCTCCAGAAATTGAAGTGTTTTTAGAGATGATGTTTCTCTCTAAATCTTGATTTTGATTGTTTTTTTTGTCAGTAAACATAATATTATGAGGATTTACGGTTCGCTAATCTAGTCTGCTAATTGTCTCTATGACTTCTGCTGCTTTTTTTCCTTCTTCAGTATTAGCATAATTTAATTTTACAAATTCCAAGGCTATTTTAAATGCTTCCAGTCCGCTTTTTTTACCAATTGCATAAGCTCTTAATAATTCAAACTTAGGCAAAATTGGCAAATCATCATATGTTTTTATTGCTTTTTCTGATTTTGCAATCACTTCTTCAAATTTTTCTTCTTCAAAACTACAATATACATCTTCATAGATTTTTTCAGGAGAATTCTCATCATCTAAAGCTGCAATAAATAATTGAGGGTTTAAAATAAGTTTAGAATATTTTGAATCAGAATAATTTGATGTGATATCGGCTTTATACTTATTTGCCTTTAAAGCGTCTATCTCAGAATAGATTTTAAACAAATGGTATTTAGTCGGTAAAATCAATTTATAAGAAGGTGAAAGTGTTAGTAGGTTTTCAAATCTACTCGCCGCAATTTCATTTTCTTTAAATTGTTCTTTATAAGCAAGTCCAAGATTATAATAAGAGTTATTTCTTAGAGTTTTTAAACTATCTATAACGTTTTCATCCATCGGGATTCTGGTAATATAAGACTCTAGATCATATTTTTCAGATTCCTCAATCACATCATCTGCTTGAACTTCGTCAGTCCCTTCATTTATCACAATTGTTTTGTCGGACAGTCTCCAATTATCTTCTAAAGGTCTATTTCCCCAAACGCGTTTGAATTCTTGTTCTCCAAATCCCACTACTTGAGTGTTATAAAAATACCACTTCCCATTTCCAATACTTAGATTTTGGATATCATTAAAATTTCCAAAACCTGAATTAATTTCTTCTTGCTTCGCTTTTTCATCAACTTCTTTTAATGTATCTATATAATCTTGAAAAAAGGCCTCCTGTTCAGTTGAAGTCATCGCAACCAAATTTAAAACGCTATCCGTTTTGTGCCTTATTTGCTCGTGTGATATTACTTCATCTAAATTTGTGCGTTTTCTCTTTAAGCGTCTAATTCGCTTTGAATTATCCAATTTTGAGAAATCAATAACACTGTCATAGTAAGCGCCTGCCGAAACAAACTCTGCTCTATCAAAATAAATATTACCTAACTGCTCGTAAGAAAGTCCTTGCTGAAATTTCTTAGCATTTTTTGCATGAACAGATTTTTCAAAGTGTTCTTTCGCTACATCTATCCTTTCTAATCTTTTCTCAACCATTCCGGTTTGATAATGCAATTCATCTAAATAAGGTCTATTCTCTCTATCTTTTATTAGTTTCCCTAAAGTTTCTATTAACAGACTTATATCTGTTTCATCAGATATGTTTTTTACTTTTTCTATGTGCGAATGAATTTGATACTTATAAGGAATCTTTTTCATTTCTATGATCTGCTGAAAAGCAATTTGTGACGAATCCTTTTGATTTCTTTCACGGTAAATTTGACCTAAAACAAAAAGATTTCGTGCTTTTTGTTCTCTGTCATTATCAGTAAACACCGCTTTCTTTAAATGATAAACTACTTGATCGAGACTATCCATTTCTGTAAAGACCATTGCCATAGCAGTATGTCCTTTTTCTAAAATCACCTCTTCTAAAAGTTCTGGTTTTTTTAATAAATATTTTAGTGACGTATACGCTTGATCTTCATTTTTTAATCTCAAATGTGTTTTTGCTTGCCAAATTCTTGTTTCGTGAATTAAATCTGCTGTTGGGTATTTTTGTAAAACATAATTAAATGCTTCGAGTGCCGGAACAAATCGTTGTGAATAGTATCTAGACTTTCCTAATAGTAAATATGCATTATCAATTTGATTGTTACGCTCTTTTCCTTTAATGTTCATTGAGCGTTTTTGTATGGCGTTTACAGCCTTCTCTTCTGATTTCTCAAATGATGCATTAGAGTTGTCTTTAGGCCCTTCCATTCCTGGAAGCGCTAACTCTTCAACTTTCAAAGGTTCAATTGGTAATCTTTTCCAATAATCATCCTTATATTTTGAATTTAATTCTTCTAATCCTTTTTGAAAAGCAACATCACCATTGTAGAGCACATTAAACTTGGTGTTTAATGACTGGAAGCTTCGATTTAGAAAAGTGTCTTTTTTGGTAGAACAACCAGCAATGATAAGTACTACAAATAAGGTTACATATATATTTAAGGTGTTTTTCAATCTAAAATAATTTGTTTAGTTTTTAACTAAATTCCCTTGATTATATTGTCAAAGGGCTGTAAAAATACAAATTAATTCAAGAAAAGGTATTTCAAGTAGCGCTTTTAACTGAAAAGACTTGCTTTATAGGGCAAAATGCGCCTCTAATTCTTTCAATGTTACTTCTGAAGTTTTAAGGTCTTTTATAACATTTCCTTTTTCAAGAACCACAATTCTTTCACAAACTTCAGTAACATGTCCTAAATCATGGCTAGAAATTAATACCGTCACATCTTTATTGTCAACCATCGTTTTCAACATTTGCTTTAATCTAATTTGAGTTGTTGGATCTAAATTAGCAAAAGGTTCATCTAAAATTATAACTTCTGGATTTCCAATAAGCGCAGCAACAATTCCTGCCTTTTTCTGATTTCCTTTTGACAAGTCTCTTAAATACTTCTTTTTACCAAGAATCTCATCATTAAAAATTTCATCAAATTGCTTTACAAAAGTATCTACATCTACTTTATTTTGCCCCCTTAAATCACCAACAAAATAGAAGTATTCTTCTGGCGTTAAATAGCCTATTAAAAAACTTTCATCAATAAAAGATCCTGTAAATGTTTTCCAGTCCTCACTTGTGTTAACTTGGATGTCACTGGATGTTATTTTTCCAGTTGTAGGCTGAATTAAGTCTAATAATAAATTAAAAAATGTTGTTTTTCCTGCGCCATTATTTCCGACCAACCCAAAACTTTGCCCTTTTGGAATTTCTAGGTTATCAATTGTTAGAACTATAGTTTCACCGTATTTTTTAGTAAGTTCAGTAGTGTGTATCATATCTTTTTATATTAGTTCTCTTGACTGAAAGCCTCGATCATTTTATATTTTACATTTAAATATCTATTCGTAATCACAGTCATTATTTTTTGATGAAGAACAATCCCTATCAATCCCAATCCTGCTAAAGTTGCAACTGCTGCTTCAAAACCAACCAACCAATTAATCAATCCAAAAATTCCCATTGGTATTAACAATAATGGAAATCCGATCAACCATTGAACCGCTCCAGTTCCTTGATAGTTAAAAGCTGCTTTTTGATCAAGGTTTATTTTTTTTCTATTAAATGAACCACCATACATAATTACATGTGAATTCACTCCAATATTATAAATTGCAGCAGCAAAATGTGCGATTAAAATTTTCCAGCCGAAATAAGCATAAGGTATTCCTAGAATGAAAAGGATTATAACACTCATAACCATTAATGTAAACTTTGACTTTAAATACTGCTTGTATTTAAAGTTCTGACTCATCAACATTTTATAATATCCACTGTCCCAAGCTGGAATAAATTGTCCAAAATTGATTAAAAAGAATCCTGTTGAGAAAACTCCAACAAACGCAAACATAAACTCCATGTCTTTATACATAGGATTTGGGTAAAAAAACAGTCCATAAACCAAGCCTATAGCCATTAAAGGTAAAGTAGACTTTGATCTTTTGTTTCGCATTATCAGCTTTAAATCCAATTGCATAAAAGGGGCGATTGAACCAAAACGATTGGTCCACGATAAGTCTGTTGTTTTTGCTTCTTTAACTTTGGTTTGAACTGAACTATCTACATATAAGCTGCTCTTTAATATTTTGAAATTATATACGTACAAGCCAACTAAAATTAAAAAAGGAATGAGTATCAATAATGGATTTACAGTGATTGCCATTATTCCTTGAGAAACAAAACTTGAAAATGAAATAATTTCAAAATAATTTAAGGCAAACAGTGATCCTGCAATTGCAATAATTGGAATAAAAGAAAGAGATGTTTTGGCTGATAAACTTTCAATAATAAAATTCAAATAGTTATTAATAAGTGTAATAATAACCATTGTCAAAGCCCAAAATAAAACAATTGAAGTATCATATTCTTTACTTATTAAAATCACGCTAAATGGGATTATAGCAAATAATGGTAAAAAGTTAAAAAATGAAGTAGCGGATTTACCTAAAACATAATTTACAACTTGACTTCTTTTGATTGGTAACGTAAGTAATGGTTTTACTGTCATTACTGGTAGTTTCTGCAAGAAAAATCGCATCACTAAATCACCTAACATCCAATAAAATATAAAATTGGTGACAATCACAAAGGGGTCGCCCTCGGGATATAATTTTCTTATAATAAAGTACATTCCAGTTCCTAGAAATAAAAACATTGCAATCATGTATAGTGCAAAAAAGCCCATTAAAATCTTAATTGCAATGTTTTTTTGCCAATGAGAAGAACGGAAGAATTGCTTCCATTCTAGGTTTAAAAAGCGCTTAATCATTTGGTTTGTTATTGATTTCTTTTGATTAGTCTGTAAAGTTCTTGATTTGTTACAAATTTATATTATTCGTTTCTTATTTTTGTGCGATAAATAATTAATTAATGGCGCAATTTCATAAACTTACTATAAAAGAAATAAAAAGAGAAACCAATGATGCGGTTTCAATTGCTTTCGATATTCCAGAAAAACTAGCTTCAGAATTCAAATATATAGCGGGTCAATATATAACTATAAAAAAAGAATTAGAAGGGAAAGAATTGCGAAGAGCATATTCTATTTGTTCAGATCCAGAAAGCAAAGAATTAAAGGTTGCTATCAAAGCAGTTGAAGGGGGAGCTTTTTCAGTATTTGCAACTAAACTATTAAAAGAAGGTGATAAATTAGAGGTTTCTATACCTGAGGGACGATTTATTTTAAAACCTCAACCGTCAAAAAACTATATCGCTATTGCTGCGGGAAGCGGAATTACACCTGTGATGTCAATGTTAAAAGCTTCATTACATAACGATTCTACATTTACGCTGATTTATGGAAATAAAACACCTAAGGATACAATCTTCAAAGAACGTTTAGATGTTTTGAAAAAAATGTATGCAACACGATTAAATGTTCATTATATCTACAGCCAAGAGCAAGATAAAGAAGCATTGTTTGGTCGTTGTGATAAAGGGAACATTAACTATTTTTTAAAAAACGAATATAAAAACACCACTTTTGATGAGGCTTTTTTATGCGGTCCAGAAAGTATGATTAAAACGGCTACTGAAGTTTTGATTAGTAATAATATTGAGAAAGAAAATATCCATTTTGAATTGTTTTCAGTGCCTGTAGAGGCAAATGAAAATAATCAAATTCCTGATGGAAACTCTGAAATCACTATTATACTTGATGATGAACAAACAACTTTTATAATGCCTCAAAAGAAAATTATTTTAAATGCAGCGTTAGATAAAGATTTAGACGCTCCATATTCTTGTCAAGGAGGGGTTTGTAGTAGTTGTTTAGCAAGAGTTACTGAAGGAAAAGTAACGATGGAAAAAAATGCTATTTTGACTGATAGTGAAATTGAAGAAGGGCTGATTCTTACCTGTCAAGCACACCCAATTACATCTAAAATTATCGTTGATTTTGATGATGTTTAATCGTATCTTTGTTAAATGATAGAGGATATCTTCAAAGCAATTCCGATAGGTTTTGGACTGGCATTCATGATTGGCCCGGTATTTTTTATGCTAATTCAAACTAGTATTCTTAAAGGAGCTAGAGCAGCGATTGTATTTGATATAGGTGTGATTTTAGCTGATATTGCTTTTATTCTTTTTGCTTACTATGGAAGTCATCAGTTTTTAACAAAGATTAAGGATGATCCTAACTTATTTTTTATTGGAGGAGGAATTCTTTTTGTATACGGATTGGGGATGTTTTTACAAAAACAACCTAAAGAAGCAACTCAAAAACAGTTTGATTTACCTGAAAAAAATAATTATTTAGGGTTAATTTTAAAAGGGTTTTTCTTAAACTTTATAAATATTGGTGTGCTTACATTTTGGTTATTATTGATTGTAGGTATCGGACCTTCTTTAGATATGAATGAATCACGAATTTTTTGGTTTTTTACAACAGTCCTTATTGCCTATTTCGTTACTGATTTAGGGAAAATAGTTCTTGCAAAACAATTACGAAAAAAACTAACTCCACAAGTGATTATAAAAATAAAGCGTGGAATGGGTATAGCGCTAATGATTTTTGGATTGGCTCTAGTTTCAAAAGGGCTTTTACATTAAAAAAGGGAGTAGCAAAACTACTCCTCAATTTCTACAAAATTATTTTTTCTATCAACGTCAGCCATCAATTGAGAAGAGTCAATTTCTACTGATTTAATCTCCTTAGACACTTTAAACGTATAAGTAGGATGCGTCCAAGCCCAATTTTCTAATTTAGTAGCGCTTGTTGGTTTTTCACCTAGCATCATCCGTAGAGGAATATAAAACGCTTCTTGAGTTCCGTCTATATATGTCACTGAAATATCTACAGGCATTGGCATCCTCCCAATTCTTTCAAGTGTAATTGATTTATTTACAACAACTTTCACTCCATAATCAATAGTGTGAGTCGTTTGTGTCCATTCGTTTAAATACCATTCTAATTGTAATCCAGAAACTTTTTCTGCTGTGCGCTTAATATCGTTGGGTGTTGGGTGCTTAAATTTAAAGTCTTGATAATATTTTTTTAAAGTTTTATCTAAATTATCCTGTCCCATTATGTAACCTAACTGTGTTAAAAACAAACACCCTTTTTGATACGCATTAGAACTTGCAGTTCGCTCCCTACTATACCTGTCAATATGTGTCGAAAGAGGTTCTTGTCTGTCTAGATTAACTACGTTGATATAACTTCTATAAGATCCTGCGTGAGGGTTTTCTTGCTTTTCTTCTAAAACTAAGTCATTCCAAGCCCTGCTATCTATATATGTAGCAAAACCTTCATCCATCCAAGCGTGTTTACTTTCGTTTGTAGCCAATACAAATTGAAACCAAGAGTGCGCAAGTTCATGCTGCATAACACCAATTAAACTTCTAAGGCTTCTTTTTGCAGTAATTAAAGTAGACATTCCGTATTCCATTCCGCCATCTCCTGCTTGAATAATTGAATATTGTTTATACGGATAATCTCCAATCAACTCATTAAAATACTCCATCGTCTTTATGGTCATATTTTCCATCAGTTTCCAGTCATCAGAATTTTTTATATCTTTTTTATATAAAAAATGTAAATCAACGTCATTTGGTCCTTTTAAAATATCGTGAGCATATTCGTCATCCGCAGCCCAAGTAAAATCATGTACGTTTGGTGCTTTAAAATGCCATTTTAGTTTATTCCCTTTTGGAAGTTTTAAAGGTTTTGTTTTGTCTTCATATCCATGACCTACTTCTTGTGGGTTTTGAAGATATCCTGTACCTCCAATTGTATATTCTTTATCAATATGAAACGTCACGTCAAAATCTCCCCATACTCCATGAAACTCATGATTTATATAAGGGTTTGCATGCCAACCTTCAACATCATATTCTGCCATTTTAGGATACCATTGCGACATTGAAAGCGCTATTCCCTCTTTGTTGTTTCGCCCAGAACGTCTTGTTTGTAATGGTACTTGGCCTAAAAAATCCATTTCAAAAGTTACAGATTCATTTGGTTTTATAGATTTATTAAGTGTAACCTTAAGTATAGTTCCAACCACTTCATAATTAACCGCTTTTTTGTTTTGTTTTAATGAGTTTATCCTAATAAATCCTTGTTCTTCTGGTTTTAAATTAGTAATATTTAAAACACTTTTTACAAATCTCCTATCAGGATCTGGCAACGTTGTATAGTGTTTATACATTTCAGAATTTGGCTGAAAAGCGTTTGGATATAAGTGATAAAAAACCACCTTTAATTCATCCGGAGAATTGTTTGTATAGACTAATTTTTGTTTGCCATCATATTGATAATTTTCAACATTCATATCAACATCCATCGTATAATCAACATGTTGCTGCCAATACGGAGCATTTGATTGCGCGTTAACCCATAAAACCAATGTCATTACTATTCCTGATAATGTATATTTATTCATATTTTTCTTAATTAAAAATTTCGTTAAATTTAAAAGTGTCTTTAAGACGAATGCCCTTTTCTGTATGCTGCACCGTACATAATTCTGTATGTGCATCGTGTTCTAAAAACAGATAATACTCCTCATCTGCGGCTTTATTTAAAAAAAGTTGTTTCTCGTCTAATGTCAGTAGTGGTCTAGTATCATATCCCATAACATAAGGTAGTGGAATATGACCTGTTGTCGGCAATAAATCTGCCATAAAAACTATCGTTTTTTCTTGATATTGTATCTGTGGAATCATTTGCTTTTCGGTATGACCATCAGCAAAGAAAATATCAAAACCCAATGGAGAGTTTTGTAATACGTTTGTTTTTGGCAAATCAATAAAATTCAACTGTCCGCTTTCTTGGATTGGATTGATATTCTCCTTTAAAAAAGAGGCTTTTTCTCTAGCGTTAGGATTTTCTGCCCAATTCCAATGGCTTTCATTGGACCAAAATTTAGCATTCTTAAATGCTGGCTCATATCCTGTTCTGTCTTTGTTCCATTGAATAGAACCTCCACAATGATCAAAATGTAAGTGTGTTAAAAAAACATCTGTAATATCATCCCGATGAAAACCATATTTTGCCAAAGAAGCATCTAATGAATATCCTCCAAACAAAAAATAATAACTAAAAAATTTTTCTGATTGCTTGTCTCCAACTCCTGTATCTACTAATATCAATCTATCGCCCTCTTCAATCAACATACAACGCATACTCATGTCAATCAAATTCTTTTCATCCGTAGGGTTCGTGCGTTGCCATAAACTCTTAGGAACAACTCCAAACATTGCGCCGCCGTCAAGTTTAAAGTTTCCTGTTTCTATTGGATAAATCTTCATTTAATTGAGTTTTTACAAATATGATGAAATTCTAATAGTTTATATGCTAAAGGAAATAAAAAAAACCGTTTCGAAAATTCGAAACGGTTTGGAGGCGTCGAGCGGATTCGAACCGCTGTAGGAGCTTTTGCAGAGCCCAGCCTAGCCACTCGGCCACAACGCCAATTGTGATTGCAAATTTAATTATTTTTTATTGGCTGACAAGCATTTTTAGTGTTTCCTTTTTTTCTGAAGTCTTACCGTAACTTTTTCAACATTTCCACCTATTGGCGGATTCATTTTTGATACAGATACATCCGCAGTTTGTACCGTTAAAATTTCATTTAAAACTCTATTTAAAATTCTATCTGCCACATGTTCTAAAAGTTTAGAACGAATTGCCATTTCCTCTTTTACAATTTTATTTAAGTGAACATAATCAACCGTATCGGCTAGTTCATCGCTCTTTGCAGATGTCTCTAGATTTGCTTTCACTTTTATATCAACTCGGTAATCAGAACCTATTTTCCCTTCTTCAAGAAGGCAACCGTGATAGGCGTAAATTCTAATATTTTCTACTTTGATTATTCCCATTATTCAAACTTTACACAAATATACTTGTTTTACAGTTTTCAAATAGTCTTTTTAGATATTTGTAAAAATTTGATTCTTATGAAGGGTCGTGAAAAGTTTTAGTTAGTGGATTAAATTCGCCTAATGAAATCACAAGAGACCCTATAAATAAAAGTGTTGGATAAAATAAAAAAATAAAAATTAGTGAAATTTTTCTTAAAGTAGAGGTTGGAAGTTTATTGAATTAAGAAGTTAATTACTTATAGGTTTTTATCACATTATTTTCTCTAATTTTGCAGTTCATTTAATTACTTATGAGCGAAGAAACAAAATCATTAAACTTTATTGAACAAATTGTTGAAGAGGATTTGGCAAACGGAATGGAAAAAAACAAATTGCGTTTTCGTTTTCCTCCAGAACCAAATGGTCATTTACATATAGGTCATGCGGCATCTATTTGTTTAAATTTCGGTTTAGGGGAAACGTATAATGCTCCTGTTAACTTACGGTTTGACGATACGAATCCTGCAAAAGAGGAGCAAAAATATGTAGACGCTATCAAGAAAGATGTGGAATGGCTTGGTTTTAAATGGGATCAAGAACTCTACTCTTCTGATTATTTTCAACAATTGTATGACTGGACTTTAGAGTTGATTAAAAAAGGCAAGGCATATGTTGATGAACAGTCTTCTGAAGAAATAAGAACTCAAAAAGGGACGCCAACAAGTGCTGGAACTAATAGCCCCTATAGAGACCGTTCACTTGAAGAGAATCTGGATTTATTTGAAAAAATGAAAAACGGAGATTTTGATGAAGGGACAATTGTGCTACGTGCCAAAATTGATATGACGCACAATAATATGCACATGCGTGATCCTATTTTATATCGTGTGCTTAAAAAAGCACATCATAGAACTGGTACTGATTGGTGTATTTTTCCAATGTATGACTGGACTCATGGTGAATCAGACTATATAGAACAAGTTTCTCATTCGTTCTGTACGCTGGAATTTAAGAGTCACCGTGATTTATATGATTGGTATCTTGATCAAGTTGTCACTGCGGATGCATTACGTCCAAAACAACGTGAATTCGCACGTCGTAACTTGAGTTATACAATCATGAGTAAACGCAAGTTATTACAACTCGTTGAAAGTGGTGTTGTTAATGGGTGGGACGATCCTAGAATGCCTACTATTTCAGGTCTTCGTCGTAGAGGTTATACGCCTGAATCGATTGTAAATTTCAGTAAAGTATCTGGGATTTCTAAAAGAGATAATGTGACTGATGTTGCTCTGTTGGAACACAGTATTAAAGATCATTTGAATCAAATTGCTCCAAGAGTAATGGCGGTTTTAGATCCTGTTAAAGTTGTTATTATAAATTATCCTGAAGATAAAGAAGAGTTTTTAGATGCTAATTATAACGATTATGCAGAAGGGTTTGGAAATAGAGATGTTCCTTTCTCAAGAGAAATTTATATTGAAAGGGAAGATTTTAGAGAAGAGGCAAATAAGAAATTTTTTCGTTTAAAATTAGGTAAAGAAGTGCGTTTAAAGAACGCATATATCATTAAAGCAGAAAGCTCTACAAAAGACGAAAACGGAAACGTTACAGAAATTCAATGTACCTATGATGCTGATTCAAGAAGTGGAAGTGGTTCGGAAGCAAGTCAAAGAAAAGTGAAAGGAACACTACATTGGGTTTCTGTAAAACACGCTGTAAAAGCCGAGGTTAGAATCTATGATCGTTTATTTAATGATGAATCACCTGACGGACATAAAGATAAAGAATTTATGGAATTCGTAAACCCTGATTCTCTTGAAGTGATTACTGCTTATGCAGAGCCAAGTTTAAAAACTGCGAAAGAAGGAGATAAATTCCAGTTTCAAAGAAAAGGTTATTTTTGTGTAGATAAAGATACAGCTTCTGAGAAATTAGTATTCAATAGAACAGTTGCACTGCGAGATTCTTGGGCGAAAATAAATAAGTAATTTTAAATTACTCTATCTTCAACGTCTTTAAAATAGCCTCAACTTCAAACATAAAGTCCCGTTTGTTGGTTGTTGGTGCGTAAGAAAACCCTTCAACCACAACTAGTCTATTATTTGCTTTATCAACTACAGTATAATTTAAAAATGGTCCTGCCATAAAATCACCTTTAACTTCCCATTTACCGCGAGTTTCAAATGTTTTTTTGCTGTCTAGTTGAACCAAAAAAGTATGAGGTGAATATGCTGCCTCAGTGATTAAATAAGTTCCATCAAATTGACCTGGAATATATTTTTTCCCTATAGTATCTCTAATAGAAACAATGTTTTTACCTTCTTCATCTTCCGGAGAATTTATAGGTAATTCATAAACTATTAAATTGATACTTTGTCCTTGTCTAATTTTCTTTCTCATCCATAGAAAATCACCCGTATCGTCAACCAGTTTATAAGCTGCTGGGATTTCTAAGTCAACCCCTAATTTTTGAAACGTTTTTAATGTACTTGTGTTAAATTTTCTTTGTCTTAACCTTTTTTGAAGTCGTTGTATGTCTGCTGTTTTAAAAACAGATATAATTTCATTCTTTTTTTCTTGAATTTTCTTAATTAAGCTTTCACTGTCTTTGGCAGTTATTAAAACTATTGTTTGAGGAGATGCATATATATTCTTTCTAATAGTAAACTCAGAAACGTCTGCAATTTTTACAATTAGCACATTCGCTTGTGATGTAAATAAGTTTTTGAATGCAATCGTTGGGATTTGAGTTACTTTAAATTGCGGCTCTCTTTGAGGAAGGCCCAACACTTCTTCGCCAGTAACTTTACGAAGCTCATCACCCACAATCTCTTTCCATAAATCATTATCCATTGCGACTAACAATTGATTAATCGCTCCATTTGAATTTTGTAAAATGAGTTTTTTTTCTTTAGAAGAACAAGAAAGTAATATTAAAATGACTATTGAAAGCGCTATAGATTTTTTCATTTGATTAACTTTTAAATATTTTGAGTTTCATTCCAGGTTTCAAAGATTTAGCATTCCAAATATTATTCCAATCTTTTAAATTTTGGATAGAAACTTTAGGATACTTTTGAGAAATGGTCCAAAGGGAATCTCCTTTTTTAACTGTATAGGTCGTGTATGCTATCTTTAGTGTTGATTTTGAACTCGTTTTTACAACTTTCATAGTGCTTGTATTCACACTTAGTTTTCTTGGGTAAACTGTTAAGCGCTGACCAATTTTTAATGCATTACTTCGCAAACCATTCCAACGTTTTAAAGAGCTAATACTCACGCCATATTTAGTTGCTATTTTTCCTAAATAATCTCCATTCTTAACTCTATATCGAATCCTATCATTCATTTCGATATACTCTGGTAATGTTGTTTCTCTTTTCGCTTCTTCAGTATCAATAAAAGCGTATAATTCTTTTTCGTTGCTGATATATTGTCCAACATTATACAATGGTAATCTTACATAGTAATTGTTGTTTTTTCTGTAAGGAATAATATCTAGTTTATATTGTGGGTTTAAAAACTGTAACATTTCAATATCAACATCTAAAAACTTTTGAATTTGCTGAAAAGTCATTTGCTTTTTAACGTGTATTGTGTCCGTTTCGAAAAGATTTATTTTTTCTTTTTTTGACACAATTCCATGTTGATCTGCATACTTTAAAATATATAATGTTGCATAAAAAGCCGGTAAATATCCCGCGGTTTCTCTAGGTAGAAACTGTCTTATATTCCAATAATTTCGTTTCCCTCCAGCTCTTCTTATTGCTTTATTCACATTTCCAGGACCTGAATTGTATGCCGCTAAAGCTAAGTCCCAATCTCCAAATGTTTTATAAAGCGCAGTCAAGTACTTACACGCAGCCTCTGTTGCCTTTAATGGGTCTTGTCGCTCGTCTACATAGGAACTTACATTTAAGTCAAACTGCTTGCCTGTTTGATACATAAATTGCCACAATCCTGTTGCGCCAACTCTAGATTTTGCTCTTGGCCTTAAAGCAGACTCAACTATCGCTAAATATTTTATTTCTAATGGAATGTCGTATTTGTCCAACTGTTCTTCAAACATTGGAAAATAAAATTGCGCGCGAGCCATTAGTGTTCCGTAAGCGTTCTTTCGGCTTTTTAAATATGTTTTTATAAGTCGCTCTAAACTTTGATTATACTCTACATTAAATGGTGTTTGATAGTCAAGTTCTTGAAGTCTGTCTTTTAATAACTGGGTTGGTAATTCATCTAATTGAATATCAACTAATTTTGTGTCATTAATTACATAATGAATAGTATCATATAAGGGCGAGTTGTAAATTTCTTGTAACCACAAACTATCAGTCAAAGTAACTTTAACATCATCCTTCAATTTGTTTTTAGCAGTAATAATTGTATCGTTATTGCTTAAAATAATTGCTTCACTGTCTTTAACTGCAACTTGTTGAACCACCTCTTTTAATAACGCTAATTTTGCTTCGAGAGAATCTTTTACTACAATTTTAAAAGAGTCTTGCGCAAAAATTGCCGCCGAAAAAAAGTATAGAATAATAAATAGTTGGCGTTTTTTATTCATCTATTTAATTTCAACTACTATTGGACAATGATCGGAATGTTTCGCTTCAGGTAAAATATAAGCTCGTGTTATTCGGTCTTTTAATGATTCAGAAACCATTGCGTAATCTAAGCGCCAACCTTTGTTATTTGCACGAGAATTTGCTCTATAACTCCACCAAGAATATTCTCGCTTCTCTTTATTTAAAAATCGAAAACTGTCTACAAATCCGCTATTAATAAAACTGCCAATCCACATTCGTTCTTCTGGTAAAAACCCAGAAACACCTTTCATTTTCGGATTGTGGATATCTATTGCTTCATGACAAATATTATAATCACCGCAAATAACCAAGTTTGGAATTTCCTTTTTTAAATTATCTATGTACTCCTGAAATTCATCCATATAATTGAATTTAAAATCCAATCTATGAGTATTTGTTCCAGAAGGTAAGTATAAACTCATCACTGAAATATCATCAAAATCTACACGTAAGTTTCTTCCTTCAAAATCCATTGTTTCAATTCCTGTCCCATATTCAATATGATTTGGCTCTTTTTTACAAAAAATGGCAACACTAGAATATCCTTTTTTCTGTGCAGAAAACCAATAGTGATATGAGTACCCTGCTTCTTCAAAAACTTGTAAATCTAATTGTTCTTTATGCGCTTTTGTTTCTTGAATACAAATTACATCAGGACTTGCTGCCTCTAACCAATCAATAAACCCTTTTTTGAGAGCTGCTCGAATTCCGTTTACGTTATATGATATTATTTTCATGCTAAAATTTCATTTCAGGAATTTCACCATCAATAATTAAAGTTCCTTCAGTAGCCATTTGAATTTCTTCAACAGAGACTCCAGGAGCACGTTCTAACAAATGAAAAGCCCCGTTTTTTATTTCAAGAACAGCTAAGTTCGTTACTACTTTTTTCACACAACCAACTCCAGTCAAAGGCAAAGAGCATTTTTTCAACAACTTTGATTCACCTCGCTTATTTGTGTGCATCATTGCTACAATAATATTTTCTGCACTTGCTACTAAATCCATGGCTCCACCCATTCCTTTTACCATTCTTCCAGGAATTTTCCAATTAGCAATATCTCCGTTTTCAGCAACTTCCATGGCTCCCAAAACAGTTAACTGGACGTGTTGTCCTCTTATCATTGCAAAACTTGTAGCAGAGTCAAACAATGATCCTCCATCTAAAATAGTTACTGTTTGTTTACCGGCATTAATTAAGTCAGCATCCTCAGTTCCCTCAACAGGAAAAGGCCCCATCCCTAATAATCCATTTTCTGATTGAAATTCAACATCAATCCCTTTAGGAATATAATTAGCAACTAATGTAGGAATTCCAATACCTAAGTTTACATAGGTTTTGTCCTGTAATTCTTGTGCTATTCTTTGCGCTATTTCTTGTTTCGATAGTGCCATTTTTTATAATTTTGGAGTTACAGTTCTTTGCTCAATTCTTTTTTCATAGCCTATTCCTTGAAAAATTCGTTGCACAAATATTCCGGGAGTATGAATTTGATTAGGGTCTAATTCACCAACCTCCACTAGTTCTTCAACTTCAGCAACAGTAATTTTACCCGCCATTGCCATCAATGGGTTAAAATTACGCGCAGTTCCTTTAAAAATTAAATTTCCTGCGGTATCACCTTTCCATGCTTTCACGAACGCAAATTGAGGGTTAAAAGCATGTTCCAACACGTACATTTTCCCATTAAATTCTCTTGTTTCTTTTCCTTCTGCTACTTCAGTTCCGTAACCTGCTGGTGTGTAAAATGCTGGGATTCCAGCACCTGTTGCTCTACAGCGTTCTGCGAGAGTCCCTTGAGGGATTAAATCAACTTCCAATTCTCCACTTAACATTTGGCGTTCAAACTCATCATTTTCACCAACATATGAAGAAATCATCTTTTTAATTTGACGTTTTTGTAATAATAATCCAAGCCCAAAATCATCAACTCCAGCATTATTAGAAATACACGTTAAATCAGTTACGCCCAATTTCACTAATTGAGTAATACTGTTCTCAGGAATTCCACTTAAACCAAAACCTCCAAGCATGAACTGCATACCGGATTTTACTCCCTCTAACGCTTCTTCTACGTTTTTTACACCTTTATTGATCATCTATCTTTTATTAAAATTCTATATCGTCATCAATATCACCCAAAGGGTTATCCTCGTTCTCTAGGCTTTTTAAACAATCGAGTTCTATAGAAATATCCTTTGGTATTTCAAATTCTTCTTGACTTACATTTAAAGTCTTATCTGCATAACATTTTTTATGATACAATGCCCAAATTGGCAGTGCCATTGCAGCTCCTTGGCCTTTAGTAATTCCTTCGAAATGCGTTGCTCTATCTTCACCTCCAACCCAAACTCCAGTTGCAAGATTTGGTACAATTCCCATAAACCATCCATCAGATTGATTTTGTGTAGTTCCTGTTTTACCGGCAATTGCGTTTTTAAAATTATATGGAAATCCTGTAACAACATTATCTGGATTATTTGTCAAATTAGAACGAAGTCTAGCTCCAGAACCAAATTGTGTTACTCCTTCTAATAAATTTAAAATTACATATGCCGTTTCTTCACTCAATACTTCATCAGTTTCAGGAATAAATTGTTCTAAAATAGTTCCATTCTTATCTTCTATTCGAGTAACCATCATTTGATCAACTCGTAAACCTTTATTAGCAAATGTTGAATAAGCACCAACCATTTCAAACAAACTTAAGTCTACCGAGCCTAGCGCAATTGCAGGAACTTCGGGAATCCAACTTTTTATTCCTGCCGACTGAGCCAAACGGACAACAGTTTTAGGGTTTGCCATATGAATTAATCTTGCTGTAATTACATTTACAGAAGCCGCTAACGCTTGTTTTAAGTTTAAAAAGCCGCCATATTTTTCTGAGGAATTTCTTGGTGTCCAATCTTCAGGCATCCCGTATACATCTTTACCAATGGTATAAGGGGTGTTTGGAAAACTATCACAAGGAGACAGTTTTAATTGATCAATTGCTGCTGCATATACAAAAGGTTTAAATGTAGAGCCTACTTGACGTTTCTGTTGTTTAACTGCATCAAACTGGAAGTGCTTATAATCTATTCCTCCAACCCATGCTTTTACATGTCCAGATTGAGGTTCAATTGACATTAAACCTGCGCGTAAGAAATGCTTATAATATTTTATTGAATCGAAAGGACTCATAATAGTATCAATATCCCCTTTCCAAGAAAACACACTCATTTCGGTTTTCTTTTTAAATGATGCACGTATTTCTTTTTCAGTTCTCCCTGCCCTCTTTGCTCTTTTCCAACGATTAGAACGTTTCATTGCTTGATCCATCGTGGTTTTTAAGAAATCTTTCTCTAAATCATAAAAGGGGGCTGTTTTATTTCTTTTTTGTTCTTTAAAGAAAATACGCTGTAAATTAGACATATGCTCTTTCATTGCTTCTTCTGCATATTGTTGCATACGAGAATCTAACGTAACAAATATTTTTAATCCATCTCTATGTAGGTTATATTTTCCTCCTTCAGGTTTTGGATGTTCTTTAATCCATTTTTTCATGAAGTTACGCAAGTATTCACGGAAATAAGTTGCATATCCATCACTATGACCTTCTCTATGTAGGTCCAGACCTAAGTCTCTTTTTTGAAGAGAGTCTTTTAATTGAGTGGTAATAAACTCATTTTTCTCCATCTGCTTTAAAACAACATTACGTCTATTTTTTACTCTTTCAGGCCTTCTTATAGGATTGTAAAGTGATGAGTTTTTTAACATTCCAACCAACATTGCTGATTCTTCTTGAATTAATTCTTTTGGCTCTTTTCCAAAATAAATTCTAGAAGCAGAGCGTATTCCAACGGCTTGATTTAAGAAGTCATATTTATTTAAGTACATCGCTAATATTTCCTGCTTTGTATATTGCCGCTCCAAACGAATAGCAATTACGTACTCTTTTATTTTTTGAAAGATTCTTTCGACACTGTTTTTTGAACCGTCACCAATAAATAAAAGTCTTGAAAGTTGTTGTGTAATTGTACTTCCTCCCCCTTTTTTTCCAAATTTTAAAATGGCTCTTGAAGTTGCTTTGAAATCGATTCCTGAATGCTCATAAAAACGTTCGTCTTCTGTAGCAACTAATGCTTCTACTAGATTTTGCGGAATGTCTTTATATTTTACAGGTGTTCTGTTTTCATACGCATATTTTCCAAGTGTTTTTCCGTCACTAGAAATAACTTCCGTCGCTAAATTATTTTCAGGATTTTCTAAATCTTCAAAAGTAGGCATGACACCTAATGCACCAACTGAAGCTAAGAAAAAAGGCGCGATTACAAGAAAGACTCCGAGAATGACAATCCTCCAAAACCGTTTAATGTATTTACTAAAATCTGATTGTTTTGTAGTTCGTTTACCTGTCATTATAATTCTTTTATTCTGTTGCTAACTCAATTCTAAAGCCCACGTCTGTGATACCTTTTAACGAGTCTAAGCTATGAATATTGCCGCTTTTTCGCATCGCTTGTTCAACTTGAAAAGTGTAATTTCCTTTTTTAGAAAATTGTACGTTCTCTTTATAAAACAATTTGTTAACCTTTATGTCTGTATAGCCAGAACCTAAGTGATTTCCGAACTTATCAGTCATTTCATATTCAAGTGTATCTATGATTTTAACTCCATTTGGAAACTCCATTTTTGTAATTAAAAACAGATTGCTAAACTCATATTCTTTATCATTTCTAATATTGATAAATAAGTTGTTTTTTGAAACAGTATCCTCTACTGCTAATTCAAAATTTACAATTCTATCTTTCAGCCAAGTATTCTCATCAATAGATTGATACTCGTCAAAAATCCGATTGGAATCACAAGAAATAAAACATAAAAAAAGCAACCCAAAACCTGTAATCTTACGCATTTTTTTGGTTTTTATTATCGCTTCCCTTCTTGGGTTGGTTCCTATTATTCTTAGGTTGATTAGGTTTATTCGGTTGTGGTTTATTTCTCTTTTGTTGATTCTGATGTTGAGGTTTTTTGTTGTTTTTTCTTCTCTTTTTATGCGTCTTTGGTTGATCAAACCTTGTCAAACTGTCTTGACCTACAGCGTCTTCAAAATCAATCTTAGAATCTGTAATCACATCCAATTCAAAATCTTCTAATGAAGTCACAACTTCACCTCCTTTGTTAGATTCTATAATCTCTTTTAATTGGCTTAAACCGAGTTTATACCACTTAAATGATTCGTCTTTGTATGTATACCAAAACTGCTCTTTAAAGATATCCATCTTTACAAAAACAGCATCTCCTTTTTCGGTTTTCAATACTATTTCTTTCTTCGGAAAAGATTTAATAGCATCTAAATACGTGTCTAATTCAAAATTCAAACAGCATTTCAATTTTCCACATTGTCCAGCCAGTTTTTGTGGATTTAAAGAGAGTTGTTGATAGCGAGCTGCTGCAGTGTTTACTTTTCTAAAATCTGTCAACCAAGTAGAACAACACAATTCACGCCCGCAAGAACCAATACCTCCAAGCCTAGCGGCTTCCTGCCTCAACCCAACTTGTTTCATTTCAACTCTAATACTGAATGCGCTTGCAAGATCGCGAATCAATTGACGAAAATCTACCCTATCTTCAGCAGTATAATAAAAAGTTGCTTTATTTCCATCGCCTTGATATTCAACATCCGAAAGTTTCATTTTAAGTCCCAACCTTCCAAGAATCTCACGACCTCTTCGCTGAGTTTCAATCTCTTTTTCACGAACTTTTTGCCAAATTTCAATATCCCTTTTTGATGCTTTTCTATACACTTTCTTTATCTCTTCGCTATCTATCGAAAATCCTTTTTTCTTTAGTTGTATACGAACTAATTCGCCAGTCAAAGAAACAGTCCCAATATCATGTCCTGGAGAGCCCTCTACGGCAACTACCTCTCCAATACACAATTGTAAACCTTCATTGGTAAAGAAGTGTTTACGTCCGTTTTTAAAACGAATTTCAACAATATTAAAAGGTTCTTGACCGCTTGGAAGTGTCATGTTTGACAACCAATCAAATACGGTTAATTTACTACCACTTCCGCACGTTCCTGTAGCGCAATTACCATTGCTTTTACAACCATTTGGAGTGCCACTTTTATCTGTTGAGCAAGAATTACAGCTCATAAGTTTATATTTTTATGATGGTTAATTTTTAACAATTAACACATTGAAAGATTCCGTTAAATTTTATCACTAATCTGTAAAGATAAAGAATCTTGAGATAAGGTTTAAGAAAAACTTTATTTCTTAAATTTTAACACTTCCGAGCGCCCTTTTTTAAAGGTTTTATTGCTGTTATGTGTTCCTTTTCTAAGTGCTTTTTGTTCTTCAAACGGAAGTTGATTAATTTCTTTACATTCATCCGAACAACAAGTGTCCATCTTCTCTTGGCAAGATTTACACTGGATAAATAATAAATGACAAGCTTCATTTTCACAGTTTACATGCTCATCAAAAGAGTCTCCACATTGATGACAATTGGAAACTACATCGTCAGAAATTCGCTCGCTTCTTCTATGGTCAAAAACAAAGTTTTTTCCAATAAATTTATTTTCTATCCCTTCATTATTTACTTGACGAACATAATTTATGATGCCTCCTTCCAATTGAAAAACATTTTTAAAGCCTTTGTGTTTATAGTAAGCACTTGCTTTTTCACAACGAATTCCTCCCGTACAATACATCAATAAGTTTTTATCTTCTTTATTGTATTTTAAGTCTTCTTCTATTATATCTAACGAGTCTCTAAACGTATCTACATCTGGAGTTATAGCGCCATCAAAATGTCCTATTTCACTTTCATAATGATTTCGCATATCAACACAGACCGTGTTAGGATCGGCAAGCATTTCATTAAATTCTATTGCTTTTAAGTGAACTCCAATATCTGTAACATCAAACGTTTCATCATTCAATCCGTCAGCAACAATTTTATCCCTAACCTTCACTTTTAATTTTAGGAATGATTTATTGTCTTGCTCTACCGCAACATTCAATCGAACATTTTCTAAAAATGAAATTGAGTCTAAATGTGATTTAAAATTTGTGAAGTTTTGAGCAGGAACAGAAAGTTGGGCGTTAATTCCTTCCGAAGAGACATAAATACGTCCAAGAACATCAATTTTTTCCCAATTGATGAATAGATGATCTCTGAAAACTTGTGGGTTTTTAATGTGGTAATATTGATAAAAGGAAATTGTCAATCGTTCTTTTCCGGCTTTATCAATTAATTCAGCGCGTTCAATAGCGCTTAACTTATTGTACAGTTGCATGCTATACTAATTTTAGTTAGACAATAATTTTTGACAAAATTACATTTTTAACTAGGAACTAATGCTATTGTTATATTTTTTAACTTAGTTTTTGTTCTTTTTGTTAAAAGTTTCTTTAAAGTTCCCTTTTACCATTTAATAGGTCGTTTATGTCATTGTTTTTTCATAATCTTTGCATATCTAAAATTTAATCCTTTTAAAATGAAAGTAGCGGTAGTTGGAGCAACAGGAATGGTTGGAAATGTAATGTTGAAAACTCTTGAAGAAAGAAACTTTCCTATCACAGAACTAATTCTAGTCGCATCAGAAAGATCGATTGGTAAAACAATTTCTTTTAAAGGAAAAGAATATAAGATTGTAAGCATGCAAGACGCTATAAATTCAAAACCTGATATCGCATTATTTTCTGCTGGTGGAGATACATCTCTTGAATGGGCTCCAAAATTTGCTGAAGTAGGAACAACTGTAATTGATAACTCATCTGCTTTTAGAATGGATGCTGATAAAAAATTGGTTGTTCCTGAAATAAACGCTTCTGAACTTACAAAAGAAGATAAAATTATAGCAAATCCAAATTGCTCTACGATTCAATTGGTGATGGCATTAGCGCCTCTCCATAAAAAATATAGAATGAAACGTGTCGTTATTTCTACATATCAATCTGTTTCTGGAACTGGAGTGAAAGCCGTTCAACAAATGGAAAATGAAATGAACGGTATTAAAGGAGACATGGCCTATCAGTATCCTATTCATAGAAATGCAATTCCACATTGTGATGATTTTCTTGAAAACGGGTATACCAAAGAAGAAATGAAATTGGCTAGAGAGCCACAAAAAATACTAAACGACACAACTGTTGCTTATACTGCAACTGCAGTAAGAATCCCTACTTCTGGAGGACATAGCGAGGCGGTAAATGTAGCGTTTGAAAATGATTTTGAAGTGAGTGATATTCGCACGTTATTAGACGAAACGAATGGCGTAACCGTTCAAGATAATACTAAGACAAATATGTATCCAATGCCTTTATATGCACATGGAAAAGATGATGTGTTTGTTGGGAGAATCCGTAGAGATTTATCTCAGTCAAAAACATTAAATATGTGGATTGTTTCAGATAATTTAAGAAAAGGAGCCGCGACAAATGCGGTTCAGATTGCTGAATATATAGTAGAAAAAGGGTTAGTCTAAATAACTACCTCTTTTTCCTTCTATTTTTATATTTATTCTGTCTTCTAGATGGTTTCTTTTCAGTTATAGTTTCATCAAAAGTATCTTTCACTTTTTCTGCTTTATTTTTTCTCCAACTGTTATTTTCTGGCATTAGTACTTTCAATAAATCTTTCCTTCCAACTTTATTAAGTGTGTTTTTAATCCAATCCTTATTCTCTTTTTTATACCAAAAGAAAAAGCGATGTTGATCTTCTCTTTCCTTTTTTGTCTTCGGTGTTTTTGTTGGTTTTAAGGTATATGGATGATAACCGCTATAATAAATTACAGTAGCAACGGTCATTGGCGTTGGTGTAAAACCTTGAACTTGCTCTAGCTGAAAGCCCATATCTTTAGTCTCTGCAGCCAAATTGGCCATATCCTCTACTTCACTTGCTGGGTGACTAGAAATAAAATAAGGAATCAACTGAAGGTTTAATTTTTTCTTGATGTTTATCTTGTCAAAACGCTCTTTAAACATATGAAAATATTTAAAAGATGGTTTTCGCATCAATTTTAAAACAGGGTCAGATGTGTGCTCTGGAGCAACTTTTAATCGACCAGAAACGTGTTTTGTCATCACTTCTTCTGTATACGCATCTAGTTCTTTTGGATCTGCGTTTTTATTGAATTCTGGAACCAACATATCATGGCGAATTCCACTTCCAATAAAAGATTTTTTCACCTTCGGATGTTTATCAACTGCTTGATATAAATCTGTTAAAGGTTTGTGAGAAGTATCTAAATTAGAACAAATTACTGGCGAAATACAAGATGGAGCAACACATTTATCACAGATAGATTGAACCTTTCCTTTCATCTTATACATATTGGCAGAAGGTCCACCAATATCAGATAAATAGCCTTTAAAATCTGGCATGTTTGCAACCGTATCTACTTCTTTTAAAATAGATTCTTGACTTCTACTCGCAATAAATTTTCCTTGGTGTGCAGAAATCGTACAGAAACTACATCCGCCAAAACATCCTCTATGAATATTGATAGAGAATTTAATCATTTCATACGCAGGAATTGGCCCTCTCTTATTGTATTTAGGGTGTGGCATTCTTGTATATGGCAATTCAAAAGATGCATCAATTTCATCTTCCGTCATTGTTGGAAACGGTGGGTTTATGACCAATGTTTTCTCCCCAACTACTTGAAAAATTCTACGTGCTTTTAATTTGTTTGATTCTTGTTCAATTACTTTAAAGTTAGATGCAAACGTCTTTTTATCTCCCAAACAAGCTTCATGAGAGTTGATGGTTACATCTTCCCAATCTTTTATTACAGGAATTTTTTCATCCTTATCAATTAAAACTGCTGTCTGTTTGATGTTTTTTAAACTAGAAAACGGAACCCCTTTTTGTAATAATTCTACAATTTCACGTAAAGGTTGTTCTCCCATTCCGTAAACCAACATATCTGCTTTTGAAGTCTCTAAAATTGTTGGTAACAGTTTATCTGACCAATAATCATAGTGTGTAACTCTTCTAAGCGAAGCCTCAATTCCTCCAATTAAAACAGGAACATCTGGATATTTTTCTTTTAATATTTTAGAATACACTGAAGTTGCATAATCAGGCCGAAACCCTTTATCCCCATTTGGCGTATACGCATCTTTATCTCGGCGTCTTTTGCTTGCAGTATAGTTACTTACCATTGGATCCATACATCCTCCTGTAGCAGCAAAAAACAACCGTGGTTTTCCTAATTTTTCAAAATCCTGTAAATTATCATTTACACTTGGTTGCGGTACAATTGCAACTCTCAAACCGTAACTTTCAAGAATACGCCCAATTACTGCAGGTCCAAATGATGGATGATCTACATAAGCATCTCCACTAAATAGAATCACGTCCAATTCTTCCCACTTACGGAGTTTTACCTCTTTGTTAGTTGTTGGAAGCCAATCTGATAATTTATTCATCATGTTGCAAAGGTACGCTAATTTATATTTCCGCTTATTAAAATGCTAGAACTATTAAATAAGATAAAGTGTTGACGAAAATAATTTAGTTTGCTTCTTAACTTTAAAAAAACGAGTTTAGTTTATTTAACAATATTGTTCATTTAAACAAACCATATCTCAACGTTGTAGTGCATTAACATAAAATACTACCTGTGATAACTTTTCACAATATCCCTAGAGTTTTTATTTAATTATTTGTTAATTTAGACAACAACCAAAAACAGAACATCTTTTAATGTATTATGATATTATTATAGTTGGCGGTGGACTAGCGGGATTGGCAAGTGCAATACATTTATCTAAAAAGGGACTGTCTGTACTTTTAATGGAAAAGAACGAATACCCCAAACATAAAGTTTGTGGTGAGTATATTTCTAATGAGGTATTACCTTATTTAAAAGCCTTAGATTTTAATCCATTCGACTTTGGTGCAAAAAACATAGTTGATTTTACATTAAGTACGCCCGGAAGCAGATCTATAAGCGCTAAATTGCCCACTGGAGGTTTTAGTGTTAGCCGCTATTGCATCGATTGGGAGTTGTCTAAAAAAGCAAAACAATATGGTGCTCAAATACTGCATATAAACGTTACTGACATTCAATTCAAAAACGATCAATTCCAGGTATTTACCAGTCAAGAAAAGCAATATACCTCAGAGTTTGTTATTGGATCTTTTGGAAAACGATCTAATCTGGATGTAAAAATGAAAAGAGATTTTACACAAAAAGATGCTCCATTTTTAGGTGTAAAAGCACATTACAAAGGAGCTTTTCCTGAAGATACTGTTGGGCTGCATAATTTTGTAGGCGGTTATTGTGGTATTTCCAAAGTAGAAACCAATCTAGTAAACGTCTGTTATATTGCAGATTTTAAGTCATTTAAACAATACAAAAACATAGATGATTTTCAAAAGAAAGTACTCAGTCAAAACAAGTATTTAAAAGAGGTTTTCGATACATATGAGATCGCTTTCGAAAAACCATTAGCAATAAGTCAAGTTTCATTTTTGGAAAAAGAACCCGTAGAGAACCATATTCTAATGTGCGGTGACAGTGCGGGGATGATTCACCCGTTAGCTGGAAATGGGATGAGTATGGGAATCAGAGCCGCTCAAATGGCTTCTGAGCAAATTCTAAAATTTAAATCTGGAGAAATAAACTCTAGAACAGATTTAGAAAACGAATACACCAAAATTTGGAACAAAGAGTTTAGCGTTAGACTAAAGTCGGGACATATGATAGCAAGGGTATTCAGACTAGGATTATTTTCTGAATTGATTATGTTGTTTTTAAAGACATTTCCGTTTATATTGCCATATATCATTAAAAGAACACACGGTAAAATCATGAGAGCAGAACTATAATGTTTATAGATACAACAAATAGAAGCACCAAAATTGAGATTATGGATGACCTTGATATGAGCGGTAAAACTCTTATCAATTCTCTGGATCAACTGGCCAACATAAATAAATGGTTGGGCGGTAACAAAACAACTATTGATTCGCTTAAAACCATACTAAAAACCAACCCCAAAGACAAAATGATTAGCATTGTAGACTTAGGTTGTGGAAATGGCGACATGCTGAGAAAAGTCGCCCATTTTGGCAGAAAAAATGGTTATAAATTTGACTTGTTAGGCATAGATGCAAATCAAGCCACTATTGATTATGCTATTCAATTATCGGCTAACTTCCCAGAAATAACTTACAAAAAAGAAGACGTTCTATCCAAAGAATTTGCAACTCACACCTACGATATCGCAATGTGTACTTTGTTTCTTCATCATTTTGAAGATCCTATTGCTTTAAACTTTATTCAAACCCTGCTTAAAAATGCCAAAATAGGTGTTGTCATTAATGATTTACATCGTCACTGGTTGGCCTACTACCTTTTCAAATTATTAACATCGGTTTTTGGTAACGAGATGACAAGAGAAGATGGTTTAACATCCATCTTAAAAGCATTTAAACGCAAAGATCTCGATCGGTTTTCAAAAAAAATAAATTTCAAAAGCACTATAACTTGGCGATGGGCATTTCGCTACCAATGGATAATTAACAAAACATGAGCGTAAAAATAACATCTGTAGCAATACAGCTACCCCCATATACAAGATCAACCGAAGAAATAATTCCTTTTCTTAAGGTTTGGCTATCTGGACAAGATGAACGGTACCAGCGTAAAGTTATTAAACTATTCGAAAATGCTGGAGTAGAAAGAAGGTATTCTATTATGGATGCTGAGGAAGTATTTCTAAAAACTTCATTTGAAGAAAAGAATGATATATATAAGCGTGAAACCATAAAACTGGCTGAGGGTGCTTTAACCAAAGCGTTAAATAAGGCCAGCCTTAATCCTACCGATATTGATTTTATTATTACTGTAAGTTGCACCGGAATTATGATTCCATCTGTAGATGCTTATCTCATAAATAAATTAGATATGAAACAGGATATTGTAAGACTTCCTGTTACTGAAATGGGCTGTGTGGCTGGAATTTCTGGTATGATATACGCCAACAATTTCCTTAAAGCGAATCCAAATAAACGAGCGGTTGTTATAGCGATAGAATCTCCTACTTCCACTTTTCAAATTGAGGATTTTTCTATGGTCAACATTGTAAGTGCTGCTATTTTTGGAGATGGATGTGCCTGTACCATACTTTCTTCTTATGAAGAAGAAGAAGGTCCCGAAATAATTGATGAAGCCATGTATCATTTTTACGATTCGGAACACATGATGGGATTTGAACTTAAAAATACAGGACTTCAAATGGTTTTGGATAAAGAAGTACCTGAAAAAATCGCTACTCATTTCCCTAAATTTGTACACCCTTTTTTAGAACGAAATAATTTATCTATTGAAGACGTTGATCATCTCATTTTCCATCCAGGAGGTAAAAAAATTGTACAAACTATAGAAGAACTATTTGGTTCTTTGGGAAAGAATATAGATATTACAAAAGCGGTATTGAAGGACTACGGAAACATGTCAAGTGCTACGGTACTTTACGTACTGGAAAGATTTATAAATCAAGGTGTTAAAAAAGGAGATATTGGACTAATGCTGAGCTTTGGACCAGGTTTTACAGCTCAAAGGTTACTACTGAAATGGTAAGAGAATTTGAAAATAAAAATGAGTGGGCTATCATACTTGGTGCATCAAGTGGATTAGGTTTAGCTACAGCGAAAAAACTCGCAAAAGAAGGTTTAAATTTATGCTTGGTTTATCGGGCTCGAAAAAGTGATATTGCAGCTATTGAATCAGAATTTGAAACGATTGTTTCAACATGTAACGTAAAGCTACTTCATTTCAATAAAGATGTGATAAAACCAGAAAACAGAGAATCAATCCTAAGCCAATTACAACAAACTTTGCAAGAAACCGGCAAAGTGAAATGCTTAGTTCACAGTATTGCAAAAGGGAATTTGAAACCCATGACCGCTGATGGAGCTAGAGAATTACAAAACGACGATTTTCACATTACGATGGAGAACATGGCCTTCAGTTTATACGATTGGACAAAGCATGTTTTTAATAAAAAAATATTCTCAGAAGATGCCCGTATCATAAGCTTTACAAGTGAAGGAAATAAAAAGGTCTGGAAAAATTATGCGGCGGTTTCTGCAGCTAAAGTTGCTCTAGAAGCCATCTCAAGAAATATCGCATTAGAATTTGCTAGCTACGGAATTAAAGTAAATTGTATAGAAGCTGGAATTACAGACACTGCATCTTTCAGAATGATTCCAGGAAATGAAAAGTTAAAAGAATATGCTATCCAACGAAATCCATTTAAAAGACTCACCACCCCAGAAGATGTCGCCAATGTGGTTTATTTATTAACCAAAGAAGAATCTAAGTGGATTACAGGTGTAACACTTCCTGTTAACGGTGGAGAACATTTAAGATGATGGCATACGAAGAAATAATAGCAAAGCTCCCCTACCAACATCCATTTCTTTTTGTGAATGAAATACTGGGGGTGGATGAAAACGGTATTACTGGATCGTATACCTACGATACTTCACATGACTTTTATAAAGGTCATTTTAAAAACAATCCTGTTACGCCAGGTGTTATTTTAACTGAAACCATGGCTCAGATTGGAGTGGTTTCATTCGGAATTTATCTTTTGAGCGAATCAGGAAATCCGTTAAATGAAATAAAAATTGCTTTAACTTCTTCGGAAGTAGATTTCTTTAAGCCTATTTTCCCTGGGGAGAAGGTTATTGTAAAAAGTAAAAAAGAGTATTTTAGGTTCAATAAATTGAAATGTAAAGTGGAAATGTTTAACGAAGACGGAGTGTTGGTTTGTAGAGGTAAAATAGCAGGCATGATGCAATATTAATATGGATAAAAGAATTGTAATAACTGGTCTTGGTGTCGTTTCTCCCAATGGAGTTGGGTTAGATAATTTTACGAATGCCGTAAAAAACGGAACTTCTGGAATTGAATATCACGAAACTTTAAAAGAATTAGGCTTTTCTTGTTGTATCGGAGGTATTCCAAACGTTTCGGAAGAATTAAAACGAAACTATTTTACAGAACTTCAACTAAAAAACTTTAATAGCTCTGGTATACTTTATGGCTGTATGGCTGGAATGGATGCATGGAAAGATGCGGGTCTTTCGATAACGGACAACACCGACTTCGAAAGCGGAACCATATTCGGAGCAGGAACTTCTGGAGTTGAAAAATTTAGAGAAGCCATTTACAAGTTAGATGATAAAAAAGTAAGACGCTTAGGCAGCACGGTAGTCGCTCAAACGATGGCAAGTGGAGTTAGCGCCTACCTCGGTGGAATTTTAGGCTTAGGCAATCAAGTAACCACCAATTCATCGGCTTGCACTACTGGCACAGAAGCAATATTGATGGGATTCGATCGAATAAAAGCTGGACTTGCAAAACGAATGATTGTTGGTAGCACAAGCGATCATGGACCCTATTTATGGGGAGGATTTGATGCTCTTCGCGTTTTAACTTACAAACACAACGAATCTCCAGAAACAGGGTCTAGACCAATGAGCGCTTCCGCTTCTGGTTTTGTACCTGGAAGTGGGGCTGGTGCAATGGTCATAGAATCATTGGAAAGTGCACTAAAACGAAACGCAACCATATATGCCGAAATATTAGGTGGTGAAGTAAATTCTGGAGGACAAAGAAATGAGGGTTCCATGACTGCACCTAACTCGGAAGCTGTTCAACGCTGTATTAAAAATGCCGTTGCCAATTCAAATATTGAAGCTAAAGATATTGATGCTATTAATGGGCATTTAACTGCTACCAGTAAAGATTTTACGGAAATAGAGAACTGGTCTAAAGCTCTAAATTTAAAAGGAAATGATTTTCCTTATATCAATTCTTTAAAATCAATGGTCGGACATTGCTTATCTGCTTCGGGAGCTATAGAAAGTGTTGCAAGTGTTTTGCAGATACACCATAGTTTCATCTTCCCAAATATTAATTGCGAAGATGTAAACGAACAAATAGCCTACTTAATTTCTGAAGACAGAATACCCCGAGATTTAATTGAAAAAGAAGTTAACATTGTAGCAAAATCTAGTTTTGGTTTTGGTGATGTAAACGGATGTTTAATATTTAAAAAATTCCAACAATAATGAGTGATAAAAAAGAAATGATCAGCGAGTTAAAATCGATAGTTAAACCATACATTCAAAACGAAGAAGCTTATAACAATTTGGACGAGGAAACTGATTTTATGAATGATTTGAAGATAAATTCCGCAAACCTGGTTGATATTATTTTAGACATTGAAGACATGTATGATATTGAACTAGACAATGAATCTATGGATAAAATGCTGAATGTAAAAGTTACCTTAGAAGTAATAAATACTAAAATTTCTGAAAAATAATGGTTGGAAACGATATCATAGATATTAACGAAACAAGGCGCTCTTCTAATTGGGAAAGACCACGGTTTATGCAAAAGATCTTTACCATAAAAGAGCAGTCCATTATATCTATTTCTAATGATCCATTTACAACTGTTTGGCATTTATGGAGCATGAAAGAAAGTGCATACAAAGTATTTGTCCAAGCTGGTGGCAATAGATTTTTTAACCCCACAAAAATTGAATGTAGTTTAGACTCTTCAAAAAATGGTCAAGTTAAGATTGACACAATAACTTTAAGAACAAATACATCAATTAACTCTAATTTCATTTTCAGTACTGCAACAATTAACAACCCTGATATAGATACTTGTATTTTCCAACTTACAGAAAACAACAGTAAACAACAAAGCAATTTCATTCATCAACAAGTATTGAATAACTTTGCAAAAAAAAATTCTTTAAATTGTGCAGAACTACTAATACAAAAAACAAAAACAGGAGTTCCTAATCTTCATTACAAAAACAAACTTCTAGATAAATCAATTTCCATTACTCATCATGGAAAATATGCTGCTTATTCTATTCTAAAATCTAAAATCTAGTGGAAACAACAAAACAACTCAAAATAATAAAACCTATTTTATTATTATTAATAATAGCTTTGAGTATAACGCTTAAAGGCCAAACAATTATTGGCAAGTGGGAAACATTTGACGATAAAACCAATGAAAAAAAAGCAATCGTTGAAATTTACAATAAGGACAATCTATATTTCGCTAAAATAGTCGAGACCTTTATTGGTCCAAAAAATGTAACATGCCAAAATTGCAAAGGAACTAAAAAGGATAAACCAATAATTGGGTTAGTAATTACTCAAAATATCAGTAAAAATGGAAGTAAATATGATGGGGGCACAATTCTAGACCCGGAATCTGGAATAGTTTACAATTGTTATTTGAAACTAATAGATAATAACAAACTTAAAGTTAGGGGTTTTATTGGGTTTTCAATTTTTGGAAGAACTCAATATTGGCATAGAAAAAAATAAACAAAAGATCAAATTATCATGAAATATACAATCAGTTAAGTGAAGGTTTTGAACAAGCAATAAAAATGATTGATTAAAATATGAGTTATGTTGACAATTTAGATAAAGCTCTTCGTTGCGTTAGTTTATTCAGTGAGAATTTAACTTCCATTCCCACAACTAATTTAGAAATGAATACTGGAATTGATATTGATGAACTAACAGAATATTTGGAAGAGATAGGAAATAGAGGTTTTGTAAATAATTATGATAATGGCTCATACATTACCTTGTAAGGTATATTGGCTATTGAAAACGCAAAGAATGGAAAACCATTTAAAGAAGAATTTGAAAACAAAAAACTAAAAAAATATTGGTCAATTACTAAAATTATCGCTGGTATATTAAATGCTTTTGCCATCATATTAATTGCCATTTGGACAGAATTGAATTCTGGTAAAAATTCAACTATTGAAAACAATATTCGGGAATTAAAAAAGGAACATAAAATAGAAATGATTAAAAAACCAAAGAAGACAGACTCTTGGAATAAAACAACAAAGAATTTGAGTATATAAAATACTTTGAACCTGATTTAACAGATAAACAATTTAATAGAATAATAACTGAATTAAAATAAAAAAACTACAGCCAATACCGTGTGTAATTAATTGCTAGTTTTTAGCCAATTTACGAAAGTCCTCGCGGACTTTCTATCTTTGATTTGTTTACTAACTTTAGTGCTTAAAACACGCAAAAGAACCATGTACAAACTCGTTACCAGCAAGCTAAAAAAATGACAGAAATAGATTATTATTTAGTAGGTGTTTTCACCTCACTAAAATATGGAGGAAATCAACTGGCAGTTTTCGTTGATTTCGAAAATAAGGTTTCTACCGAAAATATGCTCAAGATTGCAAGAGAACTTAATTTTCCTGAAATAACATTTATAAAAGAAAGTCATAACAATGAACAGTTTGATGTTAGAATTTTCACACCTGAATACGAAGTCCCTTTTGCGGGTCATCCATCATTAGGAGCAGCCTTTATTATTTCAAAATACTTATTACCAATACCAAAGGAGAGTATTACACTGAACTTAAAACATTCAAATATTAGTATTGATTTAACTTCTATCAATGATGTTGATAATAGTGATTTTATAATGCAACAATCCGAACCAGAGTTTATAACAACTTACAAACATCAGGAAATTGCTGATGGATTGAATATAAAATTAGATATTCTTAACATACAAAAATCAATAGAAGAAATAACTACAGGATTGCCATATATTATTATTCCTGTTATCAATTTAGAGAAAATCAACCAGATTAAACTCGACTCACGAAAAGTTGTAGAATTTTTAACCAAAAAAAAGAAATACAAAACCAATAGTACAACTGGACTAACAACTTCTTTATTTTTTGTTACAGAAGAAACTTTTGAAAAACCGAATAGCTTCAATACTAGAATGTTTTGTATCGAAAATGGAAATTTAATAGAAGATGCAGCTACAGGAAGTGCAAATGGTTGTTTCCTTGCTTATCTATTAAAAAATAAATCATCTGAAATCTCTGCAATAGTAGAACAAGGGTTTCAGATGGAAAGAAAATCATATATACATTTAGACGGGAAGTTTAAAAATAATAAATATAGCTTGAAAATTGGTGGACAAGTTGTTGATTTGAGTAAAGGAAAATGGAAATTATAGCCAGCTGGTAACACTGTATATAATTTATTGCTAGTTCTAGCCTACTTACGAAAATC
>TARA_B110000091_G_scaffold48706_2_pt1 | contig 35424 bp, 33 predicted proteins | sample TARA_B110000091 | Tara Oceans TARA_B110000091 (sample SAMEA4397278) | marine metagenome | biome: Polar Biome; feature: [DCM] deep chlorophyll maximum layer (ENVO:01000326); material: water (ENVO:00002006), including particulate matter (ENVO:01000060) such as... | depth 35 m
GTTGTGTTTGCTGGATAGGGTATCACGCTGGGCCCTACATAATGAATCCAAATGAAGTAAATAATGAATCCTCAATTTGAATTAAAATCGAAGTTTGAGCCTGCTGGTGATCAGCCCACAGCCATCAAAGAGTTGCTAGAGGGTATAGATGCTGGTTTAGCTGCTCAAACATTACTCGGCGTAACGGGTTCGGGTAAAACCTACACCATCGCCCAAGTGATCAATAAGGTACAGCGGCCAACCATTGTTATGGCCCATAACAAAACCTTGGCGGCCCAACTATACGGCGAATTTAAGGAGTTCTTCCCTAATAACTCCGTAGAATACTTCGTATCTTATTATGATTATTATCAGCCAGAAGCCTACGTGCCAGCCTCGGATACCTTTATTGATAAAGATTCATCCATCAACGAACATATAGAGCAAATGCGTCTGTCGGCTACTAAAGCGCTGTTAGAGCGCCCCGATACTATTATTGTGGCCACTGTTTCTGCCATTTATGGTTTGGGTGATCCAGAGTCTTACCATAAGATGGTATTGCACCTCAATCGCGGTGATAAGTGGGAGCAGCGCGACCTTGTCAGGCGCCTTGCGGAATTGCAGTACAAACGAAACGACCTAGATTTTCATCGCGCCACTTATCGTGTACGTGGTGATGTTATTGATATATTTCCAGCAGAATCTGACGAAGAAGCTGTACGTATAGAATTATTCGATGATGAGATTGAGCGGCTAAGCTACTTTGACCCGCTCACCGGTCAAGTATTACGTAAAGTGCCGCGGCTAACGGTGTACCCTAAAACCCACTACGTAACGCCAAGGGAAACCTTGTTGGCAGCCATAGACGAAATTGAAATTGAACTCAAAGATCGTTTGGAGTACTTTCGCAACCACAACAAGTTAGTGGAAGAACAGCGTTTAGAACAGCGTACCCGTTACGATATAGAAATGATTCGTGAACTAGGCTTTTGCTCAGGCATAGAAAATTACTCCCATTACCTGTCTGGACGTAAACCTGGCGAACCCCCACCAACGTTATTCGATTATTTACCGGCAGATGCTCTGTTAATAATGGATGAATCCCATGTCAGCGTGCCACAATTAGGTGCCATGTACAAAGGCGACCGATCCCGTAAAGAAACACTGGTGCAATATGGCTTTAGATTGCCTACAGCGCTAGATAACCGACCTATGAAATTTGAAGAATGGGAAGACATAGCACCGCAAAAGATATTTGTATCAGCAACACCGAGTGTTTATGAACAAGATCATACGGACAGAGTAGTAGAGCAAGTAGTTAGACCAACGGGCTTGGTTGATCCAGAGATTGAAGTACGTCCAGCGACGAGCCAAGTAGATGACCTGATGTCAGAAATTAGTATTCGTGCGGCTAAAGACGAACGAGTGTTGGCCATCGTATTAACTAAGCGTATGGCTGAAGATTTAACAGACTATCTCCACGAGCACGGTGTTAGAGTGCGCTATTTACACTCGGATATTGATACCGTAGAACGGGTGGAAATTATTCGTGATTTACGCCTTGGTGAATTTGACGTTTTGGTAGGGATCAACCTACTGAGAGAAGGTTTAGACATGCCCGAAGTTTCTCTTGTGGCTATCTTAGATGCAGACAAAGAAGGCTTCTTGCGGTCAGAACGTTCTCTCATTCAAACCATAGGTCGAGCTGCACGAAACTTGAACGGTAGGGCTATTCTGTATGCTGAGAAGATTACCGGCTCTATGCAAAGAGCTATGGATGAAACGGATCGTCGTCGAGCAAAGCAAATTGAGCACAATAGGATTAATAATATTGTACCTAAAGGTGTAATTAAGTCGGTGCAAGATATAATGGAAGGTGCTTATACACCGGGTTCTGGAAAAAATAGAGATGGCAGGTCGGGTAAAAAAGTGGCTGAAGACAAGCTTGATTATACTACTGACAGTAGCCAACTCAACAGTAAGCAGCTGTCTAAACTCATCAATAAAACAGAGGATGCTATGTACGAAGCCTCGAAGAACTTGAAGTTTGAACAAGCAGGACGTTATCGTGATCAGTTACATCAACTCAAAGGTCAGTTCATGAGTCGTTAAATGGCGAGTAATACGGGAAAACCGCTTGAAATCAAGGCCTAAACTCCGTATTATTCGCGCTCTAGACTTTCTAGGACTATAGCTCAGTTGGTTAGAGCGCATCCTTGACATGGATGAGGTCGGCGATTCGAATTCGCCTAGTCCTACCATATAATTTTATAAAAACAGCTACTTACGGTTAACGTTTTGTGGCTGTTTTTGTTTGTAATAGCCTGTGGTAGCGCATGGGTAGCATATGTCTTTTCGATAGCTACACTTTTTGCCTTTTATAGCAAGCTGATCTGATCTGCATACTCACCTGCTGGGGCTACACATTGGGCACCTTCATGCCTCGCGTCATCGACAAATGATGAGCATTCATACAATTTCAATTCTCCTGTGTATGGCAGGCACATGTCTAGCAGTGGCTGAGAGTCGGAGTGCTTTAACCATTCAATAGCCTGGCTAGGGTTCAATATTACGGGTGATCGATGATGAAACTCTGCAATTTCTGTAGTAGGGTCAGTGGTGATGATATTTGCCTGCCAGCCTGTATCGGAGGGTTTAGCAAATGCTGCCAAGAACATTGCGCCTTGGGGTGTTGATATGTGAAATCGAGTGTCACGCCCGCGCCATTGAGGGTATAGATTAGCATCAGGCCATTCATAAAACCCATTTACCGGCACCAGGCATTTATAACGGGCGAGCCAGTCTCGAAGGTCTGGTCGTTTTATAATTGTACTAGTACGAGAGTTAGGGTGGGAAAAGCCATTGAAGTTGATACCCCAGCGCACCGTCGTGGTTTGTTTTTGAGTGATCACATTGATTAATGTTCCAGGTGCTATGTTCCATCGTGGCTGAAATTCAGGAAAGATGGGCATACCAAGGTCCTTCATTAGTGCCTGAACATAAGGATTATCAGATACATTGAGGCGACCACACATGTTAAAGCACTCCATTAACCTAGACCAAAAAGCCTCAGCTTCGCTGGCGGCACATTAAGTTTGAATCAAATTCTAGCGCATTGTGGTTTGTTAAACGCACAGCGTTAGTCTGAGTTAGACAGTTGTAAGCCGATTATCCCTGCTATAACCATCACTAAACAGAGAATACGCGCTAAGTTTGTTTGTTCAGCATAAAAGACAATACCAAAAACTACGGCACCGATTGTGCCAAGTCCCACCCAGACAGCATAACCTGTACCTAGTGGGATATCGCGAAGCGCAATCGAAATTAACACAACACTTATAGTCATAGACGTTAATGTGAAAATAGATGGCCAAAGCTTAGTAAATCCATCTGTATATTTCAGTCCAACAGCAAATCCAATTTCGAACAAACTGGCCAATACGAGTATTATCCAGGCCATATTTCCCCTCCAATTTTTTCTGCAAAGAGATATTTTTTGACTTATACAGCAGTGACCCAAAAAGATAGCATTGCTATATCTTTAAGTTTTATTATTAGTAGGGTTATAGTTTATGTAACCCACCCTCAGTTTCCAAATGTAAATCTGTTTACTTAGATTAAGGGTTTAACTTAGTGGGAGCAATAGACGATTTCTAGTTATTTCTGTCCATATTATTTGCCCATAGTTATAGTTTTTTAAACATTCTCAGAAATCCATTCTGCATAAACAAGCTGTATGCTTGGGCGAGACATCATGGCTTCTGCAATTCGCTTAATATTAGGAAACTCTTCGGTACTCGGATGTCCTAGGGTTGGATTTAGCCAAGTGGTTAACATGAAAAGATATATATCCACTGCGCTAAAGCATCTGCCCAGCACCCAGTCATTGTCACCAATTTGATCATCAATTACTTTCCAGGTTTCCCGCAACCGATTGATTCCCCGCTTTTTCGCGCTTACTTCGTTTGCAGATGTATCAACAAAACGATCTGGGTAATAATAAGTTTGAAAAGCAGTTTGTACAGAAGTAGAAAGATACACTAAAGTTTGTAAATACAATCCGCGTGTTGGGTCATTGAACTTGGGCGCAAGATGCGCATCTGAATGTCGATCACACAGAAATATGGTAATAGCGGCACATTCGTATATGCCAGTATCTTCATACATAAGAACAGGCACCCATCCATTTGGATTTATCTTTAATTGTTCGGGTGGGCGTTGCTTGCTCCTATCTATAGTAGATTTAATTAATTCATACGGCACTCCAAGTTCTTCTAAAATTACACGAACTCCTTCAGCCGCACTTCCACTCGCATAAAATAATTTATAATTCATTGTATTTTACCTTTTCGCCAACAATTTTTATATTATATCTTTCAATATGCCTAAGATTCTGTGAAAGGTCTATGTTCAATTTAATTACTCTAGGCTATTTTTGGCTGCAGATATGGCAACCAATAACGTTCCGTAATATAGGCAGCATTGACTAAAATTACGTTGCTTTAATGGTGTTATTAATATGTTGCTTAAGCTTCATGATGATCTTATGTTTAGGGTTATCTTTTCTCGTTAACATACCTAGAACGCGTGCATCGGTGCTGTTGGGAAGAGTAATTTTTCTTAGATTCGAAAAGATAGGGTCAGGTTTACAAAGGTCAGGGGCTACAGACACACCGAGACCATGCGCCACCATACAGCCTAGTGTTTCCATAGAATCCATGATCATGGTTTCCTTAACTGTTATTTTGTTTTTTGTTAACCACTGATCTGCCAATAAGCCAACAGAAGTTCGTTGTGCCAATCTGATATAGGGTTGTCTTTGTAAAATCTTTATCGGGTCGGTTCCTTTAAAGCTACTGGAGGTCAACAGCACAAGCGGTTCTTCTACGAGAACCACCCACTGGAGGCTAGGCTCAATTCTTTGTGGTTGGCTTAATATACCAACGTCTATGGAACCATTGAGTACATGGTCATATAAGTCTGTAGACATGCCAGGGACAATACGAATCTTTGTGTTAGTGACTTCTATCATCATGCTTTTAACTGATAAAGGTACCAGTGCTAATATTGCAGATGGCACTGAACCCACGCTAATGGTGCCAGAATAGTCGTCATCCTCATCAAGACTATTGAATAATTTGTCATAGTTATCTAGTACTTTTTGGGCTTCTTTTGCAAATGATATACCTACAGCGTTAAGGCTGGGTCTATAACCATTGCGATCAAACAATGGTGTTTGTAGTGACTCCTCTAATAGCTTCATTTGTTGGCCTACGGCTGCTTTGGTAATGCATAACTCATCAGCAGCAGCAGAAAAGCTGCCATTTTCCTGAAAAGCTAAAAACGACCTTAATTGTTTGATGGACATAGTGAAACCAACTTTTTGAGAATAAGTTATTTTTAGAATACATGGTAAACAAAAATTTTACTAATAGTAAAATAAATATGCATTGTTTTAGATTTTATTATACTTGATGATTAGAATAGTGACATTCATCGTTTAAAAACTTGAACAAGGTGATTCATCTTGCGAACAAGCTACAAAAGCCCTGTTGTCATCAGCATCAATACATGCGAAAACTTCAGTCTTGAATTTAAAAATTTATATTTAGGCTGTATTAGCTAAACTTTAAGGATAATAAAAAACAATGCTTATTAAAAAAATTGCTAAACACACTGCAATGCTAACTATGGCGGCAGCTGTATCAATGTCTGCAAGCAGCACTTATGCAGACTCAGTCAATTACATAATTCCCTTTGGCCCTGGTGGAGAATCTGACATCTCTGCTCGTATACAACAATCATTTTATAAAGAAAAATTTGGTGATGATTTAGTTATTTCATATAAGCCTGGTGGCGGTGGTGCAGCCGGATGGGCATCCTTAAACGGTCTCAACGGAGACGGGCAAACAATCATGGGGGTTAACTTACCTCATATTGTCATTAAACCTGCTCAAAAGGATGTAGGATTTACTACTGATGGAATTCATACTTTTTACATGTTTCATTACACCCCAGATGCCATTGTAGTTGTAGCAGATAGCCCATACCAAACCCTGCAAGACCTTATCGATGACGCTAAGTCAAAGCCAGGTGGTGTGGTTATGTCAGGTTCGGGTAAAGCTTCAGCTAATAATCTAGCGCAAATTAAGTTTGATAAGATGGCTGACATTAATACCACATATGTTTCTTTTAAAGGAACAGGTGCGTCAACTGCAGCCTTATTAGGTGAACAGGTCACAGCTCAATGGGGCTACACTTCCGTTGGGGCTAAGCAAGGAAAAGCCGTTCGTATGCTCGCTGTAGCTATGGAAGCTCGTCATCCATTGTTTCCTGATGTTCCTACATTTAAGGAGCTAGGATATGACATGGTGGGAGGTGCATACCGAGGTATTGCTTTACCTAGTTCAGCCAGTGCTGAAACCGTTACTACCTGGTCAAACAGAATTGGCGAAATTAATGCTGACCCTGCATTCCGTAAGAAAATGATTAACGGTGGATTTGCACTACTTGATATAGATGCTAGCCAAATGGCAGAATTTATGAAAGAGCGCACAACAGAGTACCTTATGGATGCTCGTGCGGCAGGCCTAATTAAGTAACTAATTAGTAACAAGTAGGTATAAATCATGGATTTTGGCAACTTTTTGGCTGCATTAACGCCTTTGAACCTAGCCGTTGCTATGTTTGGAGTAGTTGCTGGAACCCTAATTGGTTCTATACCTGGGCTGACTGCCACTATGGCCGTGGCAGTCTTAGTCCCAATCTCATTCAGTATGGCTCCAGAAACAGCGTTAATTTTGTTAGGCGCTATTTATACTGGGGCCATTTATGGCGGCGCATACGCTGCTATTTTACTCAATACACCTGGTACGCCTTCAGCTATTGCTACGACTTTTGATGGTTATCCATTAGCAAAGCGCGGCAAAGGTGATTTGGCGGTTGCCATAGCTTGTTTCTCATCAGTGTTTGGTGGTTTGGTGGGTGCTTTTGCGCTGCTTTTTCTTGCTCCACCCTTGGCGTCTGTGGCTTTAGCATTTGGACCGGTAGAGTATTTTTGGTTATCTATCTTTGGGCTCTCTCTCATTGCTTCCCTGTCTGAAGGTAACCTAATGATGGGCCTAGCTGGTGGTGCGTTAGGTATGATTATGTCGACGGTTGGAGTTGCAGAAATTTCTGCGGACATTCGCCTGACTTTCGGCAGTCACACGATGATTTCTGGTTTTGAAGTGGTAGGCGCAATGATCGGGCTTTATTGTATTCCTGTGCTTATAGATATGTGTTCTACAGGAGAGAAGCATCTAAAAATTACTGGTGATGTTGCTAAAATGCCAATTCTTAGTGCCGCACGTATTACTTTTAATTCAAAGTTTAATTTAATCCGTTCTTCTATTATAGGTACGCTGGTTGGTATCCTTCCAGGTGCTGGGGGGTCAGTGGCTGGCTTAGTAGCGTATACAGAAGCAAAGCGCACAGCAAAACCTCATCAAAGGTTTGGTGAAGGTGAGCCAGATGGAATTATTGCAACTGAATCTGCAAATAATGCCACAGTTGGTGGAGGGTTCATACCTACCTTGGTGTTAGGTATCCCTGGCACTCCGCCCGATGCAGTGATCTTGGGAGCGCTTATGGTTCAAGGTGTGCGGACTGGGCCAGAGTTATTTCAATCAAATGGGTCTATTGTTTATACCTTCATTTATGGCCTGTTGATCGCCACTGTGCTAATGCTACCTATTGGTCTAATTATTGGCCGTTATGCATATAAATCCATTGTGACTATTCCTAAAGCGGTACTGGTTCCCACTGTTGGATTCATGACCATCATAGGCACTTATGCAATTAGAAATAGTATCTCTGATGTTGTTGTCATGCTGTGCTTGGGCGTATTCGGTTGGCTTATTTCGAAATATGGCTTTTCGGCATCGCCAATCGTGCTCGGCTTGATTCTTGGCCCCATAGCCGAACAAGGGTTTGTTCAGGCGTGGACTATTGGAGCGGCGGTAAATAATTTGCCCGGCATGTTCTTTGGACGGCCTTTATCACAGGCCATTATCGCCTTCACACTGATTTCGTTGATATTACCTTGGTATTTAAGTAGAAAAAAGCAGATTAAGGTGGACACTTAAAATGATTGATTCAGGTGCAAAGGCAGTCACAGCTACCCCCACCCCCACAGATAGCAGCAGTAGGTTAGGGTCCATTCTAGTGGCAAGTTTGCTTATTATTATTGGCTTCATTACTTTATATGATGCTGCTAGTTATACCGACGTTGATTCCAAAGTGTTTCCTCAAACATCAGCTATTGCATTAATACTATTTTCTACCCTGGCTATAGGTAAACAAATAATACAGCCTACAGCGGTCTCAGGGATTGAGTTTGGCTCTTGGTGGCGCAGGATAGTTTTAGTCTCTAGTATGCTCCTAGCATGTGCATTAATGCCGTATACCGGGCTATTGATTGCTTGCGTCCTAACATTTGTACTTGGTTTAATCGCATCTATGCATGATGAGTGGACTAACAGGAAAGCCATCGTTTACTTTCTATCTGGGCTGTCAATAATAGTGTGCTTTTACGTACTGTTTAAATTTGTACTTCACGTGCCACTCCCCTAAAACCAATTCACTCCACTATTTTCCGATGGGTTATTGACGCAGCAATGATTAGTGACCCAATGCCTAATTCATCAAGCTGTAACATTAATATGACTAACCCTGCTATTTACCATGCTGAGTTAAACACCTTTCACGCTGAGCTTACAGAGATGCTGGATGGTGAATGTGATTTTTCTGCAACAGGTGTTGCACTATATACCTCAGATGCTTCCAACTATCGCCAAATACCATTGGGTGTCGTATACCCTAAATCGGTTGATGACCTTGTTAACACCATAACACTGTGCAAAACATTTAGCCTGCCTGTACTAATGCGTGGTGGTGGCACCTCCCAAAATGGTCAGGGTGTTAATAAGGCTGTGGTGGTAGACTGCTCTCGCTACCTAACTCGAGTCTCAGAAATTGATGTTGAAAACCAAACTGCCCTAGTAGATCCAGGAGTGATTTGTGATGTACTAAAACAACAGGCGGAGTTACACGGCCTGACATTTGGCCCTGACCCTGGTACTCACAGTCGCTGTACCCTAGGGGGTATGATTGGTAATAACTCTTGTGGCCCGCATTCTATGGTTGCAGGAAAAACGGTCGAAAACGTTTTACAGCTCGAAATACTTACCTCAGATGGCGCTCGATTCTGGGTTGGCCCAACAACTGATGAAGAGCTTGAATACATCATTGCTGGAAATGATCGTCGGGCTCTAATCTATCGCGAACTACTATCGATTCGTGATGAATACCAGATGCTTATTCGGCAACGATACCCCAATATTAAACGCAGGGTTTCTGGTTATAACCTAGACCAGCTGCTACCTGAAAATGACTTCAACGTGGCGCGCGCTTTGGTAGGCACAGAAGGAACCTGCGTCACAGTATTGCAAGCCCGTGTCAAACTCATCCAAAACCCACTCCACACTCGTTTAATTGTGCTTGGTTTTGCAGATATATTTGCTGCTGGCGATAGCGTGCCTGAAATTATGCCATTTTCCCCTATTGCGATGGAGGGTTTAGACTGGGGCATTATTGGTGACTTAACAGATCGTAATCTTAAAAAAGCTGAAATAGCCTTGTTGCCTAAAGGTCGAGCATGGTTAATAGTTGAACTTTCTGCAAACAGTGCTGACAAATTAGAACATTTATGCACTAACTTTGAAGCTGCTATGCAAGTATCAAAGCTTGTGATGTCCGTATTACCAGTAGCTAGCTCTGCCAATGCTGCTGCAATCTGGAGCATTCGTGAGCAGGGTGCATCAGCCACAGCCATGAGCTTTAATCCAGGGGATCCAGACCCTATTGTTGGATGGGAAGATACCGCTGTAGATCCACTACAGTTGGGTGATTATCTGCGTGAATTTAGCGCATTGATCCAGCGATATGGTTATACCAGCAGCCTATATGGCCATTTTGGTGATGGTTGCATCCATGCCCGAATAACGTTTGATACCCGCTCAGCAGAAGGCATTAGTAAGTGGCGTAAATTTAGTGTTGAGATTGCTGAATTAGTAGTTCAATTCGGCGGATCACTATCCGGCGAACATGGTGATGGCCAGGCTAAAGGTGAATTTTTACCGATTATGTTTGGGCCGGAACTGATGCTTGCCTTCAGGAGATTTAAACAAATCTGGGATCCAGAGCAGCGCATGAATCCAGGTAAACTCATTGATGCTTACAAGATGGATGAAAACCTCCGCTACGGTGCTGACTATAAACTACCTCTTATCCCAACTGTGTTGCACTTTAAAGACGATGTGGGTGGTTTTTCTCGCGCTACTGAACGCTGTATTGGTATGGGCAAGTGTCGTTCTCAAAGTGGTGCAATGTGCCCTAGCTATCAGGTAACCCAGGAAGAACGATACTCCACTCGCGGCAGAGCCCACTTGCTTCACGAAATGGTGCGTGGTGAAGTGATTAAGGATGGCTGGGCTAACAAGGATATTGCTGATTCATTTGAACATTGCTTGTCGTGTAAGGCCTGCAAAACTGAATGTCCAACGCAGGTGGATATTGCTACCTATAAAGCAGAATTTATGGCCGCTCATTATGTCAACAAACGACGCCCAGTTAGTCACTACCCGTTGGCTTATATTGGTAATTTTCTGCCTAAGCTTTCGCGCTTTTCTAATGTGGTAAATATGCTGCAATCTGGCATTACAGGTAGGCTGACGAAAATGTTTTTAGGCTTGAGTGACAAAAGGGGTTTGCCAAAGCTGGCGAACCAATCCTTTACTAACTGGGCCAAAAAACATGCTGATCGACAGGGTCAAGGGTTTGACTGGTTTGGTGAACAGAGTAAACCCATTGTTGTACTGTGGGCAGATAGCGTGAATAACCATTATCGCCCTAATTTATTGAAAAGTGCAGTTAATGTATTACTTAAAAGTGGCCATCAGGTGGCTGTGGCAAGGCAGCACTTTTGTTGTGGACGGCCATTATATGAATATGGTTTTTTGGCTCAGGCACTAAAACAACTGGCTTTAATTCTAGAGGGTTTTCACTCCAGCTTACCTGCCCACTGTTCAGTGATTGTGCTTGAGCCTTCATGTTTATCAGTGTTTAAAGATGAACTCTTGAACGCGTTCCCTGATGATATGCGGGCGCTTGATTTAAGTGACAGGGCTAAAACATTGACCAGCTTTCTAAGTGATGAAGCCATTACCCTATCAAAACAGTTAAATAGTGGGGTTTTACACCTACATTGTCATGATAAATCCCAAGGTATTTCGTCACACGAACGCGAGTGGATGCAACGGTGTTTTAAAGACTTACAGGAACCCGAGAGTGGCTGTTGCGGGATGGCCGGGACCTATGGCTTGAAGAAGAAGACTAGGGCTATTGGACAACGCTTATTTGAACGTCGCCTAAAACCTGCAATTAATGAAGCGACAGATGGTACTTTCGTAGTTACTAATGGATTTAGCTGTTTTGAGCAAATTTCGCATGGGCATACCGAACGCTCGGTATTGCACCCTGTGGAAGTCATTGAGAAATGTTTATAATGATGCCGATTAAGTAACACTGTAAATAACTTTGCTTATTTCCTTAGGTTCAATATGGTCTGGCAGTCGCAGTTAAAACTAAACTTAAAAGGGTTCATTATTGACTACCAGTTGCTGCAGGTATAGGTAGCTGCCTCGAAGTACCGAGCACTGCAGGGTATGTAATGTGTGTTAGTGAAAACTGTAATTTTTGTAAATATTTATTATACCTATAGTCAAATAAATATAGATTGAATTAAGTTTTATTATACTAGATCATTCTTTTCTGAGAATAACTTTGGAGGTGAGCATGCTGTTGGACAAAATCGTTATAGATGCATTTGAAAAGAACAATATTGAATTGGTTACTACGGTGCCCTGTAAACAATTGAGCGGTGTAATTGCCGAGTTGGAAGCGCGTGCCAGCATGATGCATATTCCAGCCAACAAAGAAGACGAAGGTATGGGCATATGCGCAGGTGCATTTATGGGTGGCAAAAGATCCGCTATTATCATGCAAAATACAGCGATTGGTGTAACCATCAATACTCTGGTGACTCTAACTCAGTTTTATCGCTTGCCTTTGCCTATGTTAATTAGCTTTCGTGGAGAATTAAGGGAACCCGTGGCTTGTCAGGTTGAAATGGCAGTCCACACCAAGGCTCTGTTGGCTCAACTGGGCATTCCAACCTATCATTTCCATAATCCTGATGACGTTCATGAGTTGGATGAGATATTGAAATATACCTTTATGTGCAACAAACCTGTTGCGATTTTGACTGACGCTTCATTTTGGAAAGGAGAGTGATATGATACGTTCCGAGATTATTAAAAATTTGGTGCCAGTCCTTTCCGGCCAACTAGTCGTTTGTAATATTGGCCTGCCAAGTCAGGAAATGCATTTATTTGGAGACCAGCCTAGCAATTTTTATATGTTAGGTACTATGGGACTGTCTTCATCTATTGGACTTGGTTTAGCTTTAGCGCAGGACAAAACTGTGATTGCCATCGATGGTGATGGATCAGTATTGACTAACTTAGGCACCTTGCCAACCATTGCCAACAACGTCCGAGATAACTTTATTTTGCTAGTTATAGATAATGGAAGTTATGGCTCAACAGGCGATCAACCCACCTATGCCGGTAAAAAAACCTCTTTGGCGGCAGTGGCCAGTGCATGTGGTTGTGAAAATGTAATTGAATGCCAGGCTGATGAGGCGGTAAGCGTTGTTGAAAAAGCCATTGCTAGCAAACAAATGACTATTATTATTTGTAAATGCGTCTCAGGCAATATACCGGTGCCAGTAATCACCCTGGATCCTGTGGTGATTAGGCACCGGTTCATGCAGTCAGTGCAAGCATGAAAGGCACACTCAAGGTATTAGAGGCCTCAATAATAACTACCGTGGTTGTTAGGTTCTATGGTTAACAAATTAGACAGCAGGGCTGCTAGCATTGCAGATCTCAAGTTGCTTACGAAAAAGCGCATACCTAAGTTTGCCTATGACTATTTGGTTGGAGGCTGTAATAATGATCGAGCTGTATCGCACAACAGAGAAGCATTAGATCATGTTTTTTTACAACCTTCGTACCTTTCTAGAACTCAAGTCGCTAGCCTAAAAGCAACCGCTTTAGGGGTGGAGTATGATGCACCATTTGGCATTGCTCCACTGGGGTTAAGTGGATTGATTTGGCCCAAAGCAGCGGAATATCATGCCTCAGCAGCAAAAACAGCCAATATTCCGTATATATTAAGCACCCTAGCAAGCACATCTATAGAGGATGCTGCTGCGTGTGCAGGAAGTAATCTTTGGTTTCAACTTTATCCACCTAAAGAACAGGAGATCAGACTTGACCTTATGCAAAGGGCACGGCAGGTCGGCTGTAATAATTTAGTCGTCACTATTGATGTTCCTGTTGCCGGAAGAAGACCAAACGATATTAAGAATGGTTTATCGGTGCCACCTAAAATCACTCTCAATAGCATTTATCAAACCTTATCTAGACCATCGTGGGCAGTAGCTACTGCCTTCAACGGCATGCCACAGTTTGCCAGCATGCAGCCCTATATGAATAAGCTATCTAACCTTAAGGATGTCGCTAATTATATTCGTAGCACTTTAAAGGAGCCTGTGGATCTTTCTATGCTAGAGAAGTTGCGGCAGCAATGGCCAGGAAACTTGATCGTCAAGGGTGTTCTTAACGTAGAAGATGCAAAACACTGTGCCGCCATCAATGCTGACGCCATCATTGTGTCCAACCATGGTGGGCGTCAGCTGGATGTGGCCTGTTCTCCGGTGGAGATGATGCAGGAAATAATTGATAGCGTGGGGGATAAGCTTGAAGTTTTTGTAGATAGTGGCGTTGAATCGGGCGTTGATATTGCTAGATACTTGGCTTTAGGTGCCAGCATGGTTTTTTCTGGTAGACCCTATATGTATGGTGTTGGTGCGTTTGGGAGGCAAGGGGCCAATCAGTGTATCGATATACTTTATAGCGAACTTGAGCAAGTAATGAATCAACTAGGGTGCTCATCACCTCATGAACTAGTGAAGTTCCTAAAGTGATTGTCCACTTACACATCTTATCGCACTCACAAACGTGTGGTTAGTTCATAATACTAGCAACCTAACGATCAGATCTAAGGCCATGTGGCTTTTGGGATGCATTTAATTAAATAATCAATGTCGCTCGCGCAGAAATATCCTAATACCAGCACAGTTGATGTAACTATTTCTGTTACATTAATACTGTCAATTCACACCTAGACTTATTCCTCCATGCTGCATACTATTGGGTAACCAAGGAGAGGCGTAATGTACCTATCAGAAATCAACACCTACCCAATTAAGTCCACCCATCCTATATCAATGAAGACTGGTTACTTGTTTCCTACAGGGATTGGTTTTGATCGAAATTGGATGTTGATAGATGAGAATAACGCTATGTTAACCTCGCGCAAACATCCTAAGCTACTGCATATTTCCAGCCGTATTGAAGGGTCTACTTTACGTGTCATGTTGCCACAGCAGGACTTTCTTTTGCCCTTAGTCCCACAGCCTACTAACCCAGTTTTGGTTAAACATTGGGCTGAAAGTCCAGTGCCTGCGTGGCTACAAAATTCTGAGTTAGATGCAGCCCTAAGTGACTATTTAGGGCTTGCATGTCGTTTGGTCTACAGTGCTAGTTTGCAGGCAGAAGATCCCAACCATGCGGCTTCCTTTGCAGATGCACAACCTCTATTACTGACGACGAGTGCTTCACTAGCGGCCTTGAACGAACGATTAGATGAGACTCTGGGTATGGAACGATTTCGCGCTAATTTGGTGGTGAATAACCTTATTGCAGATATAGAAGATGATTGGAAGCGAATTCGTATTGGTGCATGCGAGCTAGAGGTGTCATACCCATGCGAGCGATGCGTATTGACCACTATTGATCCCGTCTCCCTCATTAAGCATGACCAAAAAGAACCCCTGCGGACTTTAGCAACATATAGGCGTCTAAAAGATGGTGGTGTTGGCTTTGGAATTAATCTTACGGTTTCTCGGATTGGGCCGATAGCTATTGGTGATACTGTTGAGGTATTGAGTTAGGCGAGGCCTTACTCTGGGTTAATGGACCGAATGCACTTAACCACTATTCAAAATAAAGAATAGAGTACGGTATAAGGTGCGGTGATAAAGTTTTGGGTTGGAATTGCGGCAGAAACTGAAACAAAGGCCAAGGTGGTTAAAATTTTGAAACAATATAATGCTGATACATTTAAAGCTGAACATCCATTTAGCGATGGTAATTCAATTGGGTTCGTTCAGTTGGCGTACCAGTGCTGCCTGACCGTTTTGCTATGAGTACTTCGACTGAACAGTGGGTCAAGGTGTTTAATGACAAGGCAAAGCGGCGCATCGTGCTTGTTTGTGAACATGCGTCCAATGTTGTCCCATCCAATTTCAATGGTTTGGGACTGAGTAGGCAACAATTACAAAGTCATATAGCGTGGGATCTTGGCGCTCTTAGTACTGCAAAACTTATGGCTAAAAAGCTTGATGCAACCTTAGTTGCATCCCAAGTGTCACGCCTGCTCTATGACTGCAATCGGCCACCAGAATCGCCTAGCGCGATTCCCCTTACATCAGAGAATCAGCCAATACCGGGCAACGTCGGCCTCTCTATGGAGGCAAGGCAGCAGAGAGTGACAGATTACTATCGGCCTTTTGAAGCTGCTGTGGCAAAACAAGTGTCATCAATGGGAACGCCTCTTATAATCACAGTTCACTCATTTACTCCAGTATTTTTGGGGCAACAGCGGCAAGTTGAAATTGGCGTGTTACATGATCAAGATTCTCGTTTTGCTGATGCTTTTTTGCAACAAGTGTTAACTGATGCTCAGTTCAATATTCAGCGCAACCAGCCTTATGCCCCCACCGATGGTGTAACCCACACATTAAAACATCATGCTTTACCTGGTGGCTTAGCTAATGTCATGCTAGAAATCCGTAATGACCTAATCGAATCATCTACACAGCAGAAACAAATGGCAGCCTACCTTACTAAACACATAGTGTTGGCTCTAGAGAGAATATAAATGTTAAACAAGCAACAGACTATTTCACCCATCGACGGTAGTGTTTATCTTGAGCGCGATTATGCTCAGCCTGAACAGGTTGGTGTGGCCTTAGAGTTGGCTCATAGAGCACAAAGGCAATGGCGTCAGGTTCCATTAGTGGAACGTAAAGCTCTGTGCAGCGCCGCAGTGCGAGCCTTTGTGTCAAACAAAGACCAAATTGCCCAAGAACTATGCTGGCAAATGGGGCGGCCGATTAAGTATGCAGCAGGGGAGGTGAACAGCTTTGCTGAACGGGCAGAGTATATGATCTCAATTGCTGATACAGCCCTCGTACCCTTGCAGCAAGACGAAAAAGCGGGGTTTATCCGCTATATTCGCCGCGAACCTGTGGGCGTAGTTTTGGTTATCGCACCCTGGAACTTCCCTTTACATACACCGATTAACGTCATTGTGCCGGCATTACTGGCAGGCAACTGTGTCATCTTAAAACATTCTAGCCAAACCCCACTTTGCGCTGAACGAATCTGCCAAGCTTTTGCAGAAGCAGGCCTGCCTGAGGGAGTGCTGCAATACTTACACATGGACCATGAATCCACAGAAGCCCTGGTGGCCTCAGGCCAGGTCAACCATGTTGCCTTCACGGGTTCTGTCTCTGCCGGGCGCAAGATTGAACAGGCTGCTGCTGGCCAGTTTATTGGCGTAGGCCTGGAGTTGGGGGGAAAAGACCCCGCCTATATCCGTGCCGATGCAGATTTGGATTATGCCATCGAATCCACGGTAGATGGCGCGTTTTTTAATTCGGGACAGTCATGCTGTGGGTTAGAGCGTATATACGTACATGAGTCAGTGTATGATGCTTACGTAGAAGGTTTTGTTGCCTTAGTAAAGCGTTTTCATCTTGGGCGTGCTGATGATCCAAATACTACCCTGGGGCCCATGGTGCGAACTTCTGCAGCTGATTTTGTACGCCAACAAATTGTTGAGGCGCTCGAGCAAGGAGCGGTAGCACAGATCAATGCCAATGAATTTACTATGGATCGACCTGGGAGCCCTTACCTGGCACCCCAAGTACTTACTCAGGTTGATCATACTATGCGGGTGATGACCGAGGAGAGTTTTGGGCCCGTGGTGGGCATTATGAAAGTGGCTAATGATGAGGAAGCTATCGGCTTGATGAATGATAGTGATTTAGGTCTAACCGCGGCCATTTTCACCCAAGATATGGATACCGGTATTGCACTGGGTGATGAGATAGAAACAGGCACTTTCTTTATCAATCGATGTGATTATCTTGACCCTGCGTTAGCTTGGACGGGTGTCAAAAACACTGGTCGAGGCTGCACCTTATCGAGCTTAGGTTTTGAAGCCTTAACTCAGCCTAAGTCTTACCATATTAAAACTAAGCTATAGAGCTAATTATGACTACCTTTGATTATATTATTGTTGGTGCGGGTTCGGCTGGATGTGTGGTAGCTAATAGACTTAGTGCTGACCCGCAAATTAGTGTGTGCTTGATCGAAGCTGGGGGCAATGGAAAAAGTCCTTGGGTAAGTATTCCAGCGGGTATTTTTGGCTTGTATGGTAACAAAAAATACGACTATAGCTTTGTCAGCGTGCCGCAGAAGAATCTCCATAATCGGCTTGTGGATGTTAATCGAGGCAAAGCTCTAGGCGGTTCCAGTGCAATTAATAGTATGGTGTATATTAGAGGTAACCGTAACGATTATGACGGTTGGGTAGCCTTAGGCTGTGATGGCTGGTCCTATAACGATGTGCTGCCTGTATTTAAGAAAATGGAGGCTAATCAAGTTGGCCAAAGTGCTGAATATCACGGTTTTGATGGTGAGCTAAAGGTTTCTAGACAGCAGGATGCAAACGCAGTTGGCAAAGTTTTTGTAGCTGCTGGTCAAGTGGCTGGTTTGCCAGAAAATACAGACTTTAATGGCCCATCACAATTGGGGTTAGGCATATATAACGTCAAACAAGATCGTGGTCAGCGGGTGAGTAGTTATACGGCCTTCTTGCAGCCTATTGAGTCCCGCAGCAACCTCACTATTATGACTCACACTGAAGTGGTGGACCTAAAGATTGCAGGTGACACAGTATTGGGTCTGACGATTGAATGTGCTGGCGTGCAACAGCAGTTGCATTGTAATAAAGAAGTCATACTATGTGGGGGTACCATCTTGTCACCGCGGATCTTATTAGCCTCAGGTATCGGCGATCGAGATGAGCTGCAACAGTTAGATATCGAGTGCAAACATCATCTGCCAGGTGTGGGTGAGAACCTACAAGATCATATAGATAGCATGGTTACCGTCAGGTCCTCACAGTCTAAAAGTATCGGTGTATCCTTTAAAACCTTAATACCTCACGTATTGACTGCACCGTTTAAGTATTGGCTGAGCCGCAAGGGCTGGTGGACGACCAATTATGTAGAGGCGGGGGGGTTTGCAAAAACAAAGTTGGCTGTGGCCGCCGATACTGACCCAGACGTGCAATTTCATTTTACACCTTTGTATCGTAGCCATAGGGGTAAGAGATTTGAATGGGGACACGGTTATTCAGTGTTTACCTGTGTGTTACGTCCACTCAGTGCAGGCAGTGTTAAATTAGCTAATGATGGTAGTAAACGCAATGTACTGATTGACTTCAACTTTTTTGCCCACGAAAAAGATCAACAAACGCTGGTAGAGGGGGTGAAAAAAGCTCGTGAAATACTTGCTGCGCCAGAGTTTGATCATTTACGAGGTGAAGAAATGGCGCCTGGTAAAGAGGTCGAAACGGATGCTCAGATTCTTGAGTATCTGCGCCAGACCGCCACCACGGTATACCACCCAGTTGGCACCTGTAAAATGGGCACTGACACACAGGCAGTGGTGCATCCAGCAACATTAAAAGTGACAGGTATGGATAATTTACGGGTTATGGACGCGTCCATTATGCCGTGTTTGACCAGCGGTAATACTTCGGCTTCAACCATGATGATTGCCGAACGTGGTGCTGCCATGGTGTTGGCTGAACGCCACGGCTAAGGAGAGCTATACAAGTATGAAGGACGCTCGCTTAGAACCACAAGACGTGGTGATTATTGGTGCCGGTTTTGTAGGTGTTGCCACTGCCATGTGGTTACAAAGAAGCGGTCATAAAGTCACGCTAGTGGATCCAGAACCGTTTGCGCAAGGGGCCTATTTTGGTAATGCCTGCACCATTGCAACCTACGCTAACATTCCTGTAGGCACGCCTAGCACCATAAAACAAATTCCTAAGTTATTATTCAATCCTAACAGTCCTTTGTCGATTAATTGGTCCTATTTGCCTTGGCTTGCGCCTTGGTTGTTGCGTTTTTTTTGGGCTAGCAGACCCTCTCAGGTGGCGAATATTGGCTATCAGTTAGGCGTGTTGTTGAGCCATGCGCACAGTGCTTTAACGCCTCTGATTGAAGCTGTTCAAGGCCATGATTTAGTCACCAAAAATGGTACTTTGTATTTGTATGGGAGTGAGGCTGGTTTTGTTAAGGCAAGGCCAGACATTGAATTAAGACGCCGTAATGGTATCCCAGTGACAGCCCTGACTAAGGCTGAAATTAGAGACCTAGAACCTCATTTGAACCCGATCTATGAGCGAGGGTTATTTTTTGAAAATGCGCAACACCTGCTTAGCCCCATAGGTTTGTTGCAGCGTATGGCTGACTCAGTGATTGCCAAGGGTGGCCAAATCATCACTAACAAGGCACTTGCGATTGAACGAGTCAGTGCAGATAAACTCAAGGTGCAGTTGCAAGGTACAAGCGTGGTAGGGAGTAGGGTGGTGGTGGCTGCCGGTGCTTGGTCAAAGTGCTTGGCGCAACAGGTGGGGGATAGATTGCCGTTAGATACGGAGCAGGGATATCACCTGATGTATAAGGGAGCAGAACAATTGCTCAACCGACCTGTTGGTTGGGCTGATGTGGGTTTTTACATGACGCCTATGAACGATGGTTTGCGAGCAGCCGGTACAGTTGAATTGGCTGGCCTTAACAACCCAGCTAATCCACGACGCCTAAAACTCATTGCAGACACAGTGAAAACCCTATTGCCGCAACTTCAAAGCCACGATAGTGAGTGGAGCGGCTTTAGGCCTTCCATGCCCGATTCCATGCCGGTCATTGGTCAGTCAAGCAAAGATGTAGGTGTCTATTACGCCTTTGGTCATGGCCACATTGGTGTGACTTTATCAGGTATTACTGGCAAGTTGATTAGCGAACTGATTGATGGTAAGCCTACTAGTGTTGATATTTCAGCGTTTTCGCCGCAACGTTTTTAATGCTGTGTTTAAGGTTTTCCAGTCTTATATGCCTTACTATGCCTTAGGCTACTGTAGGTAATCCCGATATACCACCAGTTTTAATAACCTCTGGCGCATAGGCTTTACGTGCGAAGACCCGTTCTAAAAATGGAGCGAAAAATTCTAATGGTTGGCTCTCATAATCTGGATCAAAGCAGTTCTGATCCCAACGTTCGCAAAAATCCACGGCGGTTTGATAATAAGGATGTTCACGGTATTGGTCGCGTTCATTGGGGTTCCAACCATCTAAATGATGGGCGTAGTAAATCATTTGAAAGGTGCCATGGTGTTCAATTACCCAAGTCACTTCCTCACTTACAAAAGGGCGGATGATTTCTGCAGCCATGCTGTCGTGATTTTGTGGTGCCAAGCCATCACCTATGTCATGTAACAGTGCAGCCACTATCCAATCATCATCAGCCCCCTCGTGCCACGCTCTCGTGGCAGATTGTAGACTGTGCTCCAAACGGCTGATACGGTAACCTTCTATACTGTCTTGGCCTTGCCGTTCGAGTTCATTAAATAATCGTTGAGCCGTTTTGGCACGGAACGAGTGCTCGAGTTCTTGCAGCATTGCGTAATCTTTGTGGGTGCCATATTTCATTTGGGTAAAACTAACAGTGTCCATCGTATATGCTCCAGTTCTATTAGGCGCTATCGCCTTGAATGCCTTTAAGTTTAACATCTAAGGCTTGCTGTTTTTTCCATGCATGCACATCGAAATTAGCCACAGCGGGTTGATCTGTTTGGAAATGGCCATAGTTATCGACGCCTCGTACTAACATGGCAGAATCTTGTTGCTGCTTAATTTGTTTTACCGTGGGACTAATGTATTGAATGTTAAGACCAATTCGGCGGTCATCACTTACGTTGGGTTTGGAACAATGAACGGTCCATCCGTGATGGAACGAAGCTTGGCCGGCTGTCAGACTAGCAACTACGCTTTGGTTAGGATCTATATCATTAATAGTTTGCCCACTTAGCAGCACATTATTTTCGTCTTGAGTATGGTGGTGGTGTTGTTGCCCATTTCTGTGGCTGCCAGCTATCATGTGCATACAACCACTTGCTTCGCTGGCATCAGATAACGCCAGCCAAACGCTTACTTGGGCGTCCGAATCTAAGCCCCAATAAGTCAGATCTTGGTGCCAACTTACGTGGCTTTCACTGTAGGCTTCTTTAACGATATAAGATGTACTATAAAGTAATATATCAGGGCCAATCAGCTGCTCAACTATATCGAGGAGATTGGGTAAAGTTGCCAGTTGATAGGGCGAATTCATGGCTGTGTGGGCTTTGAATTGGTAATGCATTGGCCCACGCTCGGCTTCAACGGCCTCCAAAATAGAACGATGGGTTAGGGCCTTCGCAGGGCTAATAATGGGCACCCCAGTTAAAAACCCATCTTTATCATAGAGTGACTTCAAACAATCCACCATAGCTATACTCCATGCCTGATTTCAGCTGCAAGAGTGCCAGTTTCTGGAGTGCTTGGCAAGACCGACGGTCACTTGCGATAAGGACGGTTTAATAGCCTTGCGCCTCTAGTTTAGTAGGGGGTTGATATTCGCTAAATGCTCTAATCGTTGAATCAGTGGTAAGGTAGACTATTAGTCCGTTTTATTGAGATACTTTTGTTTATGGCTAGTTTGCATCAAAATGTTCTTCGTGAACTTGATATTTTGCAATTAGAAATGCAAACCCTTGGCCTATGGAGCGACCTTGCGCCCTCTGAAGAAGCCCTACTGAGCACCCAGCCTTTTTGCTGTGACCTCATGGGCTTTGCAGAATGGCTGCAGTGGATTTTTATTCCTAGACTGAGTTATTTGTTAGAAACAAAGAGTCAATTACCCCATCAAAGCGGTATTTACCCAATGGCAGAAGAGGCCTTTAAAGACCTAGAGGGTACTATTAAAGGCTTATTGGGTAGTATCAAGCGAATGGATATTTTGCTTACGGCATAAACCTTGTGGTTATGCCATAAGCGTTTGGTTTATGCTGAATAACGTTGACCAACCCAACCACCAATGATTAATGCTGGCAAAAACACTATGGCTTCAGCTGGGTTGATCAGGGCATTAATTATGCCAGGGCCTGGGCAGTAACCACTGAGTCCCCAGCCGATACCAAATAAACTAGCCCCTAAAACTAAACGACCATCAATGCTGGTTTTAGCGGCCATGTAGAATCGGTCAGCAAATATTGGTGTTTTGCGTTTCATAATAAAGCGTGATGTGAATAAAGTGACAGCTACAGCTCCTCCCATGACGAAGGCTAAACTTGCGTCCCAATTGCCAAATGGGTCGAGGAAATTCTGTACTTTAACAGGGTTGACCATTTCTGAGATCACTAGGCCAGCACCAAAAATAAGACCTGACATTAGAGCGATGATTAAACGTTGCATTTGAGTGTCTTCCTTATCCGATAAAGTTGCGTAAAACGGTAACTGTTATAATGCCGCTAACCATAAAGGTGGCGGTTGCAATCATTGACCGGCCTGCCATCAAACCAATACCACAAACCCCGTGTCCGCTAGTACAACCATTGCCGATGCGGGTGCCTATGCCTACGGCTAAACCCGCGATGACGAGCAAAATTGGCGAATAACCTTGGCGCAATTCAAATTCAACAGGTAGCGCCAAATATCCGCCACCCATAAGGCCGATTAAAAATGCTGCACGCCAACCGCGTTCAGCACTGCTGAGTGGGTTGAACAGTAAGTTGTATAGGATGCCGCTTATACCAGCGATACGGCCATTAAAAGCCAACAATAATGCTGCGCTAATGCCTATCAAAATACCACCGATGAGGGCTTGTGAGGGGAATGTTTCAAACATGATTTAAACCTATATATTAGAATTTACTAATTAAATTATACTTTAAAAAAAAGTCCCCTGTCAATTGCCCGAACTCATAAAAAGTAGGGAGTTTGTGAAAAATGTGGGCTTGGTAGAGAATTACAGCTAACTCAGTGTCAACAAATGGCTCATATCGTGCTATGTTTAGTGCTATAAATTTGATGCTAATAATATGGACGCTCAGTAGATGCCAAGAAATGACGATATCGGTGATTTGCCTAGTTTAATGCCTGATTCAGATGAAATAAAAGGGACTAGAAAACAGTCTTTTTCAGCTGATAAGGGTGGTGATACCCGTGCTGAAGGTGCCGACGGATCTTCTAGGGTAGGAGGCAGAAATGGTGGTAGGCCAATAGCTGCCCCCCTTGCTATGCAGTCAACCTCTAACCAAATAGTGGCGAAGAACAGTGGAATTTTATGGTTTTTAGTGGTGATCATGTTTGTTGGTGTATTGGGTGGGGGTTATTGGTCTTACAACAAACTAACAGATGTCGATTTGTTGTTAACCGTATCTCGGGGAGAACTTAATCACGCTCGTAAACGCATTGGTGAGTTAGAAGCACTTGTTGTAGCAACGGACGTTAACTCAAATAAATCAGGCACCGTTGTCCAAGCGCAGGTGAGGCTCATTGATACTAGAGTTAAAGAACGCAATAAATTTGTAGATACAGAAATTGACAAGTTATGGGGTGTTACATACCGAACTAACCGCCCTGCGATAGAGGAAAATAAAAAGGCAATTGACAACAACACTACCACGGTAAAACAACATCAAGAAAACCTGAAAACCCAAAGTGAGCGAGTCGAAAAGCAATCGTCGTCTATTGTCCAGCAGCAAGCTAAAATACAAGAGGCCAGCCAAACTAGCCAGCTAGCAATGCAGAATGTGCAAGACCAACTATACAAAGTGCAACTGTTGCAAGATAAGTTGACCAGCTTGTTGACGCAGGTTGCAGGACAAGACAAAGCCTTATCAGACCAGCATAAAACTGACATTGGCCAAGCCCAGCTTGCCCAGCAGCATGCTAAAGATTTAGTAACTTTGGATACTACTGTTCAAGGCCTATTGGAACTAGTGGGGAGTTCTACTGCTGGTGACGAAATAGACCTTCTCACAAGCCGTCTTGGAACGCTTGAGAATAAATCTCGGGTGTTAACTGCCATCGAACAAAATGCCAGTGAAATGGATGAGCGAGTTTATTTGGTGGAACAATCTGCTGAGTCTGTAAATGCTTTTCGTCAGAACACAAGTCGATTGTTAGCTGAGCTAAAGGCCCAAATTCTTGTTCTGGCAAATAAAGAGTAATCAAGCTAGATAAACTTAAGGGACTATTGCATGCATCAGTTGTCGCATCCAAAAATTCAGTTAGGCCATTGGCCCACGCCCCTTGAGCCTATGTTGCGCATCAATGAAATGCATAAAGGACCAGAGTTATGGGTAAAGCGAGATGATTGTACAGGCCTTGCTTTTGGCGGTAATAAAACCCGAAAACTAGAATACTTGCTAGCCGACGCTCAGCTAAGGGGAGCGACTACACTTTTGACCGCTGGTGGTGTGCAATCGAACCATGCTCGACAAACGGCTGCAGCTGCGGCTCGCGTGGGCCTTGGCTGTGAGTTGTTTCTGGAGCAAGTTGAGGGCATTTCAGAAGCAGATTACAGTCACTCAGGTAATTTATTGTTGGATCAATTGCTTGGTGCGCGGCTGCATCGGCTTCCTGCAGGCCAAGATTTAGATGCGGCCATGGCTCTTCGCGCCCAAACCCTCAGCACCTCAGGCCAAGTGCCTTACGTGATGCCTGTAGGTGGTAGTAACGCTATTGGTGCCATGGGGTATGTGGATTGCGGTTTAGAATTGGCGCAACAATTACAACAGTATCAGCTCAGTTTTGATGCCATTGTTTTAGCTACGGGAAGCGCAGGAACTCAGGCGGGGTTGTTGGCGGGCTTGGCTTTGGCTGGGATTGATATTCCAGTGTTGGGGGTTACTGTAAGTCGCTCTAGCGATGAACAATGCCAGAAGGTGTTGGCTTTATTATACGAAGTGCAAGGTTTACTGGAACAATCTGAGTTACACGAAGATCATGTCATATGCTTTGATAAATATTATGGCTCGGCCTATGGTGATCCAACACCACAAATGGTTGAGGCCGTGCGTCTTGCTGCTAGCTTGGAAGGGCTTTTGTTGGATCCGGTTTATTCTGGTAAAGCCTTTGCAGGGTTGTTGGATCTAGTTCGCCATGGCTATTTTGACACTTCGGAGCGTGTTCTATTTTTACACACTGGGGGTGCACCTGGCCTGTTTGCGTATAGTGAGTGTTTAAGCGAGCCCTAATAGGGTCTTGGTGTAGATTAGGTGATTAGTTGTTTGGGGCTTTCAAGGTATTTTCCCCTACGTTTAAAGGTTTCAATAATAATGCATTCAAGGGCCGAGGTAGCCGGCATTTGTTGATGATGACGGGATTGTAGTAGGGCGATCTGACGTTTTATCGGTGGTTCTTCAATTAACCTAAATGCTAATTCATTGCTGTCTTTTGGGAAAGCCATCCAGGGCAATGTGGTAATGCCAGCGCCTGCTTCTAACATGGCGACCAACGACGTCATATTGGTTACTTGCATTGGTGCGAATAAAAACTCCTGTGCTGGAGTATTGTCAACTAAAGGGGTGGTGCCATTACGAATAAGTTTCTGCTGACTTAGCTCCATCCAGTTGATGTCATTGCCCATTTGCATCCATGGGTGACCTTTGCGGGCTACAATGCCTACTCGGTCTGCGCATAGATGAGTATGGTGAAGGTCCAATTCAGTTTGCCAAATACTGCTAATCGCTAAGTCAATCCGCCCATCGAGTACCTTGTCCCTTAAGTTATCACCATTATCATCCTGTACTTGTAGGTGCACATGTGGGTGTTGGGCTAGAAAAGCGCGAATAATTTGGGCCAATACGGTTTTTGCGATGGATGGCAAAACACCCAATTTAATGCTGCCAGATTGTCCTTGTGCCATGCTAATAACATTTTGCAAGGTAGTTTCGTAATGCTTATAAAGGGCCTTAGCTTCGGGTAAAAATGCGGTGCCGAAGGCGCTGAGTTCTCCATGACGATCAGGGTCAAATAGCCCTGCGCCCAATAATTGCTCCAGCTGTTTAATGGCCAAGCTAACGGCGGGCTGAGATCTGCATAAAATGCTCGCAGCCTGGCGAAAATTTTTGCATTGGGCCACCGTAAGAAAGGTGTTGATTTGAGCTATTTTTATGTCTGGCAGCATGGTGTTAACCTTGTTCTTATGTTTACATCTAAACTTATCAAATGATACATTCAATTAATTATTATTATCAAGCCTGTAGGTTTAAAATAGGTTCAACTAATACAATAGTAGGCCAATTAAGGCAACCTGGGAGACAAAATGAGCCAAGTACAAAAGAACTACATTGCTGGTCAGTGGGTAGTCGGTGAATCAACAGTTAACAATATTAACCCTTCAAACCATAGCGAAGTTGTGGGTGAGTTTGCTCAAGCGTCAGCTAAACAAGTGGATCAAGCCATTGCTGCTGCGCGTCTTGCACAGGTTGAGTGGCAGGCTACAGGGTTAGAAGCCAAACAGCGTGTGTTACAAGCCATTGGCGACGAAATGATTGCGCGTTGTGATGAACTTGGCGAAGTACTTTCTCGTGAAGAAGGAAAGCCTCGTGCAGAAGGCCGTGGTGAAGTTTACCGTGCCGGCCAGTTCTTCCAATATTATGCCGCTGAAGTGTTGCGTCAGATGGGCGACACTGCCGACTCTGTGCGTCCCGGTGTGGAAATAGAAGTACGTCGTGAGCCTATGGGTGTTGTGACTGTAATTAGCCCCTGGAACTTCCCAACCGCTACGGCTTCCTGGAAAATTGCGCCTGCCTTAGCCTTTGGCAACGCAGTGATCTGGAAACCAGCTAACCTAACGCCAGCCAGCGCCGTGTTGCTTACTGAAATTATTGCCAAGCAAGACATTCCTGCAGGCTTATTTAACTTAGTGATGGGTTCCGGTGCTAGTGTGGGTGAAAAACTGATCACTTCAGATGGTATTGATGCCATTACATTTACTGGCTCATTGGCCGTTGGCAAGCGTGTAGCAGTAGCTGCAGCTAGCAACCTTACTAAGTTCCAGCTAGAAATGGGCAGTAAGAACGCCTTGGTAGTACTAGACGATGCAGATCTAGACAACGCAGCAGATTGTGCTGTTAATGGTGCCTTTGGTGGTTCTGGTCAGAAGTGTACGGCCTCTTCACGCTTAATTGTGACTGCCGGTGTACATGATGAATTTGTTGCTAAAGTACAAGAACGTATGGCCAAACTTAAGGTTGGCGGTGCATTGGAAGAGGGTGTAACTATTGGCCCAGCAGCAGACGCTAAGCAATTCGCACAAAATAGAGAGTACTTTAAGCTAGCGCAAGACGAAGGTGGTCAACTCGTATGTGGTGGTGACTTTGATGACAGCAAAGGCTATTTCATGACGCCAGCCTTATTCATTAACACCACTAACCAAATGCGTATTAACCGTGACGAAGCGTTTGCTCCTTTAGCATGTGTCATTAAGGTGGCAAACTACGACGAAGCTTTGGCGACTTTGAACGACACTGAGTACGGTCTAACGGGTGGTATTTGTACTACTTCTCTAAAGTACGCCACTCACTTTAAGCGCAATGCTAAAACTGGTTGTGTCATGGTTAATTTGCCTACAGCTGGAACTGATTACCACGTGCCATTTGGTGGTCGTAAGAATTCTAGCTTTGGTTCACGTGAGCAGGGGAAGTATGCAGAAGAGTTCTACACCGAAGTGAAGACCACATACATGAAAGCTTAATTTCTGTCAGCAAGGCCAGAGCAACTTGAAAAGTTGATGCGCAACCAATGTGTAACCAGAGAGCATAGAATATGAGCAAAATGATGATGATAGATGGCTTGCAATACAGCCATTGGAGTCGTGAAGTATTTGAACAGATGCGTGACGGTGGCTTAAGCGCAGTCCATGTGACCATTGCGTACCACGAACTTAGTCGCGAAACATTGCAGAATATTGGGCAATGGAATCGCATGTTCGAAATACATAGCGATTTAATTATTCCTGTTCACACTGCAGCAGACATTGAAGCTGCTTATGCTCAAAACAAAGTGGGCATTATTTTTGGTTTCCAAAATTGTTCACCAATAGAGGACGATATCGATCTAGTAGCTATTTTTCACCAGCTTGGTGTGCGTATTATGCAGTTAACCTATAACAACCAAAGTCTCTTGGGTGCCGGCTGTTATGAGGCCACTGACTCTGGGGTTTCTCGTTTTGGTAAGGTTGTTATTGCTGAAATGAATCGTGTGGGCATGGTCATTGATATGTCTCACAGTGCTGAAGAAAGCACCTTGCAAGCTATTGAGATTTCGCAGCGTCCTATCGTTATTAGCCATGCTAACCCAACATTCTTTGAGCCTGCTAAGCGTAACAAATCAAATAAAGTGTTGTCTGCTTTGGCTGAAAGTGAAGGTTTGTTAGGTTTTAGTATGTATCCTTTTCATCTTAAAAATGGTCCTAAGTGTGGTTTAGATGAGTTTTGTACCATGGTTGCAAAAACTGTTGATCTGATGGGTATTGATCGTGTAGGTATGGGCAGTGACTTGTGTTTAAATCAACCAATTTCTGTTTTAGAGTGGATGCGTAACGGCCGTTGGACTAAACAAATGGACTATGGTGAAGGTTCTGCAAGCAATGCCTCTTGGCCCGAGTCTTTGTCTTGGTTTGAAACTAGTGCAGACTTTCCAAATATCGTCGTTGGCTTGCGCGACAAAGGCTTTAACGAAATGGAAGTAGAAAAAATCATGGGCCGTAACTGGTTAGATTTTTGTGCCGCAGGGTTTGGCCCAAAATAGCTGCTAAGCATTTGCCTTAGCACTAGGGCTTACATTTGGGCCCTCTCCCAGCACCCACAACGCAGTATGTTTTGAGGTATTAGTATGAGTCAAATTATCTTGCGTCCAGCTTCACAAGCAATGGACCTAGAACGGTTAGGTGCGGGTTTTTCTAGTAACCTAAGCTTTATGCGAACCTTAGTTCGGTACATGGTGAAAGACCAATGGAACATTAGTTATAGCCAGTTTGAGTTAGATCAAGAAGGTTATGGGCATGCTGTTTTTGATATTAAAATGCCCCACAGCCAACTGAGTTTAGTGGTGTTTTCTCAATACTTAGCACCTGAAGATCGCAATGATCGGGTGATTGCAGAAAAGTGGGATCTTACCATGACCTTGGTAGAAGGAGAGGTAGACGACCTGTGGCTAGAACGCCTAGCTGCCAATGTGCCATTGCAAGAAGCCGGCCGCATAGATTCTCGTAGTTTATGCCTATCCCGTGGAAACCGTAGTGCACGGATATTTGATTCTTTGTTGGCCCAACTTCGCAGTGGCCGACAACCAGACCCTAAAAAACTAGCCGAAGTAGGCTACTTGTACCGCACTACAGCAGTGTATGGGTCCGGTAAATTTGGTGCTTGTGACTGGGGTAAAATTGCCCGCCACCATCCAGACTTAGCGCGGCCTTTTTCTGCCGAAATGTTGGTGTGTTATTTATTGCGCCAATTTAGTTTGGATCAATTGCATCATATGGTACATCAGCCTGATTACCCTAAGGCTGTGGATTTGGATGTTAATTTACAGCGTTACCTAGGTATTGGTAACTCTACTGGACTGGGGATGGCGCCCTATTTGATTAATCACCCCTTATTGATGAGCCAATGGATTGGTCAGCGAGAGCAGGCCTATGCGGAAGTTTTGGCTGAACCTGTTGAGCAAGACAAAGTTGTTAAACTGCAACGTGTGCTGGTTCAAGCTATGCAGCATGTGCGAGAAGTCAGTACGTTTGATGAATGGCAAAGTAATAATAATGCAAAGCTATTGGTTGATGCTCAAAATTTAAGTGATTGGTTACAAAGTGACGAAGGAAAAGTCAGTGACTGGCGTCAACTCCATGAATGGGCTCAGCAGCATTACAGCCTAGAAACCCAAGAGTTGTTAGTGAGCTTGTTGTTTGAACTTCATCCAAGCATTGTTAATCCAAAAGAAGATCATTTGGCCATTAATGAAAGCCTGACTTATGATCCAACCCAATCGGCTCAAAACTTGGCTGACAGTATTCAAGAAAGTTATGATTGGGTATTTGACTATGACTTTAGTCAGACAGATGAGAATGAAACCTTTTGGTATTACTCACAAGAAAAAATTGAGCCAAGACTTGGCAAGACTGGGATTGACGATGGTGCTGAGGTGCAAATGTTCTTGGGTATCGCTAAGGCTGTGCAAGCGTGCCACGATGACTTGCTAACGGTGATGGAGCAATCCTATGATGCTAGTGTGGCGGAGTTCTTATTACAAAAGCCAATACATCTTGGAATAGTCAACCGTATTGCAACTATGGCCCAGACTCGATATGGCGAGATTCGAGCTAACCTATTACATAAAGATGTATTGCCAATGCACTTGTTGCGATGCAAGCTAGCCTTTTTTGGAGTGAGTAAGTTTGATCCTAAATCTGCCTTGTGGGTGCGCAATACTATGTTCCAAGGCGCACCTGTTGTGAGCGACTTAAGCAATGAGTTTAATGATGATTGGTATTTTCCTGTGGCGCCTATGTTAGGTAACCAAGATCCACTGAATGTCTGAATTGATACAAATATCAGCCAATGAGCTCAAGTTTTTGGTGAAGCGCAGTGTCGAAGGTTTAGGTTTTTCTCCTGGAGATCAGTTGTCGGCAGGTTTAAAAGCTGCGGCTGCTTTTCAATTAGGACTGGCCAACAGCAATTTGTTGGGCAAAGGTTTAGATGCCCTTAGCAGTGACATTAGCGCGCCTATATTAATTGCGTCCAATGATCAGGAAATGCAGTTTGATGCACAAGGTCAATCTGCTCTTGTGCAGGTTGAGTTGGCGCTAGGTTTAGCTTTCGCTAAGGCTGTGCCTCAGCTGCGTATTAATCACATTGGCGCGGCGGCCTTTGCCGTACCTTGTTTAATGAACTGGTTGGCTCAACCTTTGAGTCGTCCTATATCACAGCAATGCTATGCCCTTTATTTTAGCCATCACAGCGGTGCGCAACGCTGTGTGCTTATCGCAGCAGACGGGCAATTGTTAGGTTTATACCAACCCTTGCACCAAGTTGTGGCAACGGATGAACTGTTATTGTGTATGGGTCAAGCCGACATCGAAGGGGTACTCATAACTGACGGTGCTGATTTGTTGGGTTGGCGCGAGCGGTGTTTAGATCAAGGTGTATACCTAGAGGCAGCTTTGTTAGAACGTTTAAAAAAAATGATACAGGCTTCATTTGTGCCAGAAACCGAAGCCTCGCGCGCAGGGGCAGGGCCGGGCTAATTTTCCCCTTAGCTCTGTGTTTGACCCATAAGTGAGCCAATTGCCTGTATAAGTGCAGGGCTGCGCTCATTGGCTCTAAAGGCCTCTAGGACTTGCATGCGTAATTTAGGCTGGTACATAAGTTCTTGCACTAAGCCATTAAATACACCCTGATCGGCAGCGCATTGATGGACAAATAACTCCATCAGCTCTGCCGTCAATAAGTCCTCACTGCACTTGCTAGTGATGGTGGCAAGTAGTTCAACCCCCACCGTATTATCCTTGCCCATAATTTGTTTTAACCATTGCTGGCGTGATTCTGAATCTGGGGATTGGCTAATAGCTCGTAAGCACGCTACTTTTTCGCCGTCTTCTGCACTGGCTCTACCTCGTAAGATAAACGCCTTAGCTAACGAGTGATCTAACTTTTGATTCTCAAGCTGCGTGGCAATAGTGTCCAGTACCGGAGCAGGCAATTGGCTGATTTTTTGTCGCCATTGCTGTTGTTGGTCTAGTCTCATGGCAAAATCAGCAAAGCCTTGTAAACCTAATTCCTGCCAGCTTAGTTGGGTCTTTTCACTACTCATGTAGTGACGTACTGCTGGATAAAAGCTAGAAGCAGCTTGTTCTAGGGTGAGACTTGCTTGGGCATGAAACGCTGCCATGCGGGCCTCGTCTGGAGTAAAGGCAAGGTTGCTGTGCTTTAGCTGTTCGGCCCACTCGGTAGAAGCCTGTTGGTCTAACATGTTGGTACCAATGGTCTCTAACAACTGATTAAGGAATTCATCACGTGCGGCTTGAACCAGCTGGCCACGCTCATCCAGTGGCAGTTTAAGAAACCAAATTGTAGGTGTGGACGCTTTGTTGCTAGATGTTGTTGGTGACCAAGATAGAATTCCCACCCAGGCATGGCGTAACCATGGTAATGGGTAGGCTTTTCGCCCTTCTTCAAACGCTTTAAAGTCGGCTGCGGAAAGTTTGCTGAGGCGACAGCCCATGTCGTATACACGGTACTGACCTTGTAATTGCTGCAGAAGATCGCTCAAAGTTTCCATGGGTTGCATTTGGTCTACTCGCGGGCCTAGGTTAAGATGGCGCGTATTGTATCAAGTTTTACGCAGTGGGGTGTGAGCCTTGGAGCCAAAACACTGGTGGGTGTATATGGTGCAGACACGAGGTGGACGTTTGTATACTGGCATTACCACAGATCCAGAACGGCGCTTCAAAGAGCATTGTGATGGGGGTAATTTAGGCGCGCGTTTTTTTCGTACGGACCCTGCTTACGCTATGGTGTTTGTGGAACCTCAGCTGAATCGATCTATTGCTAGCAAGCGCGAAGCCGCCTTGAAGAAATTAACACGGCAGAAAAAATTGCAATTAGTTGAGGCTTATTCTGCTAGTAATGCCAATAGTTGAGCAGTGCCAACTACTCAGGTGGATTAAGGGGCGAGTCTAGGGTTCTTTGGTTTAACCTTTTCTCTATGACTTTTTACTTTTATCGTCAGTAACTTTGCTGTCTTCGTCAGTGATTTTGGCTTCTTCTTTTTGTGGCTTGGGCATCTCTTGGGCGTTAAAACGCTGTCCAGTGATACCTAGGCTGTCTGGGCCAAGCAAGTATTGGTATGCTGGCATGATGTCTTCTGGTGCTAAGTTTAGTGCCGGATCTTCACCAGGGTAGGCTTGGGCCCGCATGTTGGTGCGAGTGGCCCCTGGGTTAATAATGTTGACACGAATTTTGCTTGTGTTCTCAGTTTCTTCTGCGAGCACTTGGGCCAAACCTTCCGTTGCGAACTTAGATGCGCTGTAAGCCCCCCAGTATGCCTTGCCTTGGACGCCTACGCTTGAACTAGTGAAGATTACAGAGGCATCTTCGGATTTCTCTAATAAAGGCAGCAGTGCCTGCGTCATCATGAACGGAGCGGTGACGTTAACGTGCATGACTAAACGCCAAGTACGGGATTCATAGTTGGAGATTGGTGTGAGTTGGCCAAGTATTGATGCGTTATGCAGCAAACCGTCCAAATGGCCAAATTCGCCTTCAAGTATTTCTGCAAGTTCGATGTAATCTTCATCTTTGGCATTACGCAGGTCTAAAGGGTATATCGCGGGCTGGCCGTGCCCAGCACTTTCAATCTCATCGTATACGGCCTCAAGCTTTTCTAAGGTACGACCTAGTAATATAACGGTTGCACCTAATCGGGAGCAATCCATGGCCGCTGCGCGACCGATACCATTGCCAGCTCCGGTGATTAAGATCACTCGATTTTTGAGTAGTTTTTCTGGTGCCGTGTAATCAAACATGAAAAGTATCGTCCTGAAATAAGTGAAACCTATGCAGTCTAAGGTTTAATTATCGACCTATGGTTGGTCAACTTGAGGTTTTGTGGCATAGACGAGGTAATTAACGTCCACATCGCGAGTTTTTAAGGCGTATGTTTCAGTGAACGGGTTGTAGGTCATGCCAGTCATGGATTGTGCAGACAAATTTGCCAAACGCATATATTCGTGTAACTCAGAAGGTTTGATGAATTTCTTATGTTCATGAGTGCCTTTGGGGAGCATTTTTAATAGGTATTCTGCACCAATAATTGCAAATAAATATGATTTTGGATTGCGATTGATGGTTGAAAAAAACGCTTGGCCACCTGGCTTGAGTAGTTTTGCACAGGCTGCAACGATGGCGCTAGGGTCTGGTACGTGTTCTAACATTTCTAAGCAGGTCACTACGTCATACAAACCGGCTTCTTCATCTGCCAGTTGCTCTGCAGTCATTTGCCGGTAATCAACATCTACACCACTTTCTAAGCTGTGCAGTTGTGCCACTTTTAGTGGCGCTTCTCCCATGTCTATGCCCGTTACTGTTGCGCCGCGTTGCGCCATCGCTTCGGCCACAATGCCACCACCACAACCGATGTCGGCTACTTTTTTGCCATGTAGGTGGGCACGTTCATCGATCCAGCCAATACGCAACGGATTGATAGCGTGTAAGGGTTTGAACTCGCTATCTAAATCCCACCAACGGGCGGCAAGGGCTTCAAATTTTGCTATTTCTGCAGGGTCTACATTTTGGTTCACAATAGAGCTTCAAGCTAATAAAAATTGGCCTTCAGTATAACGCGTAAATTCATTAACTGCATCTGAAAATTAGCACTGGTAGTACCTGTTAATGATGGCTGAGTAGGTGGCAAATTGGCGTCTAATTGTGCTAAAATTATGCTTTATCTGACGCCGGTTTTTGGTGTTGTTCATAAGGGCGCCGAAAGGTAAGCTCGAAGCGTTAATCGCAAAAGGAAATTGGCATAATTATGGCTGAAATGGCTAAAGAAATATCGCCTATAAACATTGAAGATGAACTCAAACAATCCTACTTAGATTACGCCATGAGTGTAATTGTTGGGCGCGCGCTGCCCGATGTTCGTGATGGTTTAAAGCCCGTGCACAGGCGTGTATTGTTCGCGATGAATGAGTTGAGCAACGATTGGAACAAATCTTACAAGAAATCTGCCCGCGTGGTGGGTGACGTTATCGGTAAGTATCACCCTCATGGCGATACTGCGGTATATGACACTATCGTGCGGATGGCCCAGCCTTTCTCTATGCGTTACACCTTGGTTGACGGTCAGGGTAACTTTGGTTCAGTAGACGGTGATTCTGCGGCAGCTATGCGTTATACGGAAATCCGTATGAAGAAAATTGCTCATGATTTGTTGGCCGACTTAGAAAAAGATACGGTTGATTTTGTGCC
>TARA_B110000091_G_scaffold132662_1_pt1 | contig 35170 bp, 32 predicted proteins | sample TARA_B110000091 | Tara Oceans TARA_B110000091 (sample SAMEA4397278) | marine metagenome | biome: Polar Biome; feature: [DCM] deep chlorophyll maximum layer (ENVO:01000326); material: water (ENVO:00002006), including particulate matter (ENVO:01000060) such as... | depth 35 m
AACAAAGTGACTTGATAGACTTGATTGTCAGCGGTCAAGATCAGCTTGCCATCCCCGCCGAGTGCTAATGTCCTGACTTCGATCTGATTGGCCAGCGCCTCGTCATACAAAACCGTGTTCTTCGGATCTTGAACCATGTCCTCGAAGGGTTTTAGCCTGTAGGGCACGTTCGCATAACTGAATAAAGGCTCGGTCATTAATTCAGTCAAAAGACCCGGGTGAAACGCCTCAGACAGCTCCAGAAATTTCAGGAGGTAGATGATTTGATGGTCTCCCCAGTAACCGATGTAGCTCCAAGGGTCTTCTAAGTCTTCGACTTCCCAATCGAACCCATCTTGGGTAACCCGATAGGGGTTATAGCCATCGATGGTGGAGGCATTCACAAATTTTGCAATCATGCTGGGAATAAAATCAGGAAAGCTGAGGCTTAAGGCTTCCCAGTTTTGAAAAATGTCCCGCCAATTGCCTTCGTAAGCCAGTAATCGCTGACCATCCGCGTCTTTAAGTTTTATTTCGAAATGGTTCCAAGGCCGGGATGGGTCACCATGCCGGCGGCCAAAGCTAATGGGTAGATACGCTTGGGCAAGTCGCTGCAATTGCTTTGACTGACTTTTGGCGATGCAGGCCATGAAGGTACTTCGATGGCACTGAGCGGGCAAGTCTTGCAAGGCTTGTTCGGCTTGGGGCAGCAGGATCTGGTTAAAGGTTTGTACTGATTTTAGAAAATCTGTTTTGGTAATTAATCCATGGTCGATAAAGGTGCCGCCCCGCATGATGTTGAACAGAACGTTGGCGTAATGATGCACGGTCACGGTTTCTTCGCCTGAGGCTTGCAGGCCATCGCTGCCAGCAACCAGACGGGCCAATTCTCGGCTCCCCAATGCGACATCCTTGTGGATTGCTTGCCGCAAGGCTGTTGGGTCTTTTAACCTCGATTTTAAGGCGATGACCTGGCTTTGATTGCTTTGGGTGTCGGCGACGATGTCCCAGGATTGGTCCTGGCTCGGCGGGAGGGTCAGTCGGGCGTGGGTAAGGTGCAGGCCGCGTACGCCCTTTGTTTCCGATGTCGGTACCAGTTGTTCATTTAGCAGGAACTGCTGTAATTGTTCCGTCGAGATGAGGGTTTCAGCATCGGTCAGTCCGAGACTGAAAACGGTATTGGCCCGGAGGGATTCATTCGCCTGGGCACGATCTGAAATCGCAGAATAGAGCGTGTAGAGGCCCAATGCGGTTTGCTGATCGAGTTCGCTGCGTTTATAGGCGTCAACGAGATTGCTCGAGGAGTCTTGAATGGCCCGTGGGGTGTTTGCTGGTAAAATATTTTGCAATCCAGTCAGCAATGTTAACGCAACAGTCTGTTGGCCATGATTCAGCAGTTCGCAGCTTGCAACAAACCCGAATTGCTCGCTGGTAGACCAGGTCAGTCGGAAGGTCAACTGCAGTTCATGGTGAATTTCTTCAAAACAGATCTTGGTTCCGAGCGTATTCTTGTACAGGTTGCGCGTGCACGGACCCTTCCAAGGCTTTTGATGGAAGAACGGTGACCAAATTTGCGGTTGACCCTCAGTCTGCACTTTGATGTGGGTGAGGGCGCCGGTGTGTTGATGGCCTTCGTGGATTCGATCGACTGGAATATAGGGGAATAAGGCATACTCTGGTGAGCTTCGACCAGCGGTTAAACCAGACGATGATGAGATAAACAGCCAGTGATCACCGCTCGAGGCCAGGCTGATGAAAAATGGTGGCAAGGCATCAACGTCACAAATTTGATAATAGCGTTCGCCCGCAAAGGTGACGAATGCGTCGGACCCAGCCAGGGCGCTGGCCGGTGTGATGTTTAGGTGTTGCATAACCCTCAGCCTAGCTTTGTTCAAGATTGTTTTTATCCGGAGATGCCGTCTTTAAGATGGTCGCCCTTAGATCCGGGTTAACCCTTTGACTTTGGATCGCTGCACCGCCTCGTAGGAGGTCAATTGGTCTTACGGAGTGCTTTAAACTCTCTTTTTCGAAGTTAATATCATCGCAGGCGACTCGGACTGTCAATCCGAAATGCGTCGAAATGGTTATCCAGTGAGGGCAATTGGACGTTTCCGGGCAGCGGGGTTGTAACGGGTGTCTATTTAACCCTGGATGGTGCCCAATTGAGCCGCCAGCTTGACGTTTGCTGAGCCGTGTTCGAGGCTTAGTTCATCAAGGGAGGGCCTATGAGTGGCGATGAAGGATCGCTCGGGGGCTTCAATGGATGATGGCGCGACGTTACAAAATGGGGTTCTCGATTTGACCCAAGCGATGGCCGCGTGAATTGCTGACAACCCTATTCAAAGACCGAGAGCCGGTGATTGGATGCGCCGATTGTGAGCGGTTTATGGGCAGCGTCGAAAACCGTCGATGGCGAAGACTGCCGCCAAGGCCTCGTCACGTCAAAGAGTGATGTTGCCTTCGAGCGCTGATCGTTTGAGCGAGCGCGGTAAAACACCCTTGTCGCAGGTTACCTTCGCATGGGGGCAGAAACGTGCTTGAATATGAAAGGATACCGGCGGGGGCCAAGCCCGGTAGTGCAGGTGAAAGTGGCCCATCAACCCAATGACTGAACGAAAACAACCATGACCGATCACGATCAAATTGAAAATCGCCGACGGACCAAGGCGCCAACCATCTTCGATGTGGCGAAAAAGGCGGGTGTTTCGATTAAAACCGTTTCTCGGGTCGTCAACGTGGAAGTCAATGTTCGGGAAAGTACTCGAGAAAAAGTCCTCGCAGCCATCGATGCGTTGCATTATCAGCCGAACACCGCAGCCCGGGTGCTGTCGGGCAAGCGCTTTTATGTCATTGGTCTGATTTACGAAAATCCCAACGAATTTAGCTATGTGCAGAAAGTCTTAAACGGGGCACTGAAAGCCTGTGAGGCTGGGGGCTATACGTTGTTGCTATTGCCGCTGACCTTGCCCAACCCGGATCTGATCCAGGATGTTCGCCGTTTTGTGTCCCAATCTCGTCTTGATGGGGTGATATTACCCGCGCCAATGGGCGATTTTACTTCGATTCAGCGCTTATTAACGGATTTGGAAATTCCTTTTGCTCGGATCGCGCCCAGAATGCCGCTTGCTGAGGGACTCAGTATCCACTGTAATGATGAACAGGCGAGTTATGAGGTCACGCAGTTCTTGATTGATCAAGGGCACCAGCGCCTAGGGTTTATTAAAGGGGATCCGATTCATGCCGCCACAGCCCATCGATTTGAAGGCTACTTACGGGCGCTGAAAGCCAATGAGATCGAATACCACGGGGAATATGTTCAGGATGGGCAGTTCAGTTTTGAATCTGGCAAATCCGCCACCCGAGCGATGTTAGATCTTAGAGCGCCGCCGTCTGCCATTATTGCCAGCAATGATGATATGGCTGCGGGTACGATTTTTGAGGCAAGAGAACGCGGTCTGCGCATACCGGAGGATCTATCCGTTGTTGGTTTTGACGACACGCCTATCGCGTCGAGAATCTGGCCGCCTTTAACCACTGTTCGCCAACCCATCGTCGAAATGGCAGAAGCGGTGACCGGTTTGCTGATCCAGAAACTTCGCGGGGAGACTGTCGATTTGTCTGAACGCTCGTTTGCCTGTCATGTCGTGACGCGCGCATCAACGGGTCCGAGTTATCAATAATGATGTGTTTGCTAGATTCTATTATAAGGTTGGTCCTCACTCGCCTAGGCTGGCCAATGAGATGGCCGGATTGCGCTTACCCTGCAATCCAACCCTTTATTTGGCCACTGCTTTTAGTGAGTGTGCTGGGCTGTACAGCGCCAGAGACGCCCCCTGATTGGCATCCAGCAAAGGTTGAAATTGTTGGCCAGCCCGGCGCCTATTTATTGCTTCGAGACGGAAAGCCCTATCGCCCAAATGGCGCTGGAGCGGTTGCTGGATCATTAACCGCGTTGAAGGCCCATGGCGCGAACTCGATCCGAACGTGGCATGTCGGTGACGGACAGATTCTAGATGACGCGCACGCTTTGGGCTTAACGGTGTCGCTGTGTCTCGATGTGGGCCGGGAACGGCTTGGTTTCGATTATAACGATCAGGCGGCGGTTGCTCGGCAGCTGCGCGGCTTTCGCGAGCAGGTTGATCGGTTTAAAAACCATCCGGCGCTGCTAACCTGGATCCTTGGCAATGAGCTCAATATTGGATCAAACAATCCAAAAGTTTGGAATGCGGTCAACGAGATTGCCTTGATGATTCAGGAGGTTGACCCCAACCATCCCGTAACCACCGCATTGGCGGGTCTTGGCGCGAAGGAGATCGCCCTGGTGCGCGCAAGAGCGCCAGCCCTTGATTTTATCAGCACCCAAGTTTATGGCGGCATCATGGGGCTCGAACAGGCGATGGACCAATTGAGCTTAACCGAACCCTTAATGGTGACCGAATGGGGGACGGTGGGTCACTGGGAGGTGCCCAGCACGGATTGGCAAGCGCCAATTGAGTTAACCAGTTCGGAGAAAGCAGCGCATTATGTTCAAGGTTTTGAGCAGGTGATCGCGGCCAACCCGGGTCGCATCATTGGCGCCTACGCGTTTCTTTGGGGACAAAAACAAGAGCGGACCCCAACTTGGTATGGCACGCTCATGGAAAATGGGGCCCGCACAGAAGCGGCGGATGCCTTACAGTTTATTTGGCAGGGCCGCTGGCCGATGAACCGAGCGCCGAGGGTCTCAGGAATCAGTCTTAATGGACAACCACCGAATGGCAGTGTTAAAGCCGCCGCAGGTGAAACGCTTGAGGCCCTTGTCGCAGTGCAGGATCCAGAAAAGGATGCCTTAACCTATCGCTGGATTGTCCGGCCGGAGAGTCAAGCAACAGAGGTCGGCGGCGATGCCGAAGTGGTGCCAGAACCGGTGCCCAATTTAATCGCCTCGACCCCGGGCGCAAAGGTTCAAGTGTTGATGCCAGACAAGCCGGGGGCGTATCGCTTGTTCGTCGACGTTGTGGATCGCTTGGGGGGCGTGGGACATGCCAACATTCCATTTTATGTCCGCGCAGGCGATTAACACCGCAGTTTGTAATGAACCGTCGGAGGGTGACCATTTTGCAACACCAAATGGTGCGGTGGTATGGGGCTCAATGCTCGAGGCGGTTGTTCCCGGGGATCAGTGTGAATGACATCATTACGGCCGTAAGGCCCAGGAGAAGAGCGTGAACAAATTAGATCAACTCAAAGCGATGACCGACGTTGTTGCCGATACGGGTGATATTGAAGCGATCGCGCGATATCAGCCGCTTGATGCCACCACGAACCCATCCTTGCTGCTGAAAGCGGCGAGTTTGCCGGCCTATCAAGGCACGCTTGCCGCGGCTAAAGCAACCGCGAAGCGCATCAGTGGCGAGGCTGGGATGCAGGCTGCTTGCCTGCAATTTGCAGTCGATATTGGCTGTGAAATTTTGAAATTGATCCCAGGCAGAGTGTCATCAGAAGTCGACGCCAGGTTGTCATTCCAAACCGAGGCGACGATTGCCCAGGCCAAAACAATGATTGAGCACTATGAGCGCCAAGGCATTTCATCAGATCGGATCTTGGTAAAAATCGCGAGCACTTGGGAGGGGATCAATGCCGCCAGAGCGCTCGAGCGCGATGGCATCCAATGCAATTTAACCTTACTGTTTGGCTTTGCTCAGGCGGTTGCCTGTGCTGAGGCCGGGGTTTATCTAATTTCTCCCTTTGTTGGCCGAATTCTTGATTGGCACCGGGCCAAGACTGGCATTGAGTATACGGCCGAAAGTGATCCCGGCGTTGTCTCGGTGCAGCAAATCTACCAGTACTACAAGGCGCACAACTATCCGACTGTGGTGATGGGCGCCAGTTTCCGGAATCTAGGCGAAATTGAATCCCTAGCCGGTTGTGACCGACTGACCATTAGCCCGGACCTATTGAGCGCGCTCGCAGCCGATGAGGGGCCGCTCACCCGTCAACTCACGCCGGTGTCTGACCCGTCGCGTCCTCAGATTGAGATGAATGAGTCGAGCTTTAGATGGTCTATGAATGACGACGCGATGGCGACCGAAAAGCTTGCCGAAGGCATCCGAAACTTCGCAGCCGATCAAATCAAACTGGAACAATTGATTATAAAATAATGAGTCAATATGTGCTCGTTTTGAGATCTCTGCTGAGTTCGCCAGGCTCTTTAAAAGACTGGCGTTCCAAGATGGTTGCTAGGCGTTGAGACGTAATACGGGTTAGTTATTAATTGGTGGGGTTTTTTCGAACCTTTTCCTCAATTCCAATATAGTGTTATGAACGTCGTTGGCATTTGCAGACTCTTCTGATCTATCTGATACAGACCTGTAAAGGTCAGCGATTCCAAAACCTAAATATTGGGACGCCATTTGTTCGAATCTCGGTATAAAGTGAAGGTGCATGTGCGCGATGCTTTCTCCAAAGGCGATCAGGTAAACCTTAGGAACATGCAAAACATCTTGAAGGGTTTTGCTAACTGCTTTTGTGATAAAACCGTAATCAGATGCTTCGCGATCATTAAAATAAGCAACGCCCTGAATGTGTCTTTTAGGCTGAAGCAGTAGCCACCCGTTAAGTGGATAGGGTTCTCTGTGATGTAGTAATAACCATTCGTCATTTTGCCAAATGAGGCGAGATGCTAATTCAGCCTGGTTATTATTTTGCGAACAAATTTTACAATCATCTTCCATTACAGATCCTAATATACAATTCTAATATGATTACCTTATCGCATCGTAACCAACGTTATTTTACTCGGCCATCAGAGTCAGTTTATATCGCGCTCAGGTGAAATATGCCTCCTAACTAGGAATTGGGATATGACGGCAATGCTAAAACTGACTTAAAACATTCGTCATTTTGCCGTTGATCGAACCACGCTCCGGCAAATCAATCCAGCTGTAAGACGTAAGGTCGTTCCAGAAGCTAGTCTCATGTGGGCTGATTGCCTAAGGCACTGTTTTGTTGAGATCACTTGCCGTCGCTGACGAACGCTTCCGCGAGCGCTTTGGCCGATAAAAACGCGGACTCAACGCCCTCGGTGCCCCCCCAATCGCCGCAGGCGCCCAGTTGAAGTTTCGGATCCAGCCAATGCGTGTTCAAGGCAGGCTCGATCACTTTCGCTGAGCGCCAGCGGTGCAATTTCGGAGCCTCAAGTTGTGTGTTCAGGAGCGCCTCGACAGCATCAGTGAGCGCTCGTTCAACCATTGCCGGTTCGGCTTCAATCTGCCTGGTGGCCCAAGGGTCTTGGGCATGTGCCACCAACGTGTTTGAATCGGATCGCCCGGGTCGACTTTTGGAAACGATGAGTTCAGCAATCACCTCATCCTGGCAGACGGCCCGATCCCAACTTGGCGTTGTCGGCATACGGCAGAGCAGCGTGAACCCGGATTGGTAGCGTGCGGTAAGAGAAAAGTTGAAGCGGTCAAACAGGGCGCTTGTTGGGGTCAGTGGGGCGGTTGAGATAACCCAATCAAAGGGGCCGAAGTGTTGATCATTGGCTGCAAGGTGCCAATGACCGGGTTCGCCATAAATTGATTGAATATCGACCTGGGTTTCCATCGGATGCCCCGCAAAAATGGGCTTGATCCAATGGTTCATCGTCGGTTGGCCCACATAATGGGGCTCGAACCAGGCTCGCTTGTACGGTTTTTTCTCAAGGCTCAGGGTCGTCATTTTTGGCTGCCACTCTGTGAGGGAATGGTCATCAAGAAACGGTTGAAGAAACTGCTTGAACGCAGGGTCCCGAGCAATAAAACACGGTACGCCATGGTCCCAGGACTCGGCTGCGCTTTGACGCGTGGCCATTCGGCCGCCAATACCTCGGGATTTTTCGAAGATGTGCAGCGAGCCCAAGCGCCTGAGGGTTTGACAAAGGACTGCGCTGGACAAGCCCGCACCGATGATCGCGATTTTCATAGCGTTTTGTTCTTGGCAACGTTTGGTGGCTTAACCTATCGTTCTACGGCCCTTGGGCCCATTGAGTTTGAATCGGTTGCGTTTAGGTTGGGTCGTCGGACTTGGGTTGCCGCTTTACAAAGGCGTAAAAGGGCATGGCGGCAACCAATAAAATAAAGCCGAAATAAACGGTTTCTTGGCCGGCGCCGATAATGACGAGCAGCGCATATGAAAAAGCCAGCGCCGCAGTGATGAGCTTTTTCTTAGCGCCCGGTTTTGATCGAAACAGAATCATGGCGGTGACCGCAGCGAAGGCCAACGGGATCAAGGTCGTTAAGGTCGAGAGCAAAATCATCATGTTAAAGGCTTCGACCAGCCCTTTTTGGTAGTTCATGATCACCAGGAGGCTCGCCAAAACCCCTGAAACGATCATCGCTCTGGCGGGCGTGCCGCCTTTGTTCAGCTGATCGAGTCGTCCCGGAAAGAGCCCGTCCAATGAAATGGCGCGAACCAGCTGGCCCGATAACAGGATCTGGGTGTTGAGTGCACCGAAGGTTGCCATAATCGCGCCGGCTGCAATGACGCTAGCGCCGGACCTACCGAGGATCAATACCGAAGCATCGGCGAAGGGGGCGTTTGATGCGGACAATGCGGCCGCTGGCAAGAGCAAAACAACACCAAGATAGGCAATTAAGTAAACCACCAAGACGGTTAAGGTGCCGGTAATGAGGATTTTTGGAATGAGGCGCTCTGGGTCTTTCATGTCGGCGGCCGGCACCGTGCCGCCTTCTAGCCCAACAAAAGCCCACATGACCAAGGTTACGCTGGTTGCAATGACGGCAAGGTAGGAACCGCCGGTCGGATTTAGCGCGGGGAGGTTCTCGGTTGACCCCATGGTTAAGCCCAAACCGCCAACCAAGAGTAGTGGCAGGATTTTAAGCACCGTGGTGAGCAGTTGCACATTACCGGACGCCGCAATGGATTGGCTGTTGATCAGGACCAAAGTCCAGATCAGTGCAAGGGTCGCGGCAGCGGAGATGAGACCGTTTGAGGTCAGGATCGGAAAGAAAAAGGATAAATAGCCAACGCACGCCACTGCAATGGCCGCGGTGGCCGCCCAGAGGGCGATCCAGTAGCCCCAGCCAACCCAAAAACCGATGAAGTCTCCCATACCCGCTCGGGCGTAGGCATAGGGGCCGCCGATGATGGGGAGGGTACGGGCCAGATCCGCCAGCATAAGCGATAACACCAAAGCGCCGGCGCCCGCGATGAGCCAGCCGATGATGCCCATCAGGCCGAAAGGGGCTAATAGGGCGGGTAACATGAAAATACCGGAGCCGATGGTACCGCCCACCACCAGAGACCAACCCCGCCAAAACCCGATTGCTTTCTTACCGTTGGACGGTTGTTGGGCGGTATTGGGTTCTATCGGGTTGATGATCTGCTCCGGATGATTGCGCGGTGGGTGCATCAGTCTCTTTCCTGCACTGTACCCCACATCCGCTTGCTGGGTCATCCAATATTCGGCGACCTAAAAGAACGCTAAAAGGGGGGGCTGTCCGGGTCCGTCTTCGGCGACGGTTTTAAAGGGTCACGCTATGGATCCTTTGGGGGCGATTTAACTTGCCGGAGCGTTTAAAGCCTTGCGGGCTTGCCTCGATTTGGTCTTAATGAGATTCTGCAGGGCTGGCTGGGCCGAAGCCAAACGGTCTAAGAATGAGAGGCTAAGAATGAGGGGCTAAGAATGAGGGTCGCATACATTAGCGTCGAAGACATAGCGTCTAAGACATCGCGTCTAAGAAATAGCGTCTAAGAAATAGCGTCTAAGCAAGCGCGCAATTAAAGAGGTAATAGATGATTAAGCAAGTTGTGTTTTTAAAGCGTCGCAAGGACCTGGGCCTAGCCGAGTTTATCGATTACTACGAAGCCCATCATCGAAAAATTGGTGAGCGGGTGTTGGCAGGGTATGCGGTTACGTATGTTCGGCGCTATCTAGATCCTGCCCATCTGTCGACGCCCAATCCCCCTTTTGATGTCATCACAGAGATGTGGTTTGCTGACTGGGCAACCCAGAAAGCCTGTATGGCGCATCTTAGTGACCCAGCCATTGCACAAGAAATTCAGGCAGACGAGGCGAAACTGTTCGAGCCGGGTGCGAAATGGGGCGGCTTCTTATCCGAAGAAACCTCATTAATGCCGACGGTTGAACCTCAGTAATACGACGCCAAGGCAATGATGCGAGTGTTTCACCGCGTGGAACGCGGTCGATAGGTCAGAACTCGGTTTGGGGCAAGCTCAACATTCAATCCATTCCACCGCCCCGCTGGACTGTAATGCACAATGATCGTTTGATCCTTGGTCACCAACTGATAGCGGTCACCGGCGCCAGCAGTTGACGACAGGGCAGCGGAAGCCGGCAGCATGGCCAAAGCGCTGCGCTGAGAAGCGCTGTTCTGAGAAGCCCTGTTTTGAGAAGCTCCGTCCTGATAGGCGCCGTCCTGGATTGGCATGTCTAGGGTCAGGCGTTCAATCGATACACTGCTCAACGCGCCGGTTTGGCCATTCATAAGTTGCTGTTGCGTTGTAAAGCCTTTCCGCCAGTAAGCATAGGACCAAGCGCAGGGTAGTTGGTCCCGCGCAAACTGTTTGTCTGCTTTTAACGTGATTAACGCGTAGCCCTCCGGGTTACGGGTCACGGTAAGCTGCTCAATTTCACCATTGGTGACCGTGGTCGACGCGAACGCGTTTAAGCAGTTCCCATCCCAGACTTCTCGATGTTGATGCTCGTAGGCAAACAACGTAATACCCAGCAGTTTTACCGTATAGTCGGCATCGCCTTGCACCACGGTGCGCCCTTCGGGTTCGACGGTGATGTTGATCTGGTGACGGCCGATGGGTTTGTCGTTGAGCAGAACGTCAAAATCAAACACTTGTGCCAGGCAGGGCAAGGTCATCAAAGACAGGAGCAGGACGGTCAGGGAACGGTTCATTGTGCGCATCGATCAATTTGCATCCGGTACGCGGGGGGACCTTCCTTAGATCAATTCGGTTCCGCCGAAAATTCTTTAGGCCGTTTAAAACGGCCTGACTCGCCTGGGTCCAAGCGTGTGCAGCAAGCCTGAGCGTTCTGAACAGGATCTAAGCCCTAGGGGTTAGAACGCCCCCGTGATGCGCTGAAAGTTGAGACCTGTCGGGTAAGTCCCGTTGCCTCAGCGCGAACGTCTAAGGGGTCGCCTTAATAGAGATACTCGATTTCATCGTTGACGAAGGTGTACCGTGGATGCTTATACCAGCCGTACAGAAGGGTGTTCCTCGGCTCTTTATGAACCTTTGTCTGAAACACTTTGAGCGCGCCATTGACCGGCTCAAGCCAGAAATCCATGTCGTAGATCTTCTCGTCATTGCCCTGCTCATGAAAATCAGTACAAGCGAAATAAACCCGTTGATTGATTTGGCGGACGGGGTCGTGCACCTGGACAAATTTCAGGACCAGATTGTCCAGGGTTTTGTCATCCACGGTACGCCAATACCCATCTACTTGGCTCAACTCCTGAATGTGTGCCGCCATCGCAGCCTTGATATCGTCGGCATAAAACTGGGTTGCTGGCGCCTTGGGCGGCGCAGCCTGCAGGGCGGTGCTCAGGAAAAGCAGGCAAGCCCAGAGCAGCTGGCAGCAATGGCCTTTGATTGGAAAATCATTACCAGAAATAAACGTGCGTGAAGCCATGCTGCTTAGGGGTGTATCCTACTCGCTACTGATCATTGGGCTTTGCTGCGGCGGGCTCGCCACCATGCTCGTGGGCAGCTTTTTCAGGCGCCGCCTCACCGCCGTGTTCCGCGTGGGCTTTTTCCTCAACCGCTTTGCCGCCATGTTCTTGATGCGGTTTTTCAGCCGCCGCCTGGCCACCGTGTTCTTGCTTCTTCTCGGGTGCCGCGGTGCCGCCATGTTCCGCGGCCAACGCTAAACAAGGCAAGAGACAACTGATTAAGAGTAATTGCTTCATGGATAGCTCCCTAGGTTTTGAAATTGAATTATTAAGTTATTGATGGGCCCTACTTTAACAGAAAACAGATCAACGAGTGAAGGCTAATGCCCTTCCTCAATGGCCGGTTGCTGGCTGAGTGCAAGGTTGTTGCGGGACCCCGGTTCGATCAGCCAGTGCTTGAATGAAGCAGTTTGCGCACGCGCATCGGGCAGGCCAAGGTCAAGGTTTGCCATTTGCGCGCGATCGAGTGGATTCGCCGCGGTGCCAAAGCAGGGGTCCCAAATGCTGAGCAAGGTGGAAAAATTGCGGTCCCCGTAGCGGCGATCAACGAGATGATGGCTGGCATGAAAGCGCGGCGTGACCCAGACCCGCCGAAGCATCCGCTCGAAGCTGTCGGGTAGATCCCAGTTGGCATGATGAGCCTGTGCGCACCAACTCACCAGGACCTCGAATACAAACCATGCAATGGTGGATGGCCCCCAGATGACAACCCAGGTTGCTTTGGCAAGGGTCGACAACAATAACTCCCCCGGATGAAACCGCAGGGCCGTTGAAACGTCCATTTGAGTGTCGGTGTGATGCGCTTTATGAAACCGCCATAGAAAAGTGACGCGATGATTGGCACGATGCCAAAAGTAATCAAAGGCATCCAACACGATCACCGAGATTATAAATTCTAACCAGCCCGAAAGTCCGAGCCAGCGGGCAATCCCCCAGCCTTGTTGCTCGACATAAACCAGCCAGGTGAGCATGGGTACAAAGGTGAGGGTTCGTACGAGCAGGGTGTTCACGCTCGCCATGATGCCATGCAGCAGTAACCGCCGGTGTTTGCGGTCTTCGAGTGGGCGCGCGGGCAGCAGACTTTCCAAGCCTAAGAAAAAGCCGAAGCCGGTGAGGAAGACAATGAGTCGGCCCGTGTCAAGATCGAGATTCATAAGGCACTTTAGCCAATTTTTGAAATATTGATAACCGTTTTGTGGGCTCTGAGACGTTGCGCTGGTTATTCCGGGGAAAGGGATCGCCCGCGCGGCGGATAATCGGTTGCTCAGCGAGTCATGATAACAGCTGACATCGCAAAGATGCTTTGATTCTCAGCGTAGTGAACACACGGCGCGTCAATTGCACGGCTTAGGCAATCTTGATAAGGTTCGCGGCCAGTCAATATTAGGAAGCAAACCATGCAAAAAATAGCCGTGTTGGGTGCAGGAACGATGGGTGCGGGCATTGCTCAGGCTTTCGCGGCGGCAGGATTGATGGTGGTGCTGCGGGATGTTTCGGAAGACTTGGTCAGTGGCGGCCTGAACATCGTTCGTAAAAACCTCGACCGTCAGGTGGCCAAAGGCACCTTGCCGGAAATCGAGCATCAGGCGATCCTCGGCAGAATTCAGGCGGCGACCGCACTTGAGGCCGTTGCGGATTGCGATCTGATTGTTGAAGCCATTATTGAAAGCATGGCCATCAAAAAAGTGGTTTTCGGGGAACTCGATGCGATCTGTCAGCCCTCGACCCTGTTTGTTTCGAATACCTCCTCGTTGTCGATTACGGAAATCGCCAGCGCGACCAATCGGCCGGCGCAGGTCATGGGCATGCACTTTTTTAATCCCGCGCCGGTGATGAAGCTGGTGGAGCTCATTCGGGGCATTGCAACGTCTCAAGAAACCGTTGACGCCGTTCATGCTGTGGCGCTTAAAATTGGCAAACAGCCCGTTGAGGTCGCAGAGGCACCGGGCTTTGTCGTGAATCGAATTCTGGTCCCGATGATCAATGAGGCCGTGGGCATTCTTGCAGAGGGCATAGCATCTGCCCAAGATATTGATTCGGCCATGAAGTTAGGCGCCAATCATCCAATGGGGCCGTTAACCCTGGCTGACATGATTGGACTGGATGTGTGCTTGGCTGTGATGGATGTTTTTCATCAGGAGTTTGGCGATTCGAAATATCGCACCCATCCGCTGTTGCGCAAATATGTTCGGGCGGGTTGGTTAGGTCGAAAATCCGGGAAGGGCTTTTACGACTATTCTTAGGCGCGATGCGATCTTCCGACCCGTCATCAGGACGGGTCGATCACATGCTGCACTGCTAACGCCCGGTCTCGACGGGTTGAGCCGAATGCAACAAGGTGGCAATGAGTTTCTGGTTCGGATCAAACAAACGGCCTTCCGAGGTTGCGCTTTTCCTGCCGAGGTTGATGATTTTGACCTCAATGTGACCCAGGCCCTCTGACATCGGGCGGTGAAACAGGATATGCAGATTGGTTGAGAGCGGCGCTTTTTTTCGATCGTAGCCATCAATCATGACAATCGAAGTTGCATCATCAAGCGCCGCGGTGATCATCCCCCCTTGAACAAACCCCATTGGATTGAGTGACTCAGCAGGAAACGTCACGTCGAAATACGTCGTTTCAGCGTCGGTCTTGATGTGGTTTAAACCAAAAAAGGTCATCGTTGGGCAAAATTGGGCTTGATTGAGCTGTTGATAGACTTCTGACACAGGCGACTCCTTTTCCTTACCCATTACTTTAGCAAATTGAGCGTGGGTAGAAACCGGCTGATGCAGAGCGCCTTACTGAGGTGATGGTTAATGCAAGGGATTTGCGTTAATTTGTAGGATCAGGAGGATGCTCATGCACATAGAGCCAATCGGAACCCAAGACTTTGGGGCATCGGTCTCTGGGGTTGTTTTAAGCGCATTGACCGAAACCGACTTCGCGGCACTCAATGCCGCGTTCTTAAAGTTTGGGTTTCTTGTGTTCCCGGGCCAATCGCTATCTGAAGCGGAACAAATCAGCTTTGGCGCGCGCTTTGGCGCCCTTGAGTTCGGCGCTGTGCCCCTGGCCAATCAGGTAAAGCTTGAGGGCGGTGATTATAGCGAGATTTTTCCGGTTGCCAGCTTGCGCATGCAGACCAACCTGGGCAATGAAGCGTGGCATACCGACTCGACCTATTGGCCCGTGAGCAGCAAGTGCGCCATGCTCACCGCCGTTAAGGTTCCAGACGAGGGCGGCGAGACCGAACTTGCGGATCTGCGTGCGGGGTACAGGGATTTGCCAGAAACAATGAAAGCCCGCATTAGCGGCTTGAGCGCCTACCACTCGACCCAGTATTCTCAGGCCAATGATCTTGGGCACTATCCCGAACAACGTCCCGGTAGTCTTTATCATGGTGAGGCCTATCTTCGGCCTTTGGTGAAAGTGCACCCAGAAACTGGCGTGCCGAATTTGTTCGTTGGACGGCATGCGTTTGGGATACCCGGACTGTCACGATTAGAAAGTCGCGCGCTGCTCAGTGAGTTGGTTAATTGGGTGGTGTCAGATCCGGCGCGGGTTTATCAACATCAATGGCGCGTGGGGGATACCTTATTGTGGGACAACCGAGCCTTACTGCACCGAGCCAGGCCTTATGATTATGCCGAACCCAGAGTGCTGATTGGTACCCGTGTTGCCGGTGAGGTCCCATCTGAGCTGGCCTATTATCCGGAGGATCGTGAGGCCGAAGCCGGTCGTCAAGCGCTGCAACTTGAATTGGCAGTGCTCAGCGGTGGTCCGCAGTAAGCGTTGCTACCGGGTTTATTTTTAGGCGCGTTCTGCTGGGCCTGAGCCTGCAGGATCGAGCTAAAAGGCATTGTCGGCGGGCCGGTGAATAGGCTAGTTTGGTGGGGCCGTATTCGATCTTCTGAGCCGGGGCTACATAATGGCGCCGTCTAGGTAAAACCATTGCCCCTGCTCTTGAATAAATTGACTGCGTTCGTGCATTTTATAGGCCTTGCCCTGTTGTTTGAATTTGGCGATGAATTCGACCTCGCCAGCGGTATCGGGTTCCCCGCCATGACTTGCGATGATTTTAAGTTCGAACCACTGGGTTAAAGGATCAAAGGGCACGTCGGGTGGCCGCGTGGATGGGTGCCAGCTTGCGAGTAAAAACGACTCGTCTTTTAGGGCATAAGCCGTGTATCGAGCGCGCATGAGGCGTTCACAGCTCGAAGCTGTTTCAGTCCCCTTGAGTAAGGGCAAGCAGCACTGTTCTGCCAACGTTGGGTTGCCACAGAAACAGTTGGACACGTAAAACCACCTCGCTGGATCAGTGCGCTTAAGTCTCGCAGCTCACAGACAGTTTGGCCATGGCTGCGGATTGACGCGGCGAAGATTTAGAGGATGCTGGCGCTGGTTATCACCGCTTGTTCTCACCGCGGGGTCGAGAGGTGCCCGGCCAGCATGAATCCGATTTGGCAATCCAGTCTGACCCTGATTTAATCGACGCTTTAAAGCGGCTTAGAGGGTTTCTGATGCATCCATTGATACTTTACGGTGTTCCTTTTTCTCAGCCCGTGCGGGCGGTGATGTGGTTACTGTTGCTCAAGAAAATGCCCTTCGATTTGGTGCTGACCAATCCGGGATCCAAGGGTGATAATGGCAGTCGGCATCCGAGTTTCTTAGCGAAGAATCCCATGGGAACGATCCCCTGTCTTGAAGCGCGCGAGACTGGATTCACTCTGGGCGAGGCACACGCCATCATGACCTATTTGGCCCGGGCCCATGGTTGGGAGGATCTCTATCCTAGCGAGCCCCAATCTCGGGCCAGGATTGACGCCTACCTGCACTACCACCATCGCAATATTCGAGAAGCCTCGGTGGGCTTGGTGGCGCCGTCCATTCGAAAAGATCTGAATATTCCAGAAGCGGTCCAACAGGCTGCGCATAAAACCCTGAGTGCGGCGCTGAAGGTCTTCGATCAGTCGCTGTTGTCGCAGCAACCTTATTTGTGTGGCGGTGCAGTCACGCTTGCGGATCTGGCAGCTTACGTCGAGATCGGGCAACTCCAACCGCAATATACCAATGTATTTGATTTCAGTCCTTATCCGTTCGTGCAGCGCTGGCTGACCACTATGCAGCAGGTGGATGGCCACGATGTCGTGCATGTTGTTTTGGCGGAACTTGGCGATATCAGTCAGGCGGCCCCAGAAATGGATCAGATTCGAGGGGCAAATATCAAAGCGTTGCAAGCCTTGAAATTAAAACTGAGCCAGCTTTAAGGCAAAGGCCGCAAGGGTGATCGGTGCGTAATACTCGGTGTTTTGTCCACGGCGGAAGTCCGTGTCCGCACTCGGTTTCCGAATGACTCAGTGCTGGGATTCGCCCAGGGACGGCCAGTCGATCTGGGCGGTCGTGAGCCCAGGGCTGGTATTAGGCCGTGGGGTTGTCACGGCGCTTTGGAGAGTCTCTCAATAACGGCAACAAGGTGCTGGGCATGAAGGCTATCGACTGCGGTTTCTTCGTTGCTGTGCACTGCGATCACAAGGTTCTGGGCAGGATCGATAAAAATGTGCTGCCCAAAGATACCTTGGGCACTATACCGGCCATCACCGGCAAGCCACCAAAAGTAACCGTAACCTGCAAAGGCTGCCGAAGGTGTGATCGATTCTGTTATCCAGTTTGTCGGTAGCACTTGTTCCCCGTCCGGCAGCGTGCCGCCAGTGAGGACGAACAGGCCGAGCCGAGCATAGTCCCTGAGGGTTGCGCTAATACAGCAACCACCGGTTTCGCCGCCTCCGGGCGCCCCCAAGAGCCAATTGGCATCGCTCGACATGCCAAACGGTTGCCAGATGGTGTTGCTCAGAAAGGTTGCGGCGTTGTTACCGATGGCGGCTCGCAGCAATTCGCCCGCTAGATTGGTTTCACCCGTGTTGTAATTAAATCGCGTTCCGGCCGGTGCAACCCGAGGTAATTGACTGAGGTAGTTGGCAAGTGCGAGCCCATTGGCGGCCCCCGCACGGGCAACGTCCGATGCTGGGTCAGCGTAGTCTTCGTTCCAAGCGATGCCCGACGACATTTGAAGTAAATTCTTAATGCTTGCTTCGGCGTAGGGGGTTGCTTGCAGTCTAGGCAAGTATCGCGCAATAGGGTCCTCTAAGCTGTCGATGTAGCCGGCCTGAATGGCGGCGCCGATCAGCAAAGAGGTCACCGACTTCGTCACTGAAAAAGAGACCCATCGCGTCTCGGGTGTATGGCCTGCGGCATAGTGCTCTAAGGTCACGTGCCCATCTCTCACCACAATCAGGCCGCGATGTTCTGGCCTTGCCAGGAAGTCAGCCAGGTTATGGGTTTCGCCCAATAAGGAATAGGTCACATCGGATAATGGCTGTGGTGATTTTGGTAATGGATAGGGTGCTGTGCTCGATGGAACCACGCGTGTGGGATAGAGCTCGCTCATATGAGCAAAGACCAATTGCCGCTCAGTTCGCTTTAGAAATAAGAGGCTTTCGGCCGTGCCGTCTGAATCAAGCCGTGCTTTCAGGTCCGCGAGGGTCGCCTCTGCCTGGGCATTGGTCATTGTTAAGAGCAGGGTTAATAGAATCAGTGGAAACGGGTGAAGGCCAAAGGCGCGACGAAAATAACCAGATGCCATTCGGCAAGGCTTGATGCAGCGCAGGTTCTTAAAATCTGGTTTTCTGAGATAGCACTTGATCATGAGTGAATCCAGTTTGAGGATCAAAGAGGCTAAGGGTAAGGTGGTGGCGAGTCAATCAAGCCAGATCTTTTTGGCGGTTCTGATTTGACGGCTAGGTGGGCGATCGCCGTGTTAATTTGATAAGGTTAATTGGGTCTAAGAGGAATCAATCGTATGAGTTTGCAGGCGGAATGGGGTCCGATATGGGCCGTTCAGCGCGTATTAATCCAACAGTATTGGCAGCTGGATGGCCGGGCGACTCGGGCTGAGTACTGGTGGTTTCTTGCCGCGTATATTGGCGTTGCGCTGACGATGGGTATCATTGTGGGCCTTTTAGGCCAAGCCTTCCAATTTCCCGCGGAGCCAGTCGCGCTGGTCTTGTCTTGCCTGATGGCGGCGGCTTGCCTTCCCGCTTTGCTCGCGGTTTGGGTCCGTCGCAGTATTGATCTGGGGCGATCAAAGACTGAAGGTGTCCTGACTTTTTTCGGCCTGTTTGTGATGTCGATTCTCGCGCCAGTCGCCTCTGGCGGTGCCGTGGTTGACCTCCCGATTTTACTCGGGACGGTTTGCGATGGACTGTTCATGATTGGTTCAGGCTACTCGCTCTATGTCGGGCTTTGGCCGAGTCAAACAACGTGAAAGCGACGCAAGGTGGGCAAGGGTTAACGGTGACCAGCCTCATGCGCCAGGCCGCACGTTATAACGCCCATCGAACGGCGATTATTCATGGCGGCGTGCGACTCACGTTCAGTGAAGCGTGGGACCGAGGCGTTCAGATGGCCAATTGGTTACTGGATCTCGGACTACAAGCGGGTGACCGAGTCGGTGTGCTCGAAGATAATGCGATCCAAGCTCAGGATTTTTTTCTCGGTAGCGCCATCGCGGGTGTCGTTCGCGTGCCGCTCTATGCGCGCAATGCACTCGAAAGCCACGCTCATATGCTGTCCCATACTGGCTGCAGGGCCGTGATTGTGGCAGCAGCCTATCGCGATGAAATTCGCCAAGTCGCGCCGCTCGTACCAAGCCTTGAACACATCATTATTCGGGATGAAGGCTACGAGGCGCACCTTGCGGGGTGTTCAACCAAGGATCCGATGATTGCAATCGGCCCCGATGATTGGTGCATCATTCGTCACACGGGCGGCACTACGGGCAAAGCCAAAGGGGTGGCCTACAGTCACCGCAGTTGGTTGGCCGCGGGGCGCGATTGGTTTTATAACTTCCCGCCCATGCAAGCGGGTGATGTTTGTTTGCATGTTGGACCGATTTCCCATGGCAGCGGCTATTTGTATACCCCAACCTGGTTGGCTGGCGGCGTCAACCTGTTGCTCGATCATTTTGATCCGGCAGAAACATTGCGAATTCTTCAAGAAGAGCAAGTGGGCTATCTGTTTGTGGTGCCGGCAATGCTGAGCGCGCTGGCGAATCACCCTGCTGCCAAAGCTGGGACCTTTGCGCATTTGAAAGTGATGCAAGTGGGCGGCGCGCCCATTGCCGATCAGACGGCGCACTTGGCTCGAGCCGTATTTGGCGAGGTGCTCTATCAAGGCTATGGCCAAACTGAGGCGGTGCCGGTGTGTATGATGGGGCCAAAGGAATGGTTTTCCGAGGTTGAGGGCTCGAACCCGTTACGGTCTGCGGGTCGCGCGTTACCCTATGCGCGACTTGAAATTCGCGACCCGGAAGCGTCAGACGTCGCCTTGCCATTGGGTGCGGAAGGCGAAATTGCAATTCTATGTGATGGTCAGATGCTTGGCTTTTGGGAAAACGAGGCGTCGACACGGGAGCGCATGACCTCAGATGGTTTTGTCTTGACCGGTGATATTGGGCGACTGGATCACAACGGTTATTTGTATGTTCTAGATCGAAAAGACGACATGATTATTTCTGGGGGGTTCAATATTTGGCCCGCGGAGCTTGAAAACGTCCTCTTGAACCATCCGGATGTGCTCGAAGTGGCGGTGTATGCGATTCCGGACCAGCGTTGGGGCGAGACGCCGGCGGCAACCTGTGTCATCCAAGACGGTGCAGGCGTTACGGCCCTCGACTTAATTGAACTGTGCGCAAAGACGTTAGGCTCTTATAAAAAGCCCACGCAAATTTACTTTCAGACGGAACCGTTGCCAAAAAGCCCTGTGGGAAAAGTTCAGCGTAAAGTGCTGCGCGAGCCCCATTGGCACGGACAAGATCGGCGGGTGTCGGGTAATTGAGGACTATATCTATCCAACTGAGCCTGATAAATTTAAAGACTGAAGGCCATGAACTTGGCGCGAGGCCCCGCCTTGGCACCAATAAATCGTTATTGACCGAACAAAAATAAGAGGAGAAGTCCATGGGATTGAATTTAGCAGCAATGGAAAAGATTACGGCTGATGTTCAAATGAATGACCTGCAATGGGTCGAGGTTGGAGAAGGCTCTTATTTTAAAGTGCTGACCGTGCATGAACCGACGAATACGGTGGCCTTTGGATACAAGATGGATCCGGGTGCGCCAGATTTTCCCTCGCATTTCCATATTTGTCGCGCCATGGCGTGGACGGTTAAGGGCTGGTACGGCTATCGGGAATCAGAAAAGCCCGAAGAGAGTCGGATCACAACGGGTATGTTCTCCTATGAGGCTGCAGGATCTTTCCATACGCCCTTTAGTGATTGTCCAGAAGGGTTTCAAACCGTTGGCATTTTTGAAGGCGACACCGAGATTCTGCTGCAGAACCATGCAGAGCCTGATCCAGGTTCAGAACGGATCGGTGACCTAACGGTTGGCGACTTTATTGGTTGGGCAAGCGGCGCAACGCACATTGTTCATCGCGATGGCACCATCACCGGTGACCCAACCTTCAAGTACGATTTCACCAGTGGCGTGAATACGTTTAAGGTCTAGTCGTTGCGGCTGCACCGGCAGATACGAGTGGGTTGAAACCCTTTCTAAGGGTTTATTGAGGGGTTTTTACCGTCTTGGAGGGGCCGTCATGCCCCAAGCAAGTAAGATAAAGAGGGTAGGTCGTGATGGATGAAATAAACGTTGATGCCGAGTCAGCGCTGTTAGAAACGGTTTTGTACAGTTCAAGAGCCATGCGTCGACTTGAACCGACGCCAGTCCCTGAGCCGCTGCTTGTCAAACTGATCGATGCCGCCAATCAGGCGCCAAGTGGTTCTAATGCGCAACAGACCTGTTGGATCGTGGTGCGAGATCCAGGCCAAAAAAAGAAAATGGCGGATCTGAACCGGTTGCACGGTGCGCCCTATATTCAAGCGGAAGTGGATCAGCCCAGAAATGCTAAGCATAAACGACTGGTGGATGCGGTGGTTTGGCAAATGGACCACATGCACGAAGCGCCGGCGTTAATTGTTGCGTGTTACGATTATGATGAACCGGTTTCAGGCGGTGAGATTTACCGTAAAGCGGGTTCGGTTTGGCCCGGAATTCAGAATCTTTTGCTGATGGCGCGTTCATTAGGACTTGGCGCGGCGCCAACAACGTTGGCACTGCGAGACCAAGCATTGGTTCGCACAGCGCTTGATTTACCAGAAACCTTCGCAGCGCTCTGTATGATCCCCGTCGGTTATCCTTCGGGTCGTTTTGGCCCGGTCGTAAGGAAGCCAACCGCATCGATTATGCGATTTGACCGCTGGTCTGAATAGAACAACGCGCTCATGTCTAAGTAATTTGGTCGGAGCCGATCTCAATTAGAGCTTGGATATCGAGTATTTAAATATCACGACGCGTCCAGATCAGATAACGGCTATTTCATTCCGAAAAGCGAGCGCCAAGCTTTAAAATGCCAAGCTCAAGACCTTTCTTCAAGGTTATATTGCGCTCGATCAATGCCCTTTTTACTGCGATCTGGACTCTAAAATTCCTAGCAATCCGCCAGTCGATTAATCTTTGGTGATCAGCAAATTTAAGGCGCAGGTCGACCTTTGATTGTGCCGAGTGGGCTGTTGATGTCGAAGGACGAAAAGCGATACCCCTCAGGGTGGCGTTTAAATTCGATGGTCATTGTTTGTTCTTGCTTCTTGAAGGGCCAGAAACCAGCGGGTTGCGCCGCGCGCTCACCGGCCTGATGCTTGGTTTGCGTTTGCAGGGTAACCTGGCATTGGATCAACTGCGGTACCGTTTCTGGCATTGCCCGCTCGGCGGCATCGATGTTTTGATCACGCATTGTTGGGGCTGTTGATCGCTCTTGGGTCAAAACGGTATAGCGCCGTTTTCCGTCGTACACCCTGTATACGGCATCGCAGGTCTGCGCTCGATCTAATTGGTGAAGTAAGTTTTGAAGCACCGACAGCGGGTCAATTCGATCCCGGTCGAGGGTTGGGTCTATCTTTAAGGGTAGTGGATGGGTTCGGTCTGAAAAATCGATGACAAAAGGGGTGCTACCTGCGGCAAGCGGGAACTCGATGTGGCGGACCTCCGGGACGTCGGCATCCACGGCGGTAACGCGATAGGACTTAACGCCATTGGGTCGCGCTTCCGAGCGAAAGGTTGCCGCGTAGTTTTTAAACCAATGCACCATGCCCCGGGTCTGGCCCGACACCCACAGGTGATCGTTCTGATCTAGGTTGGTCTGTGTGCCCGGTTTAGATTGGGTTACGGCTTGCAGCCTCGGTGTTGTGTTGAAGAAGGTCACATCGCCAAGTAAAGCGCCGTGGAGCCGAAACTCAAATCGATCGCCATCTAATGCCTGTGCGGGCAATGCTAAGCCCATTGCACACAAAAAGCCGAGACCTAACCAGACGATCCGGTTCAAGGGTTGGGCCTTATCATCTGAGTTGTCATGAGGTTAAACGCTCTTTTTGGCGGATTACGATGGTTGGCTTTTGCCAAGTGGTCTTGATCAAACAGGCGCACTCACAATCTTCACTACGCCATGAGCACGCTAGTATGAAGGCTGAACGTTTGTCTGCCAAATGTTAGGCGAATGCTTTGGTTGTTTTTTTGAGGCGTCTCCAAGGCTGCCGCTTTCATCGTTTTTGAGACTTGCTTTATTTTAGTGCGCTTAAAACGGCCCTTGCACCCTCGCCGTTCTTACAAGCTCCCGGAATTTAACGTGTTGGCGCCCGAATTAGGGTAATAGTCTGGTTTCTGGGTGGTACCCCCTGTGTTTAAAACTTGGCATCAGGTTTGCTTTAAAGATCCTTGTCTCAGTGAGGATCTCGGTCGGTACGCTCTGACCCAAATATCCTAACTGAGATGGAAGGCCAAAAGGACGGTCTTTGACAACCCAAAACTTGATAATCAAAAGGAATTGATATGAAATTTAAGGTAATGAGTTTGGCTTCGTCTCTGATATTAGCAACTTTTTCGCTCACTGGTTTAGCCGACGACGAAACAGTCAGTTATGCCGCAAAGGTTAACGACGATGGAAAGTACTGTGCTCGAACCGAGGTTCGAGATTATTCGGGTGTTCGTTCAAAGCTGAAATGCCGGACGCTTGCACAATGGGAAGCGCGAGGCTACACGATTCAAGTGCCAGCGCCTCAGTCTGCGTTAGATCAAGAAGCCGGTTCAAGCGCTGCCGAATGACGAATTCGTCGCGTTGCCTTACGAGAAGAAAAGCAGTGATCTCGATTGGTATTCGTCTGCCACGCCCGTTAAAAATTCCTTAAAAATACGCTGATGTTGCCGTTTGGGGTCCTGGGTTCACATCAGAGGTGTTTAGAATACCTAGTAAGGCGTCGCGTCAATGAATGGCGCTTGTTTTACCGATGACATCGCGACTGAAAACCTGATACTTTAGAGCATCAGGAATTTTAAGGACCGCCCATGTACGACTTAATTATCAGAAATGGCACGATCATCGATGGCTCAGGAGACGCGCGATTCGTCGCCGATGTTGCCGTGCAGGATGGGCGGATTAAAGCCGTGGGTAAAATCGAGCAAACCGCGCATCGGGAAATCGATGCAACTGGCAAGCTTGTGACACCGGGCTGGGTTGATATCCATACCCACTATGATGGCCAGGCGACTTGGGATCCTTTGCTAGCGCCGTCTAGTTGGCACGGTGTCACAACGGTTGTGATGGGTAACTGTGGGGTTGGGTTTGCGCCGGTTAAGCCAAAGGATCGAAACTTTTTGATCGAGCTGATGGAAGGCGTTGAGGACATTCCGGGTGCGGCATTGTCCGAAGGAATTAATTGGGAGTGGGAAAGCTTTCCTGAATATTTGGATGCACTTGAACGGTTTCCGAGAGCCATCGATGTGGCTACCCAAGTGCCCCATGGTGCCATTCGGGCTTATGTCATGGGGGAGCGTTGTAACACAGACTATGCGCCGACGGCTGAGGAGGTAAAGCAAATGGCTGACCTCGTTCGGGAGGGCGTTGCGGCGGGTGCTCTGGGCTTTTCGAGTTCTAAAACACTGCTGCACAAAGATATCCATGGCGATTACATGCCCGGAACCTTTTCGGGTCGTGACGAAATGCTGGCGCTTGGCCTGGGCATGAAGGGCCTTCCGAATGCGGTATTTGAATTGGTGTCGGATCATCTAGGGGACGATGATGAATGGGCCTGGGTTAAGGATTTTCAGGCGCAAACGGGTCTGGTCGTCACGCTCATCGCGACCACAGCGCCCGCCTACCAGAACAATAAGATGTATAACCTCGCGGAACAGGCAAGGCTAGAAGGGCATGAGATTCGACCCCAGGCCGCGGGTCGGCCAACTGGGGTGCTCCACGGTTTGCAATCAAGCTTTCATGCCTTTGTGGGTCATCCCACCTGGCGATCAGAGTTAGCGGGACTGGATCATGAAACGCTTCTAGCAACGCTGAAGTTGCCCAGTATGAAGGCAACGTTGTTGTCTGAAGAATCCGTGATTAAGTCGGGGCCTATGCAGGATCTGGATAGTTTGATGGCGATGGTTTTTCCTTTAGGGGACGAGCCAAATTATGAGCCGAGTTTCGATGAGAGTATTGCAGGCCTGGCAAAGGCTCAGGGCGAGTCGCCCCTATCGGTGATGTATGACTTGTTGGTGGCGAATGGTGGACTGGAATTGTTTTATCAACCGTTAGGGGGATACCAAAACTATTCGCTTGATGCGCAAAAGAAATTGCTCGAGCATCCCAATGTGTTGTTTGGTTTAAGCGATGGCGGCGCGCATTGCGGTGTGATTGCGGATGCCGGTATGCCAACGTTTATTATGACCCATTGGGGTCGAGACCGAACGCGGGGCGATCAGTTGAGCCTTGAGTTTATTGTTTCCGCGTTGACATCGAGTACCGCCGAAGCCTTTGGTATGTTTGATCGCGGTCGAATTCAGGTCGGTCTGATTGCCGATTTGAACATCATTGATTTTGAGCAATTGCGTTTATTTCGGCCGGAAGCCGTGTTTGACTTGCCGGCTGGGGGGCGACGCTTGGTACAACGTGCCAAGGGCTATGATTGGACCATCAAGGCGGGTGAAGTGATTTTTGAGCAGGGCGCGCATACCGGGGCCTTACCGGGGAAATTGGTTCGGCGAACCGATCAGGGGAAGGACGCCGCGTCAGCCTAAAGTCATTGTGACCGCGGCGACGCTCTCGGCTCGTTGGCAGCCCCGGGTTCACCTGCGCGATGGGCGCAAACTAAGCCTCTATGGCGATTGCCGGGCCTTGTTCGAGGAGGTTCTGTTACAACCGCCTTTTGGGTTTTGAGGCTTGTCTTCACATTCCTTGCCGTAACAGTCCGTGCTCGTTGACGGAATCGAGGGTCCTTAAACCAAAACCGAATCAATACCAGCGGGTGAACCCCGCGTTCCATCCGACGAAGTTACAACCTGGTTACACCAATGCCAATCACCCCATGCATCAAACAGCAGAGACCTCTCATGTTAAAGTTTATTTCAAACGCATTTATAACTGGTTTTGTCCTCATTGCTTTAGTCGGCTGTGGGGATTACCTGCCGTTGTCCGGCGGGGCTTTGACCGGCGAGCCGGTGGCCTTACCGGTAAGTTGGCGCAGCGTCGCGGCTGATGAGATCATACAACTGGAAACCCAGGGTGAGGGGCCTTACTCGGTCAATCTGTGGACGGTTTTGGTTGCGGATGATCTGCATGTGTTTGCGGGTGATAACCTTGCAACGTGGGTCGAACACATCGAACGCAATGCCTTGGTTCGGCTTCAGGCAGATAACTTTGTCTACGCATTAAAGGCAGAACGCATAACCGACCCCGACCATTTCGAACAATTTGCGCAAGCCTGGGCCGTAAAATATGGCAATCGTCCGCGCAATGAGCGCGTTGAGGAAACCTACTTGTTTCGATTAACGGGGCGATGATGCGACGCGATCCTGGCAAGGCGCTCGCGGCGAAGGCAAAGGTGCGGTCGTCGCGTGTCCAGCCTAAGTTGAGACGTTGATAGCGGGGAAGCTGTTGAGACTACGCTCGCGCTTTGTTCGACGCCGGCGCGTTCGGTCTACTGTGCCGCTTTAGACCCAATCGACTGTGCGGGGCATTCGATGGGGTTTCTACGCGTAAAAATTTGTTAGGCTTGAATCTGGGATTATCGGTTTTGCGGCTAACGGAGACCATTGGATGCGTCAGGAGGAGACTATGGGAATTGGTGTCGCATCAGCGTCCGCGCTTTGGGTCGGTAGTTATCAGCGACGAATGCCCGTGTCGCTTGATCGCATGTATGAAAATGCCTTGGACTGGGCGCATTTACCATTTTTGCATCACGGGTCTTTTGCGAGCATTGAGCTCCTGGATGCGGGGGATTGGGGTTGGCGAGCGACCTTGGTCTCGGCGCACCGAGGGGCGCAACCAGAAGCCTTTGTTGTGCAGCTCAGTCTTGATCGCAAGCACCGGCGCTGGATCTCCAGCACGCTTGAGGGACCGGGCGCGGGCAGCGAAATCTGGACCCACGTGTTTGAATACGGACCGAGGGATATCGCAATTCAAGCTGATTTTTTCGTCCCAGGCGTGGCCCTTGATCAAAAGGCACGGGTTGGCGCGGGTTATCAGCAATTGTATCAAGGCCTCTACGATGAGGACGAGGCCATGATGCTTGGCCGTCAAAACGCGCTTGATCAAGGTGCCGCTCAAAATTCTGTAGAGTCAGAGGCACTCGATCTCGGCCCATTTGAATCGGTCCAGAAAACGCAGGGCCTTGATTTTGATTTCAATGGCCAGCGTTGGCGGTTGGTCGCAGATCAGGATGAATTAATTGTTCATAGTCTCACCTGCCCGCATCAGCTCGGGAGTTTTGTTGGCGAAGCCGTGATCGATGGCACGATTACGTGCCCTTGGCACGGATATCGCTTCGATGTTCGCTCTGGCGATTGTTTGTCAGGACACCCGTGCAAACTACCCAAGGCGCCAAGGGTGATGGCCCGTGGGGGCAGGCTCATTGCGACCCAAGCCGCGCCGTAATCCGAGGTTGAAGATTATTGGTTCATTGAGCATTCTTGGATAGCGATTGGTTAGCCCCTGGTCTTGTTTAAGACGATGGAGTTTGGCGTCTTGGGCGCCTGTAAGCCTGTTTCAAATAGATTAGGCCGCGTGTGCTGAGCGGATCGTCTTTAAAATCGATTTCAAGGAAAACAATGCCAATAAGCCAGAGCATTCGCCCGCCTTGGGTTGATTGAGCGGGTGTTCAACGCCAAGGTTCAGTGGGCTGGATCCACGAGGTTTGGCGAAAAATTAAGTTTGTTCGCCGGCATCAGTGATTTGCGTCGAGTTTTATGGATGGCCTTGATGGACAAGATTCACAGGGTGCCGATGGTCGCGCAGGACATCCCTTGCGCCAGGCAAAGTTTCCTGGGCAAAATTGAGGTATCACTTGGCAGCGCGTCGAGTGTCGTTTCCAGAGCAAAAGGTAGAAGGCCATGAAAGACATGATGAAAGCGCTGACAGCACCAGCGGATCCGATGCTTGCGCCGGGTGCTGCAAGGGCGCCAGGACCATCCACCCAAGACCTGATTCAGTCCGAGCCTTCAAATGCGCAGGACCCAGCGCTTTCCGCATCAAGCTATGCATTTTTAGGGGATGAGGACCTACCGTTCGCACGCTACACCAGCCAGCAGTTTTACGATTTGGAAATGCGGCATCTTTGGCCAAAGGTTTGGCAGTGGGCGTGCCGAGAAGAGCACGTCGCCAAAGCGGGAGACTTTTATACCTATGATATCGGCCCTTATAGCGCGCTGGTGATTCGAGGTGAGGATGGCCAAATTCGCGCGTTTGTGAATGCCTGCCCGCATCGTGGTATGGCGTTAACCGATGCGGGAAGTTGTGGTCAGGGCAAGCAATTTATTCGGTGTCCGTTTCATGGCATGGCCTGGCATTTGGATGGTTCCTTGCGAGAGATCCCTTGCCGGTGGGACTTTCCCCATATTAAGGATGCAGAGTTTGGGCTTGATGAAATACCCTGTGGCACCTGGGCTGGGTTTGTGTTCATTAATTTCGACAAGGCGTGCAAGCCGCTCGAGGCGGATCTCGGCGTGTTGCCCGAGCATTTTAAAAACTGGGGTTTAGAAGATCGGTTTGTCGCGGTGCATACCGTCAAGACCTTACCCGGGAATTGGAAAATGTGTATGGAAGGCTTTTTAGAAGCCTTTCATGTGTTAGCGACCCACCCAGAGGCGATCCACACCGCGAGTTGGGCGAATACCCAGTACGATGTGTTTGGCCCGACGGTGACCCGGTTTTTACAGACGGTTGCAACGGGCAATCCGAATGAGACGCAAACCCAGGCCGAGATCTATCGGCTTTTGGGATACACGGATGACCTGCCCGATGGCGTGACCGCCCGTGAGCAACACGCCGTGCATCAACGAGTCGCACTGGGACTGCGTTTCTCAAGGGATCTTAGCGCCGTCAGTACGAGCATTATGATGGACTCCATTGAATATCACTTGTTCCCCAATGCGTGCTTTTTTCCGGGAATCCAGATACCACTGATTTATCGTTTTCGGCCGACAGCCCTCGGTACCTGCGTTCATGAGGTGTTACTGTTGCAGCCCGTCCCGGAAGGCAAGCCAAGGCCCTTGCCGGCGGAGCCGATTCATCTTGGGATGACCGATTCCTATACCCAGGTGCCCGATTTTCCACTGGCCAAAGTGTTAGATCAGGATACGGAAAATTTCTATCGGCAATGGGCGGGCATGAATGCGTCAATGAAGCCGGGCCAAACCCTTGCCAACTATCAAGAGGCGCGGATTCGAAATTTCCATAACACGCTGGATGATTATCTGGGTGAAGCGAACGCCGTACCTTTGGTTTTTAAATGAACAACTGAACAAAACAAGCCATTAAAAGGAACCCCTATGATCGTTGTGAATGCGGTAATTGAAAGTACAGCTGACAATATTGCCAATATGGCAGGTGCGATCGCTGCAATGGAAGCGGCGAGTCGACTAGAGGCGGGTTGCCATGACTACACCTTTTCAGTGGAGCTGAATAATCAGAATGTGCTTCGAATCACTGAGAAGTGGGAATCCATGGCGGCATTGGTAGAACACTTTGGCCAACCTCATATGGTGGCCTTTCAGGCTACCATGGCAGCTTACCCGCCGAAGTCGGTATCAGCTGCGTTCTATGATGCCAAAGAAGTCGCGGTGCCGGGGCGCTAAGTTAGCGACTTAAGTCCTCAAAGCTTCCGGGGCCGATAGGGTTGCTGTGCTTTGGGTATCAAGACCGGTGCAGCGCAACAAACCTTCCTGGCTCCAAGATCTGAGCCGTGGCTCTGACCTCAGTGACGGGCTTTAAAGGAAGGTTTTGGGGTTTTAAAGGAGGGTTTTGGACTTTCGTTTAATCGAACTGCTTTTCACCTTTGGCGAAGATCAAATAAAACACCATGCCAAACAGCGTGACCCCAGCGGTTACTTGGAACACTAAGTCCCAGGACCCGGTGTGTTGCAAGATAAGACCCGTGACCGCAACGCCGACAATGCCGGGAATGGTCCCGACCGTATTGGTGATGCCCATTAACGTGCCGGCGTGCCGAGGGCCAATGTCCATATGATTGACGTTAAAGCCGCCAATGCCCGCCGCGCCAAACATTTTCCCAAGGCAGAGAATTCCGATCGCTGAGTAAACATCATCGACGAGGGTGATCAGCAGTAAGCAGGTCGCTAAACCGCCAAAGGCGATGGTCTGCATGAGTTTTCGCACAAAGGTCACATTTATCCCGCTGGTAATCATTCTGTCGGCGATATTGCCGGCGATGTTGAGGCATAAAAAAGAGGTGATGTGGGGCAGCATCGCAACCAATCCTACTGCGGCGAACGGTACACCGAGGCCCTCGTTCACGTACTTTGGCAACCAAGACAGAATCACATACAGGGTCCAATTGTTACAGAAGTGCGCCACCATAATCGCCCAGACCGCGGGACTCTTTAAAAAGGTCCTGATCGATGGGCTGGCAACGCTTGATTCACGATAACGGGCGTTGTCGGTAATGAATTTTAGTTCTTCTGCACCGATGTGTGGGTGATCGGCTGGTCGGGTCGTCACTAAGAATTGCCAGGCTGCAAACCAAAGTACGCCAACCAGACCGAACAGGTAAAAAGCCCACTCCCAACCCAAAGTCGTTACGATGATGGGGGTGAGCACGAGCGCAAACACGGTGCCAATGGGGATGCCACTCGCATTGAAGGCGATTGCCTTGGCGGTTTCCCCAGCTGGAAACCAACGCGTAACGAGGCTGTACACCGATGGAAAGGTCACGGCTTCACCCAGGCCCATGCCAATCCGAGAGAGGTAGAGCATCATCAACCCGCCCATGGCAGCCCAAGGGGTAATGAGGGTAAACAAAGACCAAATTAAGACGCCAACGCCGAGAATCAGTTTCCCGCCGAAGCGGTCCGCCAATCGACCGCCGCCAATCTGCATCATCAAGTAGCCAATGTAAAACGAACTGAGCACATAGCCTTGGGTTTCAACGCTCCAACCAAAGTCTTTAGCCATGGGGATGATGGCAACCGAGATATTGACCCGATCGATGTAGCAGACAAAGGTTGCTGCAAAGCACATGAAAATAACGGAGTACCGACTTTTCCAAAAAGACTCAGTGGGTTGGCTTGAATCGGACATGGGATGTGGCCTTTAAAAGGTGCTCTATCCACTATGACTCGAACCTTGGTTGTGGTGCAAATATCGAATACGTCGATTATTGAGCCGTTTGTGAACCAAGGTGTTATATATTAATATAACACCAGCACACCAAAGGAGCCTGCTCACGTGAAAAAATCCGTCTTCCTGTTTATAACGCTGCTGATCAGCGGCGTCGCAATGGCCCAAAATGAGGCGTGTAACTTTGCCACGGCGATAGACGTGCTGATTTCACCTGATGTACTGACCGTGACCCACGCCTCTGGAACGGTTGTTCGGTTTGAGGGGGCACAGCTGCAAATTGACGGGACGCCGCGAGCGTTGAACGCGATGCAACAAGCGGCCAGTTTAGGATTGGATCGAACTGTCCGAGCGGTCATCCCAGAGCTTTCGCTCATTACCACTGATTCCGCATCGGTTGCCATGGAAGCGGTCGGTCTGGCAGCAGACGCTTTATTGGCGCTCGACCCGGATGAAACAGCACAGTTGATGCAACCGTTGTCTGAGTTGTTTAGCGAAATTCAATCGAGCATCACCGCGACTTACTTCAATTCTTCAGCGATCAACGCAGAGCTTAAAACGAATTTTGAGCAAACGGTTGAATCAACGGTTGCCGTTCTCAAAAAGGCGCATGGGGCCGCGCTCTTGGCGAAGGTTTTAAGCGGTGAACTCAGCGGCGAGGAACTTCAAGCCCGAATGAAGGGATTGCGTGGCGCGATCGATGCGCGGGTTGCACCAAAAACGTTGGCCCTGGAGCGTCGTGCAAAAACGCTTTGTCATCAATTTAAAGCGCTCAAAGCATTTGATCGGCAGCTTCGGTCTGTTTCGGGCTACCCGAATGAAGGGATGATTAACGACGCGTAACGAATCTTTTGAGGTTTTAAAAAGAAGATCGTTCACACCGTCGATGACCTGGTAGGTCTTCGCCTAGCGACGCCTTCACTGGCAGCGGCTGGCGAATTTCAAGTGCTGAGCCAGCGTTGCCTGATCCGATTTGCTAGGGGTGTTTTGGGCTGATCGCGCAAGGCTCAAGGTTTGACCTAAGGCCCGAATTTAGCTGAGGGCCAAGAGCAAGAAAATGATGGCACCTGCAGCACTGGTCAAAAGGGTATTCTGCCTGAGCCCCTTGGCGGTCAATCCCAACCACAAGCCGGAGATCACAATAAACAAAAGCCCAACGGCCATCACTTTCTGAAAAGTCTTAAACAACGTTGGCCCGTGCCCCTTATGAAGTTCAACGATGGTTTTGATCCAGTCTGGTCTGACTTCGGTCACCGAGAGCCCCGCCTCATTGCGGGTAATCTCAAAGCCGGTGCGAGAGGTAGGCCGCGTGATGAGGGTTTTACCGCTCGTTTTTAGGTATTCAAAATCAGTGGGTTGACCCAATTGCCTGAGCAGGTCCGAGACTTCGGCCTTGAGATCGGTGGCGCCTTCATCAAACACAATGGTTTCTGGCACCGCTAGGGCGACGCGCTCGGTGGTGCCTTTGCTGCCAATAAGGTAGAGGCCGCCTGATAAGGCAACCATAAGCAGAATGGGCGCAAAAAATGCGGCCACAAATAAGTGAAGTTTTATGACGGTCGCGCGCATCGTGCTAGCCTTTGTACTCATCTCGAATTTGCGCATTATCCAACACCTATGCCGACTTGGACAGGGGCTAGGCAAAAGTCCTGCGGTTCATCTGCTTTGCTGGTGGGGCGCAGAACAGGTGATCCCGATTTATAGCGGGGTTGGTTTTTCCAATCAGCACCAGAAAAGCGACTCGTTATGAGTCTTCTGATCGAGGGTTTGGTAATCGAGTGCTGAGCGAAGGATGCCTGAGCCATAAATTGTTGCGCGCCTAGGAACGTTAAACTGAGGATTCAATCATCGCCGCGAAGCCAATACCCGATAGCGGCGCAGTATATTTCAGCCAAAAAGGATGGTCCGTGAATATTGATCGCTATTTTCCGGCTGCTCGTCGTAGCAAGACTATGATTCGGCGGTTTAAGGCGTTAGCGTAAGGTCCATAAAAAAAATAATAGTCGGGGAGATTGCGTGTGACATTTTTTCGCGGAATTTTGATTGTGCTGATGGTTTGGTTGTTGGTGTCAGCCTGCCTAGCACCTTTTGGTTACTTTTTATCGCTGCCCTTTGGCTTTGAACAGATCGAGTTGATGGGTCATCAGTTGCGGCTAATGGCCATTCGGTCCGCCACTTTCTTGACGCTCAGTTATTTTATTTTCAATTACCTAAGGCATCGTAGGCCGTTATCCTCGGTGGAGCCGCTTCTGGTCTTCAACAATTTCCTGATCGCGGTTGCTGCGATCACAATGAGATTGGGCACGAGTACCTGGCAAGATTGGGTGGCCGTCGCGATCTTGTGCTTATTGGTGCCCATCCTGTTTGTCGAGCACCAAAAGGAATCAAAAACAATTTTTGTGAGCGACTGGTAAATCTCCCGATACCCAAACATAAGATGGAGAAGTCGCGCGACGGTCTTTAAAGTGCTGAGCGCACCTGTTCTTCACGCACTTCAATGAACGATCTGCCGCCACATCGCGATTTATTGTCTGAGAAACGCGGTCCCTGGGCTTACTTTCGCGAGAACCTGGTTTAGGCGGGCCGTGACCGGAGGTTGGAATGCATCAGTAGGTTAGGGCTAGAGTCCGAACGGTTGTCCGTCAGTCTGAATCAATTTGTCATCAAGGCCAGGGCATTTGAACGGCGAAACACCCGTAAAAGGCCCCCAGCCCCATGATTTCAAAGCGGAACCTATGGTATTATCTGCGGCCTCTATTGAGTGACTCCCTGAGCATTAGGCAAAACCATGTCCGTTAACACAGATGATCTTCGAATCGATTCCATTACAGAATTACTAGAACCCGATGCGCTGATTCGTGAGATCCCACCTACTGAGCGCGCCCAGCGCACTGTGAATGATGCGCGCGAGTCTATCCACAATATTTTGAGTGGCTCGGATGATCGGTTGCTCGCGGTTGTCGGGCCCTGTTCGATTCATGACACCAAAGCAGCACTCGACTATGCCGCGCGGCTCAAGGCGACAGCGGATACCGTGCAGTCTGAGATTTGCGTCGTGATGCGGGTCTACTTTGAAAAGCCTAGGACCATCGTGGGCTGGAAGGGCCTGATCAATGATCCGTATCTGGACAATACCTTCCAGATCAATGAAGGATTAAAGCTCGCCCGGGGTTTGTTGTCTGAGTTAGCAGACATGGGCCTGGCAGCTGGAACAGAGTACCTCGACCTGATTAGCCCCCAATATTTGGCGGACCTCGTGTCTTGGGGCGCGATTGGCGCGAGAACAACGGAAAGCCAAACTCATCGAGAGCTGGCCTCTGGTTTGTCATGCCCCGTCGGCTTTAAAAATGCGACCGATGGTGACGTACAGGTTGCTGTGGACGCCATCCGGTCGGCCTCTAATCCGCATCATTTCTTGTCGGTGAGCAAACAAGGCCGCTCGGCCATTTTCCAAACCAGGGGCAATGAAGACTGCCATATTATTTTAAGGGGTGGTAAACACGCGAACTACGATATGTTCTCCGTTCAGGATGCGGCTGACATGTTGCACAAGGCTGGGCTGCAGGCGCGCATCATGATTGATGCCAGTCACGCCAACAGTCGAAAGATTCCGGCCCGGCAAATCGATGTCGTTACGGATATCGCAACGCAAGTTGCCCGAGGCAATCAAGCGATCATTGGGTTGATGATCGAGTCTAATATCGAAGCAGGTCGCCAAGATGTTGTGGACAAGGCGACCTTGAAATATGGCCAAAGCATTACCGATCCCTGCATTGCTTGGGAAGATACCGAGACG
>TARA_B110000091_G_scaffold214602_1_pt1 | contig 35047 bp, 30 predicted proteins | sample TARA_B110000091 | Tara Oceans TARA_B110000091 (sample SAMEA4397278) | marine metagenome | biome: Polar Biome; feature: [DCM] deep chlorophyll maximum layer (ENVO:01000326); material: water (ENVO:00002006), including particulate matter (ENVO:01000060) such as... | depth 35 m
TTAAAGTTTTCCCAATAAAAAAGCCCGTCATTCAATGAATGACGGGCTTTAAATTTATAGTAAGTTAATTACTTTACTTCAACTAATTCTACAACAAAAATTAATGCTGCAAAAGGAGGTATATCTTGACCCGCACCTCTTTCACCATATCCTAATTCAAAAGGAATGTAAAATTTAAATTTAGCACCTGGAGACATTAATTGTAAACCTTCTGTCCAACCTGGAATAACTTTGTTTAATGGGAATTCAGATGGCTCACCTCTTTTGTATGAAGAATCAAAAACATTACCATTCAATAAAGACCCTTCGTAATGCGCTAATACAGTGCTTGTGTCAGTTGGTTTTGCACCAGACCCTTCAGTAATAATTTCATATTGTAATCCTGAAGCAGTAGTGATGATTCCTTCTTTTTCACCGTTTTCCGCTAAGAAGACTCTTCCTTCTTTTGATTGGATATTTGAAACGAATTCAGAATAAACTTTAATAGAATCTTTAGAAGGCATTGTTTCGTTTGTCCAGAAATCTAACATTCCTTCTTCAAATTTTGAAGAATTCATATGATTTGCAAGAGGAGAGGTTTTAATATCAGAGAAGAATAATTTTGAGAAAATATTCTGAACCTTTACTAGATCTACACCAGCAACAGTTTTGAAGTTTTCTGTTCTACCAGCAATTTCTCTTAATTCTGTAACCGAGATCTTTGGATTAAAGTCACCCAATCCATTTGCCCTATAATCTGCAAATGATTTAATTAAATCATCAGGGTTTATGAATGTTAATTGTTGTTGCTTTATTTGACTTGCAAATGATACACCGTGCACAAATGATACAACATCTAAATCAGCTGTAGTGTTTTCTAACATATTATTTGATTTAGAATCAGTTACTTCGTTAGATACAACATCTTCGTTGTTTTCTTCAATATTTGATTCTTCAGTAGCGTCTCCACAACTAGCTAAACCGATTGACAATGCGATGATTGGTAAAAATTTAATTTTCATTACAGTAGATTTTTTCTTTTTAATATTGTTTCGGTAAGTCTTCTGTCTCCTTCTTTTTTAAATACAGAAAACGGTAAAAATATGAATTGAGCTTTACTCATTGTTAATACATACCCATCTTTAATTTTATAAGCACTTTTAAAGCTTTTCCATTCAACTGGCATTCCATGCTTTGCATCAATTTTTAAGAGGAATTGCTTTCCATCAATTTCATAGTTCATTTTGTAAAAAAACATTTTCCCCATTTCATGTTGAGTAAAACCTGCAAATTGAATCATCCAAAAACCGATGTAAAGTGCAGGTACTAATAACCCAACTAAAAAAAGTGTCCAAAACCAACTTGTAAAGATGAAACTCAAAATTAAAAGAACAGCACAAGGAACCCCGTAAAGCCATTCCTTCTTTACTAAAGCCTTAGTAGCAATTGCGATATACTTTTTCTTTTGTAATTCGTATCTCTTGGTTGTAACTTTCATTAGCTAAAAATTTATGGCGCAAAGATAACCATTCAATTGAGAAGATTTGTTAATAGTTCTTAAAGTTTTTAACGCTCAAACAATTAATAATCGTAACACACAAAAAAATCTGCTTAATTACCTTTTATTTTTCTTGTTTTACAAATTTTAAATGTGCTTTTGTAGTGTAGCCAGTATTTGTATTATTAAAGCTAATATCTAAAGGTTTGATAATCAAAAACAGCTTTCTCCAATAAACCATCCGTTAAAACTTTGATGTATTTTATTTGAGCATTTATTCTCTCATTGTCTCTAAAGTTCAGCAAAAACAAAGAGCTTTCTCCTAATTTAAATAATGTGTTTTCAGCAAGATATAGTTCCTTGTAAGCGTTTAAATTTTGCATTTGGAGTTCTATTTGATTGTCAAAACTTTCCCAGTTATTTAAACTTTTTTCAATTTCAAACTTCGTTTTTTCAATCTTTAAACTCGTTTTTGCTTCTAAGTCTTTTAGTTTATAGTTACTGATTTGTAGTTCACCTCTTTCTTTTCTTAGGAATAGAGGTAAAGAGACTTTTGCACCCCATTTGTAATTATCTATATCATAATTATTAAAGTTAATGTCCCGGATTTCCGGACTCAGGCTGTTGTATTTTAATTGAACAGTAGGCTTTAGATTTTCTCTTTTTAACTTTAAATCAATTCTAGCAATTTTTAAATTGTTTTGAATGAAAAGAATTTCTGGATGAGTAGAAGCCCAGTTGTCAATTTGAGTAGACATTTCTTTTTGAGGTTGCGGAAAAATAATTCCCTCATAAATAGCAGGATTTAATCCATCAATTTTTAAAGGAATAGTGCCATCATGCCATAGATAAACCTCTAATGATCTTTGCTTGTTTTGTAAAAAAAGGCTGCTTTTTTCTAGGCTTAGTTTTCTTTCTTGTAAAGTAATATAACTCTTTAAAGTATCAACAAATGGTTTATCTCCAAGTTCAGCTGAAGTTTTGATGTTTTTAAACCTTTCTTCAGCAACAGTTAACGCGTTTTTATAAATCAATTGGTTATTGTAAGCTTTAAACCAATTCCAGTAGTTTACACTTGCTTCCAGCATTAATTGATTAATTACTAGTTTTTGCTCTAAAATTGAGTTTTCAGAAATTAATTTTGCTTCTTTTAAAACAGCTCTTCTTTGATCAATAAAAAGTCCTTTTCCTAAATTAACACTCCCTCCTAAATTCCATAGGCCATTATTGGGTGTATTGTTTTCTGGATTCAAATAAAGTCCTCTAGTATTTTCATAACCTCCTTGAAGGTTTATCCCATACCAAGTAGGTATTTTAAACCCAGCATCTAATGTTGTAAAGTAATCTTTGTTTTTATATCTTTTTTGAGTTAAATCACTACTTAACCTAGGATCAAAATTACCTCTTGCTTTTAATAGTTCCCCGTCCCCAATTTTAACTTTATACGAAGCTGATAATGATAAGGGATGGTGGTTAGCGACTTTACTCAAAAACTGCTCAAAAGCCAAAACAGAATCTTGTCCTACGCCTATTTGAGAAACGAGTATTAATAATATGATTGAAATATTTTTCATCATTTTTTATTCTTTAATTCTTTTTGTTCAGCTGTAGAATAAAAGTCAGGAGGAAAGCCATTAATATTTCTCCAAAGTTCATAAAAGATGGATACATCATTTAATAAGATCATAGAAGAAGCTCCTGCGCCTACTCTTAAAGCTTTAGGCCAACCATACTTTGTGGTGTCTGGTGCAATTAAAACTCTATACTTTCCATTTGAACTGATAAACTGATCAATCGCATATATTTTACCATCGTATGTTCCATGACTTGCGTTTGGCCATCCAGAAAAAACAATTGCAGGCCAACCATCAAATTGAATTCTAACATTTTCATTTTTACTCACCAATGGCAAATCAATAGGGTCGATATAGGTTTCTACTGCCATTTGATATTCGTTAGGCATCATCGTTAAAATTTGTTGTCCTGCTTTAATTGTTTCTCCAATACCATTTACTTTGGTTTTTGTAATGTATCCATTTATCGGAGCGGTTATAAAATAAAAACCATTTCTAATTTGATAATTTACATATTGGTTTTCAAGCTTAATTAAGCTGTTCTCTGTATCTAACTTTTGTGAAACAGTAGAAAGCATATTCGATTGTAACCCATTTAAGTCTAAGTTGAATTTAGATTTAATTTGTTCAATTTCAATCCTTGAATTTATCATGTTGTTTTGAGCCGTTAGCCACTTATTTTTAAAGGCTAAAAATTTAGCTTTTACCTTTTGTTGGTTGAGCTTTTTCTTTTCAAAATCAGTTAATGACTTTAACCCACTTTTATAAAGACTGTCAATACGTTTTAATTGGACAATTGCTATTTCATTATCCGTACCTGCTGCGATATATGCATTACTATCTATCTGGACCTTTAGTGCAGCTTGAATTAATTTATTTGAAGCTTGGTTTAGCTTCTGGCTTAACTGATTATTAAGTGATGATATTTGTTGCTCTTGAACACTTATTTTACTCCTGTAGGTTTGTACACTTTGTTTTTTAAATTTAATCTGTTCTTTTGTCCTTTTTAATAAATCGGTATCGAAGTATTTGTCCATAATTTCTGAAATTTGTAAAATAGTGTCACCAACTTTTACATAATCACCTTCTTTAGTAAACCATTTCTCGATTCTTCCTCCGATAATAGAATTGATAGTTTGAGGTTTTTGATTTGGTTTTAAAACTGAAACATAGCCATTCGAACGGATGTTTTGCGTCCATGGAAGTAATAGTGTTACAAATCCACTAATTAAAATGGCGTAAATCCCACGTCGAATAACTTTACTTGATATTTTAGCTTCTACCATTTCAACAGTAGAGTAGCGCTTTTCAAGTATTTTTTTAGAAATCTTATTATTAGAAATATTTAACATCGTTATCTAATTTAATTCATGAATAGTGGAGTTTTCAATCAAAATAGTTTTGTCAACTATATTTTTAACAAATGGATCTCTAGATATTATAACCAGTGTCCATGGGTTATCTTTTTTCACTAAAAAATTAAATATATTTTTCCTTTCTGTATCAGATAGAGAGGTGAATAAATCTTTAATTAATAAGAGTTTAGGTTTGTCCGCTATACTTCTTGCGAGAATTAATTTTTCGATTATTCCTTTCGAAAATTGTTTTCCTTCTGGCTTAACTTGAGTGTCAAAACCCAAAGGAAGAGATTGAGCAAAGGAAGTTAATCCAACACAATTAAAAGCCCATTGAACATTTTCGAAGGTAGCTTTTTCTCTACCCATCGTTATGTTTTCTAATAAAGTTCCTTCAAAGAGTAATTCATCCATTAAACAATCACCAATCGTCGATCTCAATAAGTAGGGGTTGATGTTTCCAAATGGAATCTTATTAATTGATAAACTCCCGGACTCAATTTTATATAATCCAGATAAAAGATATAGCAGTGTTGTTTTACCAGATTCTCCGTCTCCTTTAACAAGTATTGAACTTCCTGCTTCGATGTTTAATGAAGCATTTTTTAAAATGTATTTTGCATTACCGGGATATTTAAAATAAACATGCTGCATTTCAATATCAAGTCCTTTTTCCTTCATAATTGTGCAAATATTCATTCCTTCATCTGGTTCTAATTCCAAATCAGTAACCTGTCCAACTTTTTCCAAAGAAGTAAGGATGTCATAAATACTCTCTAAGCTTAAAATAATCTTCTCAACCGAGCCAATTACTAAAAGAATTATAATCTCCGCAGCAACGAATTGCCCAATATTCATTTTTTGATCAATAACAAGGATAGATCCTACTATTAGAAGTCCAGAAGCTACCAAAACTTTGAAAACAATTAAGAGAATATATTGGAATTTTAAAACTTTAAAATGTTCTTCTCTAGCATCAACATATTCTCTTGTTCCTTCATTTGTACGCTCCATAGGTAGTTTAGTAACCCCAGCAAGTTTAAATGTAATTGCAGTTCTTGCTAACTCTTCTAACCACGATGCCATATTATATTTGCTTTTTGATTCGAGTAAACTTGTTTCTAAACCTCTTTGTGCAGTTAGTTTGAAAATGGAATAAACTAATACCACAAGAATTAAACTAAAAACAATGAAGAAGGGGTGATAGAGTGAGAGAAGGAGTAAACCGAAAATTGTTTGAATTGAGGCACTGGAAAAATCGATTAAAACTTTTGATAGACCTTTTTGAATTGAAATAATATCAAAAAATCGATTCATTAATTCAGGAGCGTACTTATTATATAATTCCTCTAGTTTAATTCTAGGAATTCGATATGTGAATTCAAAAGCGGCTCTAGTAAAAATTTTTTGTTGAAGGTGCTCGGTGATTTTTAATTGAAAAACTTGTAAAACTCCAGTAATTGCAACACCAAGTATTACAAAAAAAACAAGGATAACCCATGAAGTACTAAACTGACCACCTTGAATTAAGTTAATTATTGCTTGTATGCCTATCGGTAGAGATAGGTTTACTAAACCATAAAAAACCGCGTATACGTATACATTCCTAATTTCTTTTTCATCTGGCTTAATAAGTAAAAAGAACCTTTTTAAAGGAGATAGTTTTTTTTCAGTGTCCATTATTGTATTTCCTTTAGTGCTAGTTTTTGGTAAAATGTTGTAATCGAATCTTCATTATCTACAACATCGGTTAGGCTTGGTAAGTGTTGGGCGAAATATCGTTGATGATGAGCACCTTCTATAATTGTAGAGACGAGCATATGAGGATATTTATATGTGCTATTAATTGAGATAATTATTTCAGAAACCATTTGAACAACTTCTTTATATTTTTTAAAAAATCCCAAGGAGTTGTCATGATCAACTTTTTTGTTTAAATAAATTTTTGATGCTTCTGCAATTACGATTCTATTTAGTTTTACTTCATTAATTTCAGCAAAATTAGAGTCTTCCTTTATTTCTTCTGTTAAAATTTTAACTACCCTTTTTAGTTGTTCTTTTGAATCGTCAATATTGGTAATGCTAAGAATCATTCTATATTCTTGCCAACCCCAATACCAAAGGATTAAATAAGAAAGTAAATGATGTTTACTTTCGAAATATCTATAAATTGATGCCTCTGTTGAAGAAATTCCTTTGGATAGTTTTTTAAAGGTAAAATCCTCAAAACCTAATTCATCTATTAAGTCAATACTCCCTTTTACAATATTTCGTCCTAATTCACTGGAGTTTGGGTCCTTAATAAAGACCATTTCACATATGTTAAGGGTTATTTTATTTTGAAATCTATTCATGGTTGTTTGTTATTAATGCAATTATAATAGTAACACTATCGAATAAGAAAGTTTAACTAATAAATTTTATATATGTTATGATTGGTAATTACTTATTTTTGCGATGATGGAACATCATTATTTCGCTTTAAATAAACCTCAAAAGGTCATCTCTCAATTCATTCGTTTTCAAAAAGGAAAAAAAAGAATGCTGGGAGATTTATACGATTTTCCAGAAGGAACGATGGCAGTAGGTAGGCTGGATGAAAATTCGGAAGGTTTGCTACTATTAACCACCAACGGAAAGGAAAGCAATCGTATTTCAACTGGAGGAATTGAAAAAGAATATTACGCGCAAGTTGATGGCGATATTTCCGAAGCTTCAATCCAACAAATGAAGGAAGGCGTGGAGATCGGAATAAAAGGAGTTCGCTATATGACGAAATCTTGTGAGGTAAGAAAGTTAACCGAAGACCCAGGTTTTGACCCACCAGTAAAAAAAATAAGAGGTGAACATCACGGACCAACATCTTGGGTTTCAATCATTATAAAGGAAGGGAAATTCCGACAAGTAAGAAAAATGACTGGTGCTGTTGGTAATGGTACTTTACGTTTAGTACGAGTTAGAATAGGTGATATTAAGTTAGGTAGCTTGAAATCTGGCGAAGTAAAAGTGTTGGATTTGTTTAAAACTTAATTTTTTTTAGTAAAAGTGTGTCTTTTTGAATTGTACGCATTATGATAATGGTTTTTGTAACCACTGACATAATATACAAATTGATTAACCGCCTGTACCAAGGCGGTTTTTTTATGCCTTATTTTCCCTTCGCTAGTCGCTTTTCATTGTAGGCTTTTATATATTTGTAGTCCTAAAATTTGAGCAAATGAGTTTAGCTAAAACATATGATCCGTCAATAGTAGAAGAGAAATGGTACGACTACTGGCTGAAGAACGATTTATTCAGCAGTAAACCCGATGATAGAGAGGCTTATACAATTGTAATTCCTCCACCAAATGTTACAGGGCAATTACACTTAGGACATACACTAAACAATACTTTGCAAGATGCTTTAATAAGAAAGGCAAGATTGGAAGGTAAAAATGCTTGTTGGGTTCCCGGAACTGATCATGCATCGATTGCTACCGAAAACAAAGTTTTAGAGTTATTAGCTGAACAAGGAATTAAAAAGGAAGATCTTACGAGAGAAGAGTTTTTAAAGCACGCTTGGGATTGGACTGATAAATATGGAGGAATCATTTTAAAGCAATTAAGAAAATTAGGTGCTTCATGTGATTGGGATCGTACAGCGTTCACAATGGACGAAAAATTACATGATTCCGTAATTAAGACTTTTGTTGATCTTCATAAAAAAGGATACATCTACCGTGGTGCAAGAATGGTTAACTGGGACCCAATGCGTCAAACAGCATTATCGGATGAAGAAGTTTACCATACTGAAGAGAATTCAAGATTATTCCATATTAAATATCAAATTGCAGGATCAGATGAGTTTTTAACCATCGCAACAACACGCCCTGAAACATTACTAGGAGATACGGCAATTTGTTTGAATCCAAATGATGAAAGATATACGCACTTAAAAGGAGCCAAGGCAATTGTTCCTTTAGTGAATAGAGAAATCCCAGTTATTTTTGATGAGTATGTTGATATGGAATTTGGAACTGGAGCTTTAAAAGTAACTCCAGCCCATGATATTAACGATTACAATTTAGGAGCTAAACATGGTTTAGAATCTATTGAGATTTTAAATGATAACGGTACTTTAAATGAGAACGCTGAATTATATGTTGGTGTAGACCGTTTTGAAGCAAGAAAAAAAATCGTAAAAGATCTTGAAGCAAAAGGTCAAATGGATAAGATTGAAGATATCCGAAATAAGGTGGCTCGTTCAGAAAGAAGTAAGGTTGTTATTGAACCTAAACTTTCTACTCAGTGGTTTTGTAAAATGGAGGATATTGCTAAGCCGGCATTGGATCAGGTTTTAGATAATACAATTGAGTTTTTCCCTAAGAATGCTGTAAATACTTACAAGCATTGGTTAGAGAATATTAACGATTGGTGTATTTCTCGTCAGTTATGGTGGGGACAACAAATTCCTGCTTATTTCTACGGAAAAGGTCAAAACGATTTCGTTGTTGCTGAATCAATTGAAGAGGCTTTAACACTAGCGCAAGAAGCAACAGGTAAAACGGATTTAACTGCGGCTGATTTAAGACAAGAAACTGATGTAGTTGATACTTGGTTTTCATCTTGGTTATGGCCAATGTCTGTATTTAATGGAATATTAGAGCCAGAAAACGAAGAAATTAATTACTACTATCCAACGAACGTTGTTGTTACCGGACAGGATATTATTTTCTTCTGGATTGCAAGAATGATTATGGCTGGTTTAGAATATAAAGATCAGTACCCATTTAAAGATGTTTACTTCACAGGATTAGTTCGTGATGAAAAACGTCAAAAGATGAGTAAGAGTTTGGGGAATTCTCCAGACTTGTTTGAAACGTTTGAAAAATACTCGGCAGATGGAGTACGATTGGGGGTTTTATTATGTGCTCCTGCTGGAAATGATTTATTATATAAGCACGAATTAAGCGAGCAAGGAAGAAACTTTGCAAACAAGGTTTGGAATGCTTTGCGATTAGTTGATGGATGGGTTGTAGACGAAAATTTAAAACAACCAGAGCTATTACCTGCAATTAAATGGTTTAACGCTAAGTTAAGATCATCAATTGCAAAAGTAGATGAATCATATAGTAAGTACCGTTTGTCGGAAGCGGCAATGGAATTATACAAATTAGTTTGGGATGATTTCTGTTCGTGGTATTTAGAGATGATTAAACCAGGATTTGAGCAACCTATTTCTCGTGAAATTTATGACGCTACAATGAACTTCTTCGAAGAAATAACAGTTTTGTTACATCCAATGATGCCGTTTATTACGGAAGAGGTTTGGCAAACAGTTAAGGAAAGAAAAGACGGTGAAAGTATTATGACTAGTACTTGGCCTAAAGCTGATGGTCAGGATAAAGATTTAATTGCTTTTGGAGAAAAAATGCAAGGTTTAGTTTCTGGAATAAGAAACATAAGAAGTTCTATTGGAATGAGTCCAAAAGAATCTGTTGAGGTATTTATCGCTTCAAAAGATAAAGGGTATGAAGAGAATGCAGGTTTAATCAAAAAGCTAGCGAATATTTCAAATCTATCTTATACAACTGAAACTGTTTCTGGCGCGAAGTCATTTATTATTGGAACTGATGAGATTTTTGTTCCTGTACCAATTGATGTAGAGAAAGAAAAAGAGGAAATGCACGCAGAATTAAAACGTCAAAAAGGATTTTTAATTGGAGTGGCTAAAAAGTTAGGAAACGAACGCTTCGTCGCCAATGCACCTGAAGCGGTTGTGTCATCGGAAAAGAAAAAGCAAGCTGATGCTGAAGCAAGAATTGTGATTTTAGAAAAATCGTTAGCTGAATTAGGATAAAATAAATATTGATAGAATAAGAAAGGCTCGGAGACGAGCTTTTTTTTGTGCTAAAAAGTCTTGTTAAAAAAGGAGTATAGGCATAGTCGTGTAGCATATATTACAAAACCTATTAACGTTGATATTATAACCAATTCAATTAAATCTTATTTTTACTGTAAATACTTACGTTTTGAGAAAAAATAATTTCCCCTTTCATTTAAAGTTTAAGCATACATTTAAGTTGTCATCTGCTGAAAGGATGGGTACAGATAATCTTTATTTATATCTAGAAAACGAAGGCGCTGAAGGTTGGGGAGAAGCCGTTTTTCCTCCATATTTACATGAAAATAATGAAACATCTCAAGCTTTATTAAAAGAAGTATATTGGGTTATTGAGTTACAAGAAACCTTTTTCGACTTGTTATCTCGAAATGCTTTAGTATTAAAAAAAAATCCTGCTTTTGCATGTGCAGTTCAGGTATGCTTAATGAATTGGTATGCGAGTAAAACAAGTCAGACTTTAGAAGGTTTGTTAATGCTTAAAAAGGCTGATAAGCCAACTTCCTACACCATTGGTATTTGTTCTAATGCTGAAATTACAGCGCGAATAAACGAATCACCCGAAGCTACTTATTTTAAACTTAAAGTAAACCAAGCTGAAATTGAACGAATAGTTTCGCATTATACATCTCAAACGAATAAGCCATTTGTTGTAGATGCTAACCAAGGCTTTACTTCAAAAGAAAAGGCGCAAGAATGGGCTAATAAATTATATGCAATGGGAGTTCAGTATTTTGAACAACCTTTTGACAAAGAAGATTTTTCTTCTCATGCTTGGTTGAAATCTGTTACTCAAATTCCCATTATAGCAGATGAATCTTTTCAGAAAGTCGAGGATTTGGATGAGGTAGAGCAAGCTTTTGACGGGATTAATGTGAAAATTATTAAAAGTGGGGGTTTACTTGAAGCTCGTGCTGCACTTTATAAAGCAAAAGCTAAAAAGCTAACAACAATTCTAGGTTGCATGTCAGGCTCAACAGTTTCTATTAATGCGGCATCGGCATTATCATCACTTGCTGATTTCGTTGATTTAGACGGAAAATTCTTAATTAAAAATGATCCTTTTCAAACAGGAGAGTATAAAGATTGGTTGTAGCTAAATTAGAAATCAACCGTTTACAACTCATATTTTTCATTTACCATAATGATTATCTAAATTAAGATTTCTCATCGTATTTTTGTTTGATGACAAGATTTGCTTTTTTTCTTACGATTCTTACCATAATTGGGTTTTTGTTTGATTTATATTTTTACAACGGAACCAAAAGTGTATTCAATTCGGGGAAATATTCAAATTATTTTAGAAACGGTTACTGGAGTGTTAGTATCGCTTATTACATCTATGCGGTTATTACTATAATAACAATGTTTGCTGGATTTGAAGCCTCAAGGTTTACGAAAATGTTAGGGCAAAGTTTATTCTTTCTGTTATTTCTCCCAAAAGTTTTAGCATCCTCTTTTTTAATTTTAGATGATTTAATAAGATTGATTCGTTGGTGTTTCCAATTAATTTTTAAAAATCCTGAAGCGGAGGATGTTGCTAAAGAAATTGGTGTAAGTAGGTTGCGGTTTTTACAAGTATCAGCATTAGGGTCATTTGGTGTTTTGCTGTCTTCCTTAACTTATGGAGTCGTAAAAGGAGGTTATAACTACACTGTACGCAAGCAAAAAATAAGGATTCCAAATTTACCAAAAGAGTTTGTTGGAATGAAAATAGGACAAATATCAGATTTACATGTTGGTAGTTTTTTGAGTTTAGAACCTATGAAAGAGGCTGTTAAACTTATAAATGATCAGGATATCGAAATGTTATTTTTCACAGGAGATTTGGTAAACGATCGTGCAGAAGAAGCTGTTGATTTTATTGATGTTTTTAAAGGTATTAAACACAAAGTATACAGTGTGATGGGAAATCATGATTACCCTGAATATTTTTATGATAGACAAGATTTAAAATCAAGACAACATAATTTTGATTTAATGAAAGAGGTTCAACATAAAATGGACTTCGAATTATTATTAAACGAAAACAGAGTCATTGAAAGAAACGGAAAGAAGCTGGCCATTTTAGGAATTGAAAATTGGGGTGGGAGTTTTTCAAAGTACGGCGATTTGGCTAAAGCGTATAAAGGTGTTGAAGATGCTGATGTTAAATTGTTACTCTCGCATGATCCAAGTCATTGGGATTTACAAGTAAGAAAAGAATATGCGGATATTGATGTGATGTTCGCGGGACACACCCATGGAATGCAATTTGGTATCGAGGCTTTTGGAATTAAGTTCAGCCCTGTACAATGGAAATATAAACAATGGGCAGGATTGTACGAAGAAGGAAATCAAAAAATTTACGTTAACAGAGGTTTAGGTTTTGTAGGTTACCCAGGACGAGTAGGGATAAGCCCAGAGATTACTGTATTTGAATTAACAGCTTAAACCTGCGTTTTGATTATTTATTGGTTGTGTATTCTTGTTTAAATCATCTTAGTTATAATCGTTTTTTCTTGTGTTTTTTAATTTGATTAGGTAAGATTGTAGGGAATTAGAAACATCTATTATGTGTAAGCAATAGAGTACGCTTTTTTTAATTTTTGTAAATTTAATTTTAGAGCCTAAATATTCAATTTCACAAGGAAAAAATTTTTGAAAGCCAAAATTTCATACGCCAAACATTCCATTCAAATGATATGCCGACTAGTGAATTAAAGCATTGTGAGTGTTTTTTTATTAAAATCTCTATCTTTTAAATTATATTTTAACCAAGAGGCTAACCTAATTAGCTTTAAAGTTCTACAGAAAATCATAATCAAAGTTTATATTATTTTTGTAATTGTTTATATTTCTCTTTTGGTGGCAAATAAGCGTGGTGTGTGTACCTATATTTGGCCTTTAATTGAACATGTAGGCTTGATGTTTAAGGTTTAATAAGAGTTGTTTTAGTTGATTTACAGATAGTTGTAATAAATATTAGAAGAATTAATATTTAGAATTGTTAAAATCAAATCAATTGTATAAATTTGTAACTCTGTTTTTATAAATAGTTCTTTTTTTGGTGGAATGGGTGAGTGGCTTAAACCACCAGTTTGCTAAACTGACGTACGGAGAAATTTGTACCGGGGGTTCGAATCCCTCTTCCACCACGCTTCTAAGATCCTCATGATTAACTTCATGGGGATTTTTGTTATTAGGAGTTTTTATTTCTTTTAATTTTCCTTACAGTCTCAAGAAAGAGGCTTTATAAGTGTTTAAATTATTCAGATGAAACTAAGACTTTATTGTATATTTCAGCGGTAAACCTTTAGTTTCTTAGTTTAACTAAACTGCTTGGATAGTAATGATTTATATTTTTTCTTAGTACAGAATTGTCTCTAATTTTTATTATCCGTATCAAGACCGAAAAAACGGAGTATGCACTTAGTAAGCCTAAGACTTTGAATATATTTCACCAAGAAAAAATGCAGAACAGTAAAGCCAAATCAGGAGTTGAAATAAACAAACATGAATTATTTTTATAGTTCAAAATTAACAACAAAAAACGCTCTTTTTTTTATTGAATTTTCCATACATAAACCTCTAGCTATAATTATTATAATCATTATCTTTGTTTTGCAAATTTAATTGGAATTGAAATGAAAGTTTTAAAGTTTGGAGGCACTTCTGTTGGCTCTGCAGTGAGAATGAGGGGTGTTGCAGATATTGTTGTAAACGATGAACCTAAGATTGTTGTTTTATCAGCTATGTCTGGTACTACAAATAGTTTAGTTGCAATTGGTCATAAATTGTACGCGGACGATAAGGACGGAGCTAAACAGCTAATTTCTGAGTTAGAGGCTAAATATTACGATACTGTAAAGGAATTGTATAAAGCAGACGAATTTCAAGTAGAAGCGAATGCTGTTATTAAAGAGCATTTTGATTTTATGAAGTCTTTTGCGGTTAATGTATTTAACCTATTTCAAGAAAGAGCATTATTAGCTCAAGGAGAATTATTAAGTACAAAGATGTTTCACCTTTTCTTAAAAGAAAATGGAACTGAAAGTGCTTTGTTACCTGCTTTAGATTTCATGAGAATTAATCGTGATGAAGAGCCTGATATGGATTATATCCGTGAGCATGCTGCTAAAGAGTTAGCGAAAAGAGAAGGGATTAAATTATTCATTACTCAAGGTTTCATCTGTAGAAATTCATTCGGTGAAATAGACAATCTTAAAAGAGGTGGTTCTGATTATACAGCGTCAATTGTTGGAAATGCAGTAAATGCATCAGAAATCCAAATTTGGACTGATATTGATGGTATGCATAATAATGATCCAAGAGTTGTTGATAAAACTATGCCAATTGCGAAATTATCATTTGATGAGGCTGCTGAGTTAGCATATTTTGGAGCAAAAATTTTGCATCCACAATCTATTCGCCCAGCTGCTCAATTGAGTATTCCAGTGAAGTTGTTAAATACAATGGACCCTGCAGCAAAAGGAACTACAATTTCTGAAGAGACTGATTATTCTGGTGGTATGATCAAGGCTATTGCTGCTAAAGATGGTATTACTGCAATTAAGATTAAATCGGCTAGAATGTTATTGGCTTATGGGTTCTTAAGAAGCGTATTTGAAGTTTTTGAGAGATTTAAAACTCCAATTGATATGATTACCACTTCTGAAGTAGCTGTATCTTTAACAATTGATGATACAAAGCATTTAAAAGATATCACAACTGAATTAGAAGCATTTGGAATTGTTGAAATAGATGAAGATCAAGCAATTGTTTGTGTCGTAGGTGCTATGGTAAGCGAAACTGAAGGTGCTGCAGTTAAGTTATTTGAAAGTTTAAAAGAAGTTCCTGTAAGAATGATTTCTTACGGGGGAAGTAAGCATAATATTTCTGTTTTAATTGACGCTAAATATAAACAGAAAGCGCTTCAGTCACTAAACGATGGGTTATTTACTTTTGAATAAATAAAAATTTAAAATTTAAAGTAAAGTCCCGCTCCTCAGCGGGATTTTGCATATTATAAAATAAGTATAGTCATGAACAATTCAACTATTCTACAAAAATTTCAATCCTTACCAACACCATTTTATTATTATGATATGGAATTGTTGGAAAACACAATAGATACAGCTAAAAGTGAAGCTGATAAATATGGTTTTCATTTACATTATGCTGTAAAGGCAAATTTTAATGAGCCTGTTTTAAAAATGTTAGCTCAAAAAGGATTTGGTGCCGATTGTGTAAGTGGGAGAGAAGTACAAACATCTGTTAAGGCAGGATTTGACGCTAATGCTGTTGTATTTGCTGGAGTTGGTAAAAGTGATGTTGAAATTGACGCAGCATTGGATTTAGATATTTTCTGTTTTAACTGTGAAAGTTTAATGGAGATTGAAGTAATTAATGAGTTGGCAGCTGCCAAAGGTAAAACGGCTCAAATTGCTTTAAGAATTAATCCTAATGTAAATGCAAATACACATAAATATATCACTACAGGTTTGGCTGAAAACAAATTTGGAATAAACATGTGGGAGTTGGATAGTGTTTTAGAAACATTAAACAAATGTCCGAATATCGAATTAATTGGATTGCATTTTCATATTGGTTCTCAAATTACAGATTTGAGTTCTTTTAAAAATTTAGCGACAAAAATTAATACGATTCAAGAATGGTTTTTCTCACGTCAAATAATGGTTAAAGTGATTAACGCAGGTGGAGGACTAGGAATTGATTATCACAATCCAGATGGTCAAATTCCAGATTTTGCTGAGTACTTTAAAATATTTAATGACTTTTTGGAATTGCGTCCAGGCCAGGAAGTTCATTTTGAATTAGGAAGATCATTAGTAACTCAATGTGGCTCGTTAATTTCGAGAGCTTTGTATATTAAAAATGGAATTAAAAAGAATTTCGCAATACTTGATGCAGGTATGACTGAACTTATTCGTCCCGCTTTGTATAGTGCTCATCATGAAATTGCAAATCTTACCTCTACTTCACAAACAATTATAAAATATGATGTTGTAGGACCCATTTGCGAGAGTACAGATTGTTTTGCGAAAGATTTGGAATTATCAGAAACGTCAAGAGGAGATATTTTTCAAATCAAATCTGCTGGTGGTTACGGAGAAGTAATGGCATCGGATTACAATCTAAAAACATTATATCCTGCGTTGTATTCGACTGAAATTGTATAATTAATAAATACCATAGTATTTAAAGCCTGTACTGTTAAAGTGCAGGCTTTTTTATGCTTGAAACTTAATTAGAGTATTTTGATAACACTCTGTTCGCAAGAATCATAGTATGCCTTTGCGTTCCAGGTCTGCTTAATAAAAGATTTCACCTTATTAAATTCTTTCTCCATTACATCAGCATCCATTAATAGTCCCATAACTGTTCCTGTATGACCAACAAATACACCCATTTTATTCTCTTCTGCAAATTCAATTATCTTTTCAAAATTAGGCTTTGGTAAAGCTGTTTGATTGATTTTTGAACTCATTGTAATCGCTTTGAAAATGAGTTGATAGTTGTTTAAAACTGATCCGTTTTGAAAGTGTTCAAGTATTTCATTAAATGAAACATAATCGGCAGAGGTGTAATTAAATTTTTGAAATATTTCTTTTGGATCAATAATAGTCGAACTATCTGAATCAAAATATATAATACCAAATGGTTTAGGGATTAAATTAAAAACTTTTTCCCCAGTAAGAGGATTGAAAATTAAATCAATCTCATTATCTAAAACAGGATCTGTAGGTAGTATTTTTGCGCAAATTTCATACAAAATCTTCTTGTCAAAAGTGGTGTTGTGAAATTTGTTTAATGCGAGCAATACACTTAATATGTTTGTGGATCCATCTGATAAACCTTTGCCAACAGGGATGTTAGAATGTTGAACGATTTTCACGGAAGTCATATGTTCGTACACATAATCCTTTACGATTGAAATATTTAAAACTTCATCTCTAGTTATTGTTGATAAGTCGATTCCGTTTACAAGCTTTTGATAAATGTAGAGCGCTGGGAAAACGTTTTCGGGAATTGAGAATTCGGGATGGTTGTCGAATTGGTATATAAAGGTTTTTGTACAGAATATTGTTGATGTAATTCCTGGGATAATGAAATTTTCAGTAGGAGTCAGCTTCCCTTGAACGAGTTGTCCAATCTTTGCATATACACAACTTCTTGCAATTCCCTTCTCCGTCATATTCCTCCTCCTAAGTGTTTGTTAGCAATTGTCCTTCAATAAATTTAAGGAATAATGAGGTGCCTGTCAATTTTTACGCGTTTTTTTATGAATTTTTTCAGAGGTTTTATCACTGTTAGTAACTCCTGAAAAGTGTTTTGTTTTAATGTGTAAGGTGGATAATTGAATAATTAACTTTATCAGGAAATATTTTGAAAAAAGGTTGATTAATGTTTAGTTACAATAGTAAAATTTGGTGGCGTTTTTTATTTAAGCCTAGTGGTTTCTTTTTTGAAGGGATGATTTGGAGTATTCTTGTTTATGGAATCTTTACAAGTGGATTAACATTACTTTATTTGTTTTTCCCCATTAAAGCTTTCGACATTCCAACTACGTTTCATACCGTATTAGGGTTGGTAATTGGTTTGCTGTTGGTTTTCCGAACGAATACAGCCTATGACCGTTGGTGGGAAGGCAGGAAGCAGTTGGGTATGTTAGTGAATACATGCCGACATTTTACAATGAAGTCTCAAACTTATTTATATGATAATCAAATGATTGATTTGATTAAGGTTTACCCTTATATTTTAAAAGATCATTTAAGAGCACAGGATTACTTAGAGTTAAAATCTAAATCTGCAGGTTGGTTATTTGATGGCTTGCAAAAATCAAAACATAAGCCCAATTATATTTTAATGCAGTTAAGTAAAAAAGTCGCAATCGCTTTTAAAGATAAAACGATATCGGGTGAACAACTTATTATATTGGAAAATGAAATTGAAAAACTATCCAATATACAAGGAGCTTGCGAGCGAATAAGATTTACGCCAATTCCGTTTGGTTACTCGGTTCACTTAAAGCGAATATTGCTAATTTATTTAATTACACTGCCTTTTAGTTTTGTGAAAGCATTAGAGTGGTGGAGTATACCTTTAATGATGATGGTGTTTTTCACAATGATTGGAATTGAATTAATTGGGGAAGAGATCGAGGACCCATTTGGGACTGACATTAATGATTTACCAATTGATGATCTTCAGAATAAAATTGAAGATAATATTGATGAAATACAAAATGATTTTTAAGGTGAAAAAGCTTTTATTGCCTCTGTTGGCTTTAGTATTGATGGGATGTGAAGGGAATCCATCTACCAGTATTAAGAACACTAAACATGTGGAAGTTATAAATCCAATGACTCAGAAATTATTGGGTGATTGGCAATCAGATTATCTTTTAAAAGATGGCGATGAAGTTCCTAGTGGACAAGCGTCTGTACTTTCATTTAAAAGAGAAGCTTTGTTTGAGATCTTAGGAATGGAACAAGGAGGTGAATGGAAGGTAAATGAAGATACACTAAAGATAACCACGCAAACCACTGATGAGTTTTTAATTGTCGAATTAAGTGACACTGTTTTACATACTAAAGGAATTGGAACGGACACAACGGATTACTTTTTCAAAAGGGTGATGAAATAAATTATAGGATCTTTATGAATCAACCACTTGCAGAAAGATTACGTCCTAATTCACTAACCGAATATCTTGGTCAGTCTCATTTAATTGGGAGTGAAGGACCTATTCGAAAAGCGATTGAGGGTGATTTATTACCAAGTATGATTTTTTGGGGACCGCCAGGAGTTGGTAAAACCACTTTAGCCAATGTGATTTCAAACTCTCTAGATCGACCTTTTTATACGTTAAGTGCTATAAGCTCTGGTGTCAAAGAGGTGAGGGAAATTATTAAAAAAGCGGAGACGAACGGTTTATTCAATGGTGGGCAATCGCCTGTTTTGTTTATAGATGAAATTCATCGATTTAGTAAATCTCAACAGGACTCTTTATTAGGAGCAGTTGAAAAAGGAGTTGTTACATTAATTGGCGCAACTACTGAGAACCCTTCTTTTGAAGTGATATCAGCTTTACTATCTCGTTGTCAGGTATATATTCTCGAGCATCATTCTAAAGAAGAATTAGAAGGATTATTGCAGAGAGCAATGAAGGATGATATTGTTTTAAATAAAAAGACAATTGAGTTAAAAGAAACGGAAGCTTTACTAAAGTTAAGCGGAGGTGATGCACGTAAGTTGTTAAATAATTTCGAATTAGTTGTTAATTCCTTAGGAGGAGATAAGGTGGTTATTACTAATGATGCTGTTCAGAGACTTGTACAAAAGAATTTAGCGATTTACGATAAATCGGGTGAGCAACATTACGATATTGTATCTGCTTTTATAAAATCGATAAGAGGGAGTGATCCTAATGCTGCTGTTTATTACTTAGCGAGAATGATAGAAGGGGGAGAAGACCCTAAATTTATAGCTCGCCGTTTATTAATATCAGCAAGTGAAGATATCGGGTTGGCGAACCCAACAGCTTTAATCATGGCGAATCAATGTTTTGATGCAGTTCAGAATATTGGCTATCCAGAATGTAGAATCATATTATCTCAAACAACTATTTATTTAGCTACTTCGGGGAAAAGTAACAGCGCTTATGAGGCAATTAATAAAGCGCAATCATTAGTTAAACAAACTGGAAATTTACCAATCCCTTTGCATTTACGAAATGCTCCTACGAAACTAATGAAGGAATTGAATTACGGTAAAGATTATGGTTATTCTCACTCTGGAGAAGGTAATTTTATCAATCAGGAATTCTTTCCTGAGGAAATTAAGGGAACTCAATTATATACACCAGGAAATAACAATCGAGAAAATTCGATTAAGGATTGGTTGATGAACTTATGGAAAGGGAAGTATTAATTTATGCTTTTGTTGCAAGCAGATATCAGATATTGTCTTTTGATGAAATAGTATTGGGGAAGAATTGATTAGCCTAGGGGCGAAATGTTTTTTGCGCGCCTACAAACTCGAAATAAAATATTATTTATTCAGTAATTTCATGAACAGAATTTTCTTCGTCTAGTCCATTTAAATCTTTGGGTTTACCAAATAGATAAGTTTTGTTTTCTTTATTTTGCAAAAGGCGTAAAATATTCTTTTGATGCGTTAGGATAATTAAGAAAGCAACTATTGAGGAAAACATAATAAGTGATAAAACCTCCGTTTTGAAAACCAAAGCAATAAACAAAGGAAAAGCAATTCCAGCAACCATCGACCCAAGTGAAACGTATTTTGTAACGGTAAGTATCAGAATGAAAATGGCTAAGCTACAAAGTGCAGCTTGTGGATGAACTGCTAGCACAATTCCTAAAAGTGTAGCAATCCCTTTTCCGCCTCTAAATCCAGCGAAAACTGGGAAGATATGCCCAACTACTGCACAAAACCCAAATGCTAATTTTAAATTCGTGTATGGGACTACGTCTGAAGGAAACGCTTCGTATTGAGATTGAAACCAAACTAAGTTTACAGCAATGGCCCCTTTGGTAATATCTAACAATAATACGGGGATTCCTGCTTTTTTACCCAGAACCCTAAACGTATTCGTAGCTCCTGCGTTTCCACTTCCGTGCTCTCTAACATCAATTCCATGAAAAACCTTACCAATCCATACGGCAGACGGAACAGAACCTATAATGTAGGCTACGAACAATAAAGCTATAATAGTAATGCTCATAAACGCGTTAATCTTATCTAAAAGTAATAAATCCAAAGGTTCAATTCAATTAATTAAAACAGAAATATTTAACAATTAAATCAATAATGATTTAATTGGAACCTGACTACTCTCTATGGTTAACCTTAAATGATAAGTCATATCTATGTATTAGACCATTTTTACTATCTTACGATGTGCTCAAAAAGGTCTTAATATTAATGTTGCTTTTTTGTTCGTTTTGTGATGTTATTTTCGCACAAGATGTCCATTTTACGCAATGGATGCATGCTCCGCATACATATTCACCGTCTTCAATTGGAGATTTTGATGGAGAGTATAGGTTTCACGGGAATTACCGAAATCAATGGTCTTCAGTTACTGTTCCGTTTGTTACGTTCGCTTCGATGGCAGAGTCGAATATTGGTTTTAAAAACATTAAAAATATTGCTTTCTCTGGAGGTATAATATATGATGTAACTGGTGATTCGAAATTTTCAACAACGCATATAAATTTAGGTAGTGGTTATAAACTGCCTTTTATACCGGATTCTTTGGGGAATATAAGATTAGGTATTCAGCCTACAATTACTCAAAAAAAAATAGATTTAGACGCGCTTAGGTTTGATAATCAATACAATGGGTTCTTTTATGATGGAAACTTGTCGAGTGGTGAAGTATTGCCAAGATTGTCAAGATGGTACTTCGATTTTGCTGTTGGAATTCAATACGATTTACAACTCACTGAAAGCTTGAAGTTGAGAACCGCCATTGCTGGGTATAATTTACTTTCTCCAAAACAAAGTTTTTTTAACAACAATAATATTCGATTAGATCGTCGTTTGAGTTGGCAAATAGATGGTGAGTATAAATTAAACGAAAAGATTTTATTAAAACCAGGAGTTCAGATTTCAAAACAAGGAGATTATTATGCTGTGAATTTTGGATCGTTAGTTCGTTATGATATGAGTAAATCCGAATATTTTAAACAAGCATTTTTTGCTGGGGTTTATTTTAGAACAGTTGATTCAGGTGACTTAATAGTTGGGATGGATTATGATAGATGGAAAGTAGGCTTAAGTTATGATATTAATTATTCAGGGCTTGTTCCTGCATCCAATTACCGAGGAGGTATTGAATTAGCTGTTATTTATATTATTCCTGTACCAAATAGAAGACCTAAATATAAAGTTTGCCCAGATTATTAATGAGAATTCTAATTGTAGCCATATTGTTTTTCGTCAATTTCTTAGCATTTAGCCAGGCTAAAGTATGGGTGAAATTTGGGGATGAAGCTTTAGAGGAAGGAGATAACTACGCTGCGTCAAAATTTTATTTAAAAGCATTTGCTGAAGACTCTACTTATGAAGCTTTACTTTATAAATTAGGCTTATCGTTTAAAGGATACCATAATGATAAAAAAGCGTTGTTATATTTTAAGAGAATTGAGGCATCTCCTGAACTAAAACTGATGCATCCAACTTATCAATTTCACATAGCTGAGATTTATAAAAATATTGGAGATTATGATAAATCAGTATCCTTCTTTAAAAAGTATACTCGAACTAGTGGTGTAAATACACGCTCTTTTGAGTATTTAAAGGCTAAAAATGAATTAAAAAATAACGATAAAGTACAATTGTTATTAAAGGATACCGTAGATGTTGAAATTCAAAACTTAGGGCTTGGGATAAATACTGGTGCTGCTGAATATTATCCTGTCTGGTTGTCTGATTCGACGATTCTCTATAGTGCTTTAAGAACAAACAATATTTCAAATGAAGGTGTTGTTGAAGATGAAAACTATCTTATTAGGATTTATACTGGAATTTTAAAAGATTCTATTTGGCAATCCGATGAAGTTATTGATTTAAAGAAAGGGACGATTAATAAATCATACACTGATGGGTGTATTGATAACAAAGAGATAGGCGCATTTTACTTCTCAAAAGAAAATTCAGAAGGAAATTATCAAATTGTAAAAACCAAATTTACAGCGATAAAAGGGAAGTCACAATCGGGTACTCAATTGAAAATGGATTCGATTGTCTCAGTGGTTTTTTCGTTCGACGATTATCTTTATAACTATAGAAACCCATTTGTTATTAACGTGAGTAATAAAAAGTATATGCTTTTCTCATCCGATCGAAAAGGAGGGAGAGGGCAGATGGATTTGTGGTACTCGGAATTTAAAAGAGGCGTTTGGAGTACTCCTAAAAACTTAGGGAATAAAGTGAATTCTCCTGGTAACGAAGTTGGTCCAAATTATAATTTAAAAACATTTAAATTTCATTTCGCATCCGATTGGCATTATAACTTAGGTGGTTTTGACTTGTTTGAAGCAATTGGCGTTTGGAAAAGACCAACTTCAATAATAAACAAAGGAATTCCATTAAATTCAAAAGCTAACGATTTATATTATGCTCCTAGAGGTTTTTTAAAAGGAATGTTTACATCTGCTAGAGCTGGAACAACAACAGATAAAGATGCAGTTTGTTGTAACGACTTATATAGTTATGCTTATCCAATTCCTCAACCACCTAAAATCGACACAATTATTTTGGCTTCGAAAGAAGAGGTATTGTTGCGATTACAAAAAATGGTAGAAGAGTACCACGTTACATTGTACTTTCATAACGATCGGCCAAACCCTGATAATTGGGATACGATTACACCATTAACTTATTTGGAATCTTATGAAAGTTATTTGGACAGTATGCCCACTTATTATGGTGAAAATACACTTGGATTGCATGGTGAAGATTCTGTGAAAGGGTATAATCATATTCAGGACTTCTTTGACGATTATGTACATAAAGGTGTTGAAGACTTGAGGGTGTTTTTAGATGAGTTAATTAAAGAGTTGGATTCTGGTTCAAAAATTCAGCTATCCGTTAAAGGATACGCATCCCCATTGGCCAAATCCAATTATAATGTAAACTTAACCTTAAGAAGAATTAACAGTTTAGAAAACTATCTTGAGCGACACCCAAGTGGTCGTTTTAACAATTACTTAAACGGAACGGCAAAAAATGGTGGGGTTTTGAAAATCATCAAAATTCCTTTTGGTGAAAACAGATCGGATACTGTTGTAAGTGACGATTATTATAATACTAAGCATTCTGTTTATAGCAAGGGGGCTAGTTTGGAACGGAAAATTGAGATTATTAATTTGACGCTTATTGAGAATTTAGCTCCAAAAATGAAGTATGAAATTAGTTTGGATTCAGCAATTACGACTTATGATTTAGGAGTGCTAGATACAAATGAATTCTCTTGGCGGTTTAACTTAGTAAATAGCTCAGATCGCTTAATTAAAATTGTAGGAATTGATCCTGGATGCCATTGTTTAAAGCCGAAAAGAAAAACATGGGAAATAGAGCCTAAGGAGATAGAACCTTTAGATATAGATTTTGATTTAAAAGGTTATTCAGGGAAGTTAGGGCGTAAAATAGTATTAACCTTAGCTGATGGTAGAAAAAGGATTTTGATACTTTATATGGAGTTGAAATTATAGATTGATAAGATGTTTTTTGAATTGCTTACCAGTAATTCAAAAAATGAAGAATTTATGAATATATTTGCGTCCATTAAAACCAATATTGATTATGGCAAACGGAATTTTAAAAGGTAAAAAAGGAATAATTTTCGGAGCATTAGACGAAAACTCAATCGCATGGAAAGTTGCTGTTCAAGCTGCTGCTGAAGGTGCCGAATTTGTTTTAACTAACGCACCAATTGCTTTAAGAATGGGCGCTATTAATAAATTAGCTGAGGAAACTGGAGCTAAAATTATTCCTGCTGATGCTACTTCAAATGATGATTTGGAAAAACTATTTACCGAAAGTGTTGAGATTTTGGGAGGTAAAGTTGATTTTGTTCTTCATTCAATTGGAATGTCTCCAAACGTTCGTAAGAAAAAGCATTATACAGATTTAAACTACGATTTTTATCATAAAACATTAGATATATCAGCTATATCTTTTCATAGAATGTTAGCTACGGCTAAGAAATTAGATGCAATTAACGAGTGGGGATCTGTTGTTGGATTATCATATATCGCCTCTCAAAGAACTTTTCCAGATTACTCGGATATGGCTGAAGCTAAGTCTGTTTTAGAGTCTATCGCACGTAGTTTCGGTTACCACTACGGAAACGCTAAGAAAGTAAGAGTTAATACAATTTCTCAGTCGCCAACTATGACAACTGCAGGAAAGGGGATTAAAGGATTTAATGGTTTCTTTAACTATGCAAATGAGATGTCTCCTTTAGGAAACGCTCCTGCTGAAGATTGTGCAAATTACGTATTATCATTATTCTCTGATTATACAAGATTTGTAACAATGCAAAACCTTTTCCATGATGGAGGATTCTCTAACACTGGAGTAAGTCAAGTTGTAATGGATAAGTTTGAAGATTAAGAAATTACTCTTTTCAATAATATTAAAGGCTCAAATCGTTTACGGTTTGAGCCTTTTTCTTTTGTGGAATGTTCGCTGTTAAAAGTTGAGGTTGGTTTTTAATAAAACCAAGTAAGGTCGCAACTGATTGTGTTTGCAGTAAGTAAATATTGTAGTTTGATTCCTAGCTTAAGCCCTTGGTATTATAATGCATAGGAGCCTGTATGAAGATTTTTTAGCGCTATCAAAAATAAATATAAGCTATAGCTGCCAACGTAGAATACCCAATTACTATTAAGCCCAATGGAATTAAAGTCCATTTTAATTTGCTCCGAGTCGGCTTATCAGTTCTCCAATACAATAGGATTGAAACTATTAATAGGGGAAATGCAAGCAGAATCATGAATGGGTTGTGATGAGCAATCGTAACAATAACAATTAAAACTTGGATAGTTTTAATTAGTGTTTTATTTGAAATCCTTTTCATGAAATTTTTTACAATATTAGGTTGAGTTCATTTACCCAATCATAATATGAGCATCCGGATATTTATATCTGTTCGTTTTAACCTTCTTACTTAGTGCCATTATCAGCATCAAAGTTCCAAGTCTTCCAATAAACATAGAAATACTAAGGATAATTAATCCAAGATCAGAAAACTCTTGTGTAACGCCCATTGATAACCCAACAGTAGAAAATGCACTAAATTCTTCAAAAACTAACTCAAGAATTTTTATTTTTCCATTTGCTAAAGCAGCACCTTCAGTAATCGTTAAAAGGAAAATCCAAATAAATAGGTTTAACAGAGTGAAAAGTAAGACTGCGTATGCTTTAATTAGTAAATCGTTGGCGATGTTTTTATTGTACAACTCTGCGTTTTTCTTACCTCTTATGGTAGTATATACAGATACAATAAGGAGCGTGAATGTGCTTGTTTTAATACCACCCGCCGTAGAACTAGAAGAACCTCCAATAAACATTAATACAAGCATTAATATAATTACAGGAATGGCTAAAGTCCCAGTCTCAATAGAGGCAAAACCTGCCGTACGATTAACAATTTGGAAACCTGCAGAAATGAATCGCTCGAAGAAGTTCTCCGCACCAAATAAGCCCGTGTTCCATTCAAGTAAAAGGAATACAATGATACCGAATATTAATAAATGAGTATTACTAACCAATCCAACTCTAGAGCCAATATCTAGTTTTTTCCAGGGTTTCATCATACGTTCTCGTAAGTCTTTGATGTTTAAAACATCTATGATAGTTACAAACCCTAAAGCTCCTAAAAATATTAAAACGCCCATTATGCTTAGCACAGGGTAACATTGTGCAACTGCTGGGTTTGTTATTCCGCCTTCATAAAGTGAAATACCCGCGTTATTAAAGGCACTTACGGAGTGAAATATAGAATAGAATATTCGATCAGAAACTAATGCGATTTCAGATGTTTCGGGTAGTAGGAAAAATAAACAGACAGATCCTACCAGTTCAATTAATGTAGAGATAATGAATATTTTTGTAAAAAGTCCTTGCGCACTCTGATAGTTAGATTTGTTTACGATGTCTTCAATGATATCATGTTGCTTAACGCCAATTCCAAACCGTGAGAAAACAGCCATAAAAATACCAAAAGCAACGATGTTTAAACCTCCAAGTTTTATTAAAAACATTAATACTAACTGACCTTGAAAGGTGAAGAACGTACCTGTTTCTTCAACCATTAATCCAGTTACACAAGTCGCACTTGCGGAAGTAAAAACGGCATCAATAAAGTCCCAATCTGAATCTACTGAAGCATTTGTCATTTCGGGAAGCATTAGCATTCCCGCTCCTCCAAATATGATTCCTGCGAAGATTAGGATGAAAAGTATTGCAGGATTTAAACGAATCTTAGATAAGTTTATATTAATTTTCCCAACTTCGAAATAGGCTAAAATTAACAGGTAACTCTGCATAAATATTACATACCAGTCTTGCGGATTATTTGATCCAAGCGATTCAAAAAAACCTTGTAGTAGATTGGAATCGAAAAAATAGAATCCAGTTGCATCAATTGTAAGCAGTAGGAGTAGTACAAATTCGTGCCATGAATTTTTAAAAAAATCTTTAACGTCAAAAGAGTAAAGAATTCGAACAACATAACTTAAAACGTAATAACCGAATAAGCCTTTGAAATAGGAAACTAACTTTTCGTTTTCAGCATCATTGTGTTGGAAACCATAATAGTAAACCATTAAGCCCAAAGCGAAAAATCCAATTATTACACTTATGAATCTTAAAGAACGAAGAGTGACATTTTTGTTGTTGTATAAAAACAACTTAGTTCTTTCTTCTATGTTTCGGAGAATTCCCATTATGCTTATGTTCTTTTAAGAAACTCTGTTTTGAGCCTTTCTTTATTGATAGGAACAACTCCTACTTCTTCACAAACAAGTCCTCCAGCCAAATTGGATAATGTAACTAATTCTTTTCCTCTAACACCTTGGCTAAATGCAAGAGCAGCAGTAGAAATCACAGTGTCACCTGCGCCAGATACATCAGAAATATTTCTAATTTCAGCAGGGATATGCGATTGTATTTTGGGGTTGTATAACATAACGCCGTGTTCAGACAGCGTTACCATTACATTTTCGATATTATTGGCTTTACTAAACTTTTCAGCATGTTCCATCAATGATTTAATATCTCCTTTTTCAATATCTTCCTTTAATCCAGAAGTGAACTCTTTAAAGTTTGGTTTGAATAAAGTAGTTCCTTGATAATTTTGAAAATTATCTTTTTTAGGATCAACACAACTTGGGATGTTTTTTTCATTTAGCAAATGAACAATTGCTTGAATGTTATCAGCGTTTAACAATCCTTTGTCGTAATCTTCAAAAATTACAACATCGATTTTTTTTGTACTAATTATGTTTTTTACACGATTTATCAAATCTTTAGAATCCAATTCTGAAATTGGCTCTAAAACTTCTTCATCAACTCTTAACATGTGATGACTAGAACTTATAATTCTTGTTTTACAAGTTGTTAATCGTTCGTCACTTTGAATAATTCCTTCAGCGGATAAATCTTGATTTTCTAGAACTTCATTAAATACTTTTCCTTTTACGTCGTTTCCAATGATGCCACAAAGAATAGGAGTAGCTCCTAATGCTTGAATGTTTAATGCTACGTTTGCAGCACCTCCTAATCTGTTTTCGCGTTTTTTTGCTTCAAAAACGGGAACAGGAGCTTCAGGTGAAATTCTATTGACGTTTCCCCATATATAGGCGTCAACCATTACGTCACCAATTATTAAACAATTTAAATTGTTAAAACCGTCGAAAATTTCGTTGACTTCTGAATTTGTCATAAAGATTAAATCTTGCGACAAATTTAATTATAAATAACCTAAATCCAGTTGGATTAAGGGTTCAATTAATCCACAATAGAGGAATTAAGAGTTTTTAATCGAAAGATTTTTAAGATAGATTATAGCACTTGGCCCCTCGTTAAAAAGTAAGTCTAAAATACTTAGGTTTCCTTGGAATCCATGTTTCTCTTCAAATACTTGAATATACCTAGTGCAATCAACTAAGCATTCTTTTTTAGGATGTAAGATTAATCTTAAATCGTTTTCTTGATATGGAAGGAATTCTTCTGTCAAGGAGTGGTTGCAATCTATTTGTAAGCAGTGCTTAATAATTTCAAGAGCCTTTAAATTAAGATCCTTTAGGTATTTAAATTCCTCAAGAAAAAGTGGAGCTAAAATATCTTCATAATAATAAAAGAAGGGTGAATTTTTATAAGCACTTGTTATGGACCTCCAGTGGTGGTTTTGCCAATTGTCGTGATAAGCAATTTTTATTTTATCCATTCCTGTTTTTTCGCGTCCTTTTAAAACTAAAGGAACCGTTAACCTTAAGGTTCCGTTTGCTCCATAAATTTCACATCGGTTTCGGTAGCTTTGTTTTACAAAATGCTCTTTAGCTTCATATTGAATGGTTTCATTTTGAGCTAAAAAAGTATATTCCTCAACAGGACCAAAATAGGAGAGAGGTAGTATCATTGTTAAGCTTTTTTTTCAGTTTTTAATCCTTTTTTCTTCTTCCACCATTTATTGGAGAAATATAAAGCAAGACCTCCAATTAAAAATTCCCACTTGTAAGATCTTGAAAGGCCTTCTGCAGATACGAAAGAACAAATACGATCCCATCTTATTTTTTTATCAAAATCAGCCCAAGTATAATCAGGGTCCATTGATAACCAAACAAAAACGGCTTTTCCAACTACGTGATTAAAAGGAACAAATCCCCAAGCTCTTGAATCGGCAGAAGCATGGCGGTTATCTCCCATTGCAAAGTAGTAACCTTGCTTGAATGTATATTTGTTTGTTTTTTGATCTCCCACAAAAATAATATCGTCATTTGCGTTAACAAGTTGACTGATTTTACTTTTATTAAAAGTTGTTTCCTCAGGAAACATAACTAGCAACTTCTCTTCGGTTTTTTCAAGCTCCTCAACTAATTCATTCGTAATGAAATTATTTAGCTTACTATAAAATTCTTTGAACGCTTTTTTATTGTGTTTCTTTTGCGCTAATTTACTTGGTAGATGTTCGAACTCAGTTCTCATTAAAAACTCATCAGACCACTTATTAATAAATTCAGGTATTTCAATAAAGTTTAAGGACGCTTTAAGATCTTTCATTAAAGTAACCGAGAATCCATTTGCTACATCTCTTTCAATTTCATAGTCACGAACCTTTGATTTGGAGAATTTTCTGCGGCTGAAGTTGGTGAGAAATGTATGGTTTTTAAATAAAGTTGAAGAGCTAAATATTTTTTGACCCTCATAAACTTCAATTACCCTCTTGTAAACAGGTAAGTTAGCATGTGTTAGTTTTAATTGATCTCCAGCTTTTGGAAGATAAATCGGACCGTAGTTGTCTTTATTCCAATGTGGGTAGTCACTATTTACAGTTCCAGTTTTTCTAATCGACTCACCTTGGTGTCTGGAATATTCTATTGGGAATACAGAATTTCCGATACCACCATACATCTTAGATAATTGGTGAAAGAAAGTAGGTCTGTTATCTTTTTGAAACGGCTGAATAAATGACTCCTTTGTTAATTCGTTGGCCTGTTTTTCTGAAATATGAGCTTGAAACGTATTTGAATTCGGAAATCCAACATCTTTCATATTTAAATCATGTTCTCTTGCCCATCTTGAAGTTTTATTTTTGTCTTTTGTTTTAAAAAATCGTTGATGCTGAGCTGTTTCTGCCAGTGGTAATAACTTGCCGTTAATAAAAACAGAGTCATTATGTACTTTAAGTGTATCTCCAGCAATAGCTATACACCGCTTAATGTAATGTTCTTTTTTATCGTTTGGTCGATAGTCTTCCATTGGGTAGTTAAAAACAAAAATGTCATTGTTTTTAACATTTTGAATTCCAGGGAATCTAAAATATGGTAATTCAATCCAGTCTAAATATGCCGGCAATTCTAATACAGGCATAGAATGATGCATGAAAGGGAAAGCAAGTGGAGTTTGTGGGGTTTTAGGTCCGTAATGTAGTTTTGAAACGAAAAGGAAATCACCTGTCAGGAGTGTTTTTTCCATCGAAGAAGTAGGGATTTGAAAAGCCTCAATTGTAAATGTTCTAATAATAGTGGCTGCAATTACAGCAAAAAATATAGCTTCACTCCATTCCCTTGTTTTACCTTTGGCTGCATTGGTATAATCAACTGGGCCAATATATTCTAGTTCTTTCGTTAACGCAATGTAGGGCAGGAATATATACCCTAAAATAGAACCCAAAACATGTTCAACTACGTTCCGTCTTCCAAAAGAATTCATTAAATCTACAATCATTCCTATCCCAACAACAATATTCACAACAGGAATAAATGTTAGGATTAACCACCATTTTGGTTTTTTAATTAATTTCAGCCAAATTAACGTAGAGTAAATAGGTATAAAGGCTTGCCAGAACTTATAATCAGCTTTTTTAAAAAAAAGCCCTAATCCAATTCGGATTCCGAGCCACATTAATATTAAAACAATTGAGGTTAATTCCATGGTGTAAAACTAATCAATTAATCAAATCTTTAAATGTTAAAGATCAATAAGATATTAAGAGTAGAAAAAAGAGCGAATGAGTATCCGCCCTATATATTATAACTTAACAATTCCTTCTTTTATGAATCGAGCATATTCCTTAGCAAAATAGGTGATGATAACATCTGCACCAGCTCTTTTAATACTTAGTAATGCTTCGGGCATAGCAGTTTCGTAATCTAGCCAACCATTATTAACAGCAGCAGTTAGCATTGCACATTCACCACTTACGTGATAAGCTGCGATGGGTAGATCTGAATTTTGTTTTAATAATTGAATAATATCCAAATAGTTTAAAGCCGGTTTGATCATTAAATAATCAGCACCCTCAATTGTATCTAATTCTGCTTCTCTTAAAGCTTCAGTAGAATTGGCAGGATCCATTTGATAAGATTTTTTGTCACCTGCTTTTGGGGCAGAATCTAACGCATCTCTAAATGGCCCGTAAAAAGCACTGGCGTATTTAGCGGTGTAACTCATGATGGCTACATCTTTAAAACCGTGTTCATCTAATTCTTCTCTGATGTAACCAACTCTTCCATCCATCATGTCGCTTGGGCCGATAATATCAATTCCTGCTTCGGCTTGAGCAACTGCCATTTCACCTAAGATAGGAAGTGTCTCGTCGTTCAATATTTTTCCATCTCTAACTAAACCGTCATGCCCATCGCTACTGTAAGGGTCCATTGCAACGTCAGACATTAAACAAACCTCAGGAAATTTTTGTTTTATTGTTTTAATGGCTTGTAGGTAAAAGTTATTGTCGTTATAACTGTATGTTGCTGTTGAGTTTTTGTGACGATCATCAACAGCAGGGAATAAAACGAAAGACTTAATTCCTAATGCAATACAATCAGAAATTTCACCCAAAAGTAAATCTAAACTCCAACGGTAATTTCCGGGAAGAGATTTAACTTCAATTTTTATGTTTTCTCCATCTACTAAAAATAGAGGGTAGATAAGGTTTGAAGGACGTAAAATGGTTTCTTTAACCATGTCACGAATTGTACTCGAAACTCTATTTCTTCTTGGTCTTATTAACATGTTGGTTATTTTTAATATTCTTCTTTAAGTTTTGTTATGTCTTCTTTTAACCGATCTAATTCATCGTAATCTGTTCCGTCGTAAAAACCACGTAAACGTTTTTCTTTGTCAACTAAAACTAAATTCTCCGTATGAACAAAGTCTGAAGGACCACCATCTCCAGAGTCGGTTGCTGCGAAATAATGCATTCGAGCCAACTCATAAATATGTTTTCTTGGAGCAGTTGTAAAATGCCATTTTTGATGATTTTGCACATCAAATTTATCTGCATAAGCCTTTAAAACAGGAACGGAATCTTTTTCGGGCGTAACAGAATGGGAAAGGAACATAATTTCGTCATCATCTAAAAATTCCTTGTAAACACTTTTTAGATTTCCAGTCATAGCTGGACAAATTCCTTCGCAAGTGGTAAATATAAAACAGGCAACGTATATTTTATCCTTGAAATTATCGGGAGTGATTGTTTTGTTTAATTGGTTAGTTAATTTAAAATCTCCAACACTATGATTCCTCATTTCGCCTCTAACAGTTTTGTCTACAAGTTGTGGATTTATATCGCTAGGGTTATAAATAGGTAGGTTAGGTTCGTAATGTAATGATACATAAACAATGGCGCCACCACTACCTATAATCATAATTAGTAATAGGAATCTAAGTATGTTTTGCTTCATTACAATTCTATTTTAACATCTATTAGTGTAAAGTTAAGCCCCCTTTTGCTAATAGAAGCAACCATTTGTGTATTTTTACCGTTCTTTACAGCAGATGATTAAGTTTTTTTCCATATTCCTGGTTTTTTTATTCGCTTTCATTTCTTGTGGAAGTCCGGAGAAAATTGTTGCAAAAAACGCTAAATTATTAGAACCGTGTAATCTTAAAATTATTTTATCTGGTACGTCTCCAGAAGTACAGTTTAAGTTGTTTGTAAAAGCAAATGAAAAATTTGTGACCATTGATCGTCAGATTAATATGTTGGATGACAAAAAAGATGAGTTTTCTATAAGTTCCTATTTGGGCGGTAAGGTATCTTGTGAGTTGCAAACCAAAGATTCTTATGGACCTGATGTTCAGTTTGATGTGTTTGTAAACGGTAAGCTTTGGCAAACTCAAAAAGGAAAGTACAATCCCAAGTTGGAAGGTGTGATACCATCTAACTTTTAAGGTTTAATTAAATCTGATTAAAATCTTGTTTCAAAACTAATAAAGTACGATATTTGTTGGCTTAAATCATTTATTAATTTATTATCGGTTACGCGTAACCAAACATTAAAGATTATGGCAACAAAAATTAGATTGCAAAGACACGGTAGAAAAAGTGCTCCATTGTTTCACATTGTAGTAGCGGATTCACGTTCTAAAAGAGATGGTAAGTATATTGAGAGATTAGGTTCTTACAATCCAAACAACGATCCAGCAACAGTATCATTGAATTTTGATAGTGCAGTTAACTGGGTTGGTACAGGAGCTGAAATGAGTGATACTGCTCGTTCAATTCTTTCTAAAGAAGGAGTTCTTTTAAAAAATCACTTAGTAGGTGGTGTTAGAAAAGGTGCTTTAACTGAAGATCAAGCTGATGCTAAATTTGCAGCATGGCAAACAGAAAAAGGTACTAAAGTTGACTCATTAACGAAAGCTAATGATGAAGCAAAAGTTAAAGCAGAAAAAGAAGCTTTAGCTAACGAAACTAAAATCAAAGAGGCAAGAGAAGCTGCTGTAGCTGCAAAGTTACTAGAAGCACAAACTGCTGTTGAAGCTGCTGAACTTGCAGCTGCTACACCAGCTGAAGAGGCTGCTGCTCCTGAGGCGGAAGCGTCTACAGAAGAAGCTGCTGAATAAGCTAATCTGCTCAAAAAAATAAAAGGCTACTCATTGAGTAGCCTTTTTTATGTGCTCGTTTTCTTTTATGTTCGATTCTAGTTTATACCCTCTCTAATCCCCTTTAAAGCTCAAATATCTGATAAAATAGAGTTAAATTTTTAAGGTTCGATAAGTGTTATTCTCCTCATCGTACTCAATTTTACTTGGCAATGCAGTTTTTTGAATAATCGGCTTATGTCCTACGTTGGCTAAACTCTATATAATAGGTAGGTTATACGTCACCTCAAAGCATTTATCTATTTGATAAATTAAGTTGGATAAGTATAACTCCATAATTTCAAGTCTTTCATTAATGTTTTCTATGTCTTCATAAATCTTAGTGGTCTTTCTTTTAAATAAATCTGGATTTATTGAGCCCGAGAAAAGTAAATCTTCCACCTTTTCAATCATTAATACTATTTTTAAAACTAAAAGGGAATTATAAATCAGAATAACCACTAAAAATGATATTTGTGATTTCAAATTTCTGGGGTTTGTAATAACAGGGTATTTGCTCAAACCTAGCATCTGATAGTGTTTTCCAAGTCCCATTTTTTTGAATCTAAAGAATGAGCTACTATTACATTAATATATCCTTCCTTATCATAACGGCTATGTGGAC
>TARA_B110000091_G_scaffold7248_2_pt1 | contig 35006 bp, 29 predicted proteins | sample TARA_B110000091 | Tara Oceans TARA_B110000091 (sample SAMEA4397278) | marine metagenome | biome: Polar Biome; feature: [DCM] deep chlorophyll maximum layer (ENVO:01000326); material: water (ENVO:00002006), including particulate matter (ENVO:01000060) such as... | depth 35 m
TCCGCTCCATAGTAATGGCTTTATTCAAACTAATAGTGCGCATGTTGGGTAATCAACACACTTAACACGAACGCCGCGTCGCCATTATATTTTATCACATAATCAACAAAATGAGGTCTTTATAAATTAATTGTTATATTCACAAAACACTTAAACACTTAAAAAACGATGGAAACTGAAACAATCATTGCATCTTTTATTGGAGCAATACCAATACTGTATTTACTAGGAAGGCTATACTCAGACCTCCGCGGAAAAGAACGTTCAGGCTTATTAAACCTAGACGAGGTCAAAGAAAATGTGCGAAAGTCTAATGGCTTTTTTGAGTGGCTCGTGCCAATCGCCGTCTCATCTGCTTTCATTTATAACATCGTTGCAACTGCAGCCTGGATGGCGGCAGAACTTGTCCAGATTGTCCTTCATGCGGCAAAGTGGCTGTTCACGCAGGTATTCTTAACAGGCCCATGGTTTCTGGCTAAAATGGCATGGCACTACTTAGTTGTCTGGCCTTGGAGGTTATTGTCCATGGCTTTTGGTCAAATTCTACCCTCCATCACACGGAGTCAATTCATAACTGCTTTTACTGGTATCGCATTGAGCCTATCAATTTACTTCATCGGAACCATCGACTCTGAGGGACCAGAGTGGTTTAAGTATTTGATGTCTGTGCTTTCAATCTTCCCGTTGGGATGGGCTGTTGGAAAAATCGGCCTCGAAGCAAATGGATCATCATACTCGAAGGATGCTCGAAATAAATATTTCAAACACCTTGGACTCTTAGTTGTGCTCTTTGGAGTGCTAACCGGCTTAGAGGCCTTTTTAATCAATCTAGGCACATACACCTCGATGAGTTCAGCACTTTCACAGTTGTTCATGTTTGGAACTTTCTGGGGATCTGCATTATTGATCTTTAATGGCTTGATACTCTTGTTCGCAATTAGCGCCTTGCCATTTGTAAGCGCAGGGTTTGATGGTTCAAATAAAGATCTGCTGTCTGAAATGTGGAACCATATCAAGGTAAAAGGATTGCGTTATGTTGTCGCTTTGCCTATGATGATTGTTCCAATATTTATTCTGAGCTTCATTCCTACTATGCTTACAGAAGGAGTGAACCACCTTTCGAACACCATTTCAAATGAAGTTTATACTGACCGACTTGACTCATTAGATATTGTAACACCAGGCGAGCTAGACTGGTCTGACCTCAGTGTTTCAGAAGACTCCATATCTGATTACATTGGAGAATGGAAAGACTTTTATTCAGCCACTGTTAATAAGCGAGCTATTGAGTTAGACAGAAATGCTGTTTCTTCCATCCTAGGTTCTAATTCAGATGAAACCGGTGCAGTGCCTTACTATGCCTTCCTTGGCCTCGTTGACACGCTTAACCAAGCACAAGCGAGTGCAATTACAACAGACCGAATCTCTATTGGTACTAGTGATCTCACCGATGTTACAAGTGGAGATACAGCATGGGTAAATTCTAGAGTTGCCAATACAGAAGATGCCTTAGTCGCTGCGAACAATAGACTTGATCGCGCGAATGAAAGAAAGGAAGCAATTTGTAATCCAGATACTACAAAAGCTCTAACAACTCCAGTGGCAGATACACCTGCAGATAATGACCCAGCTAGTAAAGGTATGGATGCAGTTGTAATTACTAACTGTGATCGTGCACAGGCAAGTGTAGATAATGCAGCCCAAAATGTAACTGACGCTGAAGAAACTAATGCACGTGCAGTGTTTTTCGCCGCACAGCTTGCAGATTTACATGACCATGTAGAAGGGTTGTCAAGCTCTTCAGATTGGTCTAGCAAGATGGCGTGGGCTTTTGGATCCTTGTTCTTGGCCTTCTTGTTCGCCTTGCAGTTTGGACTTGCATTTGTCCTCTTCGCACGAGTTAACGGAAGAATCTATGCAGAGGGTGGTGATGATTCCATCCTATTCATGGAAGGCATCCGCACTATGCAATCAGAAAATAAAAATCAACCTTTACTGGGCCTTGGAATCACAGCGCTCCTTTTCTTGATGTATACCGGCAATTCTCTTCTAAGCTATGATTTACCTGATCTACCATCACCCGTCCGCTCATCTATTGACATGGGAGTAGATCTATACGATGATGTAGTCGGATTAGATATGGGAGCATTCGACGCTGCCGTAGAAGCCGGAATAGACATGGGAGTATTGGAGCATGCCATGGAAGAAACTGCAGAAGAAGCTACAGAATACATGGAAGAAGCTACAGAATAAGTTTCTGCTGATTGGTGAAATAAACCAACTGACATTTTATCAAATTGATAAATCAAATTAAAGGCCCTACCATTCGGTAGGGCCTTTTTCTTAATAACAATCCGAGTGATTACTGTAATTTTTAACGTCAACTCAACACAAACTTTGGAATGATTTCAATGGGGCATGAATACACAAAATTGAACAATGGCCTTAGTGTTAACACCATGGAGTTGGGCATAACCATCATTCTTGAATCTTCATTGGGCCCAAAAATGTACCGAAAAAGAGAACCTTGCTTCGTGGAAGATTTACAAATGGCGTCTGAATGGAAAGCTGTTGAAAAAATGAGCAAAACAGCCAGAAGCTGGGCAATTCAATACTCTCTTATAACATTCATACCTTGAAGGTTCTAACTTTAAATAATTAATAGTAAAGCTATCAAAATCAGTGCCTTGTAAAACAAAAAAGCCAACCCCTAACAGGATTGGCTTTTTTTGTGACCCCGCCAGGATTCAAACCTGGAACCTTCTGATCCGTAGTCAGATACTCTATTCAGTTGAGCTACGGGGCCTCTCGTATAAGAGGCTGCAAATATAATGACGAATCCTCCCCTGCAAAGGGGGGTGATGAAAAAGTCCTTGAAAAACTGTGAGCGGCTTTTTACCCACCATTACCTACTCCTCAAAGTCTGCCGGATCATCGTCCTCACCTTGCTCTAAACCATCAAGGAATCGCAAGAGATTGCCATAAGTTGTGGTGATAAAGCTGTAACGTGGCAATCCCTCTCCTCGAGGAATGGATCGCTTGCTTGGCTTCAGGTTTAAAATATTAGTCAGGTGCTCTCTGTTTGATGCATAATAACGCATGGTGTTGCGTCGGTATGTGAAAAAATGCTCCGTAGCAGGGTTGAGGTAGATGCTTATTTCGTCACCTGAACGACGCTTCCTCAACTCCAACTCACCATCGATGTAGCGATGAACCCCCTGACCATCAATGGATCCCAAGCCAATGGCATCAACTGAACGAAAGGATCGGGTCTTGGTGTTCCATTTGAAATCTACATCATCAAAGACCATGGTTTGTCTGAGCTGCTTGGGTTGCTTGTCAGTGATTCTCGCAACCAAGAATCGGTTGATCTCTCGTGGATTCATCAAGCGAATCAATGCCTCACTCAAGCCGTCTGCCTCCAAATCTGTAGGGATGCCCGTTGCATTGGACGCCAGTTCCTTGTGCATCGCGTCAAGGACTTCGTCAGCGAACAAAAAGTCTAAAGTGATCGCAACCCGCGAAGTCAAACGACCCGTTTTCATGCGATGGTTGATGCTGCCATAGGTGCGCATTGCAACACGGCCCATACGATTTTCACCCAAACTAAGCTGGCCATACCCCCTAACCTCACACAATGCCGGCTGATAAATCAGCATGTTGTCAGGCACAGACTTATCCGCCCACCTATCCATGGTGGTGACCACATAGCCCGACTCCTCATCAGAGTAGAACAGCACCCCATCTGCCTTGAACAACTCAACTGCCACGCTGGGGTTATTGCGCCTAGCAAAGGCTGTGTAAACCGTGGTGCTGTCATTCATCAAGTAGATGCCATTGGTGACAATGTGGGCTGGTCGGGTGGTGTCGGGATCTGGCAACTGGATCACGATATCCATGGGGTCAATGGCCGTGTGAGTCATGATCCAGTCCGTCTTCATCGACGGGCACGTTTGGGTGACGTGAATCCGTCCCTGCGCATCAAGCATAGGGTCATCCGACACCATGCGCATGATGCCATAGTATTTGAACCAGGGATTGAGCTGAAAGCGATCATCCAAGGTGATTTCTCCTTGAGCGATAACACGCAAATTGGAGTCCACATCTATTTTCCCCATATGGATTGGCCATTCCTTGAAGTTCTCGTCCACGTAGCGGTAAGTGCCACTGCCATAGAGTTCATTGCGGCCACGAACCTTCATGTCCAAGTCTTTGAACTTGTGGTACCCGCCGATAAGGCTTGCCGTCATTGCTGATTGCTTCAAGCGTCTCATGTTGGCACTAGCCTCAATGGTTACACGGCCACTATCGGGAAACAGGCGTGAATCTGCCACATCAATATGCGGAACGCCATGCGCCTCAAGCACTGAAGGCTTCAAGAAGAACTCTGCTTCTTTAGCTAAAAAGCTTAAGCCTTCTTGTCGCGGATGGGTTGAGGTCATCCTTGATTCCAACCCATTGCCCTTTGTTATCGCAACGGATTGCCTTTCAATATGCCACGTTGCGCGATCCATGCTGGTCTCGTATTGGTTTTTTGGGAACTGCAAGGTGCTCGCACCTGACGCAGCCACAAATTTGCCCTCCTCGCTAATGAAATCAACATCGGCAGACGTTCCAGACATCTGGAATCCCCATTCACTATCCGCATTAGCCCTCACCCTAAAACTCACATAAGGGGATTGCAACCAGGAGGCATTCAACCGAATGCGCCTGCCCTGCAGCTCTGCATCATTGAATGCCAGCAAACCCTTTGCAGCAAGGCGGTCATCGCCATAGGTTAATCGGCCTGTGACTTTCATTGGGCGACTCGGGTAGCTGTCAAATGGCATTGAACGCGATTGGGACTGCCAAGAGCTTGCGTAGGGTAGCCAATGCATGGATGCATCATCACCGTGTGCTGAGGGATGCCCTCCACCCCTTTCAGGACCAGGTAAAGCTGTCAAATCAAAGACACCGCGACCGCGAACGCTGTCAGGAAATATGTCAAACTTTGTGCTTTGACCCAAGGCACGTTGGTAGGTTAAATCGCCATCCAGTGTCAATCCAGACATGGTGAGTTGAACGGTGCCAGCAGCATTACCCCTGGATTCAAATGCTTGCCATCCAGCATCACCCGTTGATTCAGTGAATCCAAGCGAATAATCACGCTGAACCCGAATCATTTGAGGTCTATCAGGGAAAATGCCTGCACTCACAAAGGTGCCATCAAAGGCAAGACCTTCCGTTGAGGTGTTGTCCAGTGAGTCGATCTGAAAAGGCTTGATATTGACAAAGAAGTCTTGCTTTGGATAAATACCACCATAGGCTCTATCATAATAAATTTTAGCTGATTTAGCCGCGGTAAATATGGGGTATTGAGGGAAGTACTGGTTGGAGGATTTGTTGTTAGGGTCATCAATCCACAGCTCGCCAGAAATGTCTTGTATGGTATTCTTTACCTGAACCAGAGGCCTTAAACCATTAGCGTTGCGCTCAAAGGCTAAGACCTTGAATCGCATGCTGTCAATGGTTGGCATTTGAAACTGGAACAGCTCATAGTTAAAGCGGTGTTGACGGCCATAAAAGGTGAATCGCCCCGCCTCAATGCGTCCATCAAAATCGAAGGCCATCCCCTTGCGAATCAGAATGGTTCGAGACGATGGAATGATAGCCACCTTCTGGCTGTCACTCAAAGCAATAACCCTCACCCCCATCACTTCCATGTTGAAGTCTAGCAGGTTGATTCTGGCGTTCATCCCTGTGGCAACCTCCGACACAAAACGAATCACATCGTAATCGCGCTTCCCTTTTCTATTCAGCACATAATGGTGGGTTTTATTCAGGACCTCAACCATGCTTGTTATCGGGTCGTAGGTGACAAATTGCTGAATGGCCAACTCCAACATCAACAACTCACAATGTTCCATGGACATCTCCATGGAAACCGCTACTTGGTAAAGGGTCATCGGTACATTGTCGCTGGACGCAGCGACTTCAGACAGCTTAGTCAGGGGGTTTTCCAAATCCAGGCCTTGCAAGGCAATGAATCGCTCATTGCGATAATACTCTCTACTTTCAAGGACCATGGGACTTCCGCTACCCATGTTCAATCCCCCAAGGTAAACTTGTGGCTCATTGGTCCGCCATTGGATCTGATCCAGATCAATCACCAAATTGTGGTAGCTGTCTGAAAAAGGTGTCAGAGACAGACCTCTATTGGGTCGGTTGATCTGAAGCAAGCGAGTTGAAGGGTCGTAACGGACCGTGGATTGCAAGTGGTGAAGGGAGTCTTCTTTGCCCAATTTCAAACTGACCATGGCCGATTTACTCAGCAAGCCCTGAGGCCGAATGATGAAGCGATCTGAACGGAGGTCCAACACCTTCAAGCTGTCATACCAAAAGGTGAAATGTGCGGGCTGTGATTCAGAACCTGAGGCGAAGAATTTTTGTCCAATCACCGAAAAGCCACCTTGGTAGTCCACTTGATCGAAGAAATCTTTGATGGATAAATCCATGGCATCACAGGTGAAACGGGGAAAGACAGCCTTTTCATCCATGGTACGGCCTGTCAACCGCTCTTCAAAATGACCCACCTGGGGTTCAGGTACATACAAGCTGCTATGCAAGGTTGCGCCCTCAACAGCAAAGCCATAGCGTCGAAGGTTGGTTGACCATGGACCCAACACGGCATAGAGCTCACCCGGTGCAAAACCTGCACGAAGCCAATGCACCTCACCTGAGGTAGCCTGCAAATCTTGCGTCAAGGGGTCGTAGGTCGCATACAAAGAATCAATGACCGTGCTGTCACCCTTTGCAAGCCCCAGCAAGCTGCCATGAATGATCTGGTAACGCAGCAGGTCATCTGGCTTTTCCGGGTCAGCATCTGCTAATGCTATTTCCCCATCTACAAGCCACCAACTCAAGCCATTGAAATCGTACAAACGAATCGGTCCTTGCTTGGTCAAATCCGTCAATCCGATCGCCGTATGCAAGTACTGCTCCATGACTTTGCGCGATAATTGCTTGGATTGATTAACCGTTTGTGCAAACCACCGGTCACCCTGCGCTTGAGTCACTTCGCCCGTGACATCTGCCCAATAACGCATGCAGTCAATTAATGCTTGCCACGATTCCGCATTCAGGATTCGCTTTCTCAAAATATTCCTAGCTGCTGCCTGAAAAGCCAGTCGTTGATCAATGGACCATGCTGAATCTGCATGCACTGTTGACCAGGTCGTGAGCCAAGAAGCGGCATCCTGCTTGGTCATCACGAATTGCATGTGTCGGGTAAAATCCTTGCTGAATTCCTCGCCTTCACTGAAAGAACGGACTTGCGCATGACTTGGTGTAGCCATGAGAAGCCAGCAAATCAGGCCCGCAAAACGGAGCCGTTTGGCAAGTAATCCTTTGCTATGAATCCCCAGGTGCATCATACCTCAAGGTAAGCTGCATCCATGCCTGGTTTTTCGCCTCAGTGAGGGGATGATATCCACAATCTTTTGCACGGGCCTTCAGCTGCGCAACGTCGCTGGGGTAAAATCCGCTCAAATGCAGCATGGTTCCGGCTTTAGACACCATAGCATAGGCTGGTAAGTCCGCCAACAGGACATTTCTGTTGATGTTGGCATAGATCACATCAAAGGGTGTTTGGGTCTCTAGCAAACTGGCATCCCCGGTAAGGATCTCGCATTGTGCCTCAACACCATTGTTCAGGACAATTTCTCTGGCATTGTCCGCAGCATGGGCATCCAGCTCAATTCCAACAACCTGACTGGCCTTTTGCAGGCATCCCAGGACAGATAAAACTGCCGTACCACAACCCATATCCAACATGCGTAAGCCGTTAACTGGCTGGCTAAGCATGCGCTCAAGCATGAGGTAGGTCGTCGGGTGATGGCCCGTGCCAAACGCCATCTTTGGCATCATTTCTATGACAAAAGTGAAGTCCTCATCCTTTGTGTCATCATGGAATGGCGCCCTCAACAACAGTGATTGCTCAATGGCAATGGGTTCGAACTGGGATTCCCAGATGGCATTCCAATTTTGATGAGCAATCCATGCATGATCAAAGGTGACTGTCTCGATGGCATTGGCCAGGGGGAATTTGATGTCATTCAAGGATGTGAAGGCATTTTCAGGGATGTAAGCCATCAAGCAGCTGGCATCATCGGTGACTGTCTCAATGGGTAAACCGTCAAAGTCTGCCATGATGACTTCCCTTCGCGGGTCACCTTCTTCCATGAGAAAGGTCAATGCCAAATAGCGCATGTTTAAGCGTTTTTCAAGCTTTCAAACAACGGATGGAAATCGCTCACCTTAAGGGCAGCCCCACCAATCAAGCCGCCATCCACATCATCTTGTGCAAACAGTGCATTGGCATTGGATGGCTTGCATGACCCGCCGTACAACAGGGGTATTCCTGCGGCATCACTGCCATAGACAGATGCCAACTGATTGCGAAGGTGCTGATGCATGGCTTGAGCTTGTTCAGGACTTGCAACCTCACCGGTTCCGATGGCCCATACTGGCTCATAGGCAATGATGATGTCATTGAAATGCTTGCTATCTAAGCCTTGAATGCTTGCGTTAAGCTGCTCCCACACATGGTCCAAGTGATTGCCCGCTTGGCGGACATCAAGGTTTTCTCCCACACAGACAATGGGCCTCATGCCTGCGGCAAGTGCCGCGTGCATTTTTGCATTGACCACTGCATCGCTTTCTTGGTGATGCAAACGTCGCTCGCTATGCCCTACAATGACAGCATCAACAGCCATGGCTGCCAACATGCTGATGGACACATCTCCCGTGAAAGCGCCTGAAACTTCAGCCCTTGCATCTTGCGCAGCTACATAGAAATTGGGTTTTTCACGCAAAAGCTCAACGGCTTGTTGCAATTGCACATGGGGTGGTGCGACATAAACCTCCAGTGAGTCTGTGGGGTGCAAATTGGCTTTCAAGGCCTGCAGCAATGCCAGGCCCTCCTCTGGTGAGGTGTTCATCTTCCAATTGCCTGCCAATACCTTCTTTCTACCCATGTTTTCTTCAGCTATTTGAATTGCAAAAGTCCATCAAAAATACCAAACAGCTAGGATGGCTTCTGCAACCGTGGATCAATCCACTGGTAAGACAGGTCAACCAGCAGTTGAATGACCACAAACACAGCTGACAACGACAACACACAACCCATCACCAAAGGAAAATCCCTCGACTCTAACGCGTCCACCATCAACTTGCCCGTGCCATGCCACCCAAAGACCGTCTCAACAAAAACTGCCCCAGAAAACAGGCCAGCTAGCCAACCTGAAACTGTTGTGACCATAGGGTTCAGTGCATTTCTGAATACATGGCGGCGCAAGACCAAGGCCTTGGATAAACCTTTCGCATAGGCTGTTCTCACATAATCCTGAGACATCACTTCCAAAGCTGAGCTTCGCATCATCTGTGCAATCACCCCCAAGGGACGGATCCCTAAAGTCAAGGTTGGCAAAATGGCATGCTTCCATTGCCACACTTCACCCTCGCCAAAATCATCCAACTCAATCAAGCCTCCCGTCATGGATAAACCTGTCCAAGGGGCTAAGACAAAACCAAAAAACCAAGCAATCAAGACTGCAGAAAAAAATGATGGTAAGGCCATGCCCGATGTTGAAAGCAATACCACTGCCCGATCCCACCAGGTGTTTGGCTTCAAGGCTGCAGACATACCTAAGGGGATGCCTAAAAGCAAAGCAAAGGTCATTGACAAGATCGCTAGCAAGCCTGTTTGCGGCAACGTTTCAGCCAGCAATTTGGTGACTGGAACCCCGCGCTGTTGGTAGGACGTTTGCATATCAATGGCCTTGAACCCTAGACCCCCATCAGGTTGCACACCCCAGGGACTCAGTCCATGCAGGTAATGGCCATATTGAACCAACAAGGGTTGATCTAAACCGTAGGCCGCCCTCAATGCCTCCAGAGCCACCGGATCTTCTACTTGGCCCAGCATCATCCGGGCAGGATCACCTGACACCATGTGAAAAAGAAAAAACACCAAGGTGGCAACACCCCATAAAACCAAGAGGCTTTGCGCCAATTTCTTCAATGCAGGCAAAATCGCCATCAATGCAATGGGGGGAAATCGTTGTGATGGAAATGCTGCACGATTATTCCATTTTTCAGGTGGGTTACGCCGGGGTTGCTTCTAAGGATGGTCTTCAATGCAGTGCCATCAATCATGGCCCATGGGAAGTCTGTACCGCTGCGCTGCTGCATGGCTTCAATGGCCTCATTTGAACTTGAGGTCATCCCAATGATTGACATGCCGTCATCTGCAAGCATTTGCAACTCCATGGCCAGTCGATCCAAAGCCGCCTCATCTGTGGAGCTGAATTCATAAGCCACCAGCCAATACTGTTCAGCCACTTGCAGCACAGAGTCTGTGACATCCTGACCTAAAAGCTCAATGGAAAAATCATGTATTGGGGGTTCATAACCATCACGGATTTGCTTAGTGAATGTTGCGTCCTCATCCATGACCCAGCCCTCCTTGTTGTACCACTTCTGTTCAATGTAGGCCGTGCCTGAGACCTCCTCTTGTTGAGCGTCGGGGCCAACCATTGTGTAATAGGTTTCATATTGAGGCCCCTCTAAGCCGAGCTCTTCTGCGCTCTTGAGCGATTCCAGCACTTCTGTTCCTGGCTTGTAGGCTCTGAAGTCCCATACCGGTAAATGATTCAGTACATGTTCTGCAAACATGGCAGAAGCCGCGATGGTGATGGCCACAATCAAATTGGTGGCGCGCCATGGCGTGATCGATTTAAGAGACTTCCTTCCTATCCATAGCATGGCAATCAAGGCAAGTAAAATGACATCCTTATAGAAACTTTGCCAGGGGGTCAAAGGAATGGCATCACCGAAGCAACCACAATCTGTCACCTTGTTAAAATAGGCTGAGTAGAAGGTTAAAAAGGTGAAGAAAACCATCATTCCAGTGAGGCTAATCAATGTGAATCGCTTCCACTGACCAATCAGGGTCAACACACCAAGTACAATTTCATAGATGACAACAACAACGGCAATACCTAAAGCCATGGGTGCCAAAAAGGGCAAATTCAAAACATCTTCCCCAAAATACTCTTCCAACTTGAAACTGAAGCCCACCGGGTCATTCAGCTTAATCAAACCGGAAAAGATGAACAAGGCACCAACAAGGATGCGTGCAAGCCAGGTTAAAGCGGGGGTCACGTTTTTCATGATTGATCAGATTCAGATAATTGGATCAAGGCAAAAGCTGCGTAATTGACCATGTCCATGTAATTGGCGTCTATGCCCTCACTCGCAAGGGTTTTCCCTTGGTTGTCTTCCATTTGCTTGACTCGAAGAAGTTTTTGTAAAATCAGGTCAGTGAAGGACCCTAAGCGCATCTCTCGCCATGCCTCACCATAGTCATGATTCTTTGCCATCATCAGCTCCAGAATCTCACTAGCATGACGATCATAATCGATCAATGCATCTTCTGCAGTCATGTCAGGTTCATTGGCGACCCCCTTCTCTAGTTGAATCAATGCCATGATGGAATAATTTAAAATACCCATGAATTCACCCTCAATGGGGTCATCTATCTTCTGCACACCCTCATCCTCAATACTTCGTAGACGTTGTGCCTTGATATAAATCTGGTCAGTCAAGGATGGCAGGCGGAGGATGCGCCAAGCCGTGCCATAATCATGGGCCTTTTTTGAAAAAAGCTCTCGGCATTTTCCGACAACGGACTTGTACTGGGTTTCTGTCTGACTCATGACTACTTTTAAGGTCGTGAAAGTTAGCACATTCAAATCATTCTCCTTGAACTTAAATGGCCGCCTTTGGAAAGCGGACCAACCGGTCATTGTTGGCATTCTGAATGCCAGCAAGGACTCTTTTTACTCAGGGCAATCCTCGGTAAATGAGGCCATGGCACAAGCCGAATCCCTGATTAAGGATGGCGCTGATTGGCTAGACATTGGCGCATGCAGCACCCAGCCTGGAGCTGAAATACCAAGCATTGATGAAGCCTGGTCGCGTTTAAAGGACCTGCTTCCAGCCATGCGCAAGACCTTCCCAGGCATCCCTATGTCCATTGACAGCTTCAGACCTGAGATTGTCCGAAGGGCAAATGAAGAAGGTGTGGATATGATCAACGACATATCTGGCGGCTGTGACACAATGTTTCAATTGGCTGCTGACAGGCATATGCCATATGTCTTAAGCCATTTCCCCGAAGGGAAAACCCCAAGCGACATGCAGGACGGGTCATTGCCAAGCAGAGATGCTATCATCCCCTTGGTTATGAAGCATTTTACCAAGCAACTGCTTGCACTGCAAGCTGCTGGGGTGAAGGATGTGATGCTCGATCCCGGGTTCGGATTCGGCAAAGACAATGCAGGCAATTTTGGACTGCTTGAAGGGCTGCCACTGATTGCAGAACTGCAACTACCACTGTACGTGGGATTATCAAGGAAATCCATGCTGTGGAAAAATCTTGGTGGCCAACCCAAGGACATGCTTGCAGCCACCTCAGCCATTCATGCCGTTGCCCTTCAGCGGGGCGCTAGCATTCTCAGGGTGCATGACCCCAAGGAGGCCAAGCAGGTTGTGACCTTGCTATCCTTGTTGGCTGATTGAGCCAGGTGAAGCCCTGCCTATGGATAGCGATGCCTAGGTCATCAAAACGGGCTTGAATCTGCTCAAATGGCATGATTTGGTAGCCACGTTTTTCAATTCCATAGCCCTCCCATAGTCCCTGAAATGCTTTGTCCCAAAGCCAATCATTGAGAGACAAGCCACGGGTGGCATAGATCATCACTGAATCACCGTGAAAAACCCCGATGGCCATACCCTGGCCCTGCCGGTAAGCAAATTCGCCCTGGTGGGGACTTGGTAATGACGCATGCATGGCCAGGCCTGTAGCCATCAGTGGCAAGACCAAGGGAAGCAATCGTCTGGTCTTCAATGCTTGCAAACCCACCAAGGCAGCTAGGCACATGATGGCAACAAGCCATGCGTCGGGGTGCATCCCATCCATGGTGTAATGGAAGGCGCTTATCAATCGAAAGGCCCCATCCATCACTGAATCAGACACAGGCAATGCCAATGAGAACCATGACAGGGCCACAGACAAAGCAACCAAGGGGTAAATCAGCATGACCAAGGGAAGCAGTAGCAAATTGGCAAATAAAAATCCCCAGGGAAAACGGTGAAAGGTCATCGCTATCAAAGGCAGCGTGGCCCATTGAGCAGCCAAGGAAACCATAGCTATTCCAAGAATTTTTGATTGGATTGTCTTCCCATGAGGGCTTTGAATGAAGATGATGGCCATCACTGCAGTCATGCTTAATTGGAAGCTCATCTGCTTACCTAGGTCAGGCCACAAAAGCAACAACAAAAACCCGGCAAGGTGTGCTCGATCCATGCTAGATGATTGCTGTGACCGAAGGGCAAGCACTTGCATGATGGTTAAAAAAAAGGCGGCTCTAAGGACACTTGGGCTTTGAACCAAGGGCACCAACACCCATGTACATAGACCACCAATCAGCATCCACCAAGGTCGCCACCTAGCTGGAAACAGGGACCGCATCCACTGAAAAACCATGGTGATCAACCCCAGGTGAAAACCTGACAAAGCCAGCACATGTGCCATGCCTGCGTCAATGAAGGCCTGTTTCCATGGGTAGGATAACATCGATCGATCACCCAAGGTCAGCGCCAATCCTAACCCTTGCAAATCCTTAGGCCATGGCTGTTTTTTTACCCACTTTCGCCAACGACGCTTCACCTTGGCCGTCCATGATCCTTGCATGCCAAGGCTGTCCATCACAGATACATGGAGCAGTCCCACGGCGCCTCTTGGTCCGTAGACTTGCTCCGGATTAAAGCCCATGGGGATCACGCGATCTGACCAGGGCGAAACAGTGCCAGTCACCTGCAATCTGGCATCCAGTGGCAGACGTCGATCCGTGACCCAGACTAAGCCAATGCTGTCTTGGAACAAGTGGCGACTCAGGCTGATCCCTGGCGAGTCATAGCTGCGACTGACATCCAAGGTCGGTGTCAGGGCATGGTAGCACATTGCTGCTGACAAACTGACCCAGAGTGCTTGACTAGACCAAGGCATGGATCGCCACATAGCTAGGGCAGAAAGCAAACAAGCAATCAGCAAGCCTTCAATGTTCACCCAGGATGCGTCGGCAAAAAGGATGACCAACCAGGCACCGATATGCAGCGACTTTGCCATGCCGCAAGCTGCCACAACCCTTTGATTGAAGTCGGTATGTAAAGGTTTAGGTTACCTCAATGCTTCAAGGTAAGCAGGCGGGTGTGTGGGTAATAATGTGCCAGAATAGCCAGGTAATCATGCCCTGTAACAGCCATGTGATAGGCACCCTCCTGACTCATTCCAATCCCATGACCATAACCCTTGCCCTGCAAGTGCACCATGCCATTTTCCACCTTGTTTACCCAAAACCAGGTGGAGCGCAGCTGAAATTTCTCGCGAATGATGCGAAGGCGGATCTCATGGCCCTGATAGGCTAAGGTTTCCCGTCGATGCTTTTGCTGAATACTGGTTGCAAATTCTGTGAAGCCTTCATCGATGTCACAACCCATGTTAGTGGCCAACACCTTGACCCATTCATCCACACTCAATTGACGATGCCATTCACTTTGCGGACAATTGATTGAAAAACTGTCGGGCTTAGCAATCAGGTATTCCCTGTGAGAGAAATACCAGGCAGATGGCATCAATGCCCCACCTGAATTGGCATGAAACAAGGCCTCAATGGGCTTGCTGTCCTTCAATGTTGCCAGGTACAAGTGACTGACCTTGTCAATGGCTGAGGCCAATGCCATCTGCCGCTCCTTGGGCGCTAACCCATGGTGAACCTGGCATCGCACATCATCCGTGACTGAAAATCCATCATGGGCAAATTTCCCTTGGTTTTTCATCAACCAGGTGTGTGCCACGATAGCCTGAGCCTTCCATAGATTTGGATGGCTCAGTTTACCTAATTCAGCATGCACAACCCCTGTCAAATAAGCCTCCATGCCTAGGATTGCAACCGGCTGAACGTAGCCAGGTCTGCCCTGACAAACCAACCGGCCACGGTAAACCCGTTCTCGGTAGCCATTCACCTGAACCGTGATTTCAGAGGCGCTGATCACCACCAAAGAGTCATAATCAACCGCATCCGCCAAAGTACCTACCACCTTGCCCCAGCTTCCTGGACGGACAATGAAATAGTTACTTGTTAAACTGTCGGGCATGCCTTGCTTGTAGCCTAGGATGGTGAGGTCATTGCCTCCAACGGCTAGTCGTGACAATCGATGGTTGGTGAAAATGCCCATTCTCACGGGGTCAGAGTGAGCCTCGACCGGGCTTGACATCAGCACGCACCAGAGCATCAAAGGCATTAGGGTCAGAGACTTAAGCTTCCAGTACATGATCTGCCAGTTGATTCACGGCATGAGCTGGCCCCATCACCTCGCGAAGGCTTTGTTGCAGCTGCTGTGCATGGTTGGGTTGATCCAAGAGCCACTGCAAGTCCTTCGCTAGCTGTTGGGGATTGCAATCGCCCTGAATGCGCTCTTTCACAACTTCTTTGTTGAGCAACAAATTGACCAAGGCAATGTATGGGACCTTAACCAAGGCCTTTGCCAGCAAGAAATTGATAGGGTGGGTTCTGAAAGCCACCACCATGGCTGTCCCGTACAATGTGCATTCCAGAGTGGCTGTTCCTGAAGCAACCAGGGCTAATTGGCAGCCTTGAACATGCTGCATGCCTTCATTGATTGCCCAGTGGCTTGGCGCTTTAGGAGCGTGCTGTTGCAACAATGCCCTGTAAGCTTTTGCGTTGATGTGCGCAGGCCTGATCCACATGGCTTCCATGCCCATCAATGCAGCGGTTTCCGCAAAAAGAGCCATGTGTGACTTGAATTCTTGCAAGCGACTGCCGGGAGCTAAGGCCAGGATAGATGCTTTGGTGACCACCTCCGCCTGCTGCGGGATACGATCCAACATGGGGTGGCCCATGTAACGGGAGGCGACCCCATGTTTCATTAAAAAGTCTTGCTCAAAAGCCAAAATCGGCACCAGCAAATCGCAATGGGATTTCAATGCCTTCACCCGGCCCTTTTTCCATGCCCATACCTGAGGAGAAACCCATTGTACCACACGCGTTCCTTCCTGACGAATGCCTTGACGATTCAGCCATTTTGCCAATCGCATGTTGAATCCAGGGTAATCAATCAACACAACAACATCACAGGGGTTGTTTCGTAAATGCTGCTGAACAATCTGGAAGTTTTGCCTCACCTGACCCAGTTTTTTCACCACCTCAACAAAACCCATCATGGCTAACTTCTCAAGGGGAATCAGTGATTGGGTTGCCGTAGCTTTTTCCATCAATGGGCCACCACAAAAGGTGATTTCTAAACCCTCCTGCTTTGTGAGCAAGGCACGCATCAGTTCAGCACCAAGCATGTCACCTGAGGCTTCGCCAGCCATGATAAAGATGCGCTTCACAACCATTCCCAACGCCACACAATGGCAATGATTGCATACATGGCACTGACAATCAGCATCATTTTCACCATCTTCATGCGATGCATTAAAACAAAGACAACGAAGAATGGCACCTCAATCAAGAAGGTGAACATCAGCACCTTATTCAACAAGTAACTCAGTAAATCTGGATGCATGCCAACCAAGGGTGGCAAGTCAGGGTAGGCCCTGTACAAATAGGCCCACACGGCTAAGGGTGTCAAGGCAGCAATGCCCCCACCCAGCCATAATTCCATGCGGTTCCTTGTTCGCTCTGGGCTCATGCATCCAAGGTTTGATGGATTTGTGCCATATGGTGATGTGCCGTGAGATCAAACTGAATAGGCACCACGGACAAGTAATTGTTAGCCAGGGCCCAAATATCAGTATCCTCCCTGCCATCAAGGTCATTGAACTCACCTGCCATCCAATAATAGGGTTTGCCCATGTGGTCATTCCGCTTGATGAATGACTCAACCCACTTAGCTTGTGCTTGGCGGCAGACCTTCAAGCCTGCATAGGGTTTGTCACTCACTTTTGGGATGTTGACATTGAGGCATATGCCTGCAGGTAATCCCTGAGACAGCACGCGTCGAACCACATCCATCACCAAAGTTTCTGCTTGTGAAAAATCCGCTTGCCAATCGTAGTCAAGGATACTGAAGCCAATCGAAGGAATGCCCTGCATGGCACCTTCCACTGCCGCCGACATGGTTCCAGAGTAAATCACATTCACTGAGGCATTGCTTCCGTGATTGATGCCTGACACAATCAAGTCCGGACGACGGTCCAACACTTCATGAACTGCCAACTTGACACAGTCAACCGGTGTGCCGCTGCAGGAATGCTCCTTTTGTGGTCCCGCATCGATCTGTTGGGGCTCGCATCGGAGAGGGTCATGCAAGGTGATGGCATGCCCCATGCCTGACTGGGGGCTGTCTGGCGCCATAACAACGACGTCCCCAATGGCATTCATCCATCGAATCAACGTCCGAATACCTGGCGCAGTGATGCCGTCATCATTGGTAACCAAAATCAGAGGCCTGTCGAGCTTTTCCATCTTTCAAATCTACATCTTGTCAGTTCGCATTCATTGGCATGAACATTGTACTTTTCCACACAAATTCCCCAGCTATGATTTTCATCATCCTCATTGGCTTCATGATTCTTGGTTTTGCCGTCCAAGCCCAACTTAAGCGACGCTTCAAGCAATACCAAGCTGTGCCCATTGACAATGGCTTGACCGGTCGTGATATTGCACGCAAGATGCTGGACGATCACGGACTTCAAAATGTCAACATCACAGCCGTAGAAGGCCGACTCACCGATCATTACAACCCAAGGGACAGCTCAGTTAACCTGTCCCAGGATGTCTACCATGGCAACCATGTGGCAGCTGCAGCTATTGCCGCCCATGAATGTGGCCACGCCGTTCAACACGCCACCAAGTACGAATGGCTTGACTTGCGAACAGGCTTGGTTCCCATTGTCAATGCCAGCGGCAAGTTGATGAATATTGTCTTTTTTGCTTCCCTGTTTGGGATGGGCATGCTGGGACTTGGGTTTAAAAGCATATTGCTCTTTTTGATTGCTGCACAAGCCATCATTGCCTCCTTTGCCCTGGTCACCCTACCCGTTGAATACGATGCTTCACGGCGTGCCTTGGTCTGGCTTCAAGACGCCAATGTGACCAACAGCAACAACCATGGCATGGCTCAAGATGCCTTAAAATGGGCTGCAAGAACCTATGTTGTTGCTGCCGCTGCCGCTGTCACACAGTTGCTTTACTATGTCATGTTGTACATGGGTCGGCGCTAAGCCTCTGGGAAAATCTTGCCCGGATTCATGATGTTCAATGGATCCAACAGCCCCTTGATGCCTTGCTGCAATTGCATGACAGTTTTGCTGAAGGCAATATCTAGGTAGTCCTTTTGCACCAAACCTATGCCGTGTTCACCCGACAAGGTTCCTCCCATAGCCACGACCTCTTGAAAAAGCTCGCGGATGCCTTGCTTTAGCTTGTCGCCATGCCAATCAGCATCTGACATGTCTCCTTTGATGATGTTGACATGGAGGTTGCCGTCACCCGCATGACCATAGCACACCGATTGAAAGCCATAAGCCTTGCCAATGGATTTAACGGTTTGCAGCAATTCAGGCAATTTTGCCCGAGGCACGACCGTGTCCTCTTCCTTGTAAACACTGTGGCTTTTAACAGCTTCACCAACCGCACGTCGCAATTTCCACAAAGCTTCGCGTTCCTTGTGGCTTTGCGCAAACAAAACATCCAGGGCGCCATGTGACTCAACGACTGCTGCCAAGGCCTCTGCCTCTTTCATCACAGCCTCTTCGTCCAAGCCATCAACCTCCATCAACAAGTGCGCTTCCACGCCATCGCCTAAGGGTAAATTGTCAACCTTCACATACTTGGCTGCCCATGTGATGGCATCGATTTCCATGAACTCCATCCCCGACGGTGTGATGCCAGCCTGAAAAACCTTAGACACCGCGGTACAGGCCGCTTGCGCACTAGCAAATGGCGCCAACAGCGTGAAACGGTGTCGGGGTTGAGGGATCAACCTGCAGACAATTTTCGTCACCACCCCCAGTGTGCCTTCTGAGCCAACAAAGAGTTGTGTTAAATTGTACCCAGTGCTATTTTTCAGGGTGTTTGCACCTGTCCATATGATGTCGCCATTGGGCAATACCACCTCTAAATTCAGGATATAAGCAGCGGTGACGCCATATTTAACAGCCCTTGGTCCACCCGCATTGGTGGCCACATTGCCCCCCATGGTTGATGTGCCCCAACTGGATGGATCGGGCGGGTACATCAAGCCTAGCGCCAAACAGGCCTCCTGAAAAACTTGATTGATCACGCCAGGCTCAACGATGGCTTGGCTGTTGTCTTGATCAATGTCAAGGATGCGATTGAGGTGCTTCATGGACAAGGCGATACCACCTTTGACCGGGATGGCGCCACCAGCCAGCCCAGTGCGAGCAGCTGAGGGGGTAACTGGCACCTGGTGTTTGCTTGCCAATTTCATGATGGCTGACACGTCTTCTGTGTGCCGGGGAAAGGCAACAACCTGAGGCAGGTAAGTGAGGTCCTCTGTCTCATCATGGCTGAAAGCTTCCAAGGTGTCTTCCTTGATGGACACATGGTCTTGCCCCAGAAGCTCCTTGAGCTCACTCAACAATTGGTTCTTATCTTGTCCGATCATTTGTTTCATTGCATCACAAAATTAACCCATGCGGCAGTTTTTCACCTTCTCTCTTTGTTTTCTTTTTCTGGGCCTCTCTGCACAGGAATCCATTATCACTTTTGACGACGTCTACCGATCAGGCCAATTTTACGGCAAGGGTGTGCGCGGGCTTCGAAGCATGGAAGACGGCTTAAGGTACAGCCAGAAAACCAGCAAGGGCATTGAAGCCTTCAACTACCAAACGGGGGAAAGCTTAGGCCTCTTGGTGGACAACGACGACGTGGTTGATCAATCGGGCAACCCCCTCCGCTTCTCCTCTTACCAGTGGGCAAAAGGCGAGCAGCAAATCACCTTTGAAACAGACAGGAAGTCTATTTACCGGCACTCCTACCTGGCCAAAGTATGGGTCTATGATCTTGCCAGCAAGACCAGCAAGTTGGTCAACGAGCAAGCCGTGCAAAACCCTCAATTAAGCCCTGATGGTCAACGCATTGCCTACGTACAGAGCAACAATGTATTCATCACTGAATTGGCCACAGGTGAACAAACAACCGTCACAACAGATGGCCTAAACAATGCCATCATCAACGGTGCCCCAGACTGGGTCTACGAAGAAGAGTTTTCCTTTCATGTGGGACTCGCTTGGTCCCCTAATGGGCAACACCTCGCCTATTACCGATTTGATGAGTCCGAGGTCGCTTCCTTTTCCATGGATATTTACGGGCAAGGCAACTACCCTTACCCCTACACCTTCAAATACCCCAAGGCGGGTGATGACAACTCTCAAGTCATGATCAAGATCTATGATCGTCAAACGAGTCAGTCGACTGAGGTGACAACGGATTTAACCTATGAATACATCCCAAGGATGACATGGTCACCATTGAATGAGCTCATCATCACCACCATGAATCGCCATCAAGACAGCCTGTGGCTTAACGCCTTCGCTATGGAGAACGACCGTTGGTCGTCATCGCTACTGCTAACGGAAACCGATGCCGCCTACACAGGGGCAGATCACAATCTCACGTTCTTGGCGGATGGCCGATTCCTTTGGACCTCTGAGCGAAGTGGGTTCAATCACCTCTACCTCTACAGTGCAAATGGCAAGCGAAACAAGGCATTAACCAAGGGCAATTATGAGGTAAGCAGCATGTACGGCGTGGACGCCAAGCGGGGCCATGTATACTACCAAGCCGGTGCTGTCACGCCTTCTCAACGCGAAGTCTACCGCGTGCGCTTGGGCGGTGGCAAGGCTGTGAAAATCAGCAATCAACCCGGGTGGAACAGTGCCTCTTTTTCAAGCACCTTTGACCGATTCATCCTAACCCATTCAGATGCCAATAACCCCTCCACAGTTTCTCTGCACGACAGCAAGGGCAAGACCCTGAGGATGCTTGAGGACAATGCAAAACTCAAAGCCACCATGGCGGGATTCCAACGTTCACCCAAGACCTTCTTTACCATAGAAGCTGCCAATGGGCAAAACCTTCCAGCATGGGAAATAAAGCCTTTGCACTTCGACTCAAGCAAGCAATACCCTGTGCTGATGTTCCAATACAGCGGTCCCGGCTCGCAACAGGTCACTGATCGCTTCGGTGGCTTGAACGATTTCTGGTACCAATCATTGGCTGCTGAAGGTTATTGGATTGTTTGCGTGGATGGACGCGGAACAGGTGCTCAAGGCCGGGATTTCACCAAATCCACGTATTTGAACTTAGGAAAACTTGAAGTAGAGGATCAGATCGCTGCTGCGAAAACCCTAGCGAATCATCCCAACATTGATGGGAGTCGCATCGGTATTTGGGGATGGAGTTATGGTGGATTCATGTCTGCCAACTGCTTGTTCCGTGGCGCTGATGTTTTCTCCATGGCTGTTGCTGTTGCCCCTGTTAGCAACTGGCGCTTCTATGACAACATCTACACGGAGCGCTATATGCGAACACCCCAAGAAAACAGTGATAACTACGATGCATGGTGCCCACTCGGTCATGCAGACAAGCTGGAAGGTAAATTCTTGCTGGTGCATGGCACCGGCGATGACAATGTGCATGTGCAAAACAGCATGCGACTTGCTGAGGCATTGATTCAAAGCAACAAGGACTTCGATTACATGGTATACCCTGACAAAAACCATGGCATCTATGGCGGGATGACCCGCATTCACTTGTTCACCAAGATCACAAAATTCATTCACGATTACTTATGATTGGTTTAAAAACCTATCTTCGGGCCCTTCAGGCTTTACAAGCTCACAAATCACTTAAATAAACACCATGTCAACAACTACAGAAATCGGCTTCTTGGGCCACCCTAAGGGTCTCATGACCTTGTTCTTTTCAGAAATGTGGGAGCGAACGTGCTACTATGGCATGCGAGTGCTTTTGGTTCTATACCTCACCAAATCCTTGTTGATGGGTGATGCAGAGGCCAGCTTACTTTATGGTGCTTACACCGCATTGATCTATGCCGCACCCGTATTGGGCGGTCGATTAGCTGACCGGTACCTCGGTTACCGAATGGCCATTGTTGTCGGTGCCATCTTGATGGTCATTGGTGAATTTTTGATCATTGGTGGCGGTGAATCCTTCCTGGTATACGGCATGGGTGCTCTGATTTTAGGTAATGGGTACTTCAAGGCAAACATTTCAACCATTGTTGGCAAACTCTACCAGGACGATGACCCTCGCCGAGATTCTGGCTTTACCATCTTTTACATTGGCATCAACATTGGTGCCCTATTGGCAACCACTGTCGTGGCCTATGTGGGTGAAACCTACGGCTTTGACAAGGGCTTTGCCCTTGCTGGTGTTGGCATGTTGCTTGGCCTCTTTATTTTCTGGTCGGGACGTGACAAATACAAAAATGCAGCTGGATTGGAAGTGACTGAAGAAGGCATGGAGCGTGTTGGGCCCTTTCGCAAGTACCAAGCGGTAATGCTGGGTTCATTGGCTTTGATCCCCTTAGCTACCCTGTTAATTCGCAAGAACACCTTCACCGTCGGTGAAGGTGCAGATGCATGGGACTTCCCCTTGATGACCATCTTACTTATCGCCCTATTCATTGGTGTTGCCGTTAGCCTGATCAAGGCTGGCATCAAAGAAGGTCACATCTGGCGAGATCGCATGATTGCCCTGGTGATATTCATGTTGATCAACACCGTATTCTGGGCAGCATTTGAGCAGGCTGGCACCTCATTGACCCTCTTTGCTGACCGCAACGTGGATCGCTTTGTCGGAGGCTGGGAAATGCCCGCGTCCAACACCCAGTTCTTTAACCCCTTCTTCATCATCATTTTTGGCGTGATTTTCTCTGCCATGTGGGTGAAGTTGAGCAAGATTGGCAAGAACCCAAGCATCCCTATGAAGTTTGCCTATGGTATTTTCCAATTGGGATTAGGTTTCCTTGTGACCTTGATTGGCCTTGAGTTTGCAGAAGATTTCAAGGTGCCATTGTTGACATTGGTTTTCCTTTATATGCTTCACACAACGGGTGAACTATTCCTGAGTCCCATTGGTCTATCCATGGTGACAAAGTTGTCGCCAAAATCCATTGCTGGGACAGCCATGGGTGGCTGGTTCCTCAGCTTTGCAATGGCCAACTATGCAGCAGGTTACATTGCCACCTTCACAGGCGGTGAGTCTGGTGAAGTCTTGAGCTTGGAGGAAGGCTTGATTAAATACACAGAAATATTCTCAACCATTGGCTTTGCATTGATTGCCTTTGCCATCTTCATTGCCCTATTGCGCAAGCCACTCAACAGCTTGATGCATGGTGTTGAGTAATCCCTGAAAGACTTAACTTTAAGGACCGGTTGAGCAACCTGCTTATCCGGTCCTTTTTTTATGCCCAATCCCCTCCCTCATCGCAAGCCCATCTCCCCTTCTTTCTGGGAAATGGACATGGAACTTTCGCTCACCAAACATGCCAGTAATCGACCCCGAAAGGTTGATTTGTTGATTGTTGGAACAGGATTGACTGGGCTGTCTGTTGCACTAAGGGCCATGCACCACAACCCTTCGATGAAAATCATTGTGGTGGATCAACTCCCCATCAATCAGACCTTAGCCAGCACACGCAATGCTGGGTTCGCTTGCTTTGGCTCCCCCACTGAACTCCTGGATGACATCAAAAACCATGGGGCAAATCAAGCCATCAAACGGGTGCACCAAAGGCAGCAAGGATTAAACTATTGGAATCAACAGGTGGGCGCTCAAGCCATGGACTACCATGCTTGTGATGGCATGGAAGTTTTCACCAGTCAAGAGACCACTGCTTACCATGAAGCCTGTGACGCCATTGAGTCCCTCAATGACATGGTTGGTCGATCCTGCTACCACATTGCGCAAGCGCCTGGATCTTTTCAACATGCCATTCGCATTCAAGGTGAGGGCAGCTTGCATCCAGGCAAGTTGAGAAAGGCCCTGATTCATCAATTGCTTCAAGGCGGTGTTGCATTCCTTGACAACTTCACCTGTCCACCTAAGGCTGAATGGCTTCAAGATGACAAGGGCTGGAACATCCCCGACAGCAACCATCCGATTCATGCAAAAAAAGTAGTCATTGCAAGCAATGCTGGAAGCAAGCAGCTTTTCCCTTCATTGAATGTGATCGCTGCTCGAGGACAGCTGCTGATGACTGAAGTCATTGACAACATGCCATACCCCGGCATTTACCATGCAGACAAAGGTTTCATGTACTTCAGGCAGTGGCAAGGACGACTGATCCTCGGTGGCGGGCGAAACCTGTTCCAATCAGAAGAAAACAGCACATCAACCCAGGTGACTGCAAATATCCAAGGGCATTTAGATGACTACCTCAACCATCAGCTATTCCCCAACAATGCCATCGCAGTCAGCCATCGGTGGGCTGGCAGCATGGCTTTTGGTGAACAAGGTGAGAAAACCCCCATCATACAAGTCATGGGTCAAGGTGTGGTTGTGGCATGTCGATTAGGTGGCATGGGCGTGGCATTAGCCCCAATGGTCGCAAAGGAAGCACTGACATTGCTTGACCTTGACGCCTGAAAATGACAAAGGCGAATGCCGTAGCATTCGCCTTCCCACTTTCGTAGCACTCCGTAGAGCTGTCTTCAGATAGTATTTCCTCAATTGCTCAAGTACTTTAGAGTCTGTTTCACCTCTCGTACAATCTGAGTTTGACACCTTCATTGCGGCTTACTCTTGCGAGCTCACTGGCCTCTTTTCCAAGACCTGGCAATGACTGTATCGTTTGTGTTGGACCTTCCACGACCTCATGAGTGATCACAACAACAGGAGTGGCCTTTTCAGGTAACTTCAGCCCCTAAGTGCTTCAGCCTAGCTGTGTAAACTTGCGTCTCAACAACCCCATTCCTTCGAAGTCAACTCTTGCGAGCAAGAAACACTTCTCTCAAAGGCTTCCCAGTTGCCATCTCACCGAAGTGATACAGCTTCCTAACTTCTGTTTGAATGAACCCTTTCAGGTTGCTTGCATGCCTTGCGGCTTACAAACTTGAACAGCTACTTGCGCGGACATTCAACATTCATTGAACATGATTCCGAAGAAAAAACGGGATCCATCTTGCGACTTCCTCTGTTTCTGGCTTTCCACACTTGCATGCTTTCTGCCTCATGTTCTTCAACTGAGTATCTTGCGATCATGACTACCTTGCAGTTGGTCATCGAACAGTTGCTAATGAAAGCATCTGATCCCTCAATCGTCGGCCCTGAATCACATCTAAAAGATGTTTCTTCAAGTGTTACCTTGTCCTTGTGTTGCCACAATTTCGTCAGTAACCCGATCCACACTTTTCATCCCTTTCGCTCAGAAAAGCCAGCAGTTGATCAACACCACCTGCTGTTTGTGTTTGTTAAATGTAGCTTTTTTTTTCATTGTTCATAGGTTTGTTAATAACTAAGTCAGTTTTTTTTATAACGAATTATATTGTTGATTTTTAGGAAGTTATAAGTCATGTATTTTACCTGTTTGAACACTCATCTAGGGTTTAGCTGAAAAATTAAACCCGTACCTTCGCCTTCTTAACCGACATGCCATGAACAACAAGCGTATCTCTTTACTTATTTTACTTGCTATCTGCGGATTGGCATTCATCTCCAATCCCTCAGAAGCAGATCACCGCAGTTATCGCAAAAGCCTGATGGGAACTAATATCCTGGAACAATTGATTGGTTCTGCACTGAATTATCAGATGACCTATTCAGATTATGGACTATTCAGTGTCGCAAGCAATGACTTGAACGCAGAAGATGCCCTCATTCAGCTCGATGATGTTAATCCCCTTGTAACGGTTGGGGTGTTTGGCCGGGTCATCGTGCTAAGCGGACCAGAAGGCATCAATCAACAATAATCTTGCAGGCGTAAACCTGCAGTCATAAGGTGATGCCCCCCTTATCAATGCCTCTTGTTTCTGATACCTCTATGGTATCATGACCTAGCATGCCTTAGTTTCGCTACCTTTCAATCACTAACTTAAAATAACTTACATGAAAAATTACCTTCTTCTATTCAGTCTCACTTTTGCCTTTGCTTCTTGCTCTGAATGCAATCAGACCGCTGAAGCTCCATCAAATGGTTTTACATCATTTGAAGGAGAACTCGTTACAATGGGAAGTCAAGAATCAGTTGACGTATTTTTAACCATTGATCAAGCTTGGCAGGCTAGAGATTATGATGCAATTAGATCCCTGGTTGCTGAAGATGCAGAATTAGTTAGAGAAAACGGCGAAGTTCTAATTGGCGGACAAGCTCTTGCTGATATGATAGAAGCTGATTATCAAGAATCTGTTGTACAGAACGGAGAAGAATGGGGATGGACTATTAATTACGCTTTTTCTGTTACAGGCACCGATAATTCAAGAGGAGAATTTGTGAATGCACGGTTCACAGGTACAAGTGGCGTGTTTGAAGAGTGGTATCAAATTGAGAATGGAAAGCTAATCTCTTGGCACCAAACAAAAAGAGAATTAACAAAAGTAGAAGACTAGTCACATGCACTTTGCCTATTACTTGGCAGCATAGGTAAACCCCTACTTCGGTAGGGGTTTTTTTGTACCAGACTTTGGCGTCATTGCGGCACTCAACCTTCATGAATAACAGATGCTCACCGTTTCACATGAGCTAGCATGACTAAGTCAAGGTCATGTGTTATTTTTCTTCAGGGTCAAAGCTCAGGCTTAGGCTGTTAACGCAATACCTTAGTTTCGTTTCTGTTGGCCCATCATCAAAAACATGCCCGAGGTGACCGCCGCATTTGGTGCACAGTATCTCCGTTCTGACCATTCCACCACTGATGTCACGTATTTCTGTTATGGCCCCTTCTCTAACCTCTTTATCAAAGCTGGGCCAGCCACAATGGGCATCAAATTTTGATGAGGATTCAAACAATTCAGTGCCACAGCCGGAACAGCTATAAATCCCTCGTTTGACGTGTTGATCAAACTCGCCAGTACCAGGGTATTCTGTTCCTTTTTGACGAAGAATCCTAAACCTTTCAGGACCTAACTCATTAAGCCATTGAGCTTCATCTTTAACTATTTCAGGCTTGAAATCAGACATTTTAGCAATTGTTTGAGATTGGCATTGAATAATGGAAAAAAAAAGCAGTGACCCGAGAATGTAATTTTTCATTAGAATGGGTGAGACATGGTTATGCTATCAAATCTAACCGAGGTTGCATAAAAATAACCAAGTCCAAATACCGTTGTGTCATCTTGCCTTCTAATATTACCAATTTGCGGGCTGTAAGGCACACTAAACAAACCACCATTATTTACGTTCCCGCTCATGATTTCTAGGAATTTGTATAGCTGAGGCGATGCCGTTCGTGTCTCATAAACAATTTTAATTAACGTATCCCTATAGACCGTATAGGGAGGGCCAATAAAGTTTAATCTAGCAATCCGCTGTCCCTCAATGTACTCATCGTCATTGTATAAATTGATACTGGCGGGTAAACTTACCTCTGTCTGTTGTGGATCAAAAGGTCCTGCCTGTCCATTGGGCGCATATATTTTAGTCGTAGCATATGACTTTACCCAGTAACCATTCCCTTTACCTAGAGGGTCATCAAAGAATTGGTATGGGCTATAATATGCAGAATCTACATCTGCATAATTTACCGTATCACCCGAATTGTAGTCATAGTATACACTATCCCCTTCAAGGATGGGAAACAGTGGAAACACCAATGTGAATGGAGCCTTGCACTCATCTAAAGTACTTTCCCATACACCTGAGGCTTCGCCATAGGTTGGTGGAATAACTACTTCTATGCGATAACTGTGAGATGGCAAGCTCTTAAAGGCTACTTCCCCATAACGTCCGCCACTTTCTTCTGTCAATGCACCCATTAAAGAGTCACCATCAAACAGCTGGATACTTGCGCCTACAATTCCCTGAAGCGCTCCATTGTCTAAGTATGGGTTGCTTAACTTTAATTCCACATAAGTACCAAGAGTATCTATGTTGGTTACAGCTCCGCTGATGCTAACAGCAGATGAGCTATTATAAACATCAGTTCTAACACGATCTGTAACGTCAGTTTCACATGAAGTGAATGCAATGGCCGTAGCCGCAATGAGTGCAATTTTTTTCATGTTCTATTAAAAGTTTAAATTATATGTTATGGATGGAATGGCTGTTGCGAAAATGCTAAGCTGTGTAGCCTTTGTCTCTCCAGTTGCGTTACCGTTATTGTCAACTACCTCTTCAAAAAAGATGCTGAATGCATTCTTGCGTGCATAGGCATTGTAAACACCAAAATTCCAGCTCCCCTCCCAATTTCGGTCTTTTTTGTTAGGTATTCTTACGTCCATACTCAAGTCCAAGCGATGATATGCCGGTGTTCTATTGTTGTTCCTTGTTAAGGAGAATGGGTAAAGTATGCCCTCAAAATCAGTCTTAGATTCAGGGTAAGTGTATGGCTTACCTGTTTGATAAATCAACGACCCTGAGAAGCTAATGTTTGGTTTCCACGCATAAGCTGCAACCACTGCAATATCATGTGGTTTATCTTGAGCAGCTGAATACCATTGACCAAAGTTGATCCATTCATCAGGGGTTGCACCCATGTCTACTTGAAGTTCTGAACGACTAAAAGTATAAGCAATCCAACCTGTCAATGCACCAACCTTTTTGTCTAACTGAACCTCTAAGCCATAGCTTCGCCCACGACCAGTCATCAAATCAACTTCGATGTTATCTGTACCTGTAGGTTGCGCACCGTTTTTATAATCAACCAGGTCGCGCATGCTCTTGTAGTAGGTCTCAAGGCTCAATTGCCATTCGCCATTTTTAAAATTTCGGTTTACACCTATGGCAACTTGATCAGCCGTACCGGGTTTGATGTATTGTCCTGCTGGTCTCCAAGTGTCAATTGGCAACGAAGAGGTTGTGTTTGAGATCAAGTGTATGTACTGGCGCATACGGTTATAACTAAGTTTCACCGAACTATTTTCAGAGCTTCTATAGTTAATTGCTAAACGTGGTTCTAAGCCTTGAAGCCCCTCAAATGCTGATATGATATCACCGCTGCTATAGCTTGTTGTATCAATGATCCTTTCGTTACGATAAGTACCTGCACTTGTAGGGTTATAGTTGACTACATCACGGGCGCCAATATTGTAAAATGAGCTGTAGCGCAAGCCACCACGTACAGTTAACCGGTCGTTTATCTTCCAGTTGTCTTCAATATAAAAAGATGGTTCAACTGCATATTCATTTTGCAGTTCTATTGAAATATCTGCAATTGCGCTATCTATAAAATCAGCCCTTACACTGAAGGGCTCGAAATCATAAACCGTAGCTTCAGCGCCAAAGTTGACTTGGTGCTTAGCATTAGGGAACCAGCTGAAAGCTACCTTATTTGATTGGTTATTGATGTATGCAACATTATCAATCTTCGCCGTTGGGAAGTCAAATCCAATCGCATAATCATAATCTGAATAAATTGAACTTACATTCAAAAACAGTTTGTCGTTGATTAGGTAATTCCATCGACCAGTCAACCCTAAATTACCCCAGTTAAAACGCACAAGTCCAGGAACGCCAAAGGCATCCTTTCCATAGTATGCACTTAAAAATAATCGGCTCTTGTCATTGAACTTGTAATTCACTTTTGCATTTAGGTCGTAAAAATTAGCAATGATCGTATTGATGTCATCATCCGGTGACAAGCGAAGAAGCAAATCTTGATATGACCTTCTGCCTGCTATCATAAAGCTTGCTTTGTCTTTAACTAAGGGCCCTTCAAACATGATGCGAGAAGATAGAAGGCCTAGACCAATAGTTCCACCGTACTCTTTTGTGTTACCTTCTTTCTGGTGAACGTCCAAGACTGATGAAAGTCTACCGCCAAATACAGCTGGAACTCCACCCTTGTAAAGTTTCAAATCGCTAACAGCATCACCATTGAATACTGAGAAAAAACCGAAAATATGAGAACTATTGTATACCGGAGCTTGGTCTAAAAGAATCAAGTTTTGATCTGTTTTTCCACCACGAACGTTAAACCCACTTGCACCTTCTCCAACTGTAGTGACACCAGGAAGAAGCGTTATAGATCTGATGACATCAAATTCACCTAAAAATTGTGGAATGGCTTTAATTTGCTTAGAAGTCAGCTGAGTTGTAGACATTTCTGCACTGTTCAGGTTTTCGTCTAACCTCTTTGCAGTAACCTGAACCTCAACCAATTGATTTGCAGATTCCTTCATTTCAAAGTTGAAGGTTTCGCTAGAAGTGAGATTTATTTTCTTAATGATAGTCTCGTAACCGATATAGCTAACTGTAAAGGTTTGTTGACCTGCAGGAATCGTAAGAGAGTAGAAACCGTAGACATTGGTTACCGTTCCTTGGCGGTCCTGGTTGACAATTGGAACACTAATTAGTTCTTCTCCGGTGGCAGCATCTCGCATGTAACCACTGATGGTAACATTCTGTGCTGTAATCGACGCACTTAGTAGAAAGCTAAATATGGCAAGCCAGTTTTTCATGTTGAGAAAGTTTAGCACCTTAAAAGATTCAGTAGTTTGATTTTTCATCGTTGTTATTAGCAGTAAATGCAGAAGGTCTTGTGAGATTTATAAGGGCGAACTATTTACTAATACCATGCCAGATGTTTTTTTGTTTAACAAAAGTAATTAAACAATAAACAAAAACAATACATAGATGCATAAATAATCCATTTAAAGCTAAAAAAAGACCTCCAATTTCTTGGAAGTCTTTCAGTTACTGTGTCGGGATGACAGGACTTGAACCTGCGACCACACGCCCCCCAGGCGTGTACTCTACCACCTGAGCTACATCCCGATGAAGGTCGGCAAATATAAGCTATGACTGTTGAGAAAAAGCAATGATTCATTGCTGTCATCAATGCTTTGACTTTTACATTTGTCCCCATGGAACAACACGATTGCCTCATCATTGGCTCTGGACCTGCAGGATACACTGCAGCTATTTACGCTTCACGCGCTGACCTCAATCCCATCATGTATGTGGGGCTTCAGCCTGGTGGGCAATTGACAACAACAACAGAGGTAGACAACTTCCCTGGCTACCCCGAGGGAACAGATGGCAATGCTATGATGGAGGACCTCAAGAAGCAAGCAGAGAGGTTTGGCACTGATGTGCGTTGGGGAATGGTTACAGAAGTTGATTTTGCTAACAAAGCAGGAGGCTACCACACCCTAACTATTGATGGGGAGACAAAGATTCAAGCAAAAACTGTCATCATATCAACCGGTGCAACGGCAAAATACTTAGGGTTGCCTTCAGAGGAAAAATTCATGGGCTTTGGCGTAAGTGCCTGCGCTGTCTGCGATGGGTTCTTTTACAAAGGACAAGATGTTGTCGTGGTAGGAGCGGGAGACACAGCAGCTGAAGAAGCTACCTACCTAGCTAAAATCTGTCCCAAGGTTACCCTACTTGTTCGACGTGATCAAATGCGTGCATCAAAAGCCATGCAAAACCGTGTCCTGAATACCGATAACATTGAGATCAAGTGGAACACTGAAACCGTTGAAATCCAGGGGGGTCAGTCAGTTGAAACAGTTGTTGTGAAAAATACGCAGACAGGCGAAATTGAAAACATTCCCGCAAGTGGCTTCTTTGTAGCTATTGGGCATACGCCTAATACGGACATCTTCAAGGGCATCCTTGACATGGACGAAACGGGCTACCTCACTCCAACCTTGGGCAAAACAGCCACCAATAAACCTGGTGTTTTCGCAGCAGGCGACGTAGCTGACAAGGTCTACCGACAGGCCGTGACGGCTGCAGGAACTGGCTGTATGGCTGCCCTGGAAAGCGAACGCTACCTATCTGAGTTTCATTAACTCAGTCAGGTAGCATTCGAATAATTTATGTTATCGTTGCTGTTTAAGCACTAGTAGCGACTGCTGCTACCTCCGCCACTGCCACCACGGTAACCACCGCCGCTACCGCCACTGCCACCACGGTAACCACCGCCGCTACCGCCGCTACCGCCGCGGTAACCTCCACCACCGCCACGGTTTCCGCCACCACTACTGCGGTTTCCGCCACGATAGCCTCCGCCACCACCGCCGCTGCCGCCACGATAGCCTCCGCCACCACCTCTACGGTTGCGGCCGCCATCTCTGTCACGAGACTCTCTACCGACGTGATGTTCCACAGCATCAAGCTTGATTTCAATACCTTCCCACTTAGCGCCTTCAATCTCTTCTTTAATTTTGTCAACTGCCGTTTTCGGAACTGTGAAGTACCCATGAGCTGGGGCTACATTCACACCTTGCACATCAAAGTCACCCAATCCAGCTGACTCACGAACAAAATCTTTAAGCAATGGCCAAGAGAACCCAGCTTTCTCACCTAAGTTGATCCAGAATCGTTGCTCATCTTCACGACCTCCTCTGCTATGATTACCACGTTCACCGCCTTCACCGCGATCAGGACGATCCTTTCTTCCGCCTTGAGCTGGAGCATTCAGGTCTAAATCGGTGTGCTCTGCATAGTGACGGAAAAGGGTTTCAAATTCCGCAGATAGAAAATGCTCAATGATCTCCGCCTTTTTCAATGACTTAAACATGGGGACAACAGTCTCCATAAATGGTGCAATGACCTCCTTGCCTTTGTCCTGTTTAACAACACGATCAGCAAAATTTATCAACTGACCCGTTACCACATCTTGGCGTGAAGGGAAATCATGCTGTGGGATTTTTCGTCCAATTTGACGCTCAAGAATATTAATTTTCCTTGACTCCGTAGGGGTCAATAGAGCCCATGACTCACCTGTCTTACCCGCACGACCTGTGCGACCAGAACGGTGGGTGTAGACTTCTTTATCCTTTGGCATCCTAAAGTGGACAACATGTGTAATGTCTTGCACATCAATACCCCTTGCAGCAACATCCGTGCAGACCAAGTAACGAATTTGCTTGTTACGGAAGGCATGCATCACCAAGTCACGCTGTTGCTGAGAAAGCTCGCCATGCAATGCAGCTGAGGTGTAGCCATCACCAATGAGTTGCTCAGACAATTCTCTTGTCTCAACCCTGGTTGGACAAAAGATCATGCCATAGAAACCTGGCGCACTATCAAGCAAACGGCGCAATCCAGCGTATCGACGATCGCGATGTGTCACGAATAATTTATGTTCAACGGAGGTCGTCGCTTCATTGCGGCCACTAATCATCACCTTCAAAGGATCCTCCATGAAGTCTTTGATGATGCGCTCAATCTCTCTTGGCAATGTGGCAGAAAACAACCATGTGGCAGAATCCTCTCTCACTTGACCTAGGATTTCACGAACATCATCCAAAAAGCCCATGTTCAACATCTCATCTGACTCATCCAAAACCACGGTTTCAACCTGGCTTAAGTCCATAGCTCGTCGAGCAATCAAGTCCTTCAAACGCCCTGGTGTAGCAACAACTATGTCTACACCTCGCTTCAAGGATTGAATCTGATCTCTTACCGATGATCCGCCATAAGCAGCCATGATACGAATTTGCGGCATGTGTGCTGCATACTTCTCCATTTCCCCTGTAATCTGAACACAGAGCTCACGGGTTGGAGAAAGAATAAGTCCTTTGGGTTTTTTGTTTCCTCCCGCATCCACTAGATGGTGTAACATAGGAAGGCCAAAGGCGGCAGTCTTGCCTGTGCCTGTTTGTGCCAAGGCTAGCATATCCCTGCCTCCTTCAAGGAGTTCGGGAATAGCTTTTGCTTGAACGGGTGTGGCCTCAGTGAAGCCTAGGTCGGTTACGGCCTGAACCAATGGTTCTGCTAGGCCTAAATCTGAAAAAGTGGTCATGGTAAAATATTTAAAAAAGCGTACAGCTGTATAAGCCGGATTCTGTTCACGCCTCACGGCGTGTCCCTGTCATTCCTCTAGGCGGCATGTCACCATGACGCTCTATCTGCCTACCCGCCAGGTCGAACGAACCGTTCTCAAACCCTAGCCTACATGGCATTTCATCCCGCGAGGTTTACCTAGCTGAAGTAGTCACCTACTCCACTGGTGAGCTCTTACCTCACCTTTTCACCCTTACCAAATCGACTCGTACGAGGCCGATGGCGGTCTACCTTTCTGCGGCACTATCTATCGACCCAGCCCGAAGGCTGTGCCGCCTTCCTGTTAGGAAGCGCGGTGCTCTGTGATGTCCGGACTTTCCTCTTCATGATAAATCTTGAAGCGACAAGGCCAGCTATACGCGGCGCAAAGGTACTCTTTTGTCATCAAGTCTTATTGCCTGGACTGAAAACCACTTCTGTCCCCCATGCTTCATGACGAGAAACAATACGCCATTGCCCTGTCTGCTTAAGGAAACGATCGATGGCAGCTTTTAGCTTTCCTTGCCCAATACCATGGTTGATCAACACCCTTTGGCTATTTGATCTTCTAGCCAACAGCAAGGATTGCTTCAAGCAGGCCAACTGATGTGCCATTGGCTCCAACCCAGGATTCAGACTAGGCAATGCTAATAAATGCAAATCTATAACGTACAATTCAGGGTCTTTTGATGACCTTGGGACTTGCTTAGTTTTTTCTGTTTGATTTGGCGCGGGTAGTTCACCATAATCCAATCGCTGCTTCAGCAATACACTCGATCGAGGGAAATGCAATAGCATATCATCAACAGATAGGGTTACCACTTCCCCATCAATAGCTACAATTTCCCCTTGCTCTACACCATCAATGATGACACCATGGTCTCCAATCTTCATGGTCACAAGATAAAAAAAGCCCCCGGCGCAAACCGGAGGCTTCTTTAATTAAAAAACTA
>TARA_B110000091_G_scaffold161376_1_pt1 | contig 34802 bp, 29 predicted proteins | sample TARA_B110000091 | Tara Oceans TARA_B110000091 (sample SAMEA4397278) | marine metagenome | biome: Polar Biome; feature: [DCM] deep chlorophyll maximum layer (ENVO:01000326); material: water (ENVO:00002006), including particulate matter (ENVO:01000060) such as... | depth 35 m
CCCCCTTGCTGCCGATCTCCCTAACGTTACCTGACTTCTGGAAAGACGGCCATAGCCTTTTTAACCCCCGTAGACGGTTAAAAAGGTGGCTCTAATGGTCTGATTCGATCAATTCGGCGCAACCCGGGGTCGGGCTTGCCGGTATGGATGACCCGTACTGGCTAGTACTGAAATTCGGGTAGGTTGATAACGATCCCCTCTAAGTCATCGCTCATGTCGATCTGGCAGCTGAGGCGCGAATTGGGTTCGCGATCTGGGTTAAGGTCGAGCATTGACTCTTCGGTTTCGGAAATCTCGTTGAGTTTTGACAGCCAGGCACTGTCGACCAGCACATGGCAAGTTGCACACGAGCATTCGCCCCCACAGTCCGCATCAATGCCCGGGACCAGGTTGCTGGTGGCAATAACCATCAAACTATCGCCGTTATTACCGTCAACCACGTGTTCGGTACCATTGTGTTCAATAAACTTAACGCTGGGCATGACACACTCCGTTTCTACAGGGATTTAAGATTGGGCTGATTATTCGATAGTTCGGCTAAAAAGTATAGTCATCGCCGGCTGATTTTAATCCTGGGTGGTCTCAATTTAGGCGCTTGGCAGCAGCGTTTTTAAGTCAACCTCAGGATTCGCCAGCGCATCGGTTGCAACGGCCAGCCCATAAAGCTGCTTTGCGACCATGAACTCTTTTGGGCTATTGACCGCGTCCACCGCAATCACTTTCCCGTTTGCGAGATAAAACTGAGCAAACTGCAACGTATCAGGGTTACCCCGAAGCACGGACTCATCGGCCTCCCCGGAAAATCCCAGCATTTGAAGTTTGAGTTCATATTGATCGGACCAAAACCAAGGCACAGCAGCATAGGTCTTATCACCGCCCAACATGTTGGCGGCTGCGGTGCGCGCCTGATCCATGGCATTGGGGACCGATTCCAACCGGAGTCGTCGACCCAAAATCGGGTTTGGATGATTGGTGCAATCGCCTGCTGCGTAGATATCAGGGTCCGAGGTTTGGCAGTGGTCGTCAACGGTAATGCCATTGTCACAATCTAAGCCCGCATCGTGGGCGAGCTGAATGTTCGGGATGATCCCAATCCCCACAATCACGAGGTCCGCCTCGATTTCTGTCTCGCCGCAGCGCACATGGGTTACGGCATTATCCTTTCCGCGAAACCCGCTGCACCCAGTTTGGGTATGGATTGTAACGCCTCGGCTTTCATGGAGTTGCTGATAAAAGGCGCTCATGAAGGGCGTCGTGACTCGCTGCAGAATGCGTTCTTCCATTTCAAGGACATCGACTGAGAGTCCTTGGGACACGGCAACCGACGCAACCTCAAGGCCGATATAGCCACCGCCAACAATGCATAAGCGCGTGGCCTGGGCCATTTGATCCCGGATTGCATCGACGTCGGCCATGGTGCGCAGGTAATGAATACCGCCTAAGTCACTCCCTGGAATCGAAAGCCTGCGCGGGGTGCTCCCGGTTGCGATCAATAATTTATCGTAGGCAAACGCACCCTCGGCGGTAGTGACCGTTTTTTGTGCGGGGTCAATGGCGGTCACGGTTTCCCCGAGATGCACCTCGATGTCGCGGTCTTGATAAAACTTTTCGGGCCGAACCAGTAACTTCTCGGCAGGCACCGCGCCAGAAAGATACGCTTTCGACAAAGGCGGACGCTGATAGGGCAGGGTCGGTTCATCACCGATCAGTATGATCTTTCCTTCAAAGCCTTCTTGTCGCAAGCTCGCGACGGTCTGCCCGGCTGCTTGTCCCCCGCCAATAATAACCATCTGAGTCATTGCGTACGCTCCTGAACCTTTTATGCAGCGCGAAGGATACCATGCTCGGATGGCGTGTGTCGGCGGGTCTTCGCGGGGCGGGTTAAAAGGTTGGGCGCTGGCGAAGACCGGCAATCCATAAAAGATTTGACGCAGATAGCGCAATCAATGTGGTCCAACCCCGCAAGCGATGGGGAGTACAGCCTGCCGTCAGCACGTTGGGCGCGTTATGATGGCGCTTTGAACGCTAGGCGCGCGCCTTATGAATATTCTCTTGTTATCGCCCTATGATGCGGTGAGTCATCAATACTGGCGCCGACAACTTGTCGATGGGTTTGAAATGCACCGCTTTGAGGTCGTGACGCTGCCGGCTCGGTACTTTGGCTGGCGGGTGCGAGGCAACGCGATGACGTTGTCGAGCCTATTGACGCAAGATCAGGTTGCTCGGGCAGACCTTGTTCTCGCAACCTCGATGACCGATTTAGCAACCTTAAAGGGTTTGGTCCCGGCCCTATCAAACGTGCCATCGATGCTCTACTTTCATGAAAATCAGTTTGCATTTCCCAGCCGTCAGGACGGTCATCGGGATCTTGAAGCGCAAATTACCAGCATCTACAGTGCGCTCGCGGCCACGCAACTTGTTTTTAACTCGGCCTTTAATCGAGACACGTTCTTTGCGGGTGCAAAGGCCTTGCTGAAAAAAATGCCGGACGGGGTGCCGGCGGGTGTGCTGATGATGCAGCAAGCTCGAGCCCGGGTCTTGCCTGTGCCGCTTTCGAATGCCCTGTTCACAACGAAGCCCGCCACAAAAATGCAGGGGGCCAAGCAGCAAGACATTGTTTGGAATCATCGTTGGGAACACGATAAGGGGCCAGAGCGGCTCTTGAAGATTGTAAAAGCGTATGTCGCGTCTGGGCTTGCTGGCAAGTTCCACATCGTTGGACAGCAATTTCGGACGACCCCGGCAGCCATCACCGAAGCCGCGGCCCTGCTGGACCAACACCAATTGCTGGGTGAGTTCGGCTACATCGAGGATTCCAAGCAATACCACCGCCTGTTAGCCCAGTGCGGGTTTGTTTTGTCGACTGCCGACCATGAATTTCAAGGTTTAGCGGTGATGGAGGCCATGGCGCTCGGTTGTTTCCCTATGGTGCCCGATGCGCTGGTTTATCCTGAATATGTGCCCCCTGAAAGTCGATATACAACGGCCGTCGACGCGGTGCAGCGGCTTGCATCCCCGCCCAGCTACACGCCAAGGGATTGTGTGGCGCCGATGGCTTTTCGGGCCCAAGCCCAAGCCTGGCAGGACTTGTTTTTAGAAACGCTTACCCGCCGGGCCGCATAAAACGGCAAGGGCTTAAGAGGCTGCGGACACGCGGCGCAGGGTGCTTCAGGCTGTGCCTGATTACGGCAAGGTTCATGATGTGAGCGCCTCGAACGCAATCTGGGGTCGGCGGCAAGGCGTTAAGCCGGCACCTCGATTCAAATGGCATTTAAAGGCCGCGGCAATCAAGGCAAGCCTTATGCTAGGGCTGTTTGGCGGGCTCCGGGACAAGGGCCCAAAGGTCTAGCCCGGGAACCGGGCGCTGCTGCCAAGGCGCCATCAGGGCCGGATTTGTCCGCAACAACCTTTAAGAGCAGATCCCGGTTCGCGCCAACGCCTTAGGCGGCAATGATGATGCGAATGGCGTCGAGGCGCGGCGTGACCTGCTCTAAAAAAGACAAGCCCGCGGCACGCTTTTGTAGAATCTGATCCACGTCAAGTTGGGACACTGCGGGGTTGTACCGAGCCAGGTGGGCCAGGCGATCGTGTGCAGCATCTTGCCGGGCTTTAAAGGTGGCGCCCGCAGCCTGCACTTCAACCAACGTTTGGGCCTCGGCCAGCGCGGCCGCAAAGTGCAACATTGGCTCGATTTGGTGACGTTGTAACCCAATCAGTTTCGCTAAGGGTTCTGGTTTGGCCGGCAAAGCGTCCAGCAGCGGATCAAAGTCAAACTTAGGGGTGAAATCGACCGGACCCGGCGCGACGATGAAGCGTAGGAATGGCTGCTTGAGATGCGGCTGAAGTTCCAAGCGCGGGGGCGCCGCGCAATCAAGGCGATACAAGCATTCAACCAATAGGGTGCCCGCAGGGAATGTCGGTCTCTTGATCAGGCTGACACAGGCATTACCGATTTCCTCAGATAACACTCGGTCCAGCGCTTGGCTAACCAGCGGATGTTCCCAGGTTAGAAATTGCAAATCTTCTCGCGTTAGCGCGGTGGCGCGATCCAATGTGTAGGCAATGCCCTCTTCAGCGATTTCTGGGTACTGCAGGTGCCCTTGGACTTCGGCGCTGACGGTACTGCGGGTCTGCAGCAAAGGCGTTGGTTTGAGAAGTTGAACCTGATCAGACAGGGGTTCGAGCTCCAGTCCAAAAAAGGTGAAGGAAGCATTTAGGTAATTTGCCAGTGGTTTTTGTTGTTCTTCGGCGATCAACGCTTTGGTGATCCTGTCGCCGTCCAGAGGATCAAAGCTTGCGAACTCAAGCAATAAATCGCGTCCTTGCTCAAGTTTGGTCTGAAGCGCGGCAACCAATTGCTGAGTCTGAAGGATTAGCTGGGCAAGGCGCTCGGGATCATCCGCCAGTTGAAATTGCTGATGAAGCTGTTGGTGCGCCTCGGCGCCTGCCGGGTTCGGCGCGCGAAACAAATCCAAACCATGATGAAACCAATCGAACCGCCTGGCGAGTTCAGAGCCGGCTGGCCGCGGAATGTGGATCGTCACGGGTTCAGATTGTCCGATCCGATCCAATCGGCCAATGCGTTGCTCAATCAGATCCGCCTGATCCGGAAGGTCGAACATCACCAGGTGGTGCGCAAATTGAAAATTCCGGCCTTCAGAGCCAATCTCGGAACAGACCAATACCTGAGCGCCCTGGTCGGGGTCTGCAAAATAAGCTGCCGATCTGTCCCGGGCAATCAGGTCTAGGCCCTCATGAAAGCAGCTGCTTTTTAGGCCAAGCCGCAACCGCAGGTGTTTCTCAACCGTTTGGGCGACCAAAGCCGTGTGACAGATGACCAAGAACTTATCCTCGCGACTGCTCAGTAATTGACCTAGCCAAAGTAGTCTCGGGTCGGTTGCGGTGATTCCGCTCAGATCATCATCGTCGTGGTCAGCGTTTAAGGGGGGGAGGTCCGCCGGTTGAACCCGGCGCTCGGTTAACCCTAAAACCTGCGCTCGACGGTTGCGAAACATGGCCTGGGCGGGACCATAGTGATCCAGTAATTGATGCAATAACGCGTCGTCGTTGATCGTTGCTGGGGCCTTGAGCCGGTTGGCAAGCGATGCGCGCGCCCCAGGTGAGGCCGCAGAGTCGGCCTGCCAGGTCTGAATGGTGTCGGCGAGTTCGGCGTATTGGGCTTGCTCAACCATAAAGGCATCAAAACTGGCAAAGCGATGTGGGTCGAGTAATTGCAGTCGACCAAAGTGGCCCTCGAGGCCAAATTGCTCTGGTGTTGCTGACAACAACAACAGGCCCCGTGCATGGCGGGCCAATTCGCTGGCGGCATGGTAGGCCGGACTTGGGGCTTGCTGCGACCACTGCAGATGATGGGCCTCATCGATAATGACGAGGTCCCAGGGACACGCTAAGGCCTGGGCCAAGCGGTCCGGGTTATCGAGCAATAAATCGAGTGTGCTGATGACCAGTTGTTGCGCCTCGAAGGGGTTTAAGGCCGATTGAGTTGGGGCTGAACCCGCCTCGAACGGATCAGAATCTAACATCGCTTGCTCGATCGAGGTTGCGGCGTCATCGGACAACCGGCTTGGGTCGACCCTCGCTTGTGAGGTGACCGCCGGATCGAACGGGTCTTCTGCTGGGTGATCGTCTAATGATCGATGCTGGTCCTCAATGGCCTGACAGCGGGCTTCGTCGAGCACGGTAAATTCGAGGTTAAAGCGCCGGATCATCTCAACCAGCCATTGCACCTTTAAGGGTTCGGGAATCAAGATCAGAACCCTTGAGCCCCGACCGGTTTGCAGCATTTGGGTCAAAACCAGGCCCGCTTCAATGGTTTTACCCAATCCGACTTCGTCTGCCAGCAGCGCCCGGGGCGCGTCCCGTTGCGCCAGTTGATGAGCGATGTAGAGCTGGTGTGGCAGCAGCGCTGTTCTGGGCCCCAGCAGGCCGCGGAAGGGCTGCTGGGATAGACGGGCTGCGTGTTTCAGGCTTGCATGACGCAGGTTGAAGGCTTCATTTGGGTCGATTTGATTTAAGAACAACCGGTCTTGAGGTTTGCTAAATTGTAAGGTTGCGTCTAATTCTATTTCGGGCAGGTCTGTTAGGCCAGATTTGGTGTCATAACGGTAATAAATGAGGCCGTCCAACTCGAAAACCTCACGAACAACGAAGCTTGCGCCCGTGCGGGTTCGGAGCGCGTCGCCTTCGTGGAATCGGGCCCGAACCAGCGGGGCGTCGGCTTTCGCATATTGCCGGTTGGTCTCAGCGGCAGAAAACACGCAGGTCACGGTTCGGTGCTCGGTTTCTAAAATCATGCCCAGCCCTAATTCAGGCTCGCTGCGACTGACCCAACGCTGACCTGGTTTAAATTCTTCCATACTTCGGTAATACTCCGGGGGTTAAAAAAGATCGAGGCTGATAATGGACGACCAAACTCAAGTAGAAATCGAAGCGCAAGCTTTTAGACGATTGCTTAGCCATTTAGACGAGAACAAGCAGGTTCAAAATATTGATTTGATGAACTTAGCGGGGTTCTGTCGAAACTGTTTAAGCAAGTGGTATCGCGCCGCGGCAGAGGATAAAGGAATCGCTTTGGATTATGAAGCCGCACGTGAGCGGGTTTACGGCATGCCCTATGCCGATTGGAAAGATCAGTACCAAAAAGCGGCGAGTGAGGCACAAAAGGCGGGCTTTGAAGGCAAAACGGGTGATCCGGCTTAAACCGCCATCTTGGCTTTGATCGCGGCATGGCTTTGGTAATGTTCGAGCGTGAGGTCCGCAAGCTCAAAGTCATCGATACCGGTTTGGCCGCGGTCTTTAATCATGAGCGTTGGGCTGGGCAGGGGCGCGCGTTGTAGTTGGGCCTTCACCTGCTCAACCGCATCAAGATAAATATGGGCATTGCCAATGGTGTGGATGAACTCGCCTGGCACAAGGCCTGTGATCTTGGCGACCAGATGCAAGAGCAGCGCGTAGGATGCGATGTTAAACGGCACGCCGAGGAACATGTCCGCCGAGCGCTGATACATTTGCAGCGACAAGGTGTTGCCCGCTACAAAAAATTGGAAAAAGTTATGGCAGGGCGGCAACGCGACCGCGTCAGCACTGATTTCTGCCGGATTCCAGGCGTTGACTATAATGCGTCGGGAGGTTGGATTATGACGAATAAGGTGAATGGCATCGGCCAGTTGGTCCACAACTTGACCCGAGGGCGTTTGCCAGGCCCGCCACTGAACCCCATAGACTCGTCCCATGTCGCCGTCATTCTCGGTCAGTCCAAGCCGGACCAGATAATCAGCATAGTTGGCATCCCAAATCTTATTTTGGGGGTAGATTCTTTTGAGATCTTCAATATTGTTTGAGCCGGAAATAAACCATAGCAGCTCGGACGCCATGACCTTCCAGGCCAATTTTTTGGTGGTAACAGCTGGAAAGCCTGCTTGCAGGTTATAGCGCGCATGCAGGCCAAAGTAGGCGAGGGTCCCAACACCGGTGCGGTCATCGCACTGTGTGCCATGCTCTAACACCTGCTTGAGCTGTTGAAGATAAGTCTGCATCAGTTACGTTACCGCGCGGCGCTTAGCCGCACTTAGAATCTCCGCAGTTCAGGCAAGTCATGCAACCATCCATCATCACCATCGAGGTGTTCAGGCACTTCTGGCAAAGCTGCGCGCCCGGCGGGAACTGACTCGACTCTGCCTCAGGGTCCGCCGCATTTTCGGCTTGGACACGCTTTTCATTCATCATTGCGACATGTTCGCTCGAGAGCGCTTGGTCTTTTATCAGGCCAATTCTGCGCATGTGGGTATCCAACACTTCGCCGATCTCGGCGACGAGCGAGGGCATGAACCGGCCGCCTTTTTTGAAGTACCCGCCTTGAGGGTCGAAGACCTGCTTGAGCTCTTCAACCATAAAGGTGGCATCGCCCCCTTTGCGGAAAACAGCTGAAATGACCCGGGTCAGCGCCAAGATCCATTGAAACTGGTCCATGTTTTTGGAGTTGATGAAGATCTCAAAAGGCACTTCTTGCTCGTGCTCTGTGCCGCTATTGAGCACCATGTTGTTTACGGTGATGTACATGGCGTGATCAGATAATGGCGTTTTAATCTTATAGGTATAGCCTTTGAGTTCATCGGGTCGCTGCACTTCTTCGTGCATGGTTTCTCGAGTTGGTGCGGCTTGAACGATCGGTTCATCTTTTTTCTTGATCGAAAAACCAACGATATTTTTAGAGATTTTAACAGCCATTTCAGTCCTCTATATCTATTTAGTGGCTCTGCTTTGGGCGCCACATCGGTGATCATATTCCATAGGTTCGCCGGCGCTCAGGCAAAGGGCGTGTCGCAGCAGCCCCTTGGATTAGCAGCAAGCGGTCATCTTAAAATTTTCCGTAGTAGCCTTCTTTCATTGCGTCGAAGAGGTTGGCTGCAGAGTGGAGTTCTCCGTCGTACTCAATTTCTTCGTTGCCCTTAAGTTCAACCACTTCGCCATCCTCGAGCTCGAATTGATAGGTTGTGTTTTCAAGGTCTTGCTCTTTTACCAACACCCCTTGAAAAGCCTCTGGGTTGAATCTGAACGTGGTGCAACCCTTGAGTCCCTGTTCATAGGCATAACGATAAATGTGTTTGAATTCCTCATAGGGATAATCCGTTGGCACATTGGCGGTCTTGGAAATACTGGAATCGATCCACTTTTGGGCAGCCGCCTGAACGTCCACGTGCTGGATCGGTGAAATGTCATCGGCTGTAATAAAATAGCTGGGCAGCTGATGGTCGGGGTTGTCGGTATAGGGTGCTGCATCGGGATTGACCATCGCCTTGTACGCCAGCAACTCGAAGGAAAACACGTCAACTTTTTCTTTAGACTTTTTACCTTCCCGGATCACATTTCGCGCGTAGTGATGGGCAAAGCTAGGCTCGATACCATTACTCGCATTATTGGCCAGCGACAGGCTGATGGTTCCGGTTGGTGCAATCGAACTGTGATGGGTAAAGCGACAGCCATGCTCGATCAGGTTATTGATCAAGTCTTGATCTTCGGCTGCAATCTTTTGCATGTAGCGCGAATACTTTGCATGCAGAACCCGGCCAGGCAGTTTGTCGCCGAGCTTGATGCCGTCTTCGATCATCTCTGGGCGCAGTCGAAGCATTTCACCCGTGACCTCGAAGATTTCATCCATGATCGGGGCGGCGCCTTTTTCTTTCGCCAACTCTAGACCTGCTTGCCAGCCAACGAGGGCGAGTTCTTTGGTGACGCGTTCGGTGAAAGCAACCGATGCGGGATCACCATAACTCATGCCCATCATGGTGATGGCAGATCCTAGTCCGAGATACCCCATACCATGACGACGTTTCCGCTCAATCTCATGGCGCTGCTCCGGTAGGGGTAGGCCATTGATTTCAACTACATTATCAAGCATTCGGGTAAAAATACTGACCGCTTCGCGGAACGTTTCCCAATCGAAGTCAGCATCACCGCTAAAGGGCCGTTCAACAAAGCGGGTGAGGTTGACCGACCCTAAAAGACAGCTGCCATAAGGCGGCAGAGGCTGTTCGCCGCAAGGGTTAGTGGCCCGAATGTTTTCGCAAAACCAGTTGTTGTTCATTTCATTGACCTTGTCGATCAAAATGAAACCGGGCTCTGCGAAATCGTACGTTGAGGCCATAATCATGTCCCAGAGTCGCTGGGCTTTGACGGTCTTGCTGACTTTACAGGCTACCAGACCGGCCTCATTGGTGACATATTTTGCTTTTGATGGAAAATCTCGCCACAGCACCTGGGCCGGGTCATTCACGTCAAGTTGGTCAGACTCAAGCTCGCTCTGGGTGATGGGGAAGGACAAGCGCCAATCCTCGTCGTTTTTGACCGCTTCCATAAATTCGGCGGTAATCAAGAGCGATAAATTGAATTGACGGAGTCGACCGTCCTCTCGTTTGGCTTTGATGAAATCCATAACATCGGGGTGACCGATTTCGAAGGTCGCCATTTGCGCCCCACGTCGCCCTCCGGCAGATGACACGGTGAAACAGGTTTTGTCATAAATATCCATAAAGGATAACGGCCCTGAGGTGTAGGCGCCGGCACCCGACACATAAGCGCCTTTTGGTCGCAGCGTCGAAAACTCGTAACCAATGCCGCAGCCCGCTTTGAGGGTTAGCCCGGCTTCGAGATTCTTTTGCAGAATGTCTTCCATCGAATCCGAAATGATGCCGGAAACCGTGCAATTGATGGTGGAGGTTGCTGGTTTGTGAGCTTGCGCTCCGGCATTAGAGGTAATTCTGCCGGCCGGGATGACGCCTTGACGCAATGCCCACAAAAATTTCTCATACCAGTCTTGCCGGATCTCTTTGGGTTCGACTTCTACCAGGGCTTTCGCAACCCGTTGGTAGGTTTGGTCGATATTCTCATCAATGCGCTCGCCTTGTTTACTTTTCAAGCAATACTTATTTTCCCAGATGTCGAGGGAGGTCGGCTGAAGCTTGATTTCGTTAACGTTGGCAGGAATGGCTTTGAGATCGGTTTTTTGGGCTGTGGAATCCATGAGTAAAGGTTGCCTCTCATCAGTTGATGGTGATTAATTCGTTGTTCTATCAATTCGGTGTTCTATCAATTCGGTGAGCGATCAATTTGCTGCTCGATTAAGTCGTTGCACTTTAGTGTGGTCTTTATCAAACCCGTCTTCAATGAGTCCGGTTACCGTTATTTTCTTAAATCTATTCTCGCAACTGTTTCCGAGCCGCGCTTTTTATGGGCAAGAACTGTGACGCGAATCGGCGCAGCCCTGCCAGCAAACGTTGAAAAACGACGGACGCCCATCAAAGGGGTATGTTGCGCTCGAGTGGCTGGTTTTACCCTCTTTTGAAGGGGCCCCAGACGACCTGAGCCGATGGTTTTAAGTCCTAAAAGCCCAGATATTGTGCTACACGACCGATCCGAGCACAAGATATAGTTGTGCTCAAAAGCCATAAAAAGGCAAAAAAAATCAAAAAAAGGGGTCAGGTCTAGCGCAATTTAACCATAATCGACTGTTTACAGCGCGCCGTCTTTCGCGGGACACTCAGTTAGGGCAACAAGATAATCTTTGGATGAAACGCTATGAATCAGTTGAATACAAAAGTGGCCATTATTACGGGTGGCGGAAGTGGCATTGGGGCCGCTGCGGCCGAGCGGATCGCAGAGCACGGTGCGGCCGTTATGGTCACTGATATCAATGCGCAAGCCGCCGAACAAACGGCGCTCGTGATTCAGCAGCGGGGCCAGAAGGCGCAGGCTTTGGCGCAAGATGTGGCCGACCCTGATGGGTGGCAGATGGTTTTTGAGCAGACCGCGAAAGCCTTTGGCCCGGCAAATGTTTTGGTCAATAATGCTGGGGTCAGCGGAGCGGGGCGGGATCGGTTTGAAGAGCCAGATGGACTCGATGCTTGGCGACAGATCATGAGCATCAACCTGGACGCGGTCAATTATGGGTGTCGGATAGCCATTCAAGAAATGAAGGTCAGCGGTGGGGTCATCGTTAATATTTCATCGGTCATGGGCTTAGTGGGTGGCGCGGGCCCAGCTTATAACGCAAGCAAAGGGGGGGTTCGATTGCTGACCAAGTCGATTGCCAGTTATTGCGGCCGCATGGGCTATCCCATTCGCTGTAACTCGGTGCATCCAGGCTATATTTGGACGCCGATGGTTCGTCAAATCGCGGAGGTGCATGAAGAGGTGTCAACCGAAGAAGAATTAAAAGAAATGCTGCTGCTCCAGCATCCCATTGGCCGGCTTGGGGAACCCGATGATATCGCCAATGGGATCCGGTTTTTGGTCTCGGACGAGTCCAGTTTCATGACCGGCAGTGAACTGGTCATCGATGGCGGCTACACCTGCGTTTAAATCTGCCGTGTTTGATGAAGCCTTAGCGCCTAATGAAGCCTTAGCACTTAGAAGCCATAGCGTTTTCGGAAGGGTTATGGTTTCATCCCGCTAAGTCTTCGGGCATGCTCAAGCACGCCGAAAGCTGCCAATTGGCGCCCAATCCGACGCGACCGCCTCGCCGCCTGTAAGGGCTTGGTTTGGGCAGCCGATCGCTTTGAATCATAAATTTTAAGATGTGAATGGAGTTCGCGCATGCACTTATCCCAGATTGCCCAACAAACCCCCCAAAAACCGGCCTATATCATGGCCGCGAGCGGTCAAACGGTGACCTACGAGGGTTTGGAGGCGGGCTCAAATCAATTGGCCCAGTTATTCCGGTCATTGGGCCTCGCGCGCGGTGACCACATTGCAATTTTGCTGGAAAACCATCCGTTGTTTCTTCAGATCTGTGTCGCAGCGCAAAGGGCCGGAATCTATTACACCGCGATCAGCTACCGGTTGCAGTCCGATGAAGTGGAATACATTGTGAATGATTGTGGCGCACGGGTTTTCATTACCTCCATTGACCGACGGGCTGTCGTGGAACCCTTAATCGATCGCCTCGACAACCTGGAGCGGTTTTTGATGCTCGATGGGGTCATTGCGGGGTTCGAGTCGCTAGAACTGGCGATGGATCAGCAGTCCACGCAGATGATTGCCGATGAAAGTATCGGTATCTCGATGCTGTATTCCTCGGGCACCACCGGGCGTCCTAAAGGCGTCTATCGGGCGTTGCCGGAAGGGGTTTGGGGTGAGGAAGATTCGGGCGCAATGTTTCGCGCGCTGTACCAAGCCCAAGAAGACAGTATCTATCTAACCCCGGCGCCGCTTTACCATGCCGCGCCGCTCACCTTTACCATGGCCTTTCTGTTGGGCGGCATGACTTGTGTGGTCATGGAGCATTTTGAAGCGGGCGCCGCCTTAGCGGCCATTGAAACTTACCGAGTCACCCATAGCCAATGGGTCCCAACCATGTTCGTTCGGATGTTAAAACTCGATGACGCGGACCGTTTGAAACACGATGTCTCATCGCTCGTCTGCGCGATCCATGCGGCGGCCCCTTGTCCGGTTCCGATTAAGGAGCAAATGATCGAGTGGTGGGGGCCTATTATTTACGAATACTATGCCGGCTCTGAGGGCAATGGCTTTGTTGCCCTGAACTCAGAAGAATGGTTAGCGCATAAAGGCTCCGTTGGCCGGGGACTGACCGCCGTCTTACACATTTGTGATGATGCCGGGGAAGAACTGCCCGTGGGCCAGTCCGGCACCATTTATTTTGAAGGCGGTGGCGACTTCGAATACCATAATGACGAAGAGAAAACCGCTGAATCACGGCACCGGTTAGGGTGGTCAACCTTGGGGGATGTGGGTTACTTGGACGAAGAGGGGTTTTTATACCTCACCGACCGGAAGAGCTTCATGATCATCTCAGGCGGCGTCAATATTTATCCTCAAGAAACAGAAAACCTACTGGTGACGCATCCTAAGGTCATGGATGTGGCGGTTTTCGGGGTGCCCAATGAGGAGTTCGGGGAAGAGGTGAAGGCCGTGGTTCAGCCTAAAGATTGGTCGGATGCGGGACCCGAACTCGCCGCCGAGTTGATGGCATTTTGTCGCGAGAATATCTCGCACATTAAGTGCCCTCGATCCGTTGACTTTGAACAAGAGCTGCCGCGGCATCCCACGGGCAAGCTTTACAAGCGGTTGCTCAAAGATCGGTATTGGGCAGATCAAGGCAAGTCTATCTAGCGTTGGGTCGTTGCCAACCCCGTTCAGCGATTTTTGAGGAGGTTGGCGGGCGAGAATTGATCGGTCAGGATAGGGGCCGTTTGATCCCAGTCAGGTCGTGTGGTGAGGTATTTGGGGAAACTCTCAATTGCGATGCCAAATCGTGAGAGTCCGGGCGCCAAATCGCGCGCATTGGCTTCCAGCGTACTGCGGTCGGGCAAGCCCGCAGGTCGGGCAATAATCACCCGATTGCCACTGGCGGGTAGTTTAAAATTGAAAAAATCGTTAAAAACAGCTTTGTAAGTCTGTGATTCATAATCATAAAGCTTGGAGGATGAAAAGGTATTGGCGACCACCACGCCACCTTCAGACAACAGCGATCGAGTTTCCTCTAAGAACTCTCGGGTCATCAGATGTTCCGGGATGTATTCCCCGGTAAACGCATCCAGAATCACCAGGTCATACTTTGTACCCAGGCGCGCAGCCCGCTTAACGAAGACCCTGGCATCCTGCACGGCAACGTTAAGCTGGTCGTTGGCTTTGAAATTGAAAAAGCCTTCAGCGACCCGAACCACCGCGGCATCGATTTCAACCACATCGATTTGAGCGGTGGGGTACAGTAAATTGAGGGCCGTCGGCAGGGTGCCCCCGCCTAAACCGACAATTAAAATAGACGCAGGCTTGGGCTGCAGCAGTAAGCCGCCAAAGGTCATGCGAACGTAAGAGAACACCACGCGATCGGGGTTTTTAGTGTCGAAGCAAGACTGGCGTCGGTCATCCCGGCGCACGGCGAAAACCAAGCACCGGTCATCGCCTTTTTGCTGGATTTCAATGTTTTGATAGAGCGATTTTTCTCGATGAATCACCTCGGCGCTCGCGCTGCCAGCGCTAAAGAGACAGAGCCAAATCAGGGTCTTAACGCGGTTCATGGGCGCTTTCGATTAAAGGCTATGGCCAGGATGCCTGCGAGTAATAACACCCCAACCATGGTGATTAAAATGGTGTTCATATCAAACCAAAGCACCAAATAAAACGAGGTCAGTAGCGTGCCCAGTGCGCTGCCCAGGGTTGATATAAAATATAAGCCGCCTGCCACTTGACCGCTGTGGCGGGTATTATCGACCATCAACCGCACGGAATAGGGGGCAATCATACCCAGTAGCGCCGTGGGTATAAAAAAGAGCAACATCGACGCCAGCAACGAGCCGTAGCGTGGGTCATCAATGGCCATAAAAACAGCGTCCATTGCGCTGTCGGCAAAAAAGACAATTGGCAATAAACCAATGGCTGCCAGTAAGAAAAATGAGCCATACAGGCCCAGGTTGGGGCGATTGACCGACAAACGCCCGCCAATAAGGTAGCCAATGGCGAGTGCCACCATAAAAATACTAATGATGCTGCCCCAAACGTAGATACTGCTGCCAAAGTAAGGCGCCAATATCCTGCCGCCCAGCAGTTCCACCGACATAATGATAAAGCCGCTGGTAAAGGCGAGTAATAAAACCACCCAGCCAATACGTTCTAGCTTCGTTTCGACTTGTTCTTCGGACATACAGCCTACCATCTCGCGTTTTGCACACAGTATAACCCGTGGGCAAGATGCCGTCAGCGAGTTAGCCCGCTGTATGGCGGATCAATCTATGGCATACTGCCGCGGCAAAAACAATGGACAAACTGCTTTGAAAGCTCTTCTACGCCTCGTTCCCTACATTGCTCGTTATCGATTGCAAGTTGTGGTTGGGTTTGTGGGGTTTTTCCTGTCGCGTTTTTTTGAAGTGAGCACCTATTACGGGGTGGCGCTTGGCATCGATGCCATTGGCGCCTTGATCCAAAAAGAATCTTTGCCTTATGGCCTCGAGATTTGGCAGATCGTTGTTGGCATTGTGAGCGCGGTCGTTCTGCGGTTTATTTTTGTTTCAAGGGCTCGGCGCGCCTTTCGACTGGTTGGACAGAAGGTGTCGTTTGATTTGCGAGAGCAATTGTTCGCCAGCGTCTTGGTTCAAGGCCCGGCTTTCTTCGGTCGTATTGGGGTGGGTGATCTGATGACCCGTGCGATCCAAGATATCTCCTTGGTGCAACGCCTCATTGCCTTCGGCTTAATCCAAGTGGTGATCATGGTGTATGCGCCGCTCTTTGGGATGACCGCGATGCTGTTTAAGTCTGTGAGCTTGACGTTGCTGATCTTGCCACTGCTGCCCATTTTGTATTTCTATGCACAGTATGTGGCGACCCAAATGGGAGAATCCTCCCAACAGGTACAAGAAGCCTTGTCGATGCTCGCAACCCAAACTCAAGAAAATCTCAGCGGCATTCGAACGGTCCAAGCCCAAGCCCAAGAAGAAAACGAAATCAAACGATTTTATAAAACCAATAATCAATATGCGTCGGCGTTTTATGAGCAAGCCCGAATTAATTCGCTCATGACCGCCTGGACGCCTTGGCTTACGTCGCTCGCGCAACTCGCCATTATTGTTTACGGCGGCAACCTGGTGCTGACGGGTGTCTTGAGTGTGGGCGATCTCATTTTTTTCCTCGCGTGTCTGAATATGTTGCTGCAGCCCATCCGCATGGCGGGCTTTTTTATTACAATGATGGCGCGGGCCAAGGTCGGTGTGGAACGGTTGTGCGAGGTGTTCGATGCGCCGCCTGAGATCATCGACCGGCCAACCGGGCAGGCGCCATCCGACATCACGGGTGAGTTTGTTTTTAAGCAGGCGTCCTTTACCTACCCCGGTGCGGTTGTACCGGCATTGACCGACTTGAATTTCAGTATCAAACGCGGCGAGTCGATTGGGATTGTCGGTCGAGTCGGCTCGGGAAAATCAACTCTGCTGAAGTTGTGTACGCGAATGCTGGAACTCAATAGCGGCTCGGTCGAACTCGATGGTGTTGCCATTGATGCCTACGCGTTAGCGCAGTTGCGATCACAGATTGCGCAGGTACTGCAAGACCCCTTCCTGTTTGGCGAGTCCTTATCGGCCAACATTAGCTATGACGATCCAGAGCGGGCCCTTGATTTGATTTGGGATGCCGCCGATGCCGCAGCGTTACGAGAGACGGTCCTGACCTTCCCAGAACAGATGAGTACCTTAGTGGGCGAGCGGGGCGTCACGCTCAGCGGCGGACAAAAACAAAGAACCACCTTAGCCCGGGGCTTGATCCGAAATGCGCCAGTGCTGATTCTAGACGATTGTTTTAGCGCGGTGGATACCGAAACCGAAGACCATATTTTGAGCCGTTTAAAACGATTGCGGACGGGCAAGACGACGATTTTAGTGAGTCATCGCGTCTCAACTTTGCGGCATACGGATCGCATTTTCGTATTGGACGCCGGACGGCTGATGGAATCGGGCTCTCATGATGCGCTGTTGGCACAAGGCGGCCTCTACGCGGAACTCGAGCGCCTGCAGACCCAAGGCCAGCGGCCGGGTCTTGAGCCGGAGCTGGCGTGATGAATCAATCTATTCCGCCGAGCTCTGGCCCCAAAGAAGAAGATAAAGCCGATCGTAATCACGCGATGTTTGATGCCGAACTGTCGGGCAATGTGCTCAATGCGCAATTATTGAAACGGGTCTTGACCTGGCTCGTGCCTTACCGCCTGAGCCTTTGGATCAGCGGCATCCTGGTTTTGGTGGCGAGTTTTGCCGCGGTATTGATGGAGGTTGTCATCAGCCGGGTTCTGGTGGATTACATCATCGTCGGCGACACCGATAGCCCGATGCCAGATTTGGGCCTTATTGATTTGACCCAGCAGCTGGAGCAAACGTTTGGGTTGCCAGCGCTCTACGTGGCCGGCGGTTTATTTTTCGGTTTGATGTCGGTCGTGGCCCTGCTGGGACATTGGCACCGGTTAACGTTGATCGACGCTATTGTGAAAGCTCTGCGGGATCTGCGCCAAGACCTGTTTGCGCACCTTGAGTCTCGCCCCAGTTCTTTTTTTGATCGCGTGCCGGTCGGACGAATCATGACGCGGGTCACCAACGATGTTGAGGCCCTGTACGAAATGCTGCGGGGCCTCGGGAGCCTGGTCGGGGAGTTCGTCCCCTTTTTCGTGGCGCTCACAATCATGCTGTCGACCAGTGTCGAGCTGACCCTGATTTTGTTGTTGCTCGTGCCCGTTGTCGGATCGGCAACGTATTTTTTCAGGCAGGCGTCGCGTGAGATTTTTCGTCAAGTTCGCAATAGCGTCAGCGGGTTGAACCAGTTTTTGCAAGAAAACTTGTCCGGGATGCAGGTTGTGCAATTGAGCCAGCGTCAGGACCAAAATCAGGCAGCCTATACCAAAATAAACCGTCTGAACCTGACGCAAGAGAATCGTTCAATTAATCTAACCACCTATTATGGTGCGTTTAACGACTCGCTGGCATCAATTGGCCTCGGTATCATCATCTTCTATGGTGGCGGCTCCGTGGTGCAGGCGGAAATGTCCCTCGGCGGCGTGATTCTGTTCACACGGTTTATGAATATGTTGTTCACCCCCGTGGTTTTGCTGGGCGAACAATTGAATGTCTTATTTCGCGCAATGGCCAGTGGCGAACGCATTTTTCAAGCCTTGGATTGGGATGAGCAAATTCGGGAGCCCAGTCATCCGGTTGCGTTGCCGACGCGGCTCCAAGGACGCGTCGAGTTTAGAGGCTTAACCTTTGGTTACTCGAAGGACGCACAAGTGTTACAGGATGTAAGCGTTACGATTGAGGCGGGTAAAAAACTTGCCATTGTGGGGCCGACCGGTTCGGGTAAAAGCACCATGATTCGGTTATTGGGGCGCTTTTATGATTTCCCCGATGGCATGATCTTTCTAGATGGTATTGATCTGCAACAGATTCCATCGCGCTCCGTGCGCCGGCGGATTGGCGTGGTGCTCCAGGATTTTCACATCTTCTCGGGTTCAATCTTAGACAATATCACCTTGTCAGACCCATCGATTACCCGAGCGCGGGCCATTGAGGCCGCCAAGACCGTCAATGCGCATCATTTTATCGAGGCGTTGCCAGAGGGTTATGACGCCGTGTTGGTTGAGCGGGGCGCGAATTTGTCGCAAGGCCAGCGGCAATTGCTGGCCTTTGCACGGGTGCTGGCAGCCGACCCCGAAATTTTGATTTTGGATGAAGCAACTGCCAGTATCGATACCGAAACCGAACAGTTGATTCAAGAAGGCTTGCACCGCTTGATGCAAGGACGCACCAGTATCTTAATCGCCCATCGGCTGCAAACGATCCAAGAGGCCGATCACGTCATGGTGCTCGAACTCGGCAAGGTTCGGGAATACGGCACGCACCAAGCCTTAATCGCGCAAGGCGGTCTTTACAAAACATTACATGATCTTCAATTCCAGGAACTGTCCCCCGAGGTTATCGCTCCTGGGCAGACGACGCCTGAGTAACCGCCAGCCACGGCGCCATCACCACAAAGCCCCGGGACGTCTCGAACCCGTTGTCATCGAGCATCGCGACATGATGCGCGTACTGCTCGCGGGTTGACGACAAGGCGGCTAAGCAGCTGCCAGCGGTCCATCGCTGTTCTGCCGGCACCTGGGGAATATCGCTCAACCAGTTCATTTTACTCAGCGGCCGAAACCGCTTTGATGAGGTTTGAAAGCGGCGGATAAAGTCTGCATCGGTCAACCACCAGCCTCTGAGGTGATCCTTCGCAACCGAGGCTGGATAGCACCACTGCTGGTCAAGCCAAGCGGCAAAAGGATGAAAGAGGCGGCCTTTTACAATGGCTTTGACCGACGCTTGTGAATCCCCAAACTGGCTTGTGAGCAGGTTTTGGCCGGCCGGGGTTGTTGAGAGCGCCATTTGATGGCTGAGCAATCGCTGCAGTTTGAGATCCAAACGGTCCGTTGGATTGGGACCAAACCAAGCGCAGGTTTGGGTTGGATCCCCCGTTCCAAGATAAAACTTCACAGCCAGTTCCCAGTGCTCGAGGTTGTGACCCTGTCGAACAATCAGGTCGAATTCACCGAGCGTGTTGGCGGGGCCCTGAACTTGAAGATTGCTGGCCAGCAATTCATAACCTTTTAAATGACCGAGGGCGCATTGCCAGAGTCGCTCGAATTGAATGCCCAACCGAAATCGTTGCCAGTCGGTCGGCGCAGGCCAGGCCCGCGGCGTTGTTTCGAAACAAAGCTGGTCGAAAAAGGTTTGGTTTGGAAAGCCGAGGTCCGATTGCGCGATCAGTGGTGGGCTATAAAGACTCCAGTCGGCATCCCGCGCAAGCTTACTGTGCTCAGATTCAGTATTTGAAAGGATCGTCATATTTAGCATTGCACCAAGTCAGTTCGCCGTAAGGCGTGTATCATACTGCGTAACCGTAAGGCGTTTTGTTGACAGAGAACCACTATGAGCTTTAGAGCGACGTTGATCAATTTTCTACTCCGGCGAACCTTGAAAAAAATGCTGGTTCAGCAGGCGGCGGACATTCCCACCTTACGACAACGGCTCGGTGCAAGCGATCGCGCAACGGGCAAGCCGCGGCTCGGCGTTCAGCTTGAGACGATCGATATGGATGGCTTGTGCCTTCAAAAGGTGGTCCATGACAATTGCGCGCATCAGCAGGCGGTGCTGTATTTTCACGGCGGTGGCTATGTGCTAGCGGGTTCAGACGGCCATATTGCCCTGGCCGGGCGATTATCCGAACTCGCAGGGGTTGCCGTCTACTTGGTCGATTATCGTCTAGCCCCGGAGCATCCATTTCCTGCGGCGGTTGACGATGCGCTTAAGGCCTATCAAGGATTGCTCGATCGTGGTTATGAGGCCAACAACCTTATTTTAGCGGGTGATTCCGCCGGGGGCGGGCTCGCGGCAGCAACCTTGCTGAACCTAAAAAACCTGGGTTACACCCAACCTGCTGCGGCACTGCTACTGTCACCTTGGCTCGACTTGTCGCTCAGTGGCAGCAGCATGATCGCCAATGCAGATCAAGATGTGATGCTGTCAACCCCAGTGCTCGCGGCTTGGGCCAACGCCTATTTACAGGACCGGGATCCGTTAGCGCCGCTCGCGTCGCCCATCTACGGCGATCTGACCGGACTCGCGCCCATCTTGGTGCACGTTGGCAGCACTGAAGTGCTGCGGTCAGATTCTGAGGATTTTGTAGACCGGGTGATTGAGCAGGGCGGTTCTGCCGTTTTGAAAATCTGGGAAGACCTGCCCCATGTGTTCCAGGTACTGCTCGGGCGCGTCCCCGAAGCGGAAGACTCCATTGCCTTGCTCGCGCAATATTGCATTCAGCAGCTCAAGCCCAGACCGTGATTTCCACGGCGGTTAAATTAAAACATCTGGTCTTACTGGGGGGCGGGCACGCCCACATTGGCGTACTTCGAATGCTCGGGATGCAGCCTGAACCCGATTTGAAGGTGACGTTAGTGAGCCCGAGTCGAGAGACGCCCTACTCAGGATTATTGCCTGGCGTTGTGGGTGGACACTTCCCGGAACAAGATTTGTACATCGACTTAGCGCGCCTCTGTCAGTTCGCAGGGGCCGAGCTCATCGTGGCGGCGGCAACGGCCGTTCAGCCCGATCAAAATGAAATTGGTTTGGCGGATCGCCCCAGCCTCGCCTACGACTATCTGTCAATCGATGTGGGGATTGAGCCTGCGCTCTCGGACCTCGAGGGTTTTGACGAGGGGCTTGTCCCCGTCAAGCCGATTACCGGTTTTATGGCGCGGTTCCACCGGGTCTATGCGGGTTATCAAGGCGGCGGCGCGTTTGCGATTGTCGGCGGCGGTGCCGCCGGACTGGAATTGGCCTTTGCGCTCAACCATCGGTTGGGGCAAAAGGCCGAGGAAAACGGGTTGTCGAAGCCGATCGTTTACTTGTGTCAGGCGGACCAAGACCTTGTGCCCGAGGCGCCTATCCGGCTGCGGGCCAAAATACGGAAAGCCTTGACCGCCCAGGGCATCCAGTTTCAACCTGGGTTTCGGGCGGTGCGTCAGGGGGCGGGTCAGTTGGTCGCCGCCAGCGGCGCGTTGTTGAAGGTTGACCAAGTGTTTTGGGCAACCGGGGCGGCGCCCCAGACCTTTTTACGAGACAGTGCTTTGGCCTGCGGCAAATCCGGCTTTATTGCGGTCAAGCCAACCCTACAATCGGTCAGTCATCCCAATGTATTTGCCGTCGGCGATGCCGCCGATATGGTAGATCAGCCTCGGCCGAAAGCAGGTGTTTTTGCGGTTCGCCAAGGCCCCGTCCTATTTAAGAATCTTATTAAAGCCCATCGCGGCCAACCGCTCATCCGGTTTAAACCACAGCAACGGTATCTGTCGCTCATCTCACTGGGTGAGCAAACGGCGCTGGGGTACAAAGGACCCTTTTGGGGTTGGGGCCGCAGCCTTTGGGATTTAAAGCGCCGCATTGACTACCGGTTTCTGAACGCGTTTAAAAACCTACCGGTGATGAACCCGCCTGGCGACACGAAGCTGTCTTTGGATCCCAGCACGCAATGCCGGGGTTGTGGTGCCAAGGTGGCCTCAAACATCCTCAGCGAGGTTTTGTCGCAGTTGGATCCAGACGGGGACCGGGTCCTGGATGATTCCGCCGTGCTCGAGCCGCCCGCAGGCGAGCTGATGATTCAGTCGGTTGACGCCTTTCGGCCCATTATTGATGACCCCTTCTTGTTGGCCAAAATGGCGGTGGTGCATGCCGTGAGCGATATCTACGCCATGGGGGGGCGCGTGGGACCGGTGATGGTTAATCTGACCTTGCCGTATGCCAGTGAAAACATCACGCGATCGCTCCTGCAGCAGGTCATGGCGGGGGTGCTCAGGCAAACTCAGGCTGAAGGGGGTCAGCTGGTGGGCGGACATACCGCCGAAGGGCTCGAGCTGAATATCTCGGTCAGCGTCACGGGTTGGGCGCCAAAAGATCAGATTAGAACCAGTCGCGGCGCGCAGCGTCAGGATCATTTGGTGCTTACCAAGGCGCTCGGAACCGGCACCTTATTTGCTGCAGAAATGCGGGGTCTTGCGCAACCCGCCTGGATCAGCAATGCCGTTACGGTCATGCTGCAATCCAATCGTGCCGCGGTGCCCCTCGTGACCGGGCCCGCGGTGCATGCGGTCACGGATGTGACCGGGTTTGGTCTTGCGGGTCACCTTCAGAGCATGATGGGCCCGGGCCAAGGGGTTGAATTAGCCTTGGCAAGTTTGCCGGTTTTGGACGGGGCCTTAACGAGTCTGTCTGAATTGGGGGTTTACAGCACCGCGCATGACAAGAATCTTCGGGCAGCGACCCAACTTGTTCCCAAACACTTTGAGGATCAAAACCTCGCTGCGCGGCAGTCGCTTTTGTTTGATCCCCAGACCTCCGGCGGGCTGCTCATCAGCGTCGCGCCGGAGGCCGCGCACGATCTGGTTGTCAATCTGCAGGCATTGGGCTTCGAGCAGGCAGCGGTTATTGGCCGGATGACCGATCAGGTGGGGATTAACGTCACAGGCGCTTAAACCAAACCGGTCGCGCCGCGCGACTTGCGCAACGATGGGTTATTCGTATGATGCCAAGATAGACATTTTAGGGGGCTTGAGCATGAGTGCAGAATACAACCCAGATTTTGATCCCACCGGCATAGAAGGTGGTGTGGATACCAATCAGTTACCGTGGATCCGGTTAGCCTGCGCGCCGAATTGGCAATTCAAACCGCTACGCGCCAGCCGCGAAAGCGGTCGGTTTTCGGCGATTGTTAAAATGGATCAAGGGGTCAGTACGTCGGACCTGTTACACCTCGGGGCGATGGACCTGCTCATCCTATCGGGCAAACTCAGTTATCAAGATGGCCCACTGGCCAGTCGCATTGGCCCCGGTGTGTGGGGTTATGTGCCGGCAAATGCCTGTGTTGCCGGAATGACAGCACTCGAGGACACCGAATTCCTCGCCAACTTTTATGGCCCTGTGGCGTTCTTATCGGCGCAGCGCACCGTGCTGAGCCTCTTAACGGCGATGGATCTGCAAAGCGGCGCCGACGCGCAGGGCATCACCTTAGTGCCGAATACCTTGGCTGAATGCATGCAACCCCGCGATCAAACCGCGCGCAGTGCGGCCGTGCCGCTTGCCATTGCAGGCAGCAATGCCGGTGAGTTGGTTGATGCGTCAGCGGCCGGCGCTGATTTTGTGCACCCGCACTTTGTTGATACCCGCGCCATACCCTGGATTGTTGATCCAACTTTGCCGGATATTGCTTTGAAAGTGTTGCGGGTGAGCGAAGAAACCGGCGTTAGTTCATTGATTGTTCGTCATAACGGCGTGGCGGGCCCGCACTATCATTTAGGCGCTGCCGATTTTCTGGTTCTGAACGGACACATTGGGTACCGAGCGGGCCCACCTGAAGGCTATGGCCCTGGGGTTTGGTTCTTTGAGCCTGCTGGCGCCCGGCATGAAGCCACCCAGCGGGTGGGTGATCATGAGGATTTAATCTACACCGCCAATGTCTATGGCCCCATTCAGTTCGATGATGGGCCTGGCACGCCCATCGCGGCGGTGCAGTCTTGGATGCAATACAAACAAGCTGCGACGGCCTTTGGGATTCAACTCGTCGCCAATCAGTTTGAATCAGATCCGTCCTTGCTTGCCTGGGCGCCTGTGGGCTCAGCGGTTTAATCCGGGCATTCATACCGGAAGATCCGCGCAACAAGGAGTAGACGTGACACAGGCTAGCAGTATGGTCATCCGCAATGGGCGGGTTGTGGATGGGTTAGGGCGAGCGCCCATCCTGGCCGACGTTGAGGTCATTGATGACAAGATCACGCAAGTTGGCCCCAATCTTTTGGGCCAGCCCGGGGCGCAGATTGTGGATGCGACCGGCCACACCGTGATGCCGGGCCTGATCGATACCCATTGTCACATTAGCTTTGATGAAGTGAGCTCGAACGATGAGCTGTTCTATCACCGAACGCGGGAGGGTTTGAGCGCGATTGTCGCAGCAGCAAACGTTCAAAAGTTATTGCACGCTGGGGTAACGAGCTTTTTAGATGCGGACAGCTTGTTTGATGTCGGCGTTGATTTAAGAGACGCCATCGAAGCCGGCATTGTTCGTGGCCCCCGTATGTCGACCGGGGGAAATGCGCTCATGACCTCGGTGGGGGGCACCGCCGGGCGCTTAATTCCGGATCAGGGCCGAATCGGTTATGGCCGCGTGGTGAATTCACCCGCTGAGATCGTGGCGGAAGTGCGTCGGCAAATTAAGATTGGCGTTGACTGGATAAAGCTTCATGTCACCGGACTCACGCCGCGCCAAAATCTGGCCGGTGAGCAACAAGTTTGGCACTTCGATGAGTTAAAGCTGGCAATCGATACGGCCCATGATCTTGGCACGCCGGTGGTGGGGCATTGCCGCGGTGCGGCGTCCATTCAAAATGCCGCGAAGGCCGGAATCGATTTGATCTTGCACGCGACGTTTATGGACGATGCGGCGCTGGCGGCGGTTGCAACCAGAATGATCCCCATTGTGCCCACCTTCACCTTTCAGGCAAACCTTGCGCAGTACGGCAAGCACATTCAGGCCAGCCCAGAACTCATGGCGCTGTTTAAGAAAGAAATTGAAGACAGCGCGGTAATGTTGCAGAAAGCGAAAGCCGCCGGTGTGCCGTTATTGTGCGGCACTGAAAGCGGGTTCTCGCTGACCCCTTATGGCGACTGGCATTATCGTGAACTCGAAGTGTTCGTTGAAACCCTAGGCTTTAGCCCCCTTGAGGCCATCCAGGCAGGCACTTCCGAGGCCGCTCGCGGGCTTCAAATTCAAGGCCGATCTTTGTTTGGCGAGGTGGGGGCCATCGCGCCGGGCTACTTGGCCGACATTATTGTTGTTGGCGGCGAGGTCGATCGGGACGTTACGTTGCTGGGCCGTCCAGGTAACGTTAAAGACGTTGTTTTAAATGGGGAATTATTGTCGTTACCAGCGATACCCGAGCGCACGGATCCCCCGGGCTGGCGGGTTGCGCACTATGGGGCCGACATCCTCAGGCGCCAGGCGGTCGAGGCCATCACAAAAGGGGCACCGCAATGACGCTTGAATCCGCAGAAACAATCGATGTCCATGCCCACGCGGTGCTTGAAGCAACGATGGGCGCCGCCGGCGCGCACGGACCCACCTTGAGTTTTGATGAGCGGCCAAAGTTTAAGGTGGCCAATTACGAGCTCACCGGCGTCAAGTATCGCGGCAGTCCTTTTATGGACCCGGACCTTCGGGTCCAAGCGATGGATCAAGCGGGCATCGACTTTCAGGTCCTGTCGCCGAACCCATTAACCTACTTCCACTTTATCGATGCGCACCAGGGCCAGGCCTTTTGCCGGACCCACAACGATGCCCTCGCCGAACTCGTAAGGGATTACCCCGAGCGGCTGGCGGCTTTTGCTGCGGTGCCGATGCAGGATATTGGGTTTGCCGTTGAAGAATTAGACCGCGCGGTGCATGAACTGGGGTTTTTAGGCGCCTATATCGGCACCGATTTTGGCCTGCCGCTCAACGATGCCCGGCTTAACCCGTTTTATGAAAAGCTCATTGATCTAAATGTGCCCTTGTTCATCCATCCGGCGCCAGCGGGCATTGATGGGCCTTTGGGCGACGCCAACCTCAAACAATTTGACCTGGACATCATCGTTGGTTTTGCGGCCCAGGAGACCATTGCGGTCTGCACCTTGATCTACGGCGGTATTTTGCAGCAATACCCTGAATTAGATATTTGTCTGAGCCATGGCGGCGGGGCGACCGGTTATGCCTATGGCCGGATGCGCATGGCCGCGCAAAAAAGGCCCTGGGCAGGCGCTGAATTACGGGCTGAGGGCGCGTTCGATGCGCTGCTGCACCGGCTCTGGTTTGATACCCATGTTCATGATGCGGCATCGCTCGAGCTGCTCACCCAGCATGTTAATGGCGACCGCTTGGTCTTCGGCACCAATTTTTCAGGTTGGGATCAGCAAGACTATAATGTGCGTCAGGAAGCGAAACCTTACACCCAAAATGCTCAAAGACTGCTGCGAGCGGGAGCAACAAGTTAATGACCATCCCCCCGACACTGGAAGCGGTTGCCGCGCGGTTAGATCGTCTCGAGTCTAAAGACGCGATTCGCGACATTGTGACAGCCTATGCCATTGCCTGTGATGAGCACGATATGCCGAGGCTGATGGCCTTATTCACAGAAGATGCTTGTTTTGATGCGCCCAATGGCTCGATGGTGGCGGACGGCAAGCAGGCCATCCAAACCCTGTTTGAGAAAACCTTCAAAATTCGGGGCCCGGCTTACCATTGGACCCACGATACCACCATCGAAATTGACCCCGAGGATCCTGATCGCGCCACCGGTTTGGTGCTGAGTCACGCCGAAACAACGCCCAATGGCGTGGTCTCGATTGCCGCCATGCGGTACAGCGATGACTACCGCCGAGCGCCGGATGGGCAGTGGCGTTTCAAAAAACGCGTGATTGCGTTTTTGTATTATGTGCCGGCAAGTGACTATAGCCAGGGTTTGAATCGGCCTGATCGCGTGGTGCTGGGCGGCAACCGGCTCAAAGCGGATTACCCTGAAGCCTTGCCAGCCTGGCAGGCCTTCATCGAGGCCCATGGCCCCCTAAACTTAGAATGAGAAGCTTGTGACGACCGAATCAAGACATGACGAAATGCTGGGGCTCGCAGCACGAGCCCTGGAACACTTTGAACACCAAACCACCGATCTGGCGCCAGATATTATGCAGCAGCCGATTGCGGCTTATATTGATAAGACGCGCTATCAGGCGGAACGCGAAGGCATTTTTAAACAGCTGCCTTTGGCGCTGGCATTGTCTATAGAACTGCCCAAGCCCGGGGATTACAAAGCGATGACCGTGCTTGAAACCCCAATCATCCTTTCTCGGAACCAAGACGGCCAGGTGAAATGCTTTTTGAACGCGTGCCGCCATCGCGGGTCACGGTTGTGCGATGACGGTTGCGGCGCGGCGCGCGTGTTTTCCTGCCCATACCATGCTTGGACCTACGATCGAGATGGTGCTTTGATTGGCCGTTATGGCGCCGAGACCTTTGGCGAGGTTGACCCAGCTGACTTTCATTTAACCGAACTACCCTGCGCCGAGCGTTGCGGGCTGATTTGGGTCACGCTCACGCCATCGCAGCCCATGGATATCGACGCTTGGCTGGGCGAATTTGCGGCCGAGCTCGATACCCTTGCGCTTGCTGACTGGCACTTACACGAGGTTCGGGTTTTGGATGGCCCGGGCTGGAAGGTCACCATGGATGGCTACTTAGAGGCCTATCATCACAACCTGGTGCACGGCGCGACGGTGGGTCAGCATACGGTTGGGAATCTGTTGGTGCTGGACACCTATGGGCCCCATCAACGTTTAACCTTTGGTCGCAAGACCTTGGGCGCGTTAAGCGAGCAAGCCCAATCAGATTGGGCGCCAGAGGAACACATAAGGCTGATTCATTCCTGTTTTCCGAATTTATCAATCTCTGGGATTCTGGGGGGTCACTGCTTGGTGAGTCAGGTCCTACCAGGGCCGGATGCCAATAGCACCCAGACGATTCAGTCTATTCTGTCGGCGACACCACCCGAAACAGCCGATGCGCTCAAGGCCACGGAAAACTTTAGCGCGATGGTCTTGCAGGCGGTCCGAGACGAAGATTACCGAATCGGCTTTGGGATTCAGCAATCGATCCATACCGGCGCCAATGCGGCGTTTGTTTTTGGCCGCAATGAGCCCGCGGTTCAAAATTATCATCGATCGGTTGCGCGGTTTATGACGGGTAAAGACGCGGCGTCGGTTGCTGATTAACTGGGTCGATCGGTCAACCCTGTGATCACCGTTTCAGGCTCTGAACCCAGTGTGGCGCTGCCGGCGCACCCATTGCGATGCGGCCTCAGCCAGGGCCCCGTGTTTTATTCTAACGCTCGGCGGCGTCAAATGGGATCGGGTTAAGGGTACTCAAAGCAACGGAGACAAAGAACGTCGGGATAAGCACTCTCAAACGCTTTGATCTGGGTGACCAACTTGCGGTCAGCGCGCCAGAAAACCTTCGACGGAAGCGCCAAGATAGGCGATAACGCACACAGGACCCGGTAGCGGCGCCCTAGAACGCGGTCGCGCCCGAAGAAGATAATCGCTTGATCAAGAGGCGGGTTTTAGGTCGGCGCGGCTGATCGCTTGAATCAAGGGCGCATCAAGGGGCGCATCAAGGGGCGCGTCAAGGGGCGCGTCAGGCGCGTTCTAAGCCAATACCATCATCGAAGGAGGCGCCAATAGGATGAGTCGTTGCCAATGGTGCGGAGAAGATCCGCTGTATACACGATATCACGATGAAGAGTGGGGCTTGCCCACCCATGACGATGCAACGCTGTTTGAGTTTTTAGTCTTGGAGGGCGCGCAAGCGGGTTTAGCGTGGATCACGGTGTTAAGAAAGCGCGAAGGCTATCGCGCCTTATTTGACCAATTTGACCCCAAAAAGATCGCACGCTATAGCGACGCAAAATTGGCAGGGTTGATGTTAAACGAGCGAATTATTCGCAATCGGTTAAAAATAAGCAGCGCTCGGCAAAATGCCCGCGCGTTCCTGGCCGTTCAAGCTGAGTGGGGCACGTTTAGTCAGTATCTCTGGCATTTTGTTGACGGCAAGCCGATCATCAATCAAGTTCAAACGATGCTCGATGTGCCGGCCAAAACCCCGCTGTCGGATCAAATCAGCAAAGATTTAAAGCAGCGGGGCTTTAATTTTGTCGGCTCGACCATTGTGTATGCCTATTTGCAGGCGATGGGCCTGGTGAATGATCACAATGTTGATTGCTTTCGGTATCAGCCCTGTATCGATCATGTTGTTTAAAAACATCGAGCATGAGGGTAAGGGTAAGGGTGAGGGTGTAGCATTAAAACTGTCTAATAATCAATATCTTGTAGGGTATTGGTAAGCTGATCGTTTGGATTCTGGCGGCGTTAGAGCGCGTTGATCGTCGTTGGTTTGCGCGGTATCTTAATCAGGCGGCAAGGCGCGGTCAGCGGAAGAGGGCCCCAAGATGATAAAACAGCGAGGTTCAGCCGGCTCGGTGCGGTCGTTGCCACCCAAAAAGGCCACAACAAGGGGACAACAAATCGTGAAAATCAATTTACTGGATGTTGCATCGTTCGAAGGCGGGCATCCCATTGCGCAGTACGATCATCTGTTGGCGCAGGCGCCCGTTTATTGGCATGAAGAAGCGGGCGGCCGCGGCTTCTGGGCAGTCACTCGATATCAGGATGTTCATGATATTGGGCGTAACGCGGCGGTTTTTTCCTCCTCGCCGACGATCATGATTCAAGATCCCATGACGGATGTGGGCGGTTCAAGTGCGAGCAGCAAAATGATGCTCATGATGGACCCACCCGAACATACCGGTTACCGAAAGTTAATCAGTCGGGCCTTCACCCAGGGGCCGGCGCGGGACTATGAGCCCAGAATTAAAGCGTTGGCGACCACCATTATTGACGCAGTCGCGCACAAGGGCGAATGCGAATTTATGTCTGAAGTGGCTGGCGAGATGCCGAGTTTTGTCATTGCAGACCTGATGGGACTGCCCTTGTCGGATGGTCGGGAGCTCTATCGGTTAACCGAAATTATCCATACGGATCCTGCGAGCCTGGCCGAAGGCGCAAGCGCCGAGGCGATCCAGTCGATGTTTAGCTATGCCATGACGGTCATCCAAGACAAACGCGCTCATCCTGGCAATGACCTCGCCAGCCAATTATTGAGTGCGGAGTTAGACGGCCGGCGACTCACCGACGAGGAGTTCCTTTTGTTCTTTATGCTCTTGGTGGATGCAGGCGGGGACACCACCCGAAACTTAGTGGGTACGGGGACTTATGAGTTGATCCATTTAAACGGCGCTTGGGATCAACTCGCCCATGATCCTGCTGGCCGGCTACCGTTGGCGCGAGAGGAGCTGCTGCGGTTCACCTCACCGGTTATTTATATGCGCAGAACCCTCACTCAAGATTACGTGTTAGGGGGCCAAACGATGCGGCAAGGCGACAAAGTTGTGATGTACTACGGCGCGGCCAATCGCGACCCTCGGGTCTTTACTGAGCCGCACCGTTTAGATTTAACGCGACAGGGCGAGCGGCATCTCGCGTTTGGTGGTGGGCATCATGTCTGTTTGGGGCAGTGGTATGCTCGGCTCGAGATCGACGCCATATTCACCGAACTGCTAACCCGTTTGAAGAACCTGCGGGTTTTAGAGCCGCCCCAGTGGCTGAATTCCACCTTTATTTCTGGGATGACCCGGATGCCGATTGGGTTCGAGTTACGGTAAGCCGCGCGGCCGCGCCCTTGGGTTTCTTTGTGGATTCAGTGGTTCTCCCGTTGCAAAGTTTGATAGCATGGCGGGTGGTGGCGTCAGCGCGGTGGTCTGCGTCCTGCTCTTCAAAAGCAGTGAGGTCTCGTTAAGAGCGCCTTTCGTTCGACTCGGAGCGCCACTGCCAAATCGGCGCAGCCCCACAAGTGGGCTGCGGTGGTTCGCAGCCCGCACATTGATCCCGTTTAAACATTATTCCCTAGGCGCTAGCGCAGCACGCGTTCTAGATTGCTGATTGGCGCGTTTAGTCGTTCTGATCCGGTTCAGGGAGCGGGTAATGCAAGCCCGGAATGCCGCCTTCCAGTGCTTGATACCAGTCGGGTCTCGGCTGAACAGGCACATAGGGGCTGGGCACCATCGGCCGGTCTGTGTTCCACTCGTGATGAATGGGCGGCATCTGGAAGGTGCCATGACTTGCATTCGTGCCGCCATCCACCAATAAATCCACGCCGGTAATATAGCTGGCAAGATCTGAGGCCAAGAACATCACCGCGTTGGTGACTTCTTGCACCTCACCCAAACGTCGCATGGGCGTTCGGCTAGAGATCCACTTATCCATGCCCATGGCTTCGAGCATTGGGCGGGTCATCTCTGTTACGACAAACCCAGGCGATACGGCATTCACCCGAACCCCGCGGTCTGCCCATTCCGTGCCCATCTGACGCGTCATGTTCACCAGGCCGCCCTTGGCAGCGGCATAGCCGATTACGTTATTTTCGCTCCCACCGCTGGCCATAATCGAGCAGATGTTGACAATCGAGCCGCTGCCGCGCTCGAGCATGTGGCGTCCGCATTCGCGGGCGTACATAAACGCGCCGGTTAAATCGACCGAAATAATACGGTTGAAGGTTTCGGTATCAAATTGTTCGGCTGCAACCCCTCGAGGATCGGCGATGCCGGCATTGTTAATTAAAACGTCGATTTTGCCGAGTTGCTGAATGCCGGCTTGGATCACGGCATTCACATCGGCTTCATTTGAAACATCGCCGGCAACAACGCAGACGCTGGCACCTTTTACTTCGCACGCTTTACCCACTTGCGTCAGGGCGTCTTCGCTGCGCGCAGTGAGGATTAAATTGGCGCCAGCGTCTGCAAACGCGTAGGCAAACTGTTCTCCAAAGCCATAACTTGCACCGGTAATAAGGACGACCTTGTTGCTGAAATCAAACACGTTGTGCTCCTGTTGGTTTTAACATTGCTGATTGCTTCGTTTTTTTGAGTTTAGAGTGAATTCGCGCGCAATTGAATTGCGACGTTCGATAAATTGGTCGAGCAGTGTTGGTCTGCGCCAATCAAGGTACACGATCCTGGACCAGGGCATCCGGGCGCGTCGGCCACAACATTGGTTGTAAGGCGCGCTCGACCTATGCAAGACGGATAAAGCACCGGTTTTTGTTGCGCGCTTAAACGGTAAAAATGCGGTCTGGGTCTCGACAGGGCGCGCCGTTATGCGACATGCTAGAAGCCTTTGATGATCGGCGTGACAAGGAGAAGCGAGCATGATTCCCAAGACCATTGATGAGGTAACGGCCGATTGGCTGAGCGCGGTGCTCAACGAGACGATTGAAACCCTTGAAATTACCCAGATTGGGCAAGGTGTTGGCCTGATGGGCGACATTTTTCGCGTTGGACTCGGGCGGACCAACTCAAACGCGACCGGCCCGGACAGTGTCGTGGTCAAACTGCCTTCCTCGTTTGAAGACAATCGCGCCCAAGGCGTGGCCTTGGGCATGTTCGAAGCAGAAGTTCGGTTTTATAAGAGCTTAGCGACGCAAGTGCCGGGGGGGCTACCGGTCATTTACTTGGCCGAAATCATTGAGGGCACGGCAGATTTCGTGATCGTGATGGAGGACCTCAGTCGCTTGACGCTGGTGTCGCAAACCGAGGGGATGACGCTTGATCAAACCTTTGCGGCCGTGCGGGTGCTGGCGAGTATTCATGCGGTTTGGTGGGATCGCGCGCAGGCCCCTGAATATGAGTGGATTCTGGCCATGACCGGGCCGAGAATTGAGTATGTCGATCAATTGTTGGTGCAAATTCTACCGGCCTTTTTAGAAGGCTTCGGGCATTGTTTGCCTGAAAACGGTGAAGCGTTGTATACCTTGTTTGCTGGCAACTACCTTAAATTCAACCAGACGCTGGCGGCAAGAAGCCCGTGGACCATCGCGCATCAAGATTACCGGGTCGAAAACCTGATGTTTGGCCCAGAAGGCTCGGGCGAAGTGATGGTGATCGACTGGCAAGGCATCGGCCGAGGCCCTGGCGCGTATGACTTGGCTTACCTGCTGGGTGGTTCGATGGACGTGCAGTTACGACGGGATCATGAGCGCGAACTGGTCAAGGCCTACCATGATCAGTTGTTGCAATGCGGCATTACGGGCTACAGCTTTGAACAAACCTTTGAAGACTATGCGTTTGCGCATCTTATGGGCGGCCTGGCCACGGCAATGGTGACCGGTGGCACGATGGATTTAAGCAATGATCGTGGCAAACAACTGGTTGAAACCATGGCGAGACGGCACGTGACTGCGGCGCTGGATCATGATGGCCTCGCCCGGGCTAAGGCCGTGCTACAGCAAGATTGACAGAGTTTTAGGAGGCTGACGCCCGAGGACCTCGATCAACAGGACGACAACATCATGCGTTTTATCCGTTATCAAGCCGTGGACAGTTTGAACTTGCCCGCAATGGTGCCAGCCCAAGGCCGGGATGGTTTTTGCGTTTCTACACGAGTCCTGGATGACCAGTGGCCTCGGTTAGATCTTCTCAACGCCCTACAACGATTGAAACACGCTTGCCGGTATCACCAAGCCTTACGTCGCCTGGCATTGGGGTTGGCTTTGGCCAGCTTTTTGATTAGCCTGCCTGCGGCAACGTTGGCCGAGGGGTCACTCTCGGCCGGAATGCGGGCGCCAGACTTTGAATTGGCTAATTTGCTCGACGACACTGAACGGCGTTCCCTGAAGGACTATTCTGGGCAGGTGGTCTATTTGGATTTTTGGGCGTCCTGGTGTGGTCCTTGCCTGGTTGCAATGCCGAAAATTGAGGCGCTGCGGCAGACTATTGATTCAGACGAGTTTGTTGTGCTGGCCATTAATGTTGATCGCAATCTTAAAAAGGCCCGAAAGTTTTTAACCAAGATTGGCGTGGGCTATGACAGTTTAGTTGATGAGCAAGGGCGGGTATCAGCATCCTATGGCTTAAACGCCATGCCAAGCTCCTTCGTGATTAACCGGGGCGGCGTTGTTACCAAAGTTCACGAAGGCTTTCGTGACGGCGATGAGGATGAATTGCGAGTGCATATTAAGGCGGTGATCGACAGTGGTGCATAAGGTTTTAAGAATCGTGACCGGGCTTTTGGTCTTATTGCTAGCCAGTTGCCAAACGGTCGAGCCTTGGGAGCGAGACCGCCTGGCCCAGCAAGAAATGCAACTGACCCCGAACGTTTTAGACGCCAGGCTCTCTGATCAGGTCTTTTTCAGCAAAGAAGCGGCCAGTGGCGGTGGGGCGACCGCCGGTGGCGGTTGTGGGTGCAACTGATGGATGTTAAGAAGCCGCTCTCCCCGTTGGCCTTGTTGTCAGCCGCAGCCTTGTCTTTGCCGGCATTCTCGGCCAGCCAGCCCACCGAGCGCGTGGTGTCGGTGAATACCTCGGTTTACCAAGAGGGCGATGCTAAGGCTGCAGAGGTTGTGTTTGGCGACCTGCAGCGGTTTCGGGTTAAAACCAATCAGTTTAATTTGAGCGCGCCAATTGGGCGCGATTGGTCGATGTCTTTGGGCTATGACAACGAAGCCATGAGCGGTGCGTCACCCTGGGGCACGGTGGCCGCGAGCGACGGCAGCGGCGATCTGATTATGTCTGGCGCCAGCAT